>Ga0182010_10001193_pt1 | contig 13955 bp, 11 predicted proteins | sample 611E1MmetaG_FD_120488 | JGI IMG/M metagenome (GOLD analysis project Ga0182010, IMG submission 120488) | Permafrost microbial communities from Stordalen Mire, Sweden - 611E1M metaG | ecosystem: Environmental > Terrestrial > Soil > Wetlands > Permafrost | place: Sweden: Stordalen | collected...
CGCACGGCAGTGGGCAGTGGTCGGTAGACCTGCCAAACGCACGCCAAAAAGAAAGGCGGCCAAAATCGGCCGCCTGCTTGAAAACTATTCCGTAATCCGCTGGTGGAGATGCCCGTCACTCCACTTGCTTTACGCTGTCGCCGGCCGCTCGCCGCTTTTGGCCGGAGCCCGTTCCGGCTTGATCACCTGCTGCACGCCGTCGTCCGTCTTCGCCGGGAGCGGCTTGATCGGCGGCAGTTCCTGCCCCTCGACCAGCATCTTGATCTCGGAGGCGTCCAGCACTTCGCGTTCAATCAGGGCCTTCGCGATCCGGACCAGCATCTCGCGATTCTCCGAGAGGATTCCCTTCGCCGTAGAGTAGCCCACGCTCACCATTTTCCTGACTTCTTCGTCAATCTGGATGGCGGTAGCTTCGCTGTAGTCGCGGTGTTGCGAGATCTCGCGCCCCAGAAAAATCTGCTCTTCCTTCTTGCCGAAGGTCACCGGCCCCAGGTCGCTCATGCCCCACTCGCACACCATTTTGCGCGCCAGTTCCGTGGCCCGCTCAATGTCGTTGCCCGCGCCGGTCGACATCTGGTTCAGGAAAATCTCTTCCGCAATGCGCCCGCCCATCAGGATGGCGACCTGCGTTTCGAGATAGTTCTTGTAGTAGTTGTGGCGATCGTCGGTCGGCAACTGCATGGTCAAGCCGAGAGCCATGCCGCGCGGAATGATCGTGACTTTGTGCACCGGGTCGGAGTGCGGCAGCATGGCGGCGACCAGCGCGTGTCCGGCCTCGTGGTACGCGGTGTTCTTTTTCTCCTCATCGGAGAGCAGAAGCGACTTGCGTTCCACGCCCATCAGCACTTTATCTTTCGCCACTTCGAAGTCGTACATCAGGACGGCCTTGCGGTTTTGCCGCGCCGCCGCCAGTGCCGCTTCGTTCACCATGTTGGCCAAGTCCGCGCCGGAGAATCCCGGAGTGCCGCGAGCGAGCACCGACAAATCGACATCGTCGGCGAGAGGAATCTTGCGGGTGTGCACACGCAGAATTTCTTCGCGTCCGCGAACATCGGGACGATTCACCACCACGCGCCGGTCGAAACGGCCCGGGCGCAACAACGCCGGATCAAGCACATCGGGACGGTTGGTCGCCGCCATCAGGATGACGCCTTCGTTCGATTCGAAGCCGTCCATTTCGACCAGCAACTGGTTCAAAGTCTGCTCGCGCTCGTCGTGTCCGCCGCCGAGGCCCGCGCCGCGGTGACGTCCAACCGCATCGATTTCGTCGATGAAAATGATGCAGGGAGCGTTCTTCTTGCCCTGTTCGAACAGATCGCGCACGCGGCTCGCGCCCACGCCCACGAACATTTCCACGAAGTCGGAGCCGGAGATGGAGAAGAACGGAACATTGGCTTCGCCCGCGACCGCGCGTGCCAGCAAAGTCTTGCCCGTTCCCGGAGGTCCAACCAGCAGCACCCCTTTCGGAATGCGTCCGCCAAGTTTCTGGAACTTCTGCGCCTCGCGCAGGAACTCGATAATTTCGCGAAGTTCTTCCTTCGCCTCATCCACTCCCGCCACGTCTTTGAACGTGATCTTCTTCTGCTGCATGGAGAGCAGACGCGCCCGGCTCTTGCCGAACGACAGCGCCTTGTTGCCACCGGTCTGCATCTGCCGGATCATGAAAAACCAGAGCGCGCCCAGCAGAACCAGCGGCGCCAGATTCAGAAGCCAGCTTGGCCAGGTGCCGTTGCTGATGTCCTTGAAGCCATACGGAACGCCCTTCTCCGTCAGCTTCTTATACATCTCCGGATAGCTCCCCGGCGGCACAGTGGTGCGAAACGGGCCGTCGGGATTCTTCAGCGTCCCTTTCGCTTCCTGGCCGGTGAACATCACGTCGTGGACGCTGCCCTGGTCCACATACGTCATGAATTCGGAAAAGCCGATTTCTTTTTCTTTCTGGGCATTGCTCCCGGTTTTCACCACCTGCCAGAGCAGGAAGGCCGAGACCACAATGACCGCCCAGAAGAGCACCGTTTTAATCGTAGAATTCACCTAAAACTCCTCGAAGAAGGGCAGCCCATCCCTACCAAAGAAAGACGCCGCCTCTGCCGCATTTATTAGATGCCGGAGACGGGAAATCGACTGGGGAAAGACCGCTGCTCAATTCTAGACCCTTTCCCAAGAAAACGGGGGATCAGATGGGCGTAGCAGAAATCACGGGCCGAAGTGGGGCTTCGGTTCCTGCGGCGGCGTGTAACTCGAAGGCCCGTCTCCAGCCGAACGCCTCCTCTGCATCTGGCGGATCATGAAAAACCACAGCGCTCCAAGAAGAACTAGAGGAGCCAGATTGAGGATCCAGCTTGGCCAGCCTTGTTCGGTTGTTTCCCTGAACCAGATTTCTACTCCGTGTTGCTGAAGAGCTTCGAGCACCGCGGACTGGTTTGATGGCACAATGACGCGAAAACTGCCGCCTTTGGCGTCGTACCCACGAACCACACTACCGGCAATCGTGACTTTACTCACCTGACCGCTCGCAACTCTAGCTGAAAAATCGGAATAGCTGATCTCAGGGACTGCCTGAGCAGTATTGCCTGTTTTCACCACCTGCCAGAGCAGGAGCGCGGACACACCGATTACCAGCCAGAACAAAGCTGTTTTCCCTGCATTCATATCGACACCGCTCTACGTCGCCGCAGCCACGTACGGCAGGTTCCTTCCCGTCTGCTCCGGACTGCCCAAGCCATAGCCGCAAAGAAAGGCGTCATCCACCAGAAATCCGAAATAGTCAGGCTGCAGCGGCACGCGGCGCGCTGCCTGCCGATCGAGCAGCGTCGCCAGCTTCACCGAAGCCGCGCCCCGGCCGCGCAGGTCGTTCATCAGGAATTCGCTGGTGACGCCAGAGTGCACCAGTCCTTCGACCAGCAGCACATGCTTGCCGACAATCGCCAGCTCGTGGCTGAAGAGAATCTCCAACAGCGGGGATTCACCCTGTTTGCTCTGCTTGTAGCTGGGCTTTATGAAAGCACAGACGATGGGAACATCGATGGCCCGCACCAGGTCGGCCATGAACAGGAAGCTGTTTTCGAGAATTCCCAGCGCGATCACGGTCTGGCCGCGATAGTCGTCGGAAATCTGACGTCCCAGTTCGTGGACTCTTTTTTGAATCTGGTCGGCCGAGATCACTTGGCGCAACCCGGATTTCGGAGGAACATTCATAGCGGAAGTGGCGGCTCCGGCATAGTAGCTCTCAGCCATCAGCTGTCAGTAGAATCTTACATCGCCGACGGCTGATAGCTGATAGCTGACGGCAATGTTACATCATCCTGCAATCTCGCGAATCCAAATCGCTTTCGAAGCTCCGGCAGGCGCTCGAAATGCCGCCGGAACCGCAAACCCTCGCATCCAGATGAGCCCGCATCCTTCCGCGACCGCGACCGGCCAAAGCTTTTTCTCGGCGCCGGTGGCATGACGGTCACTTAGCAGCTCCTTCACTTTTCTTGCCACCGACGTATGCGCCGGCCAGTAACGATCTCCCGCCCGCCAGTTGCGGATCAGCAGGTGCTTCGGCACACGTTCGGCGTCCAGCAACTGCCCGCGCTCATCTTCTGGAACGCCGTCGGCATCCACTACACGAGCTTCGACACGAGCGCTCAGTTCGGGGACCTTCACCGCGCCCGGCACCGCTAAGGCGTAGTCATAATCCGCCGCTTGTCGATGGCGCGCTTCATTCCGAGTACCGGGAGGGTTCGCTTCCAACCGGAGTTCCTGCCGTGCTCGACGAAGACAGAGCGCACGATTCAGGTCGCCCGGCAACTCCAGTCTCCTGCCTGCTGCTCCTTGCGCCAGCTCCAGCGTCTCCTCAATCAGCCGAAACGAGATACTCAGATCGGGCGCGTTCGTTTCCAGCCATCCCCGCACCAGCCGGCGCTGAGCCGCCAGCGGAAGCGCCAGCAAAGGCCTTAGTTGTAGAGACGCGGCTGGCCGTGTCATAGCCCCTAAAGGGGCATCTGATTTGGAGGAGCTTGCGGTATCGCCAAAGCGATACCCTGATACGACGCCGACTCTTCCCGTAACCTCTTTAGCCGGTGCGGGCAACTGTGCCGCGATCCCAGCAGCGGTTTGCTGGATACTGGGTACTGAGTACTGGGTACTGGATACTGAGTGGGTACTGGCCGGCCACTGACCACCGGCCACTGACCACTGCTCTTCTTCCGCCCGCGCGATTTCCGCCAGCTCACCCATGTGTTCGATTGCGGCCTCGCCAAATTCTTCTACGATGATGGACAGCAGACGATGCCGCACGCGATTGCGCAGGAAGGCAATATCCCGATTCGACGAATCTTCCCGCCAGCTCTGGCCCTGCTCGCGGAGAAATTCCTGCAATGCAGCGCGCCGAAAACCTAGCAGTGGTCGGACCAACTCGCCAAACGCGCGTCCCTGCTCTTCGAAAGTAATCCGCGGATGAATGCCCGAAAGTCCCCGAATGCCCGTACCGCGAAAGATGCGCAACAGCACCGTCTCCGCCTGATCGTCGAGAGTGTGCGCCGTGGCAATCCTGGTAACGCGGCCTTCCTGCGCCAACTGGCGGAAAAAACTGTAGCGCAGTTCACGCGCCGCCGCCTCGATGCCGGAACTCTTGGCTGCGTGATCGGCGGGACTCTGCCTCCCGTCAACCGGCGCTTCGCAAACGTGCAGTTCGAGCCTGTGCTGCTGCGCCAGCTGCGCGACAAAGCGCGCATCCTCGTCCGATTCTTCTCCGCGCAACTTGTGATTGACATGCGCGACCGACAACACAATCCCCAACTCGGCCCGCAACTCCAGCAGCAGGCAAAGCAACGCCACAGAGTCCGCCCCACCAGAAACCGCCGCCGCCACGCGGTCGCCCGCCCGAATCGTCGCCTGTTTCCGAATTGTCTGCAACAGCCGCTCCGCCAGCACGCGCACGGAGAAATGGTACAGGAATCAGTACCCGGTACCCAGTTGCCAGTACCCAGTTGCCAGTCGCAGGCGCTTTGCTGGCTACCGAATGCTGGGTACGGCTACTGCGTACGAGCGCAGTCGGATTGCTGGGTACTGTGCACTGGATACTTAGTACTGATTACTGCTATGCTGTCCGACAAATGTGGGGAGTTTCTCGCTGGGCTGCTCGGTTTCTGTTGGTGGTGATGCTCGTCCCGGCCTTCGCGCCGATGGCGATGCCTTGTGCTGCCCTGCCGCAAGCCACGCACTGCATGCGTCAGCCGGTGTCCGCGCCTGCGGCGCAGACTGCGATGCAGTGCCATCATACGATGGCACAGTCGAAGCCGCCCCAGCCTGAATCATCGCCAGTCGAATCCTCCGAAGCCTCGTTTCACGCCGCCAATGACGATGACTGCTGCGGTCGCCATTGCTGCTGCGGCGCTACCGCTTCGGAGTGGGCACAGCCTGCTTCCAATCTGCTTGCCTTCTTAAATCTCATTATCGAACCGGCGCAGGCGTCACCAAGCGCAACGCCTCACTCGACCGATCTTTCCGGACTCGATTCCGCCCGCGCCCCTCCTCGCAGCTAACCCTTCGTGAATTCTGAAAATTAGCAATCCCAGGGAACGCAGCACGGCTGCGCGCGTCTCAGGCCCTAGAGTTCGTGAGAGCTCGGCCGTCCCTCCGGGACTTGAATCATTTGTTCAACGTTTCCCAGCGCTGAAGCGCTGGGCTAAGCTCGGTCGCCCCTCCGGGGCTGGATTCTCGAAGCCGGAGTTGCTGCGCTGCCGTTGAAGGCATGCGGCAGTCGATTCTCTTTACCAGGCTCGTCAGGAGTCCAAAAGGATCGGCAGATTTTTAAGGAAACAAACATGACTCGTCTCAAACTTCTGACACTCGCCGTCTTGCTGTCGATCGCTCCCGCCGCCTTCGGCAACGACTATGGCGCCATTCGCGGCGTGGTGCACGACCCGCAGCATCGCCCTATTCAGGACGCCATGGTAATGCTCAAGGCGAAGTCATCGGACTGGGCGAAGAGCGTCACCACTGACGTCAATGGTGAATTCCAGTTCAACGCCGTCGTGCTCGGCGAATACTCGGTCAGCGTCGCCAGTAAGGACTTCGAACAGATTTCGCAGGATGTGGTCGTCATCTCGGGATCGGTGCCGGTCGTTCACTTTCAATTGCAAGTCGCCGCGGCCAATGAAAAAGTTCTCGTCTCCGGTACGCCTGCCGTCGTCGCCACCGACAGCTTCACGCCGACAACCCTCGTCAGCCGCCTCGACATCGAGCGCACTCCCGGCGCCGACGGCACCAACAGCATGGCCATGATCACCGACTACGTCCCCGGCGCCTATGTCACTCACGACATGCTCCACATGCGCGGCGGCCACCAGACTACCTGGCTCCTCGACGGCATTCCGGTTATCAACACCGCCATCGCGCAAAATCTCGGCCCTCAGTTCGATCCCAAAGACTTGGATTACGTCGAAGTCAATCGCGGCAGCTATAGCGCCGAGTTCGGAGACCGCACCTATGGCGTCTTCAACGTCGTGCCCCGCACCGGTTTCGAGCGCAACAACCAGGCCGAACTAACCGCTACCGCCGGCAACTTCTACCAGAGCGACGACGCCCTCAGCTTCGGCAGCCACACCGATCGCTTCGCGTATTACGCCAGCGTCAATGGCAATCGCAGCGACCTCGGACTGCAGCCGCCGGTTCCCCAAGTTGTGCACGATGCGGTTAACGGCTACGGCGGCTTCGGGTCGTTCATCTTCAACGTCAACCCCTCCGACCAGCTCCGCCTGATGACCTCTGTCCGCCGCGACTACTTTCAGATTCCTTACGATCCGTTCGCCAATGACTTTGAAAACACCAAGGGCTATGCCAGCATCGGCCTTCGCGACGGCCAACACGAGACCGATGCCGGAGTCCTCTTCACATGGCTGCACACATTCAATTCCCATTTCATGACCACTGTTTCTCCCTTTTACCACTACAACAGCGGAGACTACGCCAGCAATCCCAATGACACACCCGTCGTCACCACGGAAGACCGCGCCTCCACCTACGCCGGGGGCCAAGCCACCTTCGCCGCCAACTACAAGAAGAACGATCTGCAGGTTGGATTCCTCAGCTTTTACCAGAGCGACAACCAGTTCTTCGGCGCCATTTTCAACGACGGCAGCGGAAACTCACCCATCGCCGATCCCGAACAACCGACGGCCAATCTCGAGACGTTTTACATTGACGACAAGTTCAAACCCTTTTCCTGGCTGACACTCTCGGCCGGGATGCGTCCCACATGGTTTTCGGAGGGAAACTTCGGTGCTGATTCCGTGGCGCCAATTTCTGAGTCCGCCATCAGCCCGCGCTTTGGCGCTGCCGTTACCGTTCCTAAGTTGAATTGGACATTCCGCGCCTTCTATGGGCACTACTATCAAGCGCCGCCGATTGAGACCGTCTCGGGGCCGGCCCTGATCAACTATGTCCAAGGGCAGCAACTGGGATTCATCCCACTGCCTGGTGAGCGCGACGAGGAACATCAGTTTGGCGTCACGATCCCCTACCGCGGATGGGTTCTCGACGCCGATAACTTCCAAACCAACGTCGCGAATTTTCTCGACCACAACAACATCGGAGCGTCCAATATCTTCTTCCCCATCACTGTCTCGCAAGCCTTGATTCGCGGATGGGAACTCACGCTGCGCTCTCCCCGCATCGCGCATCGTGCCCAGGTTCACCTCGCCTACTCCAACCAGATCGCCGAGGGCAGCGGCACCATCACGGGCGGTCTCACCGATTTCACGCTCGCCCCTGGACTCAGCCCGCTCGACCACGACCAGCGGAACACGCTCAACGTGGGCGGCGACGTTAATCTCCCGTGGCGTTCCTATGCCTCGACCAATATTTATTACGGCTCCGGATTCAGCAACGGAGAAAACGGTGTCCCCGACTGGCCTTACCAGGGCGACTATCTCCCCGGCCACACCACTTTCGATCTCTCCTTGGGCAAAGATTTCGGAGAACGCTTCACCGCCTCCGTCACAGCCCTCAACGTCGCGAACCACCGCGTGATCTACGACGACAGCCTCACCTTCGGCGGATATCACTGGAACCTGCCGCGCGAGATCTATGTGCAAGTGCGCTGGCGGTTCCACTATTGATCGCCACAAAGCAAACTGAGCAAAGCACGGAACAGCTGAGAAGAAACGATGCGACTTCCAAAATCCCAATTCATACTCATATCGGCCATGCTGTTGCTAACCGTATCCATAGGCTGCAATCGCACCAGGAAGTATCCACTGCAAGGCGAAGTGGTCGGCAAGAACCTCGCAACTGGCGAAATTACGGTGAATCATGGCGACATTCCAGGATTCATGCCGGCCATGGCAATGCCTTACCGCGTCAAAGATCCTGCGGTTGCTCAGGAAGTTCAACCCGGCGATAAAATCGCAGCGGAAGTGGTGGTTGGCAAGGATCCGAGCGACTACTGGCTGGAGGACGTCCGCATCACCGATGAATCTGGGCGGGTCCAGGCAAAGCCGCCGGCTGCGCCGCAGATGCTCATGCCCGGAGCACGAGTTCCCGACTTCGCTCTCATCAACCAGGATGGCCGCAAGATTCGTCTTTCAGATTTCGCTGGGAAAGCACTGCTCGTCACCTTCATCTACACGCGCTGTCCCATGCCGAATTTCTGTCCGCGCCTGAGCAGCCAATTCGCGCGAATTCAGAATGAACTCAAGAAAAATCCGGAGGACTACGGCAAAAGCCATCTGCTAACCATCAGCTTTGACCCGAAATATGACACTCCCGCCGTCCTGCGCAAGTACGGCCTTGCCTATCTGGACGGTGATGCGGGCGGCTTTTCTCACTGGGACTTCGCTTCCACGAATCCAACCGATCTACGCCGTCTTGCCCAGGCATTCGGTCTTGCGTACCAGGAAGAAGGCAACCAGATATCCCACACCATGAGCATCGTATTGATTGCGCCCGATAGTACGGTGGCGAAGTTCTGGTTTACGGATTGGACCTGGGCGGAGTTGATGGAGAGCCTGCAGCAGGCCGCCCGCGCCACCGGGAAGGGTGAAGGAAAGTGATGGCTCGTGGAGTCCTGCCGGTGGCCGGTTTGCTGGCGGCGTTGCTGCTGCTGGGGTGCGGGGAAAAACAGCAGCGGAGCGAACAACTGAGTAAGGCCGAGATTGAAGGTCAATGGCGCTACGAGAATGACTGCGCCGAGTGCCACGAGAATCCGCAGCCGGATTTGCACAAGCAGCCTCCAAATCTGCACGGGCTGTTTCTTCGAAAATCGCTTCCGAGTGGCGCTCCGGCAACCGATGCGCAAGTCCGCAAGACGATCGTCGGGGGCCGCGGTACGATGCCCGCTTTCGATCGACGTTTGCGGGAAGAGGACGTCGGCGATCTCGTCAAGTACCTTCACCAACTGAAATGAGGCAACGTGTGAGCCCTTTAGCCCCGAGCCCTGAAAGTTGGCTGTCCGAGAGCAGGCGATCAGCCGCCTGGCTGCATCGAGCGACCTGGCGTGGCACGAATCGGTTAGGTTCCGGCCTTGACACTCTCACTCCGAGTACGAGAATTACCCGCGAGCAGCGAAATGTCGATACGGCCGGCGGTCCAGGCCGGGTTCGATTGTTTCGGTAAGGAGAGACGATGGACGATTTTCCGGAGTTCATGAAATGCCCGGCAAATAAGATTGCAACCAGCAGTCAGGCGACTCCTGGCGTCGAGGGCTACGTCTTTGATGGAGCGGACGGGAGCCAAATGGCGTTCTGGACTTGCCCTGAGACCGCGGTTTCCGCGCCGCATGTGCATGAGTATGACGAATACATGATGGTTGCCCAGGGCTGCTATACCCTGATCATTGGCGGCAGACGGATCCCCATCAAAGCGGGAGAGGAGTATTTCATTCCCCAGGGGCTCTGGCATGGTGGCGAGGTCATCGCCGGCACCAGGACCATCCATGCCTTCGGTGGACACCGGGCCGAGAGGCTCGCGTCCCCATCGTGATAGGACGGTTTGACGCTGTTCCGGTGCGGTCCGTATAATCCAAAGCGTCCACACCCTGACCACCACGCTTGCGGTTGCGGCGTCTCAGGTCTGATGACTGACAGGCTCGGGTTGCGATCAGACTCGTTGAGCCCGGCGAGCTGGAAGCTTCCAGCATTCCTAAAAATCCGAAGGAGTTCAAAGGATCCAAATGATTGGCATGTTAACGATTAGCAAGTTTGCGCGCGTCACCGTGGCCGTGGTATTCGGCCTCTCTCTCTTCGCTCTGGCCCAAGGCCCGGCTGCTGGCACTCCGGCAGCTGCCCCGCCGAATGCTCCCTCCGCTGCTGCTGCGGCGGCAGCCCAGGCTACTGGCACCAAAGTCGGCACCATCAACATCGAACTGGCAATCTTCACCTGCAACGAAGGACGGCGCGACGCCGAAGCGCTCAGCAAGAAGTTTGAACCCAAACAGAATGAACTGAAGGCTTCGGCCGACGAACTCGACAGCATGCAGAAGCAGCTCACTGCCCAGCAGGACAAGTTGAATGACGAATCGCGCGACAAACTGGTGAAGCAGATCGAGGCCAAGAAGAAAAGTTACGATCGCGCCACCCAGGACGCGCAGGAAGATTTCCAAAATCAGCAGGGCGAGATCGGGAATAAAGTTCTCACCAAGATGGCGCCGCTCATAGTGAAGTACGCCAGCGATAACGGCTATGGCATGATCCTGGACACGTCCCAACAGTGGCCGCGCGGCCCGGTGATCTGGTACGGACCGGCCGTGGACATCACGCAACCAGTCGTCGACGCCTACAACGTTCAATCCGGCGTACCGGCACCCGCTGCGGGCAGCACGGCTGCCAAGCCGGTGAAGCCAGCGTCGTCGACCCCTGCCAGCAAACCGGCTGCGCCAGCGACCAAGCCGCCGGCAACCACTCCGCCGAAGCAGTAGCGACACCGCTGGGGCGGTTTTAGTTCCAGAATTCTCGAGACGTTATCTCCAAAGACCGCGTGCAGACGCGGTCTTTTTTTTCGTCACCAACTCACTTTTTCGCTTCCCGCAACACTCAGGATCAAATCGCCAACCGCAGGTGTCTGTACCGGTAGCAGCCTGGTACGGAGGACACCATGATCAGCACACCGATGTTCAGCACGCTCGAAAGCACGTGGGATCACTCCGCTCGCCGCGGATGGACCACACTCGCATCCTTCACCATGCAAGCCCTTGCCCTGAGTTTGCTGTTCGCAATTTCGTTGATCTGGATTGGGCAGCCACCGCAGGTGCGTTGGCTGCAGTTGACGGCTCCCCCGGAGTTCACGCCACCCGCACCCGAGCAGCCTGCGCCCGCGCACAATGCGCCCGCCGCTGTTGCCAGTAATATGAGCCGGGGAGTGATCGTCGCGCCGCCATCGATCCCTGGCCATATCGCGGTCATCGACGACCGCGGCTCTGTTCCGGCCGCGCAGGATTTTCAATCCATCATCGGCACTGGACCGGGTCGCGGATCAGGCGATGGCGTTGCCCATGGCATCGAAGACGGCATCCCTGCAGTGATTCCGGTGCACCCAACTGTGGTCAAGCCGCTGCTGGTATCGCATTTGGCGGAGGCCAACCTGCTCCACAAAGTGCAGCCGCTCTATCCGGCAGTCGCGCGCGCGGCTCGCATTCAGGGACCGGTCGAGTTGCGGGCGATCATCAGCAAGGCGGGGACAATCGAAAATCTGGTGGTAGTCCGCGGACACCCGTTGCTGGTCGCGTCCGCGATTGAAGCGGTCCGGCAATGGCGCTACCGCCCTTACCTGCTCAATAACGAGCCCATCGAAGTGGAAACCGAAATCACGGTGAACTTCGTGTTGGCAGGTAATTAACGGATCTGCGTCGTTCGCTGTTCGCTTTTCGCTAAGACCGGCGATGAGGAAAGGACAAGCGAATAGCGAACGACGAACAGCGAACGACGGTGGTGCCTGCGCTCGCTATAATCGGCTATGTGAACGCACCGCGTCCTGATTTGTCGAAACTGCCCGACCGCCGCTCGCTGATTCTCGACGGCCGCACCTGGGCGGAAGTTTCTCTCGGAGCGCTGGGAGAAAATTTTCATGCGGTACAGAAGCACGTCGGCGCCGGAGTCACCATTTGCGCGGTGGTCAAAGCCGACGGTTACGGCCACGGCGCGGTGGAGTGCGCGCGCGCGCTCGAATCCGAAGGCGCTCGGTGGCTGGGAGTGACCGATGCCGCGGAAGGCCTGGCACTGCGTGGCGCCGGTATCAAGGCCCGCATCCTGCTCATGACCGGAATCTGGAAGGGCGAAGAAGATGGAATCGTCGCCCAGAATCTCACTCCCACGATCTGGGAACCATGGCACATTGAGTTGCTGGAGCGAGCGGCGCGCAAACGGCAGGGCGATCTTCCGACCCATCGTTTGCCCGTGCATTTGAAGCTCGACACGGGCATGAGCCGCCTCGGCGCATCGAAGGAAGCGTTGCCGCATTTGTGCGAGATGTTATCCGCGTGCAAGCACCTGAGTGTGGAGGGAGTGAGCACGCACCTCGCGTCGGCGGAAGTGCTTGATGCCGAAGACGCGGTTCGCCAGATAAAGCGCTTCGAAGAGGGACTTGCCGTCCTGCGGAATTACGGGCTCCAGCCTCCGCTGGTGCACATGGGAAATTCTGCCGCCATGAGCGCGCGGCCCGACACCTGGATGACGATGGTGCGTCCGGGAATCGCGCTCTACGGGTATTCGCTGGCCTTCACCCGCGGCGGCGAGCCCGCGGCGATAGCGGAACTGCCGCTGCGTCCGGTGCTTTCGTGGAAGACACGAGTGCTGACGGTGAAGGAAGTCGCCGCCGGACAAGCGGTCGGCTACATGGGCACGTTCGTGACAAAAGAGCGCAGCCGCATTGCCGTGCTTCCCGTAGGCTACGCGGACGGGTATCCGCGTCTGCTCTCGAATCGCGCGCGTGTGATCGTAGGCGGCGAATACGCGCCAGTGGTGGGACGCGTCTCGATGGACCTGACCATCGTCGACGCCAGCCACATTCGCGGCGTAACGGTGGGAGATGAAGTCATCTTGATTGGCAAGAGTGGTGCCAAGAGCGTCGACGCGGTAGAACTCGCGCGGCTGTGCGAAAGCGTCCCCTACGAAATTCTCTGCGGCTTGTCGCAGCGAGTGCCGCGAGTTTACAGCAGCGATTAGCGGTTGGTCGCCCGTCCGGCCGGGCGGCGACGCCCGGCTCTCCACTGCTGAATGCTGTGTGCTCACTGCTGGGTGCTGAAATCCTGCAGTTGAACTGTCGGGGGTCGCCAATATGAGCTCCACTGTTGTATTTCTAGATTAGAGATGCCCTCGCGCTACGCGCAATGGATGTACGACTGGGAGACCCGGCTCACGTCGGTGGACAATAACCGCGTGGTGCGTCCGCTGGAGTGGGGCCTCGATTGGACCCACACTTGGCCCGGCTGCAACGGTGGTCTTTCAAGTCAGGCCTCACGCGATCTGCTGGAGTATTTCTCGCGCTTCAACGAGCGCATCATTCGCGACAGCGACAATTTCTATTCCTACCGGAAGCCCACCGATTTCCGCTTGGAACGCCGCGAAGTTCAGGTCTTCAGCACGCGCGAAGTTCCCGACCCGCGCCTCGAAGAAAAAGTTCGCGGCACTCATGCCGAGTTTCTGCGCTTCACTTCGCCGGTGGCGACGCCTTTCCCCGAGAACAATCTGGTGAACGCGCGCTGGTTTCCGGCCCGCGGGCGCCGGGCGGTTGTGTTGCTGCCGCATTGGAATTCCGATGCGATTTCCTACACCAGCCTCTGCCGCATGCTGAACTACATGGGAATTGCCGTGTTGCGGCTGTCCATGCCCTATCACGACATTCGGCGTCCGGCGGAGATCGACCGCGCCGACTATGCCGTTTCCGCCAACATCGGCCGCACGCTCGATTCGGTACGCCAGGGCGTGATCGATGCTCGCTGTTGCCTCGACTGGCTGGAAGCGCAGGGTTACAAC
>Ga0182010_10001197_pt1 | contig 13925 bp, 7 predicted proteins | sample 611E1MmetaG_FD_120488 | JGI IMG/M metagenome (GOLD analysis project Ga0182010, IMG submission 120488) | Permafrost microbial communities from Stordalen Mire, Sweden - 611E1M metaG | ecosystem: Environmental > Terrestrial > Soil > Wetlands > Permafrost | place: Sweden: Stordalen | collected...
CCATGAGCCACTACTTGTCCACCAAAATAGAGAACACATTCGGTAGCCGATATTGTGAACGCTATGTTTACCCAACCTGCAGTTTCAGGATTAAGAGTTGCGGTAGCTCCACCATCGAACCAACTTTCGTCAGTTCCCTTACCAACATTTAGCTTTATGGTTTGGTTAGTTGCACCACCTTCACGGAATAACCGGAACCCCTTTGTACGATCATCATCAGTGTCTGAAAGACGAGGAGGGCAAATACATAAAATTCCAGCACGATCGGGTATTGCATTTACTTTGTACCAAAATACAGCTGTAAATTCGGTACCAAGCATTCCGGTACCAGGCCAGGTCAGATAAGCATCTGCTGCACCTGTGTAAGCGGTTCCATGTTTGCCAGTTGCAACACCAGGATTTCCAACTATGGCTGGGTAAGTACAACTTATTAACTCCATAAAATCACCATCGAATGGCATATAAAATATTTCACCCGGATATATGGCTTTGTAAGCAGGCGCCTTTTTAAAATTAACCGATTTAGAAGTGCTTTTACCAGAGGCATCGGTTGCTATAATATTTAACGTATGGTCTCCATTCGTAACATTATCGTAAAGATACTGTCGGGGAACAATACGATAGTCTGTAAAATTAGCGCTAGCGTAATTTTTAATTTCAGTTCCATCAAGTTTTACTGATATTGATTGAATTTCAATATCATCAGTGACATTAAAATTGATGTTGAGTGAGGTAACATCTTCTTTTACCCGAAGAAGGGTGCCTTCAGTTGGATAACTGATTGTTACCACAGGAGCCGAAACATCATCCCCAGGCGCTATTTGAGTGATCGGATCAATACCTTTGTTACATGCTGTAGCAAAAACAATGGTAAATAAACAAAACATTAAATATTTTAGACTTTTCATCACACTATTAATTTAAAACTGTTAAATAATAATTAGTTATGAAGACTGTTTAACAAATCCACCTCCGGTTGCGGATATGGATAAAAAATCTTATCTGCAGTAAATGTCCTGCCTTCATAACTCAGTTCGGAATATTTTTCGAGCCTTACCATATCATAAAAACGTGTCCCCCATTCCATTGCAAGTTCAGCAAATTTTTCATCCATCACCTGGTTTGTTGTAACACCTGATAAGGCGGTTAAATGGGCACGCGCCCTGACAAGGTTCACAGCCTGATCGGCTGTTAGTACCGTACCTGTGGCTCCTTGAGTAAGCGCCTCGGCATACATCAGCAATATTTCGGAATAGCGGATACAGATAAAATTCTTATTAGATCCGTAATCAGTACGTCCGGGAGTTAACTGAATGGAAGGCAAATAATGCTTGCCGCTTTGAAATATATAGCGGACGTGATTTGACCATATATCCCCATCTCTAGTTGTATTCGATACAAAAGCTGGCGTAGTAGAATAACCTGATTGGTTATGGAGCAAATCGATCCCTCGTTGAGTAAAGAGAACACTTGTCTCCAAACGAATGGTTTCGCCCCTGTCGAGCATAAATTTGACATATTTCATTGTTGGTTCATAGAAACCCCATCCGCCACCGGCACCTGATACGGCAGGCGTCCATTCGCCAGGTCCAAACTGATCCCAAAGATATCTTTCCTGGTTACCGGTTGCAGCGCCGTAATCGGAATACTGATATTCAAGCAGGTTTTCATCGGCGAGCTTCCCTGGTATCTTAAATAATTCATAAAAGTCTGGATAAAGTGTAAACTTATTTGATGCAATAATTTGCGCGGTTGCATCGGATACTCCCTGGTAATTCTTCAATTCGAGGTTAGCAAGTGCTTTAAGGGCAAGAGCGGTATACTTTGTTACCCCACCTGTGATATCGGTACGCTGATTTGGCCGCATTTCCGGCAAATTCGTTAGCGCCTTGTCCATTTGATCAGAAATATAATACATTACCGAATCTTTTGACATAACAGGAATACTCGCTAAGTCCGATGGATTGGAGGAAGTTTTCGGCACTAAAATCGCTCCCCACATACGCGACAGCTTGAAAAGATCCCAGCATTTGAGAGTGTTTGCCTCAGCAATATATTGATCGGCATTAGTCGTTCCAGTGGCATTTTGCGCATACAATTTAATTTGTTCTATAGCAGAATTTGCCGTTAAAACATTTACATACAAATCTCTCCATACACCGTCTAGGTTCCAATCATCAGGAGCATACGAAAAATTATCCTGATGAATAAAAGGAGCTTGATCCCCGGCCGGATTGACATCATCGCCTCTGTAAGAATAAGTCTGGTAAATCTCCCATGGGAATTCATATACTTTTGCGTACAAACCAAGTAATGGTGAAATCATGTTATTGGTTAACGTATAATCGATACCTGAGCCAAAGGTCTTGTTTTCAGGCTGTATATCTAATTTATCCTGGCATGCTGTATAAATCAACAACATTGCAGGAATTACCAGTTTTATGGAATAATGATATATTCTCTTCATAATCATAGTTTTTAAGGATTAGAATTTAATATTAAGCCCGAGAGCATATACAGCAGGAACAGGATATGTTTGATCATCAATACCATCCGCCACTTCAGGGCTAAACCCATTGTATTTAAATATTGTTAATGGACGATCGGCCGTCAGAGATATTCTTGTTTCGGGGAAGTCGAACCCAAAAAGTTTCTTACCTCTTATATTATATGCCAGCTGCACATTTTGTATCCTGAAGAACGAACCGTCTTCTACAAAAAAATTGCTCAGTTTCTGATTCCAGGCTTTCCTTAGTCCTGCTGATGAAGGGTATTTATTTGAAGTGCCTGCCCCGTGCCAGCGATTTATTGCTAAGTCGGCATCCATGTTCTGGTCATTGGTCCAGATAACTTCTCCGCGTTTACGATTAAATATTTTATTTCCACTCTGCCCCATTACATTAGCGGAAATGTCGAAGTTCTTATAACTGACCGCAAAATTAAACCCATACGTAAATTTTGGCATATACGAGCCTATTATAGAACGGTCCAGGGCATTAATAACCCCGTCGCCATTTAAATCCTTGAATTTCAAATCGCCAGGTACAAGAACTACACCTTGTGCTGCCATCGTTGCCTGAGCAACCGCATCACCCTGAATCTCGGTCGCAGTCTGGTAAACACCGGCAACCGTGTATCCGTAAAATCCTAACATAGGCTGTCCTACATATGAACGCATGGGAAATTCCTGTAACGTGGCATATGGAACGTATGGCACTCCGTAAAGATCCTTCACTTCATTTTTAAGAGTTGCAATATTTCCACCTATACTATATAAGAAGTCATTTCCTAATTTATCATTCCAATTAATAGTAATTTCAAGGCCTTTGTTTCGGATAACCCCTACAGGTTTAGTAACCTCAGTTCCTGTTACTGCAGTAAAAATCCTCATCGCCGCATTTTTCGTATCGCGAATGTAATAATCTGCATCCAGACTTAAACGGTCATTCAGTATCTTCGAAGTAATACCAAAATTTGTTTCTTCAGTAACTTCCCATTTTAACCATGAAAAAGTGTTAGTGATTATAGACCCGGTAGTCCGGACATTATTAATAGCCGCATAATTAGGTGTAATTGTATTGCCTCCATCGCTGGCAGGTATCTTGTCATTACCCAGCCTTCCCCAACTTGCACGAAGTTTCAGAAAGTTGATGCTCGTATTATCCTTCAGAAAGCTTTCTTCGGAAATTACCCATCCTACTCCGAAAGCTGGAAAATATCCCCATTTCTGCTGATATTTAGAACTCCCATCCGCTCTCATTGTAGCATATGCGAGGTATTTACCATTATAATTGTATGAAAATCTTCCAAAATAGGATAATCCATAATACCTTGTTCCATCATCACCGGTGTCATTATACGTGTTAGTGGTACTTCCCTGATGAAAATACCAGGTTTGTTCATTAGCAACAGGGAAAGCCTCAGCGGCAGCCTTAAACATGAGATATGATTCGTCGCGGTAAGAAGTACCAGCCATAACAACCAAATTATGCTTTCCAAAATTATCGTTGTATGTCAGCACATTATCAAAAAGCCTGTTATCGTATATCCTTGACCACCTGGTAAGCTTAGACACATCGGAATTAGTTCGTAAAGTAAGACCAAAATTATAAGGTAGTTCTGCCTTACGCTCTTCAGATGAAGTATAGCTTTGACTATAAGTAGTTTTAAAAACTAATTTTTTAGGTATCAACTGAAACTCGGCGTAAAAATTACCATTCACTTCTGTTCTCGTATCGCGGTCCTGCGTAAAGACCATAGATGGAAAAGGGTTTTGACCATTCCTGTAACCAATATCGTGAGCATTCGCGTATCTGTATGGTGGTGGCGTTGCATCCGTTTTTGTTTCATCAATTACGGGTATAATCGGAACTGCAAAATAGGCCAGGTTCCACGCAGCATCAGCTGGTTTATACTGAACAGAATTGCCGAGGAGAAGATTTCCCCCAATTTTTAACCAGTTTTTTACTTGATAATCAATTTTTGAGCGGAGGTTGAAACGAGTATAATCATTTTTCATATTCATTATTCCTTCCTGTGTAAAATAGCTTGCCCCCAGGGAATAAGTTGCCTTCTCAGAACCACCTGAAACATCAAAGCTATGATTCTGGATACGTGCAGGACGAAGTACCTCTTTGTACCAATCGGTATTTACATTAGGTAAATTCGGGTTAACGCGGCTCCGGCCATAACGTTGCATAGCGTTTAATACATACATTGAATCTGCAGCTGAGTGAGACTCCATAGCCATAGTAGTAAATTGCTCTGCATTGGCCATCTTTAAAACATTCTGCGCAATCTGTACACCATAATACCCGCTATAGGTAACCTGTGCTTTTTGGTTTGTTGAGCCGGACCTGGTTTCAATCAAAATTACACCATTAGCAGCCCTTACACCATAAATCGCCGCTGCCGATGCATCTTTTAATACTGAAAGCGAAACAATATCCGAAGGGTTAAGGAAATCAATATTATCGAAAAACATGCCATCAACAACATACAAAGGAGCTTCAGGGTGCAAAAATTGGTCATCACTATTTTTTAGTACCGAGTAGGAACCAACGCCACGAACATGAATAGTTGGCCCTACGCCTGGAGAACCGCTGCTTACAATTTGCAGCCCTGCAATTTTCCCCTGTAATCCTTGCATTGCATTACCTGATGGGACTTTACTAATTTCATCGGCTTTGATAGTACTGATGGATGATGTCAGGTCCTTCACCTTTTGAGTTCCATAACCAACTACAACAACTTCTCCAATAGATGTAGTTTCTGTCAAAAGCTTAATATTGAAAGTTGCTTTAGTTCCAACGGCTACTTTTTGAGTCGTCATCCCAATCATCGAGAATAATAATGTATCGGTCTGGCCGGCATTAATAGTAAAGTTACCGTTCATATCGGAAAAAGTACCATGCGTTGTACCTTTTACTTGTATTGAAACTCCGGGAAGAGCCGAATTACTTTCATCTACAACTTTCCCGGTAATTACTTGTTGTGCATTTAGCTGAGCAAAACACAGTAAGGGTATTAAAATCATTAGTAGTTTTTTCATAGGCTGATAATTAAAATGCAGATTTCGGTTAATAATAGATTTCCCTGAAAAGATATGAACAAGTGAATTTTTTGACTCAAGTTTACGCTCTATTTCTATTTCTCATCAATTAAAAGTCTGTCTAAACCAACTCAACAATACTACAACAATAAAATTTATTTATCTAATCTACTGTTTAATACAGAAGATAAATTAGATGCATTATTTGTTGACCAATAAAATTGAAAATCATTGGGAGTAAAGAGTTTTTAAGCTTTATCATGACGAGTTTATTAATAAATCATAAACCTGGCTCGGCAATCTGAAAATAAAAATCCCCCAGCTACGCTGAGGGAGTAATTTGTGTTTGCGGAGAGGGGGGGATTACCTACGGTGATCCCTGGAGGAGAACCTTGCAATTACAAAATTACTCCCTTATTCGTTCCACTCATAAGGTCTTTTTATTTTCATCTTACCTCTCCCAGGTAAACCTGGCTCGGCAATCTGAAAATAAAAATCCCCCAGCTACGCTGAGGGAGTAATTTGTGTTTGCGGAGAGGGGGGGATTCGAACCCCCGGTACAGTTACCCATACGGCAGTTTAGCAAACTGCTGGTTTAAGCCACTCACCCACCTCTCCAATAAGAACATTTATCTCTGTCACCTTTTCCTTCCGAAGCTTCATCGAAAGAATGTTTACAGTCTCTTTAATATCGTGAGGCCCGATTTACGAAGCGCGACAAAAGTAGGAAAACAAGCATAAAGTGCAAAATAAATCAGAAATTTATTTTAAACCTTCAAGGAGATCAGTAATAACCTTAAAATTTTCAAGTGTTTCTTCATCAAAATCAGAAGCCTTTAGTTTGCCCTCTTTTACTTTTGACAGGAACCTGCTGAGGAGGAAATTACGGGGAAGTTCCATCTCCCTTATATAAACTGAATTGGGCATTGGAATTCCTTCCCTGGTCTCCAACAGGTGGTTCTTAAAATCAAGTGTGGATAAAATATCTTCTGAATTTAAAAATGCGCCCGGCATCCAGATAAGTAGTTTCTTGCCCGAATTATCCGTATTAAAGACCGAATTTTTCAGAAGGTCAGCCATTTGTACCTCATCATCATTTTCGAAAAGCAGAACAGCGAATTCCATTCCCCAACCCATCAGGATATTACATAATAATGGTATGGCTGAGACATTGGTTGAAGGGATTACGCATACTTTGCCTTTGAATTTCATTAAAAGAATTATGGCATTTAACAAATAAAATGAACCGGTATCATTTACAATGAGGTTCACTTTTTTTGTTGAGAATCCTTCACTCCCTGCCGGATTGCCCAGGATACTCTGAAGAGGGGTGAGAGTGTCAGGAGAGGCAAACGAGAGTTGCAAGGGATCAAGTATTCGTGAAGTACTCCTGAAACTGTCGAGGTCATCACGCTGAACTGCCAAAACGCGATGCAGCTTATTGATCTCCACAAGGTGCGGTGAATGAGTCGTATAAATTATCTGTATCTTATCTTTGATGTCCTCAAATACTTTCAAAACATCTTCCTGAGCTCTTGCATGAAGGCTTACACCGGGTTCATCAACCAGCAATACCATCTTCTTATCCTTGAGATTGGCTGAAGCCATTAATTCCATATAAAATGAAAGGAACCATCTCACTCCCCTGCTTCTTTGCTTTGGATAAAGCCGTTCACCTTCATCCTTGATCCAGAATTCAAGATATGGCTTCCCCGCCTTTCCCTCATATGAGGAATTATAGTGGTCAAGTTCGAACTGAATATGAATCTTATTGTTCCTGCCAATGGATTGTTGCCAGAAATCATGAAAATTCCGGGTAAGTGTATTATTAAGATTTTCAATTTTCTGTTTCAGTATCCTGCTTGACGGCTGTTGAAAAAAAGAATAATCAAGCTGAGCCAGGGAAAGAAAATTTCTTGCAGCTTTATAACCTTCTACATTTTCATTTCCGCTAATAATATCTTCCATGTCAATCCTGTTGGGAAGAAGGCTTCCAAAGTCTTCAAATAACTCAAAAACAGGACAATACTCGAAATATTTTTTACCCAGAATAGCACTGTTGTATTGTGACTTATACGACTGAATAACATCATTTACACGATTTTCAGCTTCATCTTCAGTATTACCGTCTATAATATATCCTGAAAAAGCTATCTGTCTTTCAAGCTCGGCTATTTTAACATCACGCTCCGACCTCGTTTTCCGGAAATCAAAAAGTACCTCTTTCCATTCTGTATCAGATTCATCCTCAATAGGCCGCATCAGAAGAGTCATCTTCTGATGACGTTCTTCCAGCTTTAATGAAAGATCATTGAGATGATTATCAATCTGGGTGCATCTTTCGAGAAGCTTCTTCCACTTTTCACCGGCTCTTTTTATCTTTTGTTTCTTTGAAAGAATCTCATTTATCTCTTCCTCTTGTTTCTTTAGCTCGTTAAGCTGATTTTTCAGTCCGGGGAAATGGGTGCTTTTTTGATTTTCTTCACTTGAGGATTTCCTGCTGAATAACCAAAAACCAGTCCTCTTCACTTCAACCGGAGACAGTTTTGATCTGATATCTGATTCTTCTTCAATCAGCCTTGAAAATGAAGCTTCCAGGTCGCCTATTGTTGTCAGATCTTCCTCAAGTTTTACTGTTACGTCATTCAGGTATATTCGCCATGCATCTTCAAGTGAATCAAGATACTGGCTTATCTCCCCGCTGACATTTATAACAGAGGAAAGATCGGCTATCCAACTCCTTGTAAGTTCGAGGTGTGTCAGTCCCGAAAGCAATTCCTTCAGTTCGGTTCCCGGGTTATCGGTAACTTTTATTAACCAGCCTTCGGGAATATCGAATCTGCAACTCACTTCCGGTAAAGAGAGGTCACTTCGAAGTACATCTTCGGATATAACTCCTGAATAGAAAACTTTCAATCCTTCCAGAACAGAGGTCTTTCCTGATTCATTCTGACCAATAAGGCAGGTGATATTATCGGGAGAAATATTCTGCCAGCCGGTATCAACTATTGATCTGAAGTTCCTTATTCTGAAAGCTTTAAGCTTCATCATAAATTTAACAATTAAACTTGAAAACCAATAACCAGAACATCATCAACCTGTTGTTCTTTTCCTTTCCATTCGTTAAATGCACTTTCAAGATGTTCCTTCTGCTGTATCATAGGCAGCTCCTCAAGTGAGTGAATTATTCTTTTGAGATGCTTGTACTTGAATTTTTTATCGGTTATTTCTCCAAACTGATCAGCGTAACCATCTGTAAAAAGATAGAAAGAATCACCTGGTTTTGTTTCGATGCAAGTATTAGTGAATGAAGCCTCTCGTAACGGGGCAACACCCAGGGTCATCTTGTCTGGTTTGTACTCGGTCAGAGCTCCATTTCTTATCATTATAAGAGGCCTGTTGGCACCGGAATATTGCAATTTACCATTTGTAGAATCGATAATGCATAAGCCGATATCGATACTATCCTGAGGATCGTGACTATTACCTGTCTGATGTAAAGCCTTCATGATTTTTTCCCTCATAAGATTAAGTATCCTATTGGCATTCAAATTAATATCTGTCTGTAATATCTCGTTAAGAAAACTAATACCCAGAATACTCATCAGTGCGCCAGGAACTCCGTGCCCTGTGCAATCACCAGCTGCAATAAAAATTTTCTGCTTGTTACAAAAAGTATAGTAAAAGTCACCGCTAACAATATCCCTGGGCAGGAAAATTATGAAATGGTCCTTGATCCTTCCCTTTAGCATCGCCGGATCGGGCATTAAAGCACGCTGTATAATACGTGCATAACGGAGGCTAGCAACATGATCAGTCATCCCTTGTTCCGGGAGCAATGAAAGCAGGTCTGAATTTTCTTGCTGTTCGAAGCTCATATAATGATATTAATAATAGGGACAATAAATATACACTATTTTTAATCCCATTCTACCGTCCCGGCCAGAATTTAGTAGTCCCTCCTTCTCAGAAGAACTACATTCTCAACATGATGAGTGTGCGGAAACATATCGACCGGCTGAACGGCTGCAACATAATAATTATTTGAAAGTAATTGTATATCACGCGATTGTGTAGAGGGATTGCAGCTTATATAAACGATTCTGTCTGCTGCCGCTCCGGCAATAATTTTTATCACTTCCTCATGCATCCCTGCCCTGGGCGGATCAGTAATAATTACATCCGGCTTACCATATAATGTAAAAAACGATTCCGTAAGTATATCTTTCATATCACCCGCAATGAAACTGGTATTATGAAGGTTATTGATTTCAGAGTTGATTTTTGCGTCCTGCACTGCTTCATCAACATACTCAATACCAATCACCCTCTTTGCATAAGCTGAAATAAAATTTGCAATCGTTCCTGTCCCTGTATAAAGATCATATACGACTTCATTTCCTGAAAGCTCTGCAAACTCCCTGGCAACCCGGTAAAGTACCAGGGCCTGCCGGGTATTGGTTTGATAAAATGATTTCGGTCCTATCCGGAATTTTAGTCCATCCATCTCTTCAAAAAGATGATCCTCTCCCTTATAAAGAACCGGGTTCTGATCATTCAGTGAATCATTTCTTTTTGAATTAATAACATACATCAGAGACGTAATCTGCGGAAATTGCGAATCAAGAAAATCAAGTAATCCGGTTCTTTGCTCAACATCTTCGTGAAAGAACACTACAATAACCATAACATTGCCTTCCAAAGAGTTACGGATAACTATATTCCTCAGAAACCCCATTTGTTCCCTGAGGTCAAAAAACTGAAGGTCTTTATCGTGAGCATACTGTCTGACCGCATTTCTGATAGAATTTGAAGGATCCGGCTGAAGATGACACTCTTTAATATCAAGAACCTTATCGAACAGACCCGGAATATGAAAACCGAGAGCATCTTCCTTTTCAAATTTTGTGTCCGAAATGACTTCTTCCTTTGTAAGCCATCGTTTATGAGAAAAGGTGTATTCAAGTTTATTCCTGTACATATATATCTCTTCACTTCCTATAATGGGATTAATCACAGGAAGTTCAGTCTTTCCTATTCTGGTAAGGTTGTCCTTTACCTGTTTTTCCTTATAATGAAGTTGTAATTTATACGGCAAATGCTGCCATTTGCAACCTCCACATACTCCGAAATGAATGCAACGTGGCTTAATACGGTCCGGAGAGTATTCATGAAATTTTGTAACTCTTCCTTCAAGATATTTCTTTCGTTTCTTAATAACCTTGATATCAACAATATCGCCCGGGATAAGCATCGGTACAAATACAACAAGATTGTTAACTCGTGCCAGGGCATTCCCTTCAGCTCCGATATCAGTTATTGTGACCTTCTCAAGCAGCAGCATTTCTTTTTTTCTTCCCACTTATTTTGTCTTTCAGATATTAAAAATGAATTTATTTTGAATTGTGAAAATCAGACACGGCATCTGATAATGGTGGCAAAGATAACTCTAAAATGGAGAATTTTGTCTGGTAGGTCAGCAGTTAAAAAAATGAGATGAATCAGGTATTGTCTATAAACGTTTCTAAACTTAATATCAAAATTTGTAATTGACTTTTTGACAAAATTGACCTAATTTAGTGTTTGAAATTTGTCTCGCAACAAATTAATTTTTGTTAACATTCTATATTACTTACTTTTATGAAAAGAGTTGTCTTTTTTGAACTACTCATAATTGTAAATATTTCCTCATTCTATCAAAGCCTGAAAATAAATCCGGGATTTGAGAACCGTGAATATCCAACAATCCCACCCTGACTGACCAACAGATATTTAAATTAATGAGAAATATTAAACTAAAAATAATTTCTATGACAGAAAATGAAATATCAGAAAAAATAATAGGTCGCTCCATCGAAGTTCATAAAACTCTGGGTCCAGGTTTATTGGAAAATGCATATCAGTAGTGTCTTTTTTATGAATTGCAGAAAGCAGGCCTTCATGTTGAAAAGCAAAAACCATTGCCGCTAATTTATAAAGAAGTAAGATTGGATGCAGGATACAGGTTAGATCTTATTGTAGAGAGCAAAGTAATTATTGAAGTAAAGTCGATTGAGGTATTAAATGACATACATACGGCTCAGGTACTGACCTACCTAAAAGTTTCGGGTTGTAAAGTAGGTTTGCTCATAAATTTTAATGTATTACGTCTTGTAGATGGATCAAAAAGATTAGTAAATAAGTTTTAGTCCCTTCGATAGCGTTGAAGTGCGGGGTGTTTTTATTTTTAAACGCAGAGAACCGCAGAGATATCGCAGAGAATCGCAGAGGTTAACAATGTTATGCATTTGATTTTTAACTCCACAGGTTGACAAAGATCCTCAATATAAACTCTTCCTCAGCGGCCCTCTGCGTAAAACTTAGCGGTCCTCTGCGGTTAGTATTTCATATCTCCTCAAAAACCAAAGAGTAATTGTTAGGTAAATAAGGCAAATCTATAAACTCATTCTTAGCGGTCCCCCGCGTAAAACTCAGCGGTCCTCTGCGGTTAATTTTTCTTATCTCTGCAAGAACATCACAATAAGTTCTACTTAACTGTAATCTCTTTCTCTGCGGTTCTCAGCGTAAAACTCAGCGGTTCTCAGCGGTTAATTTTTCTTCCATACTTTTCCTATATTTGCAGACATTTAATATTTAATATGGTTTCGGTTCAGGATATCTCAGTTTCATTTGGCAGTTTTGATTTATTAACGAATGTCTCCTTTCTGATCAATGATCAGGACAGAATTGGTCTGGCAGGGAAGAACGGTGCAGGAAAATCAACCTTACTAAAAATTATTTCAGGCTATCAGAGCCCCAGTTCAGGCCAGATTGACATGTCAAAAGATGTGTCTATCGGCTATCTGCCTCAGCAGATGAAAGTCGATGACACCACAACTGTAATAAATGAAACAGTAACAGCTTTCTCAGAACTGTTGAGCCTCTCCGACGAAATCGAACATTGCAGCTCTGAGATTGCCAGAAGGGAAGATTATGAATCAGATGATTATCTGAAACTTTGCGATCATCTGACAGTAGTTGAGGAGAGGTACCGGATGATGGGAGGAACAAACTATATGGCAGAAGCTGAATTGACTCTGCTTGGCCTGGGTTTTGAACGTAAAGATTTTGAAAGGCCAACAAGCGAGCTGAGTGGCGGATGGAGGATGCGAATTGAGCTTGCGAAGATACTTTTAAGAAAGCCTTCGCTGTTTCTGCTTGACGAACCTACTAACCATCTTGATATTGAATCAATTCAATGGCTTGAAACCTTCCTTGCCGGATACCCGGGAGCAGTTGTGCTGGTATCTCACGATCGTGCATTCCTTGATAATGTAACCAGACGTACGATTGAAATCTCACTCGGGAAAATATATGACTATAAAGCCTCCTGGTCAAAATATCTGATATTGCGGGCAGAAAGAAGGGAACAGCAGCTCGCTTCATTCAGGAATCAACAGAAGATGATCGAAGACACTGAAAAGTTTATCGAACGATTCAGGTATAAAGCAACAAAAGCTGTTCAGGTTCAATCGAAGATCAAACAACTCGATAAAGTTGACCGTCTGGAAGTTGATGAAGAAGACAAGAGCTCAATTAATCTAAGATTCCCCCCGGCCCCGCGATCCGGGACTGTGGTTGTGGAAGCTGAAAGCCTTTCAAAAAAATATGGATCTCTGACCGTGCTGAACAAGATAGATTTCAAAATTCAAAGAGGTGAAAAAGTTGCATTTGTAGGACGTAACGGAGAAGGAAAAACCACATTATCCAAGATTATCATTAATGAGCTTGACTGGACAGGAAATCTGAAGATTGGACATAATGTCAAAATAGGATATTTTGCCCAGAATCAGGATGTACTGCTTGATGAAACAATAACAGTGCTTCAGACCATTGATGATATTGCAAAAGGCGATATCAGAACAAAAATCAGGGACATGCTTGGTGCGTTCTTATTCAGGGGAGATGATGTTGAGAAAAAAGTTAAAGTTTTGTCGGGCGGTGAAAGAGCAAGACTCGCACTTGTTAAGCTCCTGCTTGAACCCACTAATCTTCTTGTCCTTGACGAGCCTACGAACCACCTTGATATGCGTTCAAAAGATATTCTTAAGCAGGCTCTTATCAAATACGATGGCACGTTAATTGTGGTATCGCATGACAGGGATTTCCTCGATGGGATAGTTGAAAAAATCTTTGAATTCAAACATAATAAGATCAGGGAAAATATTGGTGGAATCTATGATTTTCTGAGGAAGAAAAAGATTGAAAACCTGAAAGATATTGAGAAAAAGGATAAAATTAAATATGAAGCTGCTCAGGAAAATATGTCCTCAAATAAACAGAAATACCTTGATAAAAAAGAATTTGACCGGAATCTGAGAAAAATAAGAAAGAG
>Ga0182010_10001198_pt1 | contig 13903 bp, 10 predicted proteins | sample 611E1MmetaG_FD_120488 | JGI IMG/M metagenome (GOLD analysis project Ga0182010, IMG submission 120488) | Permafrost microbial communities from Stordalen Mire, Sweden - 611E1M metaG | ecosystem: Environmental > Terrestrial > Soil > Wetlands > Permafrost | place: Sweden: Stordalen | collected...
GAAGCGAAGGACCTCTGTATTCCGGCGCCACGAGCAAATGCATAGGTCGTTCGCTTTGCTCAAGATGACAATCCAAACCTATGCCACGAATCTACGCTGCTCTAGCTGAACATCACCTTGCGATCGCCCTTGACGATCCGTCCGACGCTGTAGAATTTTTCTCCGGCGCGCTCCAGCAGCGTCTGCGCTTTCTTGAACTTCTTGGCGGGAACCACGATCAACATGCCCAGTCCCATATTGAAGGTGCGGAGCATTTCTTCTTCCGCGACATTACCGAGTTTCTGCAGATGTTCAAAGATGGGAAGAACCGGCCAAGTGCCGAGTTCGATCACGGCCGACGTGCCCTTGGGCAGCACTCGGGGCAGGTTCTCGGTGATGCCGCCGCCGGTAATATGCGCCAGCGCCGCCACGCACTCGCCCGCGATCATCTTCCGGATGATCGACCAGTAGCTGCGATGGGTGCGCATGAGTTCGTTGCCGACCTTGTTCTTGATCTCGCTGACAAAGGTCTCCGGAGAATAGCCCGCGATTTCAAAAAGCAGTTTGCGAGCCAGCGAGTATCCATTGGTGTGCAGGCCGTTCGAGGGCAGGCCGAGCACGCAATCCCCCACCTGCACGTCTTTGCCGCTGATGATGCGTTCCCGTTCGACCACTCCGACAATGAATCCAGCGAGATCGTATTCGCCTTCGGGATAGAATCCCGGCATCTCGGCCGTCTCGCCGCCAATCAGGGCGCAGCCGTTATGCTTGCAGGCTTCGGCGAGGCCGCCCACAACTTTCTCCGCGACTTCCGGCTCCAGCGTGCCTGTGGCTAGGTAATCCATAAAGAACAACGGCGCCGCGCCCTGCACCGCGATGTCGTTCACGCAGTGATTCACCAGGTCGGCGCCGACGGTGTGGTGCAATTTCATTTCGAAGGCGACTTTTAATTTGGTGCCCACGCCGTCCACGCTCGAAACCAGCACCGGATCCAAATACTTTTTGTCGACCGAGAACAGCCCGCCGAATCCGCCAATCTCGCTCAGCACTCCCTTGGTGAAAGTCTTGTGGGCCAGATACTTGATGCGCTGCTTGGTTTTGTTGCCGCGATCGATGCTGACACCGGCATCGGCGTAGGTGATGGAGTCGCTTTGAGGGTTGGGATCCTGGGCCACGTTATCAGTCCGTCATTGCCAGTGGAGAGAGCTGATGCGCCGCCAATCCAGAGGACGCGTTTCAGGCGCATCAAATTCTAGCACGTCTGGAGTTGCCCCTGGCTTTTTCAAGCGCCATTCGCGAAGACGTTATAATGCTGGTCCAATCTTTTTCTTCGGGAGACAAGCATGAGAATTTTGATAGTTCTATTTTGCGCCGTGCTGACGATTCCGTTTGCAGTGGCGCAGCAAGACCAATCCCAGGACACGACTTCCGAGAGCGCGAAGCAGTCCACATCCAAGAAGGATAAGAAGCAAGCCACGCCGGCCAGCGCTGCAACTCCGGACAAGTCCGCGGAAAGCGGCAGGCCCGCGGAGCCGCCGAAAGCGGAATCGGCCGAAGCCACCGACAAGGAAGAACACTACGATGTGGCGAAGGTCCCGCCCGTAATCACGCATCATCAGATAGCGCTCAACGGCAAGACTCTCAGTTACACGGCGACGGCCGGAAGGCTTCCGCTCAAGCGCGGCGACGGCAAGACGGAAGCAGAGATGTTTTTCGTCGCCTATACGCTCGACGGACAGGAAGCCGGCAAGCGCCCGCTGACGTTCGCCTTCAACGGCGGCCCCGGCTCCGCCTCGGTATGGCTGCACATGGGCGCGCTCGGACCAAAGCGCGTGGTGTTGCAGCCGAACGGCTTCATGCCGGCAGCGCCCTATCGCCTGGAAGACAATCCCGACACGCTGCTCGATCACAGCGACATCGTCATGGTGGATGCCATGTCCACCGGCTACTCGCGGGCCGCGACCGCCGAACTTACCAAAAAGTTTCTCGGCGTAAAAGGTGACGTACAAGCGTTCGGGGAATTCATACGCCTCTACATTTCTCGCTACGACCGTTGGAGCTCTCCGTTGTTTCTGTTGGGGGAAAGCTACGGCACAACGCGCGCCGCCGGCATCGCCGGATACTTAGCCGATCATGGCATCGCTTTTAACGGCGTGACCCTGCTCTCAATGGCCGTGGATTTCCAGACTCTGGAATGGAACAAATCGAACGACCTGCCTTATTTTCTGCTCGTTCCCACGTTCAACATGATCGCCGGCTACCATCACAAGTTGTCCGCCGATCTCACCCAGGATGTGGCGAAAACGCGCGAGGAAGTCGTGCGCTGGTCGTCCAATGATTACGCGCTCGCGCTTGGCAAAGGCGATACACTGACGCCCGAAGAACATCGCAAGATTGTCGAACAACTGTCGCGCTACATCGGGCTGCGTCCGGAAGTGATCGAAGCGCATAACCTGCGCATCGACGTTCCCACTTTCACCAAAGAGTTGCTGCTCAACCAGAAACTGGTCTCGGGCCGCTTCGACGGCCGCTTCAGCAGCCCCAATCCCGACGACGATCGTTTCTATGATCCAACGAGCGCCGCCATTCTGCCGCCTTACAACTCGGCGTTCAACAATTACCTGCGCACCGAACTGAATTACAAATCCGACATGCCCTACAGGGTTTTCGCCTATGACGAACCCGGCTTCCGGAGCTGGGACTGGGGCAACGCCGAACAGGGCTTTCCCAGCACGGCAGGCGGGTTGCGTTCGGCCATGATCAAGAATCCGTACATGAAGATTCTGGTGATGGAAGGCTACTATGACCTGGCCACACCCTTTGCCGCTGCCAACTGGACCATGGATCACCTCGACCTCAGTCCACAGTTCCGGGAGAGTGTTTCGTACGCCACCTACAACGCCGGGCACATGGTGTACATCGATCGCGCCGAACACAACAAGATGAAAAAAGATCTGGTGGACTTCATGGGGAAGTGTCTGCCGAAATAGTTCGTGTGCTCGTGTGGGGACGGGCGCCCTCGCGAGCCTGCCCTGAGCGAGTCGAAGGGTCCAAGCCGAGCACAAGCTCGGCAGTTGCCTGTCGTCACCGCAACTCTGAACTTGCATTAACGCGGGACGTTGAACGCTAATCTCATGCGCGCCGCTGTCATCTTCGGGTTGGGAACTTCGCCGGCTGACTTGAAGCCATTTCAATCCGGCTCTCCGACCGAGTGGCTGGAGGGACTGCCCGCCTCCTCCAGCGACGCCGACGCCATCCTCATTTTTGGCGGGGACGGCACCATTCACCGTCATCTGCCCGCGCTGGTGCGGCTCCAGCTTCCGGTGCTTATCGTCCCGGCAGGCAGTGGAAACGATTTTGCCCGCGCACTGAAGCTGCGCTCGATGCGAGACTCGTTGCGCCTCTGGCGCGATTTCGAATCGGGGAAAATTCAGGCGCGGGCAATCGATCTCGGGGTCATCGTGCCGTCCGATGCGCCGGAACGCACACACTATTTCTGCTGCGTCGCTGGATGCGGTCTGGATTCTGCCGTCACTCGGAGCGCCAATCGAATGCCCCGCTGGCTGCGCGGGAACGGCGGCTATGCCCTGGCATTGTTCCCGCGGTTGCTCAAGCTTCCGGCTTATTCCATGCGGCTGACGCAGATCAATGGTCAGGATCGCACCGAAGCTGAAAAGCGAACCTTGCTTGCCGCCTTCGCCAACACGCAGTTCTATGGCGACGGCATGCGCATCGCGCCGGAAGCGGATTTTGCCGATGGCAAGCTCGACATCTGCCGCATCCACACGCTGAATCCATTCAAGTTGTTTTGCATGTTTCCGACGGTCTACTTCGGGCGCCATCTGCTTCTGCCCGAGGTTGAGTACTCACGGGCGGAGCGGATTCGCGTGGATACCGAGACTCCGCTCGAAATCTTCGCTGATGGGGAGTTTGTGTGCGAGACGCCCGCCGAGATTTCCGTTGCCGCGGGGGCGCTGCGAGTGATCTGTTCGGCGCGCTAGGATCCCTTAACTTCGCGCTACGGGTTTAGGTTGTCATCTTGAGCGAAGCGAAAGACCTATGCATTCGGCTGACACAAATTCGTAGGTCCTTCGCTTCGCTCAGGATGACAGCGTAGAGTTACGGCCTCCTAGCGCACCCGCCCGTAGCGCGCATCGAGCGCAATATTCAGTTCGAGCACATTCACGCGCGGCTCGCCCAGGAATCCCCATTGCCGGTCCTCGGAGTTTTCAACGACGAGGCGTGCGACTTCATCTTCCGAAATCTTGCGTTCCGCAGCCACGCGACGAATCTGAAATTCCGCGGCCGCTGGGGTGATATGCGGGTCGAGTCCCGAAGCCGATGACGTCACCAGATCGATGGGGATGGGAACGCCGGGGTTTTCGGCTTGCAATTTGGCCACGTCTCCATTGACCCGAGCGATTAACTGCGCGTTGGTCGGGCCGAGGTTTGAACCACCGGAAGCGGTGGCATCATAGCCCGCGCCCGCGTTCGATGGCCGCGAATGAAAGTAGCCCGGACCCGAAAATGGTTGTCCGATCAGCCGCGAACCAATGACCACCCCGTCCTTCCCGCGAATGAGCCCGCCGTTGGCCTGCTTGGGGAAGATCACCTGCGCGAGTCCAGTCACCAGCAGGGGGTACAGAATTCCCAGCAAGACCGTCGTCGCGATTGTCATCAATATTGCCGTAATCAGATTTTTCTTCATAATCTTCTCGATTCACTGACCACTGCCCCTAAATCAGCTTGACGCCGGTGATGAGCATGTCGATCAGCTTGATGCCGATGAATGGGACCACAAGGCCGCCGAATCCATACACCAGCAGGTTCTGCCGGAGCAAAGATTCGGCACTCATTGCCTTGTACTTGACCCCTCGCAGCGCCAGCGGAATCAGGGCCACGATGATGAGCGCGTTAAAAATAACCGCGGAAAGCACCGCCGAATGCGGCGACTGCAGCCGCATGACGTTCAGCGCGTTCAGCACCGGAAATGTTCCGGCAAACATCGCTGGAATGATCGCGAAGTACTTGGCCACGTCGTTCGCGATCGAAAATGTGGTGAGCGCTCCGCGCGTCATCAGCAACTGTTTGCCGATTGCCACCACCTCAATCAGCTTGGTGGGATTCGAGTCCAGATCCACCATGTTTCCAGCTTCTTTCGCGGCTTGCGTGCCGGTATTCATGGCCACGCCGACATCGGCCTGCGCCAGCGCGGGCGCATCGTTGGTACCGTCGCCGGTCATCGCCACCAGTTTGCCGTCGGCTTGCTCGCGGCGAATCAGATCCATCTTCTCTTTCGGAGTCGCCTCCGCCAGGAAATCGTCGACGCCCGCCTCGCGCGCGATCGCCGCCGCCGTCAGCGGATTGTCGCCGGTGATCATGACCGTCTTGATCCCCATGGCGCGCAGTTGATTGAAACGTTCGCGCATCCCGCCTTTGACAATGTCCTTCAGGTAGATCACACCCAGGGCGCGCTGATTCTCCGCAACCACCAGCGGAGTTCCTCCCGAGCGCGAGATCTGCTCGACGCTCGCCTGAATCTCGCGCGGCAGCGAGGTGCCGAACTGCTGCAGGTATTTGGTGATGGCGTCGACCGCTCCCTTGCGAATCTCGCGGCCATCCAGGTTCACGCCCGACATGCGCGTTTGCGCGGTGAATGGCACAAACACCGCTTCGTGCGAAGCCAGTTCACGGCCACGCAGGCTGTACTTCTCTTTTGCCAGAACCACAATCGACCGGCCTTCGGGCGTTTCGTCCGCGAGCGAAGAGAGTTGCGCGGCATCGGCCATCTCGGCCGTCGTAATACCCGGCGCCGGGATAAACTCCGCTGCCTGGCGATTGCCGAGCGTGATCGTTCCCGTCTTATCGAGCAGCAACGTATTCACGTCTCCGGCCGCTTCCACGGCGCGCCCCGACATCGCCAGCACGTTGTGCTGCACCAGGCGGTCCATGCCCGCAATGCCGATCGCGGAAAGCAGGCCGCCAATCGTGGTCGGAATCAGGCAAACCAGCAAAGAGACCAGCACAAATACGGTCTGCGGCGATCCCGAATAAATCGCGAAAGGCTGCAGCGTAATCACAGCGAGCAGGAAAATAATGGTCAGACCCGCCAGCAGAATGTTGAGCGCAATCTCGTTCGGCGTCTTCTGCCGCTCCGCACCTTCGACCAAGGCGATCATTCTGTCGAGGAAGGTCTCTCCTGGATTCGAAGTAATGCGTACCTTGATCACGTCGGAAAGCACGCGCGTGCCGCCGGTGACTGCCGATCGGTCTCCACCAGCTTCGCGGATCACGGGCGCGGATTCGCCCGTAATTGCAGACTCGTCCACCGAGGCCACGCCTTCGATAACTTCGCCGTCGCCCGGGACGAGTTCGTTCGCGGTAACCGTCACGACATCGCCCGAACGCAGCTTGGCGCTCGGCACCGTTTCTATGGTCCCGTCCGGCAGCAAGCGCTTGGCTTCGGTTTCAGACCTGGCCTTGCGCAGCGTGTCGGCTTGCGCTTTGCCACGTCCTTCGGCCATGGCTTCCGCGAAGTTCGCGAACAGCACCGTGAACCAAAGCCACAGCGTGATTTGCAGATTGAATGCGAAGCTCTGCTTTTCGCGAAATAACAGCACGGTCGTCACCACGGCGCCCACCTCGACCACGAACATGACCGGATTCTTCATCATGGTGCGGGGATCGAGTTTGACCAGCGCATCGACCAGCGCCCGCCGTATGATTTTTGCGTCCCACAAACTCTTGCTTTTCTTTTCTGCCATTTGCCGCCTCAGAAAGTTTTCCCTGCCATCATCAGCAGGTGTTCCAGCACAGGCCCCAAGCTAAGAGCCGGGAAAAATGTGAGCGCTCCCACGATTACAATCACGGACACGAGCAGAACCGTAAACAGGGGCGTAGTTACCGGGAACGTGCCAGCCGTAGCGGGCACCGCTTTCTTCTTCGCCAGGTTGCCGGCAATCGCCAGCATGGGAATGATCATGAAGAATCGTCCCACCAGCATCGTCATCGCACCCGCGGTGTTATACCAAAGCGTGTTACCGTTCAAGCCGCCGAACGCCGAACCGTTGTTCCCGGCCGCCGACGTAAACGCGTAGAGGATTTGGGTCAAGCCGTGTGGACCCGGATTGCTGATGCTCGATGTACCAAATCCCTCGACCGATGAAATGCCTGTGAGCACAAGTATGATCAGCGGGAAAACCAGCGTGACCAGCATCGCCATCTTCACGTCATAGGCTTCAATTTTTTTGCCCAGATACTCAGGCGTGCGCCCGACCATGAGCCCGGCTATGAAGACCGACAGCACCACATAGATCAGGATGCCGTAGAGGCCTGCGCCCACTCCGCCAAAAACGGTCTCGCTGAGCATGATGTTGACCAGCGGCACCATTCCGCCCAGCGGAGTAAACGAATCGTGTTGACCGTTGATGGCGCCACAGCTCGCATCGGTGGTGACGGTGGCGAATAACGCAGAATTGGCGATGCCAAAGCGTACTTCCTTGCCTTCCATGTTGCCGCCCGGCTGTATCGCGGTGGTGTGTTGGTCAACTCCGTGGAGCAAAGGATTGCCTCTGGCCTCGGCCCAGTATGCCGTTGTAACTCCGCACAGAAACAGAATCGCCATCGCTGCCCACACCGCCCAGCCGTGACGCGGTGATCCCGTCATTCGGCCCAGCGTGTAAGTAAGGCCGGCCGGGATCGCGAAGATCGAAAGCATCTGCAGAAGGTTGCTAAGTGGCGTCGGATTCTCAAAGGGATGGGCGCTGTTGGCGTTCAAAAATCCGCCGCCGTTTGTGCCCAGCATCTTGATCGCCTCTTGGGAAGCAACCGGCCCTTGCGCGATGGTCTGGTCGGTCACAGTGTCCATTACCGGCTTGCCGTCCTGCCCGACCATCGGCTTGCCGTCCGTTCCAGTCTTCTGCACCTGTTGCGGCTCGACCAGCTTCGCGGTGTCGTACGGCTTCAGGTTCTGCACGGCTCCCTGCGAAACCAGGGCCAGGGCATAGACGATGCAGATCGGCAGCAGCACCCACAGGGCGGAGCGGGTCATATCGACCCAGAAATTGCCGATGGTCTCTTTTTCCTTGCGAGCGATACCGCGAACGAATGCGATCGCCAGCGCAATCCCCACCGCCGCGGAGGCGAAGTTATGGTAGGCCAGGCCAGCCATTTGGGTGAGATAGCTCATGGTGGACTCGCCCGAATAGTTCTGCCAATTCGTGTTGGTGGTGAAAGACGCGGCGGTATTAAACGCCAGCGCTGGAGACACGCCGGCAAACTTCTGCGGATTCCACCAAGGCAGCAAATGCTGCGCCCGCTCCAGCAGGTAAAGCAACAGCATCGATGCGCCGCTGAACAGTAGCATGGCAAAAGCGTATTCGGTCCAGGGCATCTCGTGCGTTTCATCGACACCGGTCACACGATAGAGCAATCGCTCGATCGGCCGAACCGCGGGGTCGAGAAACGTCCGCTCACGGCTGAACACTTTTGCCATGAACACGCCGAGCGGCTTGGTGATCGCCAGAATCACAGCCAGAAATACGAAAATCTGTATCCAGCCATTGGTTGTCATTTCAGAATTTCTCCGGTCTCAGCAACGCATAAAGCAGGTAGACCATCAAACCTGCGCTTATGATCAGCATAATGATCGATTCAGCGTTCATATTGATTTGTCCTCAGCGAATTCGATCGCAGAATTGCACATAACCCAGCGACAGCAGGAAGAACGCTATCGCGACCACAACAAAGATCAGGTCTTGCACACGACCTCCTTCAAATCGCGAACAAACGCGAACTAAACTTTTCGTCACGATCGGAACTCGACCAGTATAGGACGTTCAGCCGGTTTTCATCCTTGCGAAGATCCGGCATCCATCGGATAGCAGGCTGGTGCCTGTGCCATCGTGGATTAGACAGGACTCTCCATAAAAGTGAGGTAAGCAGTACGTAAAGAAGTCATAAAGAAAAGAGCGCTTGCTGTCAGCAACTGGGGCGCCAGATTGCGGCTGCCGCAGTGGAAGTGAGTTGCATGGATATGGCCTCTCCGTCAGCTCTACGTAAGAGCGCCCTCTCCACTTCCCGCTCAGGCCGGACCTGGCAGCCTCTCCGGTTTTCTTTGTACGCAAAGGTCCGACCCGCTACACTTGTGCGGATAAAGCCATGCGGAAAAGCCTGCCGTTAATTCTTCGCCACGCTATGTATAACCTGCGTGGCGGCTTCTTGATTCGCCCGCTCACCATCGCGCTGGCGCTGGGTTGCACGGGCGCATTCCTGTCGTGGCTGGAAGAGGAGTTTCCCGTCACCAGCGCCTGGGTACCCGCTGTCTTATTCCCCTCGCACGCCGATCCGCAAGTCGCCCAGGTCATTCTGGCTGGCATCGCCGCTTCCATCATGACGGTGGTGTCGATCGTGTTCGCCATTCTCCTGATGACGCTCACCCTGGCATCGATGCAGTTCTCCCCGCGCATCATCGTCAGCTTTTCCCGGGACCGCGTGACGCAATGGACGCTCGGCATTTTCCTCGGCACTTTCTTGTACTGCATGGCGGCGCTTCCGGCGGCGCGGTCGCTTCCTACCCCGTTCGCGCCCGTAGGCACCGTCCTAGGCGCGATGGTGCTGGCGCTGATCTGCGTCGGGTTGCTGCTCTTTTTCATTCACCACATCTCGCAGGCCATCAGTGTCAATCACATCGTCAACAGAATCGCGGCAGAAACGGAGTCGATGATCGACGAGATCATGCCCTGGCCGCATCTGCCGGACCACCTGAAGGATGCGGAACCGCTCCGGCCCAACCCGAGCGAGATAGCCGTCTTGAGCCATGATTCCGGCTACATCCGCTTTGTCGACACGCAACGCCTGGTCGCCATTGCCAAGCACTATCACGTAACCATCCGTGTTCTGCGCCGGGTCGGCCACTTCGTTCCGGAGGGAATCCCACTGCTGATGGTCTCCAAGGGCAACCGTCTATCCCCCGATGGAAGCGCCGAACTGCTGGCCGCGTTCGACTTCGGCCCCACCCGAACCTTGCAGCAGGATGTGGAGTTTGGCGTCCTGCAGATTGTCGATGTTGCGTTGAAAGCGATTTCGCCCGCCGTCAACGATCCCACCACCGCCATCAACTGCATCGATCAGTTGAGCCGTATTCTGATCCGCTTCGCATCGCGCGAGCCGCCTGAGGACTTGCTCTACGATCCGCCTGGCATCGTTCGCGCCAGCATCGCATGGATCCGCTTCGAGCGCCTTGTGGAGGCGGCCTTTGAGCAGATCCGCATGTATTCGAAGACCGACGTCGCCGTCAGCCTGCGGTTGCTGCGGGCCTTCGGCGACATCGCCGCCTCGACACCCGATCCGGAGTTCCGCCGCATTCTCGCGGAGCGCGGAATGAGGACGGTGGCAGGTTGCGCCGAAAAGCTCGGCGCGGAGGAACTGCGAGAGTTGCGCGCTCGCCAGGCCGCGCTCGAAGCCTTCACCGCGATCTCGCAGCCCTAGATTAGAACGGCGATTCGAGGTCGATTCGCACTGGCATGACAAAGATCGCGCTCTTGCGCACAACCTCCTCCAATTGCAACTTAACTTCTTGTCACGATCAGAATTTGACCATGATGTCGATGTCGACAAACGACTCGTCCTTCCGCAGATCGGGGAACCATACGCTGCTGCCTTGCCCGCCGCAGCCCGAAGGCCCTTGCGCAGCGGTGAGGGTTTCTTGCATGGACGAATTTCCGTTCATGCAAGCATAGTATTGCGGAAATCCGTTGTTGGTATAAGGCACACCGCCCGGACCAGGCGGTGTAACTCCGCCGCGCCCAGTCCAATACGGCACATTCGCGTGGCGATAGTCGTACTCCCAGCGAAAGGTGAGCCACTGCTTGGGCATGTAATCAAACGTGATCGAACTGTCCCACGCCTTGAATGGATCTCCGGGATTTCCGGTAAAGTAGGGTGCGTTGATCGCCGCCGAGGAGGCCGTCTCGCCATTGATGGGCGGGACCAGAACCAGATATCGTCCTGGATTGTTGATTTGGCCGCCGCCGACGGTCAATCCGAACGTGTCTTTCTTGAACCACGCGCGGTTGTAAATCATGTAGCCGATAAAGCTTTGCTTCGGACCGCCCGCGGTATTCCCGTGGCAACTCACTCCGCCGCCAAACTCACAACCCATATCGCCGGTTAAGGAGAGGGCCATCTTGTCGAGGCGGTTTCCCGGCTTGTCGAAGTACTTGATCTCGATGCTGTCGTCGGTATGGATGCGGCCGCGTTTCGGTATGTACAAGTCGTCGTGGCCGAGACCGTAATTGTTGGAAATGATGTTGATCCACGGTTTTGGAGTCCACTTGATCTGTCCGCCCAAGCCCTTCCTCGAGTTGGCGGAGCCGTACGATTGCCATCCATTGATGAACCACGGCTCGATCTTCAAGTGAGGGGTCGGAAAAATCTGCACTCGCAGTCCCTCGAAAAACCATGGCGTGTTGGAAGAAACATACGAAGGTTGGTAGGCCCAGTTATCGAAGTTGTAATAGCTGAACAAGCCGACGTAGGACATGAAAATTCCCGCGTCAATGTTGATGCCATTCAGCGCGTTAATGTGATATCCGCCGTAGGCTTCCGACAAATAGCGGTCCGCATCGTTGATATTCCATTGACCCTTGGAGTAGCTGGGGTCATTGCGCACTGTCGTCGTGGAATACATGCCGAATTGAGTCATGAATCGGGCGCGAACGTTGTCATAGTGGAAGTCGCCCCCGATGCCGAGTTGTTCCAACTGGATTTCGTTCGAGCGAAACAGTTCGCTCGACCCGCCCATCGAGTTATCGACGGGTTTGTTGAAGTCGTAGTTGTAGGTAATGTCGGCCCGGATTTCCGGGGTGAAGAATTTCGAATCAAAAGCCGTGTCCTTATTGCGCGGGTTACCGTTCAGCCAGGTCCAGTCCCAATCCGAGAAAGGTACGATCTTCTCTTTTTTTGTGAGCGAGGCCGCCGCGGAATCGCTCGACGGTTGCGCCACCACGACCGGAGCTGTAGCCGGCAAGGCTTCGGTCGTTCTTGTCAGAGTAGCTGGCGCCGGAGTGGCTTCCGTCGCCGCCGCACGACTCTTCAGCTCTGCTTCGAGTTGCTCGATCCGCGCCTTCATGGCTGCCAGTTCCTTTAAGATTTCTTGAGAACTTTGCGAATCTGGCGCGGTTCCACCCGGAGTTACGTCCGCCACGGCGGACGACTCGCGCAGGGCTGCCACTTTCGTCGGAGCATCCGGTTGCGTCGCAGTCTGCGCGTAACCGCGTGGAATCTGACCAAAAGCGAGGCTCAAGACAAGCATGAAAGCTCGATTGCGTAAGGCAGTAGCGGTTTTCAGCTTTCTCCCCAATGTGATTTTCAAGTTCGCATCCTTTCCGGTCCGACTTTCTTTCAGGGGTCGTTCCAATCCGATTTAAGATGATAGAGGGCGTACAGGCGGGATCGCAGCTCTGCTATGGGAGCGACGTCTCATTTGGTCGCTAACTGGAGTGTGCAAGGGCTCGGCGTTCCTTCCGATGCCAGAAAGTTGACACTGGCGGTCCAATAAGTACGCGTCCAACGCATACTTTTTCTGCTTTGTATCAGAGTTTCATTTGACCAATGAACTCTGCAAGACCCATAACGTAGACCTGTTCGAATGCGCGGAAAGCATCCCAATCATGCGACGCACGCAATATCTGACCGACGCCATCGTCGATTAAACAGGTTCCTCCATAAAGGTGAAGTAAGAAGTTCGTAAAGGAGTCATAAAGGAAAAGTCCGTCGCGCACCCTGTCCACGATTTCGCTGATCTTTTTCTTGCTTGGCGCTTGTAGGAATGCAGCAGCGCGTTAAGGATTATCCGCTCTCAGAAAACCTAGAGCGCTCGTCAAGCGAACCAGTCAATCTCAATCAATCGCCGGGCTCGAAGCGATATCCCACCCAGGGATCGGTCACAATGTAGCGAGGGGAATTTGGCGAGGGCTCAAGTTTCTTGCGGAGCTGCGCCACGAACACGCGCAGGTATTCGACCTGTTCCGTGCTCTCCCCACCCCATACCGCGCCCAGCAAGGCGCGATGCGTTACCACTTTGCCGGCGTGGCGAGCCATATACGCGAGCAAGTCAAATTCTTTCGGCGTGAGGTGAACGGCGCGCTCCTTTACAAAAACGGTGCGGGCTCCGGGATCGATCTTGAAGTCGCCAGCTTCTATCGGATCGAGTTCCGACGCTTCCGTGCGCGCGCGGCGGAGACTGACGCGGACGCGCGCCAGGAGTTCCTCCATGCCGAACGGCTTGGTCACGTAGTCGTCCGCGCCTGCATCGAGAGCCTTGACCTTGGTCCGCTCCTCGCCCCGCACCGAGAGCACAATGATCGGAATTTGTGTTTTCGTCCGCAGCCGCCGGCACAGTTCCAGCCCGTCCATGTTGGGCATCGCCAGGTCGGTGATGACCAGATCCGGCGACCAGTCTTTCATGATCTCCAGCGCCGTCTCGCCGTCGTTGGCCACGCGAATGTCGTATCCGTGGCTAGAAAGGGACGTCCGCAGAACCCGCGTGATCTGCGATTCGTCGTCCACCACCAGAATGTGTTTATGCTCCAACATGCCTAATCAGCCGCGTTCCTGCGTCACGATGTGCACATCCACCGCCGGGGCAGCGCGCAAAAACTGATGGATCGCCGAAAGATAGAAATATCGTTTCCAGCCGCGCGTCGCGGAGCGTCCGAAAACCACCTGCGTGATGTGTTTCTCGTTGACAAATTCCGCGACCGCATGGGCCACGCCCTTCCCCTTCAGCCGTACGATCGTTGCCCCAACATTTTCCCCAAAGCGCAAGTTCGCGGCCAGGGTTCGCTGATTGGCATCGCTCGAGTCCTGCCCCAAGTCGGTATAGATCACAAAAAGCTCGGCATTCAAGGCGTGGGCCATGCGC
>Ga0182010_10001199_pt1 | contig 13901 bp, 11 predicted proteins | sample 611E1MmetaG_FD_120488 | JGI IMG/M metagenome (GOLD analysis project Ga0182010, IMG submission 120488) | Permafrost microbial communities from Stordalen Mire, Sweden - 611E1M metaG | ecosystem: Environmental > Terrestrial > Soil > Wetlands > Permafrost | place: Sweden: Stordalen | collected...
GACCCGGCTCCAGGCGTCCCCGACGATGCTGTGAAACCCCAGCACGAGGATCGCGGCCGCCACCAGGTAGCCCAGGAAGGACACCAGGAAGATGGCGCGGGCCGGCGCGATCGCGGCGACGGGGATCGCCAGCCTGCGGGCCGGCAGACGCTCAGCCAGCAGCATCGGGCACTCCCTCGGTTCCCTTCGGGGCCGCGTGCAGGAGGTCCAGCCCGTGGGCCGTCTTCTCCCAGAACGAGGGGGCGACGATCAGCTGGATGAGTGCCTTGATCGCCGCAATCGACATCATGGTCCAGTAGACGGGCGCTGCAAGCGCGGCGAACGTGAGGACCGATCCGTTCTCGCGGTGCGCGGAGACCAGGCTCGTGTACAGGAACACGAAGTTCCCGAGCACGAACGAGAGCAGCGAGAGGTAGTAGACCCAGGCCGGGAAAAGCGCCTGGATGATCGGCGGGTGAATCACGAACCAGGCGAGCGTCAGTACCCAGAACATCGGGTTGACGATCGCGAGAAGCGGCGTTCCCAGGACGAAGAGGCAGAACCCGGCGAATCCCATCGGGCCGAGCTCGCGCCAGACGCGCTTCGGGTCGCGCATATGGACGAGCCAGCTCTGGAGGTAGCCCTTGTACCAGCGCGAGCGCTGCTTGACCCAGTTGACGAAATCGCTGTTCGCCTCCTCGAGCGTGACCGAATCGAGGAGCTTGGTCCGATAGCCGGCGCGGTGGAGGCGGATGCCCAGGTCAGCGTCCTCGGTGACGTTCCAGGGATCCCATCCGCCGATCGATTCGAGGATCTCGCGGCGAAAGTGGTTCGACGTCCCGCCGAGCGGGATCGGCGCCTGCGCATCGACCAGCCCGGGAAGCAGCTCGGAGAACCAGAGTGCGTACTCGGCGGTGAACCAGCGGGTCAGCAGGTTCTGCTCGGCGTTGTGATAGCTCAGCCGGGCCTGGAGGCACGCCACCTTCGCGTCGACCTGCGAGAACGCCGCGACGGCCCGGCGGAGCTGGAGCGAATCGGGCCGATCCTCGGCGTCGTAGATCGTCACGAACTCGCCGCGAGCGGCGGCCAGCCCGACGAGGCAGGCCTTCGGCTTCGTCTTCGGCATCGAGTGCGGAACGCGGACGATCTCGATGTAGGCGGGCGGGTTGCGCGCCTCGGCCGCGCGGATCGTCTCGAGGTCGTCCTCCTCCAGGAGCAGCTTGATATCGAGCTTCTCGTGCGGGTAGTTGATGGCCGCGAGCGACGCGATCAGGCGCGCCATGATCGAGGGCTCTCGGTACGCCGGCACCAGGACCGTGTAGACGGGCAGCTCGTCGGCGGTGAGCGCCTTCGCCTGCTCGTCCGAGATCGCGATGCCGCGCGGGCGACTGAGCGACCGCGCGAAGATCGCCGACCGATACGCAAGGGCGGCAAGGTACGCCAGGGTGACGATCGTGATGCCGGCGATCGCGACCCCGACCGGCGCGACGATGCCGACAGCCACCACGGCGAGGGCGAGGGCGCCCAGCCACCGCCGCTGGCCGGGGCTGAGCGTAGTCCGGGCCGACATCTCGGGCGGCAGCTCGGGGAGCGAGCGCACGACAGGCGCCGGGCGCGGCGCGACGTCGGGTCGCGGCGCGAACTCGGGCGAAACGGCCCACGGCGCAGCCTGCGAACGCTCCTCGTCCGTGCGCAGCCCGATCCGGACACCGCACCGGTCGCAGCGTTCCTGGCCGACGAGGACCTGCGAACGGCAGAACCAGCAGTGGGCGGCGCGCCCGACGCCCGTCGCCGACGCGGCCGCCGACGCGCCTGCCGACGGTGCCGCACTGCGTGCCGCGTCGCCTCCACCGGCCATATCGAGGACGGTCACGAGACGGCCTTCTGGAGCTGGTTGGCGACGAGGGCGCGTCCCATCGACACCAGGAAGTCGTCGGTCGACTGGAACCGGGAAGCGTCGACGGTCGGTCCGGGCGCGGCACCCGAATACGTGGCGTCGGGCCCGCCGGTCACGAAGAGCACGACACGCTCGAAGTAGGTCCCGGTGCCGTCCGTGTAGGGCCACTCCCACCACAGGGCGGACCAGTCCGTCCCCTGGGCAGAGTTGTGGTAGTCGATCACCTGCCCGGTGACGCCACTCCCGACGTCCACGGAGTAGGTGCCGTCGATCCGATACCCGTGGAACTGGTAGCAGGCGTCCAGCCCATACGCGGCGAGCGCCCCGGAATCGGGCGTGTTGATCACGTCGAGGTAGATCGGCGCGCTGGAACGGAGGGGCGCGGAGGGATCCGACGAGTACAGCACGCGGTTCCACGTCGCGGAGCCGCCGAAGAACTGCTGCGCCTGCGGGTAGGCGGCCACGTACTGGGCCTGCCACCCCGGGAGCTGCGGATTGAGGGCGTTCAGGGGGGCGATCCGGGCGGTTCCAAGCGCGCCGGCGACGGCCGAGTAGCGGGCGAGGGCGCCGTCGCTCACGCCGATGGCAACGGCACAGGCCACGGCGACTGCCAGCGCTACCCGCACCCTCCGAACCGGCGACGGAATGGCCAGCGCCGTCTCGGGCCGCCGGATCGGGAGCGCCAGGTGAACGCCGAACCGGGGCGCCAGGCCCAGCATCGCGAACAGGACGACGTCGAACAGGACGAGGCCCGCGTACGGGTGGAGCACGTCCAGCGCCGCGGCCTGGCCCCATGCCGCGCCGGCGGCGAGGATGGCCAGGATTCGCACGACGTTGAGGGCCCAGACGAGCACGAGACCGACCGCGAGCCAGGTCAGGCGACGCCGCCGCGACCCCTGGCCAAGATCGGCGAGGACGCCGCCGAGGAGCAGATAGCCGACGAGCCCGTTCACCCCGGAGCACGCCGACCCGATGCTCACCGCGAACGACGCGGAGCCCGATCCCACGAAGAAGAGCGTGGGATCGCCCGGGGCCGCGCTGGCGAAGGGCGCGATCGTCGTGATCCTCCCGACGGCGGCTGCCGCCAGGTCGGCGAAGGCGCGCATGGCGTCCCCCACGACGGGGATATACGGAGCCGGCCACGCCAGGAGGAGGAAGAGGATCGGAATCCGCACCGCCCACAGGCGGCGCGTCCCGAAGAGGAGCGCGACCGTGCCGGCGACGAAGAAGGGGAGGCTCACGAGGTCCAGACGAGAGAGCCAGAACTCCGCCGACTGCGACGGCATCAACCAGAGGATCGAGCCGGCGAGCCCGATCAGCGTGAGACCCACGATGTAGTCGAGCTGCCGGTCGTGGATCGGCAGGGGCATGGGTGACCGCGCGAGACGGACCCAGGCGATGACGAGCGCGAGGATCGGCACGAAGCCGAGGTAGGCGAGCGGGGTCTGGAGCGTCAGCCCGCTGATGAGGCTCTCGAACGTGTAGTGGTACGCGACCGCCACGAGCGCGATGAGCGCCAAGGCGCGCCATGGCAACCCGCGCAGGATGTCCGACGCGGAGCCGGGGCGTGGCAGCCCGCTGGGGAGGACGCGAGGCATCGCGGAGCCTCCCCCGCCGAGGGGGGTCACGTTGACGGGCCCGGGTTTGTTAGCTGGTGGAGATCGACGAGTCGTCGGAGCGCCGGCGGAGCAGGAACCAGCCCGCCCCGAGGCCACCCGTGAGGATCAGCAGCGCAGCGGCCGGAACCTCGGGCACCTCGCCGGTCGGTCCTGGCGGCGCCACGGACTCGGAGTTCGCGTGGCTCTCGTCCTCGTTGTCCACGACGCGGTTCAGCACCGAGTTGTACTTGCTGAACGTGGCCTGGGCATCGCCCGAGCTGACGCCCGAGACCCACAGGGAGTACGTGACGTACCCGCTCGCGGGATACGTGAACGATGCGCCGGTGCCCGACGCCGAGTTGGAGTCACCCGTGCAGTTGGCGCCTCCCGCCACGGTGTACGTGGCCGTCGCCAGGGTGCTCGCGCCAGATGTGATCGTCAAGGTGTAGATCCCGCCAAACGCATCCGGCGCGGCGTCGGACGGCTTGTGGACGCAGAGATAGTCGAAGAGGCTGGCCTTGCCCGTTCCGAACAGCCGACCAGTAACGCCGTTGGTGCCGTACACGAGCGAGCCGCAGCCACCCCCGGTGCACTCGCCCGTGGTCGTGTTGACGCTCTTGCTGTTCGTGTTGGCGGACACGGCCGCCGTGGAGAAGATGGAGAAGAGAAAGATCAGGACAACCGCCGACAAGGGCCGCAGCCCACGGCTCGACATCGAAGAACCCCCCAAGGATGAAGAACGACGCGGATACCCGCGATGACGTGAAATGCCTTGGCCCTCCCGGGCCGTTCGTTGAGCCCCTGTTCCTCCTTTCGCGCCGTGAACGGAAGCCGATCGTCTGTCGTGGGCTCCGCGGCGAAGATGAAGACGACGGTCCGCGGATCCCAAAACGGCGATGGCGCGAAAGTTACGCGATAACGGCCCCCAAATCAAGTACTTTTGGCACTGGTGCGCTGCGCGAATCCGAAATGCAAACTTCGCCGATTCTGGCCTGCCGCCGGCGCAACCGGCCTGTCCCTGACGTGCGACGCAGCGAGACTGGGTCGCGGTCGAGGTCGGATGTACCGTCGTGCTCCGCCGGCCGCCGGGCGGGGCGGCCCATCGCCGTGGATCCGGCGCCGCATGCGTTCGGCTGGCGTCGGACCCTGCCCGGCATGCGCACGGGCGACCGGCTTGCCCGATCCGCGTGGCGGGAAGAAGTCGGCTCGTCTACCGTTAGCGGGCACGTGACGTGAGGAGGTCGAGAGCATATGCGCATGACGGACCTGAAGGCGGGCTGGGCCATTGTCGGCAATGACGGACGCCGCCTGGGCACCGTCCAGAGCGTGGGCCAGAACTACATCCTCGCGTCGAAGCCGGGGCTCGCCGGACACCTGTACGTGCCCGCGTCGAACGTCGCAAACGTGGAGAACGAGGTCGTCTACCTGAACCTTGCGAAGCGCGAGGCTGACCAGATGGGCTGGGAGCAGCCACCTCGCAACCCGGACGCGCCGGACGAGACGCAGCCCTCCGACCTGCACCGCCACGTCTGAACGAGCGGCGTGACGGGCCAGCCCGCCGGTCCGGGTAGATCGGGCCGCGGAGCCACGCCGACGGCGCCGAGGACAACCTGGACGTGAGCGGGGTACCCGAACGCGGCGCGCTTCGCTGGCGAGGGGCGCTTCGCCACCGCAACTTCCGGCTGTTCTGGTTCGGCCAGCTCATCTCGCTGGTCGGGACGTGGATGCAATCGCTCGCCCAGGCGTGGCTCGTCCTCCTCCTGACCCACGACCCGATCTGGCTTGGCTTCGTGGCCGCGATCCAGTTCCTCCCGGTCCTGGTCCTCGGGCTGTTCGGAGGCGTCATCGCTGACGTGCTGCCAAAACGGCGCACGATCATCGGGACCCAGGTCGCCTCCATGCTCCTGGCGTTCGTGCTTGCCGGGCTCACCTTCGCGAACGTCGTCCAGGTCTGGCACATCCTGGTGCTCGCTGCGCTGCTGGGGCTCGTCAACGCCGTCGACATGCCAACCCGCCAGGCATTCGTCCCGGAGATGGTGGGTCGTGCCGACATCACCAACGCGGTCGGGCTGAACTCGGCGATCTTCAACGCCGCCCGGATCGTCGGGCCGGCGGTCGGCGGCCTCCTGATCGGCGCCCTCGGCGTGACGGCCTGCTTCTTCCTCAACGGCCTGAGCTTCGTCGCGGTGATCGTCGGGCTGCTCATGATGCGCGAGGCCGATCTCCTGCCGGCCGCCCGGCTCGCCCGGCCCACGAGCGTGCGCGACGTTGCGGACACCCTGGCCGAAGGGCTGCGCTACGTGCGGGCGACCCCGGTGGTCCTGCTCGCCGTCGTCCTCGTCGGGCTGGTCTCCACCTTCGCGATGAACTTCAACGTGGTCGCCCCGGCGCTGGCGCAGACCGTGCTGGGCGTCGGCGCAACGGGGCTCGGGTTCCTGATGGCCTCGATGGGGCTCGGGTCGCTCACCGCGGCGCTCCTCGTTGCGTCGCTCGATCGGCCGCGGCCGACGATCATCGTGATCGGCGCCTTCGGCCTCGGCGCACTCGAGATCGTCCTCGGGGGCGTCACGTCCTACCCGGTCGCGCTCGTGGCCATGTTCGGCGCGGGCTTTGCCGCGATCGCCATGATGGTGTCGGCGAACACCTCCATCCAGCTGGCGGTGCCCGACCGGCTCCGTGGTCGCGTCCTCTCCGTCTACACCACGGTCTTCGCCGGGTCCACGCCGATCGGCGCGCCCATCATCGGCTGGCTCGCGTCCGCGTTCAGCACGCAGGTCGCCCTCGTCGTAGGCGGCGGGATCGCGCTGGTCGCTGCGATCGTGGCCGGAGCCTGGGTCGCGCGCGGGGGCCTCTCCTCGACGGGCCTTGCGGGGGGCGCGGGACGTCGCCGCGAGGGAGCGATCGGCAGGGGGGAAGGCGCGCCGTAGGCGGCGTCCCTACAGCGGGGCGACGATCGCGACGAACGCCGCGTTCATGCGGCTCGCGGGCGGCAGGCGACGGGCCTCCTCACGACAAGAGGCCCGTCGGGTTTGCGTACGTGTAGTCCGTCCGGAAGAAGCCCCGGATCGGCCCGCCGATCCCGACGTTGTGGCGGATCGGCGTCGCGTGCTCCGGGTCGAGCAGGCTCAGCGAGATCGTGACGCCGTCGGCCTGGGCGGGCGCGGTATTCGGATCGTAGACGTGGAGCACCAGGTTGCCCGCCCCGTCCAGGTCGTAGCCGTACGCCATCACCTGGTGGTTGCGACCCAGGTCGCCGGGGTTGGGCGAAGCCACGGTCACCAGGCCGATGCAGCACAGCCGGCCCGCGTCGAGCTCGGGCTGGATCCGCGCCGGCCACTCCTCGACGATCGTCCTCCACGAGACGCCGCGCTGCGTGATCAGCGGTGGCCATGTCGAATCGCCGTCGGGCATCAGCATCCACTCGTAGTACTTCATGAACCCGAGGTGCGGGATGTCGAAGCTCGCGATGAGACGGTCCACGATGTAGCGGAAGAGCGGGCTGCCGGGGGCAGGCTGCGTCACGTCGGCGACCGGCGCAAGGCCGGGCGTCTCGAAGACGTCGCGCACGGTGAAGGCCATGCCGCCGCAGAGCCCGTTGCTCGCGTCGCCGATGGAGATCTGGCCGATCCCCGGGAGGTCGTACGAGAGGGTGGGCTCAGAGGGGAAGCTGTTGATGAAGTGGAGGCCGTTGACGCTCGGCGCGAACCCCGGCACCCGCATGGAGGTCGCGACCGGAACCGACGCCCGGGTGACCGGCGCGGCAGCGCCACCGCCGGACGCCCCCGCAGCGACGGTCGCGCCGACGGACGCGGTCGCCAGCGTCGCTGTGGAGCCCGGCGGCTTCGGCGTCGACGCGACCTTCGTCGCCAGGTACGAGCCCTGGCCGATCCCGGAAAGGACGAGGAGCGTCGTGTCGATGTCGGGCAGGGGCGGCAGCGCCGAGCCGTTCGTGGCGGCCAGGGTCCGGGCCACGGCGTCGACCGTCGCGACGATGTAGACACCCAGCGACACGAACGTCCAGACCATCAGCTGCGCCTTGGCGAGGTCGGGGTTGCCCTCGTCGTCCTCGACGAGCGCCGCGAATGTGAGGGCCGAGCGCGGCGAGTGCGTCTTGTGCCGCGGGTTCCGGGCCACCCGGCTGGACGTGATGCCGGCGGCCGTCGCTGTCGTCCCGAGCGAGAGTCCCAGGGCCGTCAGGACGTTGGGCGGGATCTCGTGGAACGCCTCGGTGCTGCCGGCGTGGACGCGAGCGAGATACAGGACGGCGTAGGAAACGAAGACCACGATCGTCCAGCACAGTCCGTGGAACAGCGACGAGGAATAGCGCCCGTCGACGCCGACCGCGAGCATCCAGAACCGCCACGAGCCGCAGACGACCCGGTAGGCCACCCACAGGATTCCCAGGAGGACCCCCGTCTCGACCCAGGGATCGACGGCCTTGATCAGATCGATCATGTCCCCCCCTCTGTCGAACCCCTGCCCTGCCCCCGCGGCCGGATCCCCGCCGACGTCGCGACGATGACCAACAGCTGCCGCATGGCCCGCCGGGCGCCGGGACGGATGATGGCATCGTCGGCCCGCCGGCGACAAGGGGCCTGCTGGCGGGGGCCTGACGGCCGGGGCCTGATACCGGGTCGGCGCTCACCGGGTCGGCGCACGATCGCTCTCGCGGCGCGCCAGGTTCAGGGCTCGGGCCGATCCTCCCACCAGCCGTCGGGGTCCCGCGCGGCGGCGAGGATCATCCCGTCGCGGACGCCCTCGGGGAGGACGGTCATCTCGTCGAGGGCGTAGCGCTGGGCGATCGCCGCCAGGATCAGCGCTCCAGGGCCAAGCAGCGCCACCCGGCGCGCGTCCTCGCCGCTGCGTCGGGCCACCTTCGGGGCCGACGACCGCAGGAGGCGGGCCGTGATCTCGTCGAGGTCCGCGAGGGCGAGACGGACGGCAGCGGGGTGGCCCTTCCGATCCCTTTCCAGGCCGGCCAGGTTGTGGGCGGTGCCGCCGGTCGCGTACATCCGCGTCGGCCAGCCGGCCGGCGCCGCGCCGAGGCTCGCGCCGATCCGGATCGCGGCGAGGGCCCACGGCAGTGGGCGCGGCGGGTCGCCCGGGATGGACGCCGCGAGCAGCGCCGCGCCGACCGGAAGGGAGGCGGACGCGCGCAGACGATGGCCGGCGACGAGGCTCAGCTCGGTGGAGGCGCCGCCCGAGTCGACCAGGAGGTGCAGCCCCGATGGCGGAAGGGCGGCGCGTGTCGCGACGAAGCCGAGCTGGGCCTCGCGGACGCCGGAGAGGATCCGCGGGGGCGTCCCTGCGAGCTGCTCCAGGCGCGTCATCACGGCCGGCCCGTTCGACGCCTCGCGCGTGGCCTCGGTCGCGGCCACGATCAGCCTGGCCTCGTACTGCCTGGCGACCCGCACGAAGTCGCGGACCGACCCCTCGAGCGCGCGGAGCGCTTCGCGGCCGAAGCGGCCGCGGGTCGCGACCTCCCGGCCGAGCTCGAGGAGCACCGATCGATGCGCGAGCTGGCGAACCGCCAACCGCCCGAACGGCTCGTGCGTCACCTCCGCCACGAGAAGGTGGACGGTGTCGCTTCCCACGTCGAGCGCAGCCCATCGCTCGACGGGACGTGCGGGAGCCGCCGCTCGCTCACCGGGAGGGGCAGCCGCGGTCCGGGCAGCGCGCGCGGTCTTCCCCGCCGGGCGAGGCGGTCGTGTCACGTCCGCGCCTCCACGGTCGGGATCGGGCCGTTCGCCATGCTGGCCTCGCCGCCGAGGTGGCGCGCGAGGAGGTCCCCGCCGAGCGTCGCCGGCAGGATCGTGAGAACGCCGCCGGCCACGATCGCCGCGGCGAAGGCCGGTGTCAGCGCCCCGGCCTGGACGCCGAGGACCGCGGCCGCCGCCGGCAGGCCGAGCTGCGCGGAGGCCGCGAGGCCCATCGCGACCCGCTCGCCGGGTGCGGCGACGAGCGCCGCGGCGACATGGACGACCACGGACCCGAGACCCATCAGCACAGCGAGGCCGATCGCGGCTGGCGACGAGAAGAGCGCGCGGATGTCGAGCGTCGCACCCAGGAGCACGAAGAAGGCCGGCACGAAGAGCCCGTTCGCAACGCCCAGGAGCTGGAGCGCCAGCCGATCCGAGCGGGCGACGCGGGCGAGGATGACCCCGGTGGCGAAGCCCGCCACGAGGAGGCTCGCCCCGGTCGCCTCCGCGATGGCCGCGAAGGCCAGGAGCGTGAGGAGCGAGATCCGGAGCTGGAGTGCCCAGCCGCGCTGGCGGGACCGCTCCACGAGGTCCTTCGCCGCGAGCCGGGTCTCGAACCGGATGGTCGCGGCGAGGAGCGCAGCGGCCAGCACGACGATGGCGAGGTCGCCGCCGATCGCCTCCACGACCTTCCCGGCGCCGGTCAGGGTGAGGGGCATCGCGATCACGGTCAGCCCATCCGCGATGAAGAGCCAGGCGGTGAGCGTCGCGACCCGGGCGCCATCCAGGCCGTGCTCATCGAGGATCGGCATGACGACCGCGGCCGAGCTTCCCACGAGCAGGACCGCCAGCAGCGATGGCGGCACCGACCCGACGATCGCGGCGATGCCGACGCCCACGGGGACCGAGACGACCGCGACGACGAGCAGGAGCCGCGCGGCGGACGCAAGTCCGGCGCGGAAGGCCGGCGAAACGATGTCAACGTGCTCGCCGGCCGTCAGCATGAGGAGGCCGAAGCCGAGACCGTAGAACACGGGCATGGCGCCGGCCGTGGGATCGAGCATGCCCAGGCCGGTGCGCCCGAGAACGATGCCGCCGAGGAGCTCGCCGACGACCACCGGCACGAGGGGGCGCCGCCCGTTCGAGAGCAGCGGCCCGGCAAGCCCGGCCAACACCAGGAGGATCAGCGACCAGTACACGCGACCGTCCGCGGGCTTGGGGCCGGCCGTGCCGACCGGGTCAGGACGGCCGCGTCGTCCCCGTGTCGTCCGTCGCGGTGCCGCCGGAAGCCGGCGCCGCGGCTTGCATCGGCGCCGCGGCCTGCATCGGGGCAGGGCCGATCGGGGCGGGTGGCGGGATCTCGGACGGCTGCGTGCCGTCCACCGCCTGGCGGAAGTCCCGGATCGCTCGTCCCAGCGCTGCCCCGGTCTCCGGCAGCTTGCCCGGACCGATGACCAGCAGGGCGATCACGAGGACGATGATCAGGTGGACCGGGGAGAGAGCGCCCATCGATGGATCTCCAGGCTGCGAGGGCTTTCGGGGGCCGAACAATACGCTCGGACGGTCACGGCGTCCACGTTGCTCCCCCTGGCGGGACGCGGAGGCGCATCCCGGGGCGAGCCGGTCCGGTGGCCCCGATTCGCAGTCGGCCCGGGTGCCGCTCGCGCGACGCCCGGGCCGACGATGGCTGCGGCGAGGAGGCCGCGCCGCATGACCACGCGATCAGTTCAAGGTCGCGGGCCGTGTCGCAAGCGTGACCGAGATGGTCAGGTCCGATGTCCCGCGCCGGACGGTCAGGGTGACCGTCGAGCCGGGCGCATGGGCCGCCAGGAGCTCGACGAGCGGGTGGTTCGTATCCACCTTCGTCCCGTCCAGCGCCGTGATGATGTCGTTCTCCCTGAGGCCCGCGGCCGCTGCGGGGCTTCCGGCCTGGACCGCCGCGGTGGTCCCGCTCGACGTGATCCATGCGCCCGCGTCGACCGACAGGTGGTTCCGTGACGCGAGCCCCGCGTTGAGCGACTGGTATACGATTCCGACCCATGGACGGATGAGCTTCTGGCCGGCGAGCGCCTGCTCCGTGAGCGGACGCGCGACGTTGATCGGGATGGCGAAGCCGATCCCCTGGGCCGACCCGGCGATCGCCGTGTCGATCCCGATGACGGCGCCGTTGACGTCGACGAGGGGCCCGCCGCTGTTACCGGGGTTGATGGCCGCGTCCGTCTGGATCAGGTCGTCCAGCCGGCTGGTGGTGTCTGAGATCGAGCGGTCGACCCCGGAGACGACGCCCGTCGTGACGGTGCCGGGGTACTGGCCCAGCGGATCGCCGACCGCGATGGCGGTCTGCCCGATCTGCAGCGTCGACGAGTCGCCGAGCGTGGCCGTCGGAAGGCCGGTCGCCGCGATCTTCACGATCGCAAGGTCGGTGAGCGTGTCCGTGCCGTAGACGGTCGCCGGGAAGGAACGGCCATCGGCGAGCTGGACGGTGAGCGTGCCGGGATCTGCGACGACATGGTGATTCGTGAGGATCCAGCCGTTCGCGTTGAAGATCACGCCGGAGCCGACGCTGACGGGCGTCTGGCCGGCGGGAAGGCCGTAGATCGACTGGCCCGAGGAGCCGCCCGGCGTCAGTCCGCCGTTGCCCTGCCCGAGCGGGAGCGCGCCCTGGCCCGAGCCGGCGCTTCCGGCGGAGCTCGAGGTGATGATGGTCACCACCGCCGGGCTGACGCGGGCGGCTGCCGAGACGACGCTGCCGTTCGCGGGCGCGGCCGCGGTGGTGGACGAGCCGCCGGTGCCGCCCGCAGGCGCGCTGCTCGACGGCACGAAGTTCGCGACGGTGGCGGGCGTGTCCGTCGTGACGACGGGGGTGACCGGCCGGTCAAGAGCGCCCGACGCGATGAACGCGAGGGTGGTCCCGCCGGACGCCAACGCGGCCGCGGCGATCGCGAGCGCCGCCATCCCGGCGACGGCCCGCTTCCGGGTCGTTCGTGCGGCGGGCGACGTCGAGCCCAGCGGCGAGGGAGGTTCCGGCTCGGCGAACGTCGTCCCCCGCTCCGCTGTCGACGTGGACGGCGATCCGGACGGGACAGGGATCCAGGGTGGGACGGCTCCCGGCACGGAGGAGTCGAAGCGGTCGGTGTCCATGATGTGTGTCGTCTCCTCGAGGCAAGGGGTGAGAGCTGCCACGCCGAAGAGTCGGCCCCATTCCTGAAAGATTGCTGATGGTTGAGAGTCCTTAGCCTCGCGAGATGCCACGCGACCGCCGATCCGGGCTCGGTGACGCCGCCCGGGATCGGCGGCAGCAAGCGCTCCGCCACGCCCGGGACCGCAGCGGCGATGTCCTGGAACGCCATGCCGGCGGACAGGGTGGATGGCCGGACCCAGCGTGAGCGTAGGCTTTGCGGTGATGCATCTACCGCGACCCACACGATGGCGCTCGTTCGCCTCGGCCCGCTACCGGCCCTTCCAGGCGATCGCCGTCGGCCAGGCGTTCACCGGCTCGTACGCCTCGGATGCGCTCTTCGTCCCCCTCCTGCTGCGGCTCGGCGCGCCCGCGGCCCTCGTCGTGGCGGTCGGCGCGGCCCCGGTCGGCGGTGCCGCGCTGCAGGCGTTCGCGCCGCAGATCCTGCGACGGCTGCAGGGCAACCTGCGGGGCCTGACGCTCGCCCTCGCGCTCGCCGAGATCCGCGGCTTCGTCCTCGCCGCGATCGTGGCCGGAGTGGCGTCGGGTATCGTGGGTCAGCTCGAGGGCATCGTGCTGATCTCGATCACCGTGGCGATCGGCCAGACCGCCGGCGTCCTCTCGGGCTCGAACATCAGCCTGTGGACGGCCGTGGTCCTGCCCGACACCGAGCGCCGTCTCGTGGGACCACGGATGGGGGCGCTCACGATGGCCCTCTCGACGGTCCTGCTCCTGCCCGCAGGGTTCGTCCTGGACGCCGGCACGCGGGCGATCGGCCTCTGGGCCTACGCCGCGTTCTTCGTCGTGAGCGGGTTCGCGTCGATGCTCACCCCGTTCGCCGTCTCGCGGCTTCCCCGGCCCGGGCGCGTGCTCGTCGCACGCGAGACCGCCGCCGGCACAGAGGCGCCGCCCGGGTTCCGCCGCTTCATGGACGTGAGCGTGATCGCATCGTTCGGGCAGGGCCTGCTGCCCGCATTGTCGCTGTACGCCCTGAGCGTCCTCGGAACGACGCCCGGATTCGCCGTCGCCCTCTCCGGCGTGGGGGCAGCGGGCGCGCTGGCCGGCTCCCTCGCCGCGGGCTCCTTCCTCTTCCGCGGCTCGTCGAGCCGCGTGCTGCGGGCCAGCTTCCTCCTCCGGGCAGTCGCGGCCGTGTGCTGCGCCGCGGCCTTCCCCGCGAATCCGCTCGCGCCGGTGCTCCTTTTGGTCGGCTCTGCGCTGTTCAACGGCGGCGGGAACGCCGGCGTCCTCGCGACGAACGAGCGCCTCTTCCGGCTCGTCCCGACGCATGCTCGCGTCCAGTACCAGAGCCGGTTCGTGGGCCGGACGGCCGCGGCTGCAGGTGCGGGGGCCGCCGTGTGTGCCGCGACGCTGGCGATCGCTCCCCCGGTCGCATGGGCGGCCTACACCGCCCTCTACGCCGGATCGGCGGTCAGCCGATCGATCGCGACGCTGCGCACCGAGGTCTCCGCATCATGGATGAGCCCGTCCGCGCCTCCCGTGGAGGCCCCGACGCCGGACAAGGGCGGCGGCTAGCGCTCCGGGCTCGACGC
>Ga0182010_10001201_pt1 | contig 13884 bp, 14 predicted proteins | sample 611E1MmetaG_FD_120488 | JGI IMG/M metagenome (GOLD analysis project Ga0182010, IMG submission 120488) | Permafrost microbial communities from Stordalen Mire, Sweden - 611E1M metaG | ecosystem: Environmental > Terrestrial > Soil > Wetlands > Permafrost | place: Sweden: Stordalen | collected...
AACGCGAAGGATATCAAGGTCGTGATCACGGACATGATGATGCCTGTCATGGGCGGCGAGGCCGTGATTGTCGCGCTGCACAAGAGGGATCCGGGCGTGAAGATCATCGCGACCAGCGGATTGACGGACAAGAGGAAAATCGTCACTCCGCCTCATGCCGGCGCACCGGGATTTCTGGCGAAGCCGTACACAGCAGAGGCATTGCTCAAGGCTTTGGCAGCGGCGCTTGAATGAAACCATACGCCATGTGCTTGTTGACATGCGACTGCTGATTGCCGTTGTTCAGTGGGGGGGGAAACGTTGCTGGACATAGTGGACAAGACTGCTGCATGATTCAGGAAATCAACGCATGACCGGTGAAAACCTTCTCTGGGTGGTCTTTGCTGCCGTCGTTCTGCTGATGATGGCGATCGACCTCGGCGTGTTCAATAGAAGAGCCCACGAAATCGGATTGAAGGAAGCGATTGTCTGGAGCATCATCTGGACAGTTGTGGCTTTGTCGTTTAACGCCGCGGTGTTTGTCTCCGTGGGGAGCGCCCGGGGTCTGGAATTCTTCACCGCCTACGTGATAGAGCGGGCACTGTCGTTTGACAATCTCTTCGTGTTTGTCATCGTCTTCTCCTACTTCGGCGTTCCCGCGCGGTTTCAGCACCGTGTGCTTTTCTGGGGCGTCGTTGGCGCCATGGTCATGCGGGCGATATTCATCGCTGCGGGCGTTGCCCTGATTGTGCACTTTGCATGGATTTTGTATGTGTTCGGCGTGGTGCTCCTTTGGAGCGGGTGGAAGATGATGAAAGACCAAACCGTTGAGGTCCACCCCGACAAGAATATCATCATCCGGGGAGCACGCAAGCTTTTCCCCGTCACGTCGGGATTCGGTGACGGAAGGTTTGTCGAAATCCGGGATCGCGCGCTGTTTCTCACTCCCCTGCTGCTCGTTCTCATAACCGTGGAAACAACGGATATCGTGTTTGCGGTGGATTCCATCCCCGCCGTATTCGGTGTCACACGCGATCCCTTCATAGCATTCACGTCGAACATCCTTGCCATTCTGGGTCTCCGCGCAAGCTATTTTCTGCTCGCCGGGATTATGAAGACCTTTCGGTATCTGGGCCGCGGGCTGTCGGTGGTCCTGATGTTTATCGGTGTCAAGATGCTGCTTGGCGAACTGTTTCCCATCTCGATAGGAGTGTCCTTGTCCGTTGTTGCAGTGCTGCTTGCCGCATCAATAGTCGCTTCGCTTGTGCATCCCGATCCTTCTCAAACGAAGTAAAATTCCTCCATCCCCGCCCGTTTTGGCGGATTTCTTCGTATCTTTCATCTGTGGGGTGCCGGACGGTTCAGGAGCCGAATCTGATTGTGCCGTCGGAAGAACTGTCCTGTCCGGGCGATGTAAAAGAACGGCCTGGGAATTCGAACCCCGTTTCTTTCATAAGCAGCGTAAGGAATGGATGTGGAGATACTACCGCCTGCGGAAGCCTTTGAAATGGCCATTGCCGTTGCGCCGGAGGATATCGATGTGATGGGGCATGTCAACAACGTCGTCTATGTGCGCTGGGTCCAGGATGTTGCCGTCGCGCACTGGCGGGCCGGGGCCACAAGAGAACAGCAGAACGCGATCGCCTGGGTGGTCGTGCGTCATGAGATTGACTACAAGCGGCCCGCTATGCCGGGAGACACCGTCGTTGCCCGCACATGGGTGGGGACTGCGACAGCGCAGACGTTTGAACGCCATACGGAAATACTCCGGAACGGGAAGGTCCTGGTCCGCGCAAGGACACTGTGGTGTCCGGTCGACATCCGTTCCGGCAGACCGCTCAGAGTGCCTCAGCAGGTCCGTGACCAGTTCTCCGTACCGGAAGCGGACGCTCAGTCGAAGGAACAATGAAAAACTGTTGGCCGAAGACGGCCGTTGCATCGTTGGGAACGGAGAGAGGAATGAGAAGAACCGTCCACAGGAGGGCCGCGGCGAGAGCCGCAGGTCCGGGGAGAAACCCAGATTCGCAAAGAACTGACATGTCTCGCAGTCCTGTTTGATCTGGACGGTGTACTCGTGGATTCGTGCCGATGTGTGGAGCTGGTGTGGGAACGCTGGGCTTCCGATCGGGGGATCGATATTGCTCCGTTGATGAAGGTGCTGCACGGCAGGAAAAGCAGCGAGACGATTCGTGCCTATGCCCCGCACCTTGACCTTGCAACAGAGGTTGCAACCCTTGAGAAAATGGAAGCGGAAGAGACCGATGGCCTCTTCCGCGTCCCTGGTGCGAAGGAATTGGTGGGTAATCTCCCTCCAGGCCGCTGGGCAATCGTGACATCGGGAACAGCGCTAGTTGCCGGGGCGCGTCTGCGGCTATGCGATATCACACCGCCTCCGGTCTTTGTGACCGCAGATGATATTCGCGAGGGGAAACCCGCGCCCGACTGCTACCTTATGGCTGCGTCGCGACTTGGCATTGCGCCGGCCCGGTGTGTCGTTGTCGAAGACACGACCGCCGGAATTGAAGCGGGCAAGTCTGCGGGCATGAAGGTTATCGCCCTCACAGGCACATGCGAACGGGCCGCCCTATCGGCGGCCGATCTCATTGCCTCCCGCCTTGCTGACGTCCACATACGACAGACTTCTTCGGGGAATCTCTCCATGGTGGTCGATGAGATGCCGGCGGAAGGTAAACATTTTCGTTGATAGGAGAGCAAGAACTTTCTATCTTTCGACACGAACACCAGGCCTTCATCCCCGGATTCGCGAAGAAGCGCCCAATCCTCCCCGCGTTCCGCATGACATTGCCGGAGCTTTGCCAATGTTAAAGCAGTCCGTCCTCCCGTTCAGCATTCTGTTGGTGGCGGCCTCTCTTTCCTGCCACAACAATTCCGTCGGGCCATCAGACGAGAACCAGGGAGGGTTTTCCCTGACGATCAGCGTTGTCAACGCGGGCGGGAACCCCGTTGGCGGCCTGGTCATCAGCGAATGGAATGAACTATCGGGGTTTCCCGTGAGATCGAACAGCGGGGGGAAAGCCCGGCTCCAGAAAACCACTGCGGTGTCCAGTATCACGTTCGACGTTGCATCCCCCGCGCATATCGATCTTTCCGCATATGATTGTGACAACCAGCTTGTGGCGCCCATTGCCGTCATTGAAAATGCAGTGGTGGGTATGCACGTGGCCCACCTTGCACTTCAGCTCAATGCAGGAACACGCGTGCTCAAATGCCGTCTTGTTGCCACAACCACCTCCACCGGGGCTCTGCTTTTTGAAGATTCCATCTATGCAGTGCTCTGGCAATACGACTACACGCTCAGCAGGATCGGCGTGACGTCGGCAACGGGGAAGTTCCAGACGCGCGATTCCCTGTTGTTCCCGAATGTCCTGAGTCTGCCGCCGCTCGTGGAAACTGACGCAACCGGTCCGACATTGCTCGGCACATTCACGATCTCCGACAGCGTCGCGATTGTCCTCGACGACACGCTCACGCATCAATCACAGATCTTCTACAGGACTGTGGGGAAAGCTTCGAACGATCTTCACCTCACGTGGGACCCGCAGCCGGGTTCGCTCCCTCCGCTTCGCCCGGCCGGGGGGACCATGCTCAAGACGGAAGGTTTCACTTTCACAACGTCCGTTCGCTCTCAGGGATGGAAGCTCTATCAGAACTACCCGAATCCGTTTAACTGAACAGGAGAGCCGCGATACTGTGACGAATCATCGTACGGATATAACCACCATCATCAGGTAAAGCCATGAAACGTGCTTTTCTTCTCATCGCCTGCCTTGCGGCGGTCTCTGCCTACGGACAGAAATTCGATCAGCTTGCACTCACCCCCCCCATGGGGTGGAACACGTGGAACCGGTTTGCGTGCAATGTGAATGAACAACTCATCCGGGCGACGGCAGATGCGATCGTGACATCCGGCATGAGGGACGCCGGTTACATGTATCTCAACATCGACGACTGCTGGCACGGACAGAGGGACAGTCTTGGATTCATTCACCCCGACCCCGCGCGTTTTCCCTCCGGGATGAAGGCGCTTGCCGACTATGTCCACTCCAAAGGACTGAAGCTTGGCATCTACTCCGATGCAGGAAACAAAACGTGCGGCGGCCGTCCCGGGAGCAGGGGACATGAATACCAGGATGCTCTGACGTATGCTCAATGGGGGATCGATTACCTAAAGTACGACTGGTGCGAAACGGACGGACTGAACGCGCGGGGAGCCTACACGACGATGCGTGATGCCCTGTATGCCGCCGGCCGGCCGATTGTCTTCAGTCTCTGTGAATGGGGAAACAATAAGCCGTGGGAATGGGGAAAAGATGTCGGCCATCTCTGGCGCACAACCACCGATATCGATCGATGCTGGGACGGTGTTGTCAATCACGGCACTTGGTCCTCGCAATGCGTCCTGCGGAATCTTGACCAGCAGAAGGGATTGCGGCAATATGCCGGCCCCGGACATTGGAATGATCCCGACATGCTGGAAGTAGGGAATGGCATGAGTGTCACGGAGGACAGGGCACACTTCTCACTGTGGGCGATGGTGGCAGCACCGTTGATTGCGGGGAACGATGTGGCAAGCATGACCCGCGAGACCGCGGAAATTCTGACGAACAAACGAGTCATTGCCATCGACCAGGATTCGCTCGGTATCCAGGGATTTTCCTACGCGGTGCGCGACAGTCTTGAAATCTGGTTCAAGCCCCTCGTCGGAGACGATTGGGCCATGTGCGTGGTGAACAAGGGACAAAAGCCGCAGACGTTCGCCTTCGATTGGAAACAGGAGACCGTGGTCGACACTCTCACCGCCCGGGACGCGAAGTTCGGATCATTCACGTATGAGCTGCACGATCTCTGGTTGAACAAAGAAATCGGCACCACGCGCCGGTCTTTGAAGGCCGACATTGCAGGGCATGATGTCCTTATGCTCCGATTGCGGAGGAAGTGACTCTGCCGTAGGATGGAGATGCCACGAGGAGGCCGGTAGGACCGCTGTTCCAACGGAAAGGATTGACGCGATGGACATGACGGAAGTCTTCTGGAAACGGGGACTGCTCCGCGCTGCTGTTGTTACAATTGTGGCAATGGCTGTAGGGTTTGCCTTCTTCCGCTCCTTGATCTTCATCCCCACCATGAAGGCCTCTCAGTTTATGATCAGCGGCGTGACTGCGGGGATTGCGTATGCGGCGTGGCGCGGGACGAGTCTGCGCCAGGGGATCGTTCCCCTGTTCCTATGGTATCTTGTCCTGATGTTTCTCGTGGAGGATTTCAACTCATGGCTTCCCGTGCTGGACGGGGCGTATCTCGTAGGAATCGCGGGTGCAGTCTGGTTGTACTTGTATGCAGTTCGCGCTTCCATGGTGCGGGGGTGGATGCAGCGCGTTGCGGCAGCAGCGGTGCTTATCGCTCTGGCGAACGGCCTGATCGTTGTCGTGTTGGCAGCAGTATCGGTACCCTCGTTGCTCTTGAAGGGACAGTTCCTGCATGACACGGTCTTTTGGAACATGCAGATCGGCACGCTGATCGGACTTGCTGTCGGTTGGGGGTTCGAATGCGCGGAGTATCTGACGGCGCGATTTCTTCCCGAGGGGGTGGAAGCAGCAGGCAGCGCCACGCCTGACGACCGGGACGGTGAATAGGAGACCATCAATGGAATGATGGCGACCGTCTTGTCTTCCCTCACGCGGACACAGCTTAATCCACAACCGGGCGCTCATTGCGTTGCGACCCCTCCCGAATCTTTGGGCGCAGCTCGTTGGACCAGGAATCGGACCAACGCCAGAAGAAGAACCCACCCCAGGATCTCAAGAAAGCGTTCAAGGGTCACGCCGTCCACCAGCGACCACCACGCTCCGTAGAATCCTGCAATCTCTTTCATCCCTCCGTTTCCCAACGTCCATGGAATACGATTGAACAAGCAGACGGCAATCAGCATGGCAGCGGTTTCGATGTATTTCGTTCCAGTTTCACGCAGACGTGCCAGTACGAGTATCATCGCGGGGACCGAGTATGCCGCAAAGATCATGATGTTTGTCCCGCCGATCAATGCGAGCGCCGCAGTGGCTGTCGTGCAGACAATAATCGCCGGTCGAAAGTGGGTCGATTCCCTCCAAACGCGGACAAGTCTCTTCGGGGTGGAGAGAAGGATCACGGGAAGCCAGTAGGACAAAAAAGCGAGCACGATATTGACGATCCTGCCCGCATCCGGCACAGCGGGAAGGAATGTCCGCAAATTCTTGAAGTATCCCATCCTCTGCGATGACCCAAAATCCCACCTGAAGTTCGCCCCATAGCCGACACGGATGGGAAGGATGACACGCGGGGCAACAAAAAAGAATATCACTGCAAGCAGCGTCGCCAGAATCCACCGCAAAGGAAGGATCGCTTTCGTCCTTCGATACTCCATCGCTTGCTGGACGATAAGCAGTACGGGGGGTATGATGAGGAATTCCTTGAAGAGGAGCCCCAGGCACGACACAACAAGGCACATGACGGTCTTTTTCCGGAGGAGAAGAAGGATCGCCACGACGAGCAGGGCGAATCCCTCGACGTCAACCATGGTGGGCGCCGCGAGTGGAAAACGGACGTGAAAGAACGAAAACCCTGTTGCCGTGAGAACGATGAGCCCGCCGGGGTGGCTGGAGCCGGAGGCGCGCGCCAGGCGATAGGAGGCAATCAGCAAGCAATAGGCGCTTGCGATTGACAGGCACATGAACCCGCTCCAGACTGGGAGACCGAACGCGCCATGCAGAAAGCGGACGATCATCGGAGCTCCGAAACGGTAGGCATACGGTGCCGTCAGAGCATCATTATTCCAAAGCCCTTTCTCTGCGAGGTCCAGGTAGTGGAGACCGTCATCGAACGCTGTCATGACCGGTGTGGTGAGATACAGCGTGGAAATGATGACGACGGCGACGGCTGTCGCAACGGCGGCCTCGCGGAGATTGGCCGGATCATCAGATGTTTGTGACGTTCCCGCTCGAACGTTCATTGGTCGTGAACTCTTGTTGATGAGCAAGATGCGGACGCAGACGATGAAGAGGAGCATCCGGATTTTCTGGCCATTCGGGTCGACGGCGTGGCAGCTCCTGTTCAGTGGTCGCCCTGTTGAAGGATAGAAATTTGTTTGGAAGAATGCCAATCCCGCCGGGATGCTTCTTCTCTCAGTGCGAAGCCGGAATCGCGTGCGCTTCTTGACGCTGGATGCGCACAAAACTTGATATTTGCGTGCATTCCCGGAAGGGTGGATCATCATCGACGTTCGCTCGTAGAGCCATCGCACAAGAACCTCCATGGTCTTGACCTTTGTGCTTGTTCGCATTACTATGTGACAAAGTATCGCTGTTGCAACTGCTTCACCGTGAAAGCTCATAATATCGGGCGGCAATGAAGGTACGGAGGGGGGCACATATGCGACACGGGATTGTCTTGGCAGTTCTCTTGACCTTGGTGAACGGGTGTGACCAACGCAATGAGGTGCTATCGCCCGGCGCAGGCACATTGCTATCGAACGGCCTGCGGTTTACCCTTGCCGCGCCGAAGGCATCATTTGGCATTCATGACACTTTGATGGCTTCGGTCACCGTGCGCAACCAAGGTGCTGTGGCGGACACCATCGTGGTGGGTTCGAGTCTCTTCAGGTGGTCATTGCAGAATGATTCTGGAAAGGTGATCATGTACGGCCCGAGAGCTACCAGTTGGTTGTTGACGCTTGTGCCAGTACGCCCGGGTCAGTCGCTGGAGATTTACGACATACGCGAGGCAATAGCGGATACATCGGGTATGCCGGTCGCGGCGGGTTCCTATGTTTTGAAAGCCACTGCAGGTTCAATTCCATTGTCCCTGAATCTGACCCTCCGATAGGCAATTCCGCTGTTAAATTGCCCGCGATGGCGGATCGCACACGGTGGGGCGTCGGGCTCGATGCGGACGACCTGCCGCGGTGAAGGTTGTGCAATACTTCGCGCACTGAACAGGTGCAGCGCCATCCAGGAGATGGAATGGATATTCATGGAATTTCGAACCGGCAGAAAAGGTGGCAAGGGGCACCAGGGAAGAGCGCGGATATGCCGACCTCCTATGGGCAAATTTGACGATGCCGACAAAACCTCTCTTCATCGCATCCGCGCCGGCGGGACGGGATTTCCGTGCATGATCTGATCCTCATGGGTGCTGGTCTCCTTGCGGGGGCGATGAATGCCGTTGCCGGGGGCGGAACGCTGGTGACGTTTCCGGCTCTTCTCGTCATGGGTCTCCCCTCCATCGCGGCGAATGCGACCAGCACGATCGCTCTTCTTCCGGCCGCACTTGGCGGTGTCTATGGATACAGGAGCAACGTGGGAGCAGTCTCACGGTGGCTTGCGCTGTTCGGTCCCGTCAGTCTGCTGGGAGGTTTGGTGGGGGGGATCTTGCTGGTGCGAACACCTTCGGCGACGTTCGACGTGATGGTCCCTTTCCTGATCTTCTTTGCCACTGTTCTCTTTATGCTGCAGAGTACACTGTCTGCGGTGATCGGCGGGAGGAAGGGCGTTCAGCGGCGCTCGGGGGCATGGCTCACCGGGGCGGCAGTGTTCCAGTGTGCTGTCGCCGTCTACGGCGGATACTTCGGGGCGGGAATCGGCATCCTGATGCTCGCGTCGCTCGGCATGCTGGGGTTCGGCGACATCCACGAGATGAATGCGCTGAAAGTGATGCTCGGCTTTCTCATCAATGTCGTGGCCGCAATCTACTTTATTGCGAGCGGGCTTATTGTGTGGCGGGCGATGATCCCGATGGCGGTGGGAACAATCATGGGGGGATATGCCGGTGCGCGGTTCGCCCAGAAAATCCCTCAGTCCAGAGTCCGCCTTCTCATCACGACGATCGGATTGGTCATCTCCGCGGTGATGTTCCAGAAGCAGTTCGGGTGATTCCCTCCGCGGGCGTCCGCAGGGGATGGCTCCCCTGCGGGTCACCGCTATCCCTTGCAACTCATCATCTACTGTGTCGCAAACGAGTAGACTGTCGTTGATGTGAAGGTTTCTCCCGGGTTCAACACGGTGGTGGGGAACTCCGGCCTGTTGGGCGAATCCGGGAAGTGCTGCGTCTCGAGACAGAAAGCGGCACGACGTTGGTAGGCGACGCCGTTTTTTCCTGTGATGGTCCCGTCGAGGAAATTCCCCGTGTAGAACTGGATGCCCGGTTCGGTTGTCCACACTTCCATCACGCGTCCGCTCTTCGGTTCTGCCACGCGGGCGGCGCGGACAAGTCCATTTCCCGTCCTGTCAATGATCCAGTTGTGGTCATAACCCCGTGCGAGCAGAAGCTGTTCGTCTTTCGCCTCGATCCGTGCGCCGATCTGCGATGAGGTGCGGAAGTCCAGGGGGGTCCCTGCAACGCTCCGCATTTCTCCCGTGGGAATAAGGCCGGCGTCGATTGGCGTGAAACGGCCGGCGTCCAGCAGCAACTCGTGGCCGAGGACGGCGGTCCTGCCGGAATCCGCAAGGTTGAAGTACGAGTGGTTGGTGAGGTTCAAAACCGTCGGCGCGTCACTCGTGGCAAAGTATTCGATCCGCAATGCGTTGGAGTCGGTCACGGTGTACACAACCCGCACCTTGAGCGTCCCGGGGAATCCTTCCTCCCCGTCTTTGCTGACATATGTCAACGCGAGCGACGGTTCTGCCGGTGCGTACGTCTCATCGACAGTCCACACCACTTTGTCAAATGCTTTGAGACCTCCGTGCAATGTGTTGGTGCCGTCATTTGCTGCCAGAGCATATTCCTTCCCGTTGAGGGAAAAACGGGCTTTGCCGATTCTGTTTGCATACCGGCCGACAATGGCGCCGAAGTACGGCGTTGTGCGAAGATAGCCGGCCAATGAATCGTAGCCCAGGACGATGTCGCCAGGCTTTCCATTCTTGTCGGGAACGATCAACGACACGATGATGCCGCCGTAGTTGGTGATCCGCGCCTCCATCCCGTGCGCGTTCCGCAATGTATAGAGGAAGACTTCTTTCCCGTCTACCGTGCCGAAGGATTTTTTTCCTCCCGGAGCGGATGATGTGTGCGAAGTGCATCCGGCGAAGGACAGTGCAAGTGCTGCTGCGTACATGCCGAGAAGTGCCGCGGTCTGTGTCATGGAATCATTCCTTGTCGTGGGTGGTAATACTCCAACGTACGGCGAAATCACCAAAGATTCCACAAAACACAAGGAAGTTGCGAGCTGAAGCTGCACTTGACTTTGTGACCGCCAGGCAATATCTTTAGCGCTCGACGTGATGGAGGTGAGGTTTTTTGATGAATCGGTTCGTCCAACGCAGATCGTGCTTGTTCCTTGTGGTGATGTGGATGTTCGTGACAACGGTTTTTGCCGATGCAGCGAACATTGATGACATTTTTTGCCCCACGGTATTGCACGACGACGGCGAAGTGACCGAAGGAGCGGCCCCTCCCCCCACCCACATGGGGACCCATCCTCCTCTTCTCTCACGCTTTGACGCACTAACGCCCGGCCTGCTTCGGGTCATCATCGACCAGGACAGTCCTTCGCTCCCCGTCGATGTCGATGTGCTGGCACTCGTTTCACAGATCCTGCCCGGAAACGATCAGCAGGCCTCCTACGCCTCTCCCTTCGCGTCCGGAACTCTTCACATCAAGCTTCACACTCTTCTCATTTAGCCCAACCTTCATTGTCTGTCCTGGCATGTGAATGAGCGTTGGCCCGATGGGCCCCCGCGCGTTCATCGTTGCCCATTGCATTCATCCGGCGCGGGATGTCCGGCCGGTTCCTTGGTGCATCTTCTCCATGAGAGACGTATGAAGCGATCGTTTGCTCTCCTTTCTGCCGTGCTTTGCTTCTCCCTTTCCGATGTCCACGCAGAGGCGGATACCCTGCGCATTGCCATGGGAGAGGCGGAGGCACGGATGCTTCGTGCCAATGTGCAGCTTCTTGCCCAGCGGCTCGCTGCCGCCGAAACCCAAGCCCTGGTGCGGCAAGCCGCCGCGTGGACGAATCCCTCCCTGGCCGTGGAGCAGAACGTGTACAACCAATACACCCATCGCTGGCTCGATACGGGCCCGCGAGGGAACACCGACATCCAGATTCAGCAATCGTTCCCTTTTCCCGGGAAGCGGAGCAGCCAGGTGCGAATGGCGGAGTTGAACGCCGAGGCGGCATCGTACGAAACCGACGACCTGTCTCGCGCGCTGAGACTGGCTCTACGCACAGGAATGTATGACCTCTTCTTCCTGCGCCGCTCGCTGGCATTCTACGACGAGAGTATTGCCGCAATGGGACCCACGGTGAGTGCGATGGAAAGGGTGTATGAACACAGGGCCGTTCTGCTCGCGGAGCTCCTGCGCCTGAAGTCGCTTCTCTTCTCCCTGCAGAAGGAACGGCTCGGAATTGTCGGTCGGATTGCCGAGACACAAGAAACGCTCTCCATTCTCCTCGGTGACTCTTCCGCCGTGCCGAGGGCGTACGATCCCCTCATCGATCTCCACGCCCTCGAGGCCGTCCGGCTGGATACGGTCAATCGTGAAAATGCGGTAGCCTTCGCTCTTGCGCATCGCGCGGATCTTCGTAAAGTCGATGCACAGGCGGCACTCGACGATGTGAATCTGTCGTATCAGAAAACCGTGCCCTTGCCCGACTTCACCTTCGGAGGGCATTGGTCGCGCAATGGCGGCTACGTGCCAAACTACTTCGGAATCACGCTGGGATGCGAACTGCCGATCTTCAACCGGAACCAGGGGAACATCGAATCAGCGGAGGTGGTGGTGGCGGCAGACTCCTTACAGCGCCGTGGCGCAAGGGAAAAAGTGCGACGAGAGGTGGAAAGCGCGCTGGCGAAGGCGATGGAAGCCGACCAGTTGTTCCGTTCGTTCGATCGGTCCTTTCCCGAAGAGTATCGTTCCCTCGTGGCCGATATGGTATCAAATTACGCGAAAAGGAACATGAGCGTTGTCGAATTCACCGATTTTATCGAATCGTACCGGAGCAGCATGCGGCAGATGAACGAACTGGAAAATGATCGGGCCGATGCGTTGGAAGCGCTCAATGATGCGGCCGGTGCAACTTTCATTGCTCCCTAACGGAGGCACTATCATGGGAAGGCGATCCATCACAGCAAGCGCTATCGTTCTTTCCGCCCTCGGGGTGATGCTGGGCGGATGCAGCAAGACGCGGGACAATCCCGACCCCGTGGAGAGGACGCTCCGCGCCGACGTCACGGACAACGGAAGGACGATCATCTTTCCTTCCGCGAGCCCGGGTCTCCAGAGGATCCGTACGGTTGTGGTGAAAAGGGGGAGTGCGACGATACCCGTTGTCACCCCCGCGCACGTCGTTGCCAGTATCACGTCCGGTCTTGTCACCAAGGACAAGATCGTTCTCTTCGAATCCCCCGAGGTGACCTCTCTCTACTCGCAGTACCGGCAGGCGCGTGCCAACGCAGAAAGGACGGAGAAGAACCTTGCCAGGGTGAGAGACATGTATGAGAGCCGGGCAGCAACCGGGAAGGATGTGAACGACACGGAAACCGAAGCGGCAACAACCAGGGCGGCAGCGGCGGAATCGGAGGGGAAGCTTCGCGAGCTCGGATTCAACCCCGTGGAGCTCGATGCCGTTTCGCCGGGGACCGTCTGGCTGATCTGCGACATTTCGGAGTCGCTTCTCGACGAGGTGCAGCAGGGAGAAGAGGTTCCCATCAAGTACGCATCGTTCCCGAACGTCGTCTTCTCCGGCCATGCCGATGCAGTCGGAGAAGTGGTGGACCCGGTCACGCGGACGGTCAAAGTCCGCGTCTCTGCGCGCAATGCCACGGGGCGCATTCTCCCCGGGATGTTTGCCCGCGTCGATTTCGGCGATCCCCGGGACGGGGTCGTTGTTCTTCCCTCGTCGGCTGTCACCACGGTGGAAGGATCGGATTACGCATTCGTACAGACGGGCGAAGGTCGGTTCGAACGGCGGCAAATTATGATTGCATCATCGCCGGACACGACGATTGTCGTCCTGAAGGGAATTGAGGATGGCGACCGTGTCGTGAACGATGGGACGATGCTTCTGAAGGGACTCAGTTTCGGATATTGATCGGAGGAATGAACAATCATGATTCGTCAACTTCTGATCTTTGCCTTGAACCATCGCGCGGCGACGCTCGGTCTCACGGCGTGCCTGGTTGTTGCCGGCATCTGGTCGTGGTCCGTCCTGCGCAAGGAAGCATATCCCGATGTGGGTGACACGCAGGTCACGGTCATCACACAATTCCCCGGCAGGGCTGCGGCGGAGGTGGAACAGCAGGTGACGCAGCCCCTCGAACGGGCGCTCAACGGTGTGCCACGGGTCATCGAACGGCGCTCGAAAACCATCTTCGGTTTGTCGGTCATCCAGCTCACATTCGAAGACGGCACCGACGATTACTTCGCGCGGCAACGCGTGTTGGAGAAGCTCGGCGACGCCATCCTCCCCGACGGCGTCAACCCTGCGCTCGGCCCCCTCACGGGCCCGGTCGGCGAGATTTTTCGCTACGTGATCGAAGCGACGGACGAACACACCCCCATGGAATTGCGGACTCTCCAGGACTGGGTGGTGATCCCGAAAATGCTGCAGGTCCCCGGCGTGGCGGATGTCATCAACTTCGGCGGACTGGTGAAGCAATACCATGTGATCACATCGCCCGAAATCCTGCCCCGCTACAATCTGACATTGCAGAACGTTATCGACGCGGTTGTTGCGAATAACCTGAACACGGGGGGGAACATCATCCAGCGTGGCGGGCAGTCGTTCGCCGTGCGGAGTATCGGCGCCATCCGGAGCAAGGAAGACATCGAGAATATTGTCGTTACGGTTCAGCATGGCGTCCCTGTCTACATCAGGAACATCGGTTCGGTCGAGGAATATCCGCTTCCGCCGAC
>Ga0182010_10001210_pt1 | contig 13842 bp, 5 predicted proteins | sample 611E1MmetaG_FD_120488 | JGI IMG/M metagenome (GOLD analysis project Ga0182010, IMG submission 120488) | Permafrost microbial communities from Stordalen Mire, Sweden - 611E1M metaG | ecosystem: Environmental > Terrestrial > Soil > Wetlands > Permafrost | place: Sweden: Stordalen | collected...
GCAGCCGGTCACGCCGGCTGCGTCGAAGGCATACAGCTTCTTGTCGAATGAGCCGACGTAGACCACGCCGTTCGCGACCGCAGGGGAGGAGTAGATCTCGCCGCCGGTTGCGCCAGTCCAGAGCGGCGAACAGGTCCCGCCGCCGCTATTGCAGCCCACGGCGTAGGCATACAGCTTGTCGTCGTTGGACCCGACGTAGACCACGCCGTCTGCGACCGCGGGAGAGGAGTGGATCTCACCGCCGGTTGCGCCCGTCCAGAGCGGCGAGCAGGTCTTGGGGCTGCCACCGCAGCCGGTCACGCCGGTCGCGTCGAAGGCATACAGCTCCTTGTCGTATGACCCGACGTAGACCGCGCCGCCGGAGACCGTGGGCGAGGTGTCGATGAGGCCGCCGGTGGCGCCCGTCCAGAGCGGCGAGCAGATCTTGGGGCTGCCGCTACAGCCGGTGACCCCGGTCGCATCGAAGGCGTACAACAGGTCCTTGGACCCGACGTAGACCACGCCGTTCGCGACCGCGGGAGAGGAGAAGATGTAGCCGCCTGTAGTGGCCGTCCAGAGCGGCGTGCAGGTCCCGCCACCGCTGGCACAGTCGGCCGCGTAGGCATAGAGCGTGCCGCCCATGGACCCAATGTAGACCACGCCGTTTGCGATCGCGGGCGAGGAGTCGACCACGCCGCCGGTCGCCCCGGTCCATGTGAGCCCCAGGCTGGCGACGTTCGAGGCGGACACCTCAAGCTCCTGGGCGTCATAACCCTGGTGCCTCGGGCCGTTGCGGAACTGCGGCCAGTCGCTGGCTACCGCGACCCCTGGCTGCGCGGGCGCGGCCAGAGTTACGCCCGGCATCATTGCGACTGCCAAAACGCCTGCTGCAGCAAGCGCCAAGAGGCTGCGCCCACGACGGTGCGGCCGTCGCGCGCTGGACAACGAAGCCAGGTTGAAGGCAAGCGATTTCATGAAGCCCTCTCTTCTCGGAGTCACACGAGCGGCGCAATGGCACCGGCGGCGCTGGTGACCAAATAGATTCGGTCGACCTCTCGGGTCTTCTCAGCCTCGTTACCCATGACTCGCAGGGGCCACTGAACCCGATTGTAGTCGCGGCGCCGCGGCCAGTTAGGGCCCTGGCTCGAGTGAAAGCCTCAGGCTGGGAATCGGCCGACTCTATGACCTGACCGTCCTGCGCACGAATTGACATCGCTCGGCGAACCCTGCTCCTCCCGTTCCGCCTACGGCACGAAGTAGCCCGTGACGTCGAAGATCACCTGCGCTGTGGGACCCAGGGTCGAGGCGGCATAGGTGACCGAGAGGGTCCCTCCGGGACTGAGAGCCACCGTTACGGCATTGGCTCGATCGTCACCGACCGGGAAGTTCAGGGTCGAGCTGGTCGGGTTGTTCATCGCCACAGGACCGATGTACAGGAACCCTGCGCTGGTCTGCTGCGTGACCGTCAGGTTGCCAGTAATGGCTGTGGCATTTGTGGGAACGCCGATGCTTGATCCTGCTGCCCCGAGGGTCCGAGCCACGTGCGAGCCAAAAGCACCGGACAGACCTGTGCCATAGCGGCTGTCGAGGACACGCATCGGGGTTAGCGGCACGTACTTAGCGCCGGTCATGTCGGGCGTGAAGTAGCCGGTGACATCGAAGATCACCTGCGCGGTGGGACCGAGAGTCGAGGCGGCATAGGTCACGCTCAGAGTGCCGGTGCCACTAAGAGCCACCGTTACCGCGTTGGCTCGGTCATCGCCGAGTGGGAAGTTGAGAGTCGAGCTGGTCGGGTTGTTCATCGCCACAGGACCGACGTACAGGAACCCCCCGCTGGTCTGCTGGGTCACTGTCAGGTTGCCGGTCACCGCGATGGCGCTGGCCGGAACCCCGCCGACGCCGCGCACCAGGAACGTCTGGGCCCCATGGGAGCTGAAGATGCCCAGACCTCCTGTGTGATCGCGGGAGTCGAGGATGCGCGATGGAGTGAGGGCGTGGTACGTGGCACCGGACGCATCGGGTGTGAAGTAGCCGGTGACATCGAAGATCACCTGCGCGGTGGGACCCAGTGTGCCGGCGGCATAGGTGACACTCAGAGTGCCTCCGGCACCGAGAGCCACCGTTACGGCGTTGGCCCGGTCGTCACCCACCGGGAAGTTGAGAGTCGAGCTGGTGGGGTTGTTCTGAGCAGCAGGGCCGATGTAGAGGAACCCGGCGCTGGTCTGCTGGGTGACGGTCAGGTTGCCGGTCACCGCGATGGCACCGACCGGTACGCCACCGTGCCCCGCCACCGTGAACGTCTGAGCCACATGGGAGCTGAAGATGCCCAGGCCGCCGGTGTGATCGCGGGAGTCGAGGATGCGGGCCGGCGTGAGGGCGTGGTAGGTGGCACCCGAGAGGCCGGAAAGGCTGTACGCATACAGCTTATGGTCCCCGGAGCCGATGTAGACGACGCCGTTGGCGACCGCGGGCGAGGATTCGATGTCGATACCGGTCGCGGCCGTCCAGAGCGGTGCGCAGGTCGCGCCGCCGCTGGCGCAGCCGACGGCGTAGGCATACAGCTTGCCGTCCATGGAGCCGATGTAGACGACGCCGTTGGCGACCGCGGGCGAGGAGTAGATGACGTTGCCGGTGGTGGCCGTCCAGAGCGGGGTGCAGGTCCCACCGCCGCTCGCGCAGCCGACGGCGTAGGCATACAGCTTATGGTCGCCGGAGCCGACGTAGACGACGCCGTTGGCGACCGCGGGCGAGGAGTCGATCATGCCGCCGGTGGTGGCCGTCCAGAGCGGCGTGCAGGTCCCACCGCCGCTGGCGCAGCCGACGGCGTAGGCATACAGCTTGGTATCGCCGGAGCCGACGTAGACGACGCCGTTGGCGACCGCGGGCGAGGAGTCGACGATGCCGCCTGTGGTGGCCGTCCAGAGGGGTGTGCAGGAGCCACCGCCGCTGGCGCAGCCGACGGCGTAGGCATACAGCTTGCCGTCGTTGGAGCCGACGTAGACGACGCCGTCCGCGACCGCGGGCGAGGAGACGATCCCGTTGCCGGTGGTGGCCGTCCAGAGGGGTGTGCAGGTCCCCCCGCCGCCCGCGCAGCCGACGGAGTAGGCATACAGCTTGCCGTCCCCGGAGCCGACGTAGACGACGCCGTTGGAGACCGCGGGCGAGGAGAAGATCGCGCCACCGGTGGTGGCCGTCCAGAGCGGCGTGCAGGTCCCACCGCCGCTGTTGCAGCCGACGGTGTAGGCATACAGGTTGCCGTCCCAGGAGCCGACATAGACGACGCCGTTGGCGACGGCGGGCGAGGAGAAGATGTCGTTGCCGGCGGTGGCCGTCCAGAGCGGCGTGCAGGTCCCACCGCCGCTGTTGCAGTCGACGGCGTAGGCATACAGCTTGTGGTCATAGGAGCCGACGTAGACGACGCCGTCCGCGACCACGGGCGAGGACCAGACCTGGGCGCCGGTGGCGCCCGTCCAGGCGACGCCCAGGTCGGCAACGTTGGCGGCGGAGATGGTCGTCTCGGCGGCGTTGTAGCCGGAGTGAGCTAGGTCGTTGTGGAACTGCGGCCAGTCGCTGGCCACCGTGGCCACTGGCGGTGCCGGTGCCGCCAGGGCCGCCGCCGGCATCAACGCCAAAGCCAGAGCTGCGGCCGCGCCGAGCGCGAGCAGCCGAACCATGAACCGGCGCTGCCGATCCCAAGAATGACTTTCCAGGCTTGACGAGGTGGAGCCCAAGGCGAGCAGCTTCATCGGAATCCTCCCTGCTTCTGTCGCGCTGCGGCCCCGCGCTCCTCTGGGAGCGATCCCTGGATCCCCTGCGGGTCCCACATACCCTGCGGTCTCGTTGCTGCAGCAACTGCCTTCATTCTGGGTCGCCATCTGACCGGCGTCCAGTGTTTGAGGCATGGGTGTCGTGTAAATGACATCCTCGCCCTCGGCTTGACAATCGAACGGGCGTTCTGTACCCTCCTGTGGAAGGAGGCGCCGATGACCAAGCACGACGCGGAACGCAAACGCAAGATCCTGGACTTCATCGCCGCCACGCTTCGCACGCGCGGCTATCCGCCGTCCGTTCGTGAGATCGCCGTCGCAGTGGATCTGGCTTCCACCTCGGCGGTCCACCACCACCTGCAGATGCTCGAGCGCGAGGGCTACCTGGAGCGCGGGGCCGCCCAGTCGCGGGCCATCCGCCTGACGCCCATGGCCGCCATGCGCCTCGGGCTCTCCGGCGAGCTGATGCCACAGTCCGTCGCCTCGGAGGCCCACGTCCTGCCGATCGTCGGCGAGATCGCCGCCGGCGGCCCGATCGAGGCCTACCAGGACGCTTCGGAAAGCATGGCCGTACCGGATCTGCTCGCGCCCTCCGGAGATGCGTACGTCCTGCGCGTTCGGGGCGACTCGATGATCAACGCCCACATCCAGGACGGAGACTTCGTCCTGATCCGGCCCCAGCAGACGGCCCGTGACGGGGACATCGTGGTGGCCCAGGTGGAAGAGAACTCCGTGACCCTCAAGCAGTTCTTCAAGGAGGCCGGGCGGATCCGGCTCCAGCCCGCCAACCCGGACTACCCGGCCATGTTCTACAACGACGTCCGGATCCAGGGGAAGCTCATAGGGGTCATCCGCCGGCTGGACTGAGGCCTATCCCCAGCCAACGCTGGGTTGTCCACGTCCCGCTCACAGGCGGCCCGCAGTTGGTGGAAAGAGTTGGTGGGTAAGCCGCTGGTTCGGCTCGTTCTCGCGCCCCATGCTTCTCGGTAGAGACCAGCCGTAGAGGGAGCCCGCCGCCCGTGATCGACCGACTGCCGCCCCAGAGCCTGGACTCCGAGCAGGCCGTGCTCGGCTCGATCCTGATCGACCGCGACGCGATCGTCGAGATCGCGGACTTCCTGCACCCGGAGGACTTCTACCGCCAGGCTCACGGCCGCGTCTACACGGCCATGCTGGACCTCTTCGAGCGCAACGAGCCGATAGACGTGGTGACCGTTGCGGAGGGGCTGGAGCGGGCCGGCGAGCTGGAGGCGATCGGCGGGGCCAGCTACCTCTCCCAGCTCGGCAACGACACCCCCACCGCGGTCCACGTGGCCCAGTACGCCCGAATCGTGGAGCGCAAGGCCGTCCTGCGCCGCCTGATCTCGGCTGCCGGGCGGATCGCGGCCATCGGCTACGAAGACGGATCGGACATCCAGGAGTCGATCGACCGGTCCGAGGCCGAGCTGTTCGCGGTCAGCCAGCGCCGCTCCAACGACGGGTTCAGCCCCCTCAAGGCCCTCCTCCACGACGCTTACGACCGCCTGGACGAGCTGCACACCCACCGCGGCGAGATCAGCGGCATCGCGTCGGGCTTCACCGATCTGGACCTCCTCACCACCGGCTTCCAGCCCAGCGACCTGATCGTCCTGGCGGCCCGGCCCAGCGTCGGCAAGACCAGCCTGGCCCTGAACATCGCCGAGCATGCCTCCGTGCGCGACGGCAAGACCGTCGGCGTCTTCAGCCTGGAGATGAGCAAGGACCAGCTGGTCCTGCGCCTGATCTCCAGCGTCGCCGCCATAGACGCCAAGCGCCTCCGCTCGGGCTTCCTGGAGGAGATGGACTTTGCCCGGATCGCCCCGGCCATGCAGGAGCTTTCGGAAGCCCCGATGTTCATAGACGACTCGCCGTCCATCGGCACCATGGAGCTTCGGACCAAGGCCCGCCGCCTCCAGGCGGAACGCGGGCTGGACCTGGTGATCGTGGACTACCTGCAGCTCATGCAGGGCAACGCCAGCAACCGCGACGCCAACCGGGTCCAGGAGGTCACGGAGATCAGTCGCGGGCTCAAGGCGCTGGCGCGCGAGCTGAAGGTGCCGGTGATCGCCCTCTCACAGCTGTCGCGCCAGCCGGAGATCCGCGGCGACAACGAGCCGAGACTCTCGGACCTGCGCGAGTCGGGCGCCATCGAGCAGGACGCGGACCTGGTCCTCCTGCTCTCGAACGAGAAGGGGGAGCCCGGCGAGGAGGCCTCCGGCGACGGCCAGGTCGTGAAGCTCCACCTGGCCAAACACCGCAACGGCCCCACCGGCTACGTCAAGCTCTGGTTCAAGAAGAGCCAGACCCGCTTCGTCGCCTTCGCCGCCGCCGAGCACTACGCCGAAGCGGTCTAGAACGAGGACGCCGGCGAGCCGGCCCGAGGGCCATACGCTCGTCCGAGACCTCCTCTGGCGTTTGTGATGGCTGCGGCGTAGGCTGATCGCGGAAGAATCTGCCGGGGGGCAGACCGACAAATCCGGCCCCAGCGTCCCGGGGCTGGAAGAGCGGGGAGATTCAAATGACACGCTCGGGACGGCTGCTGCTTTCCATTCTCGGTGCATTCGCGATCGCTACCGCCGGCGTGCCGAGCGCGGCCGCGGCTCCGCTGGAGCCATCGGCGAATCTGCCAGCTGCCCAGGCGGTAGCTCCGGACGCGGCACCGGCGGCTCCGCTGGAGCAATCGGCGAATCAGCCGGCCGTCCAGGTGACAGCTCCGGACGCGGCACCGGCGGCCGGAACGGCGGCGGGTCAGGTCACCACGACCCAAGAGCCCGCGGACTGCGCCCCAACGGCAATTCCCGGCGGGCCCTGCGACCCCGTGGCTCCGACCAGCGGGACGGTCTTGCCCAATGACGCCTGGACGGTGACCCTGGCGGCGGACGCCACCGCGGTCGTGCCCACCATACCCGTCACCCTGACGGCAACGGCCAACCAGGACGTTGGCACCACGCCGGACTACTACATCTTCATCCTGTACGGCGCCACCGTTGTGGCCGGCTGCGGCAGTGGCACGACGTGCACCACCACGGTCACGAGCGCCACACCAACGTCTCGCGCGTACACGGCCGTCATCGACACCATCTCCCACAGTTCGTTACAGGCGACCTCGAACACCGTCACCGTGGTCTGGATGACGACCATCGAGGGCACGGTGAAGAACGCGTCCGCCGCCGGCGTGCCGGGCATCCCCGTTTGGGCCTGCCCCACGGCCGGCAGCTCCTGCCAAAAGTCGACCAGTGTCAATGGCGGCTTCTACGGGGTCGTTGTGGCGCCGAACCAGACGTACGACCTTGAGTTCCTGGACCAATCCGGGACGTATTGGTACGCCTTCCACCCTGCCGTCCAAGTCATCGCGAGCCCCGTCACCGGGATCGATGTGACCCTGGCACTGATCCCCCCCTGGACGGTGACCCTGGCCGCGAGCGCCACTCCGGTCCTGCCCGGCACACCAGCCACTCTGACGGCTCAGACGAACCAAAGCCCTTGGCTTTCGCCCTTCTACATCGACATCCTGGATGGCAATGGGTCGGTCTTGGCCTCCTGCAATTCGGGCACGTCCTGCGTTACGACCGTCGCGAGCGCAACGGCAACGTCACGCTCGTACACTGCCGTCATCGCACGCAACGACGGCAGTCAGCAACAGGCGACCTCGAGCACCGTCACCGTGGTCTGGATGTCCGTCCCGGACGCCCCGACCGGCGTCACCGCGACCCCCGGCACCAAGTCGGCGAATATCTCCTGGACGGCTCCCGCGGCCAATGGCAGCGCGATCACCGGTTACACCGTCACTTCCTCGCCCGGCGGCGTAGTCTGTAGCCCGCCCGGCTGGATGACCAGCTGCGCCGCGACCTTCCTCACCGGCGGCACGGCCTATACGTTCACAGTGGTGGCCACGAACGGCGTCGGTCCCGGGCCCGCATCTGCCCCGTCGAACTCCGTCACGCCGCTCGCAGGTGCCACTTACCACGCCCTCACTCCGGCACGCATCCTCGACTCACGCGACGGCACCGGCGGTCTGGGCATCTTCAGCTCCCATGTGGCCCAGACGTTCACGGTCAGGGGCCACGGCGGCGTGCCCGCCGACGCCACCGCCGTGACCGGCAACCTGACCGTGACCCAGCAGACCAGCGCCGGGTTCCTCTACATCGGTCCTGTGGCGGCGAACAACCCGACCAGCTCGACCCTGAACTTCCCGGTTGGTGACGACCGAGCCAACGCGGTGACGGTGGCTCTGGGCAGTGGAGGCACACTCTCGGTCACCTATGCCGCCTCGACCCTGGGTCCGAGCGCGCAGGTGATCTTCGATGTGACCGGCTACTTCACACCCGATGCCACCGGCGCCACGTACCATGCGTTGACCCCCTCCCGCATCCTCGACTCTCGCGATCACACCGGCGGCCTGGGCATCTTCAGCTCCCATGTGGCTCAGACGTTCCAGGTCACCGGCCATGGTGGCGTACCCGCCGGGGCGATCGCTGTGACCGGCAACCTGACGGTGACCCAGCAGTCCAGCGGGGGCTTCCTGTTCGTCGGCCCCAACTCTATGAACAACCCGACCAGCTCGACTCTGAACTTCCCACTCGGCGATGACCGAGCCAACGCGGTCACGGTGGCTCTGGGTGCCGGAGGCACTCTGAGTGTCACCTATGCCGCCGCGACCCTGGGACCCACCGCGCAGGTGATCTTCGATGTCACCGGCTACTTCACGCCCGACATGACCGGCGCCACATACGTACCGCTAACTCCGGCCCGCATCCTCGACTCCCGCGATCACACCGGCGGTCTGGGCATCTTTAGCTCCCATGTGGCCCAGACCTTCGGGGTCACAGGCAATGGTGGAGTCGCCGCCGGCGCGATCGCTGTGACCGGCAACCTGACCGTGACCCAGCAGACCAGCGGAGGCTTCCTCTCCATCGGCCCTGTGGCGATGAACAACCCAACCAGCTCGACTCTGAACTTCCCCGTCGGTGACGACCGGGCCAACGCGGTCACGGTTGCCCTCGGCACCGGAGGGACACTCAGCGTCACCTATGCCGCCTCGACCCTGGGTCCCACGGCCCAGGTGATCTTCGACGTCACCGGCTACTTCGTGCCATAGAGCGGGATGGCCGGGCGGGGCCTGGCGTCGGCTCGCTCCGAGACCGCATCTGGCGTTTGTCATGGCGGCGTCGTACGCTGACCGTAGAAGGATCTGCCGGGGGGCAGACTGACAATCCAGCCTCAGCGTCCCGGGCTGGAAGAGATGGGGAGACTGGCGTGACACGCTCGGGACGGCTGCTGCTATCGATCCTTGGCGCATTTGCGCTCGCTACCGCCGGCGTGGCAGGGGCGGCCGCGGCTCCGGTGGAGCCATCTGCGAGTCTGCCGGCTGCCCAGGCGGCGGCTCCGGACGCGGCACCGGCTGCTCCGCTGGAGCCATCGGCCAATCTGCCGGCTGTCCAGGCGGCAGCTGCGGACGCGGCGCCGGCGGCCGGTCAGGTCACCACCACCCAGGAGCCCGCGGACTGCGCCCCAACGACAAGCGCTGGCAAGCCCTGCGACCCCGTGGGTCCGACCAGCGAGACAGTCTCACCCAACGTCGCCTGGACGGTGACCCTGTCGGTGGCGAGCGCCACCGCGGTCCCGGTCGGCACGAATGTCACCCTGACGGCCACGGCGAACCAGGACGTTGGATCTTCGGCCTTCCACATCGTTCTCCTGAACGGCAGCACCGTAGTGGGGACGCCCTGCGGCACCGGCACGACGTGCACCTGGACGGTCACGAGCCCAACAGCAACGTCTGTCTCGTACAAGGCCGTCATAGCACACGTTGACGGCAGTGGAATACAGGCGACCTCGAGCATCATCATCGTGACCTGGATGGCGACCATCTCGGGCACCGTGAGGAACACCTCCTTTGTCCCTCTGGCGGGCATCTGGGCTGAGGCTTGTGCCGGCTCCTGCGCCGAACTCCAGACCGGCGCCGACGGCACGTATTCCTTGATGGTGCCGTCGTCCGCCACCTACAGCATGTTTTTTTCCGACCCGTCCGGGACGTATCTCACCACCTACCGCAATGGGGTCGGGGTAGGGACGAACCCGGTGACCGGGATCGATGCGACGCTGATCCTGCCCTGGACGGTGACCCTGGCGGCGAGCGCCACCTCGGTCTCGCCCGGCACACCAGTCACTCTGACGGCTACGGCGAACCAGGAAGTTGGACCTACGGACTACGACATCGTCCTCCTGAACGGCAGCACCGTCGTGACTAGCTGCGCCAGTGGCACGACGTGCACTGCAACGGTCACGAGCGCCACCCCAACGTCTCGCTCGTACAGGGCCGTCATCGCGTACGAAGACGGCACTGGGATACAAGCGAATTCGAGCACCGTCACGGTTGTCTGGATGGCGACCATCTCGGGCACGGTCAGGAACGGCGCCGCTGCCGGCCTGGCGGGCATCACGGTTTACTTCTGCATCCCCGGCTGCGCCGGCGGCCCCGCCTACCATACGACCACTGTCAGCGGCGGCACCTACTCCATCGCCGTGGCCCCCGGCAGCTACACCCTTCTGTTCTCCGACGGCTCCAATACGTACGGAAGCGGCTGGTACAGCACGTCCGGCTTCACCTACGGCCAAAACTCGGCGACCCCGGTCAACGTCACGTCGAGCAACGCGTCCGGCATCGACATCACGCTTCCGCTCGCGGTCCACATCAAGGGCAAGGTGACCAACGCCGGCGGGGCCGGCCTCTTGGACATCACCGTGAGCGTCTACTTTCCCGACGCCATTTCCTGCGGCTCAACGTCCACTCTCGCCGACGGCACCTACTCGTTCCCCGTGGCGCCCGGCAGCTACCTCATCAAGTTCTCCGATGTCTCCGGGACATATGCGACCGGCTGGTACAGCACCGCCGGCTTCACCTACGCTCAGACCGGGGCGAGCCAGATCAGCCTCACGTCGAGCGACGCGACCGGGAAAGACGTAACTCTGCCGCTTGCCGGTGCCACGTACTTCCCGCTCACCCCGACGCGCCTGCTCGACACCCGCAACGGCACAGGTCTCTCATCCACCTTCAGCTCGCACGTGGCGCGTACGTTCCAGGTCACAGGTGGCGCCATACCGGCGAGCGCTACCGCCGTGACCGGCAACCTGACGGTCACTCAGCAGACCAGCGCCGGGTTCCTCTACATCGGTCCTGTGGCAGCGAACAACCCGACCAGCTCGACACTGAACTTCCCCCTCGGCGATGACCGAGCCAACGCGGTCACGGTGGCCCTTAGTGGCACCGGGACGTTGAGCATCACCTATGCCGCCTCCACCCTGGGTCCCACCGCGCAGGTGATCTTCGATGTTACCGGCTACTTCACGCCCGATGCGTCCGGCGCCACATACCACGCCCTGACTCCATCGCGCATCCTCGACTCCCGCGACCACACCGGCGGTCTGGGCATCTTCAGCTCCCATGGGGCCCAGACGTTCCTGGTGCGCGGCGTCGGCGGGGTTCCGGCCAGCGCCACTGCGGTGACCGGCAACCTGACCGTGACCGGGCAGTCCAGCGCGGGCTTCCTGTACATCGGTCCGGTGGGGATGGCCAACCCGACCAGCTCGACTCTGAACTTCCCACTCGGTGACGACCGAGCCAACGCGGTAACCGTGGCTCTCGGCGGGGGAGGCACACTCTCGGTCACCTATGCCGCCGCGACACTGGGTCCCACCGCGCAGGTGATCTTCGATGTCACCGGCTACTTCACGCCCGACATGACCGGGGCCACTTACCACACTCTGACCCCGACGCGCCTCCTCGATACCCGCAGCAACACCGGCCTTTCCGGCCCGTCCAGCTCGCACGTTGCGCGGCCGTTCCAGGTCACAGGCGGCGTGGTGCTGTCCGGGGCCACTGCCGTGACCGGCAATCTGACGGTCACCCAGCAGACCACCGGAGGCTTCCTGTACATCGGTCCCGTTGCTCAGAACAACCCGACCAGCTCGACTCTCAACTTCCCCCTCGGCGATGACCGAGCCAACGCGGTAACGGTGGCTCTCGGTACCGGAGGCACCCTATCGGTCACCTACGCCGCCTCGACCCTGGGTCCGACCGCCCAGGTCATCTTCGACGTGACCGGCTACTTCGCGCCCTAGAGCGGGATGGCCGGGCGGGGCCTGGCGTCGGCGCGGCGAGACCGCATCTGGCGTTTGTCATGGCGGCGTCGTACGCTGCTCGCAAGAAGAATCTGCCGGGGGGCAGACTGACAACCCAGTCCTCGTCCCGGACTGGAAGAGTTGGAGAGGTTGACGTGACACGCTCGGGACGGCTGCTGCTATCGATCCTCGGCGCATTTGCTATCGCTACGGCCGGCGTGACGGGGGTGGCCGCGGCTCCGCTGGAGCAATCGGCGAATCTGCCGACTGCCCGGGTGGCAGCTGCGGACGCGGCGCCGGCCGCCCAGGCGGCAGCTCCGCACGCGGCGCCGGCCGCCCCGCTGGAGCCATCGGCGAATCTACCGGCCGTCCAGGCGGCGGCCGCGGACGCGGCGCCGGCGGCCGGTCAGGTCACCACGACCCAGGAGCCCGCGGACTGCGCCCCAACAGCAAGCGCCGGCAAGCCCTGCGACCCCGTGAGTCCGACCAGCGAGACAGTCTCGCCCAATGACGCCCCCTATTCCGTGACCCTGGCGGCGAGCGCCTTTTGGGTCCCGCCAAACGCAGGCGTCATGCTGACGGCTACGGCGAATCAGGATCTTTCGGACACGCCCTACTGGATCTACTTCCTGTCCGGCGGCTCCGTCGTCGGGACGCCCTGCGGCGCTGGCACGACGTGCACCACGATAGTCTCGAGCCCCACAGCAACGACTCGCTCGTACACGGCCGTCATCGACGCTTCCCAAATCGGCACTGACCTACAGGCGACCTCGAGTAGCGTCACCGTGGCCTGGTCGAACGTGGACATCGAGGGCACGGTGAGGAACGCGTCCTCCGTCGGCTTGGCGGGCATCCTCGTTTCGGCATGTGTCGCGCCCGCTGACGCCATCTGCCAGAGCACGACCAGTTACAACGACGGCACCTACGAGATCCTTGTGGCGCCGAGCCAGACCTACGACCTCGAGTTCCTGGACCAGTCCGGGACGTATTGGTACAACTTCCTCCTCAACGTCGCAGTCGGCACGACTAGCGTCACCGGCAAGGATGTGATCCTGCAACAGATCCCACCCTGGACCGTGACCCTGACGCCGAGCGTCGACACTCCGGTCCTGGCCGGCACGAATGTCACCCTGACGGCCGCAGTGAACCAGAACCCCTTCCATTCGCCCTTCTACCTCGACATCGTGGACGGCAACGGCGCGGTCGTGGCCTATTGCACGAGCGGTACCACGTGCGTGACGACCGTGACAAGCTCGACAGCGACTTCTCGCACGTACAGGGCCGTCATCGCGCACCTCAACGGCAGTTCGGAACAGGCGACCTCGAGCATTGTCACCGTGGTCTGGAGAAGCGTTCCCGGCGCCCCGACCGGCGTCACTGCGACCCCCGGCAACAAGATGGCGCATGTGTCCTGGACGCTTCCTCCGGCCAACGGCAGTGCCTTCACCGGCTTCACCGTCACGGCCTCGCCCGGCGGCCAGACCTGTAACCCGCCCGGAACGGCTACCAGCTGCGCCGTGGCCTTCCTCACCAACGGCACAGCCTATACGTTCACAGTTGTGGCCACGAATGGCATCGGACCCGGGCCCGCGTCTGCCGCGTCGAACTCCGTCACCCCGCTCGCAGGCGCCACGTACCACGCCCTCACGCCCTCCCGCATTCTCGACTCCCGCGACCACACAGGCGGCCTGGGCATCTTCAGCTCCCATGTGGCTCAGACGTTTGCGGTGACAGGGCACGGTGGCGTACCCGCCGGAGCCACTGCCGTGACCGGCAACCTGACCGTGACTCAGCAGACCAGCGGCGGTTTCCTGTACATCGGCCCTGTGGCGGCGAACAACCCGACCAGCTCGACTCTCAACTTCCCCCTCGGTGATGACCGGGCCAACGCAGTCACGGTGGCTCTTAGTGGCACCGGGACTCTGAGCGTCACCTATGCCGCCTCCACGCTGGGACC
>Ga0182010_10001213_pt1 | contig 13804 bp, 14 predicted proteins | sample 611E1MmetaG_FD_120488 | JGI IMG/M metagenome (GOLD analysis project Ga0182010, IMG submission 120488) | Permafrost microbial communities from Stordalen Mire, Sweden - 611E1M metaG | ecosystem: Environmental > Terrestrial > Soil > Wetlands > Permafrost | place: Sweden: Stordalen | collected...
CATTTGTAACTCTGCAGTCTCGAGATTCATACCAGCTTTTACTCTACGGGAGAGTTCTGCAGGGTGAGCACCAACTACAGCAAAGGCTCTGACATCAGTATCCCTGTTTATTTCGTCCACATATCTTATAACCAGTTCCATTGCATCTTTGAAACTGCAATTCTCATTTACAGTCCATGTAGGCTTGTTGGGAATTATCATAAAGCTGCCACCAGCCCTGTGAAATTTATTGGCAACTTCGATCGGTCCTTCACCATTTAAAGGATCAACATGTATATGGTTGTCTGTTACTGGAATATTTTTCATTATAACACATTTTATTCATTATTTTTAATTAAATTTTTCTAAATTTAACAATAAATATAGTTTTTACTAAATTATTTCTAAGTTCATTTCTGTCATAAGGGCTTTTTGAAAAACTTCGACAGGTGGTTCAATTCCAGTCCATATTTTAAAAGATTCAATACCTTGATACATCAACATTTTAACCCCATATATGGTTTTAGCCCCCGCTTTCTCAGCTTCAACTATAAGTCCAGTTTTAAGTGGGTTGTAAACTATATCATTAACTATAAGATTTTTATGCATCATATCAGCTGTAATCAATGGTTTTTGACTTATATTAGGATACATTCCAAGGGGAGTAGTGTTTATAAGGATGTCTGTATCTTTGAGTTCTTTTTCAAGTCCAAAACCGAGATCGGTAACCTTTACATTATTATCCAGTTTTTCAACCAAATCATCCCTGAGTTCTTCTGCCTTTTCAATGGTCCTGTTTGAAATAGTTAGACTTTTAGCACCGCTAAGGAATAACTGGAATGAAATTGCTCTTGCCGCACCTCCTGCACCCAAAATCATAATCTTCTTATTTTTAACTGATATAAGTTCTTCAATTGCCCTTATAGCACCAATACCATCTGTATTATGACCTACGGCACCATTCTCCCCGAATTCTATGGTGTTTACAGCACCTATAAGTCCAGCTGCAATGTCAAGATAATCCAAATAATTTATTACATTAGTCTTATGGGGTATTGTCACATTCAATCCCTTAATTCCCATTGCCTGGGCTCCCTTTATAGAATCTTCAAGTTCTTCTGCTCTAACATGGAAAGGAACATAAATATTATCCAAATTTAATTTGTCAAAAGCTGCATTGTGCATTCCCGGTGATAAGGTATGTTCCACAGGATCACCAATAATTCCAAAAACACTTGTTTTACCCGTTATCATTTAAAATTCTTCCTAAATTAGTTATTCCAATTTATAAAATTTATTTTGATGTCAATTCATTTTGAATATATATTACAAATTTAAAATCTTTAAATGTTCTTTGAAATATTCTGTAATAATAAACTAGCAATAACTCCATATTTCTAAATTTGATATGTTCATACTCGTTCCTCGACAGTTCACTTACCAATTATTGCTGGCTGAGACGGTTTATCATGTAATGAGCAACTCCAACAAAGAATAATTTTCCATGATATAGTATTATAGTTTATTTTTAATTGTAATTAATACTTAGTGGATTTACAAAGATTAATTACAGCATAAAATTATGTATTATGATGCATAATATTGTTACAGGGTGAAATAAGATGAAGTAGCAATTTAAAAAAAAATGAAAAAGGATCTTGAAATAAATATTTGAGAAAAATTTGATTTTTTTAAGAAATTAGATTGCTTTGAATAAAAATAAATAAAGAGGTTGAAAAGATGTGGGGCAGAAAAGAACACCACATGGGTGGAATGGATATGATGAACGAGAAAATGATGGAAATGATGAGTAAAGAAGATATGATGATGATGTACGGTATGAAAATTGATAAGAAAATAGCTATGTTAAAAGTCAAACTAGATTATATGAAAAAAATGCGGGAAATGTTAAAGAATAAAATGTAAAAATTTCGATGCTGATAACTTCTCAATACAAGTTATTAGCCCTATTTTTTTAGAGATACATTATTTAAATGAGTTTAAATATTATTTTTGAAGATTTTTTCACCAAATGATTTCAGAAATTAAGTGTTAATTTTGCACACTCTAGGTTAATAAGAATATTAAGATATTTAGAGCTGATTCTACTGTGGATTACTAAAACCCACTTGTTTAGAAATTCTTTTATACATGGGTAAATATATATTTCCATACATTAGGATATTGAAAATATTAAATTTATTTATCTGAAATATTTGGTGAGAGGTGTTAAAATGCTTGCAAAACAGAGGTTTGTACTTGATACAACTGCTTTTACCGATACACAGCTTCGTGATGACTTTGGAGAAGGTAGCTTATCAAAGACTGTTGATGTGTTGATGGATCTAATTGCAAAGTCAAGAATAAAACTCAATATAAGCTGTCACATGCCACCAATCACTTATAAAGAATTTTCTGATTATATGGCACGTTATGAATGTCCAAATGAAATCATGGTCAAAGCTGAAACATGGATTGTCAAAAAAACTCCCAATCGTTACGATACAAAGATCCCTTCCGAAATATTCTATGAGTACGTACAGGACATGAGGGAAAGAATGAACAAAGGAATGAGAATATCTGAAAGTTCCATATGGGAGGCTGCAGTGGAATCCATGGTAATGATGTCCCGTGGAGAGAATAAAGCTGATATAGAAGCAAAAGTTTTAGGCAAAGCCATAACAGACTTTAGAAAACGTTATAGGATAGCTTTAAGAAAGGGCACACTTGACAGTGCCCCAGATCTTGATGTACTTCTACTTGCAAAGGAACTTGGAGCTGGAGTAGTTGCAGCAGATGAGGGTATCAAAGTGTGGGCAGAAAGACTTGGATTAAGATTTTTAAGTGCAAAATCCTTCCCTAAAATGATGGAAGAATACCTTCAGTACTATGATTAAATCGATAATTGTGAAGTTCTTAGCAATTTTTACTGTTATATATTTAGATTGGATTTTCTAATATATTTAAAAACATCAATAGATGGTAATATGAATATTAGCTTTGGTAAAAAAATTTTATCTAGATCATAAAGGCAGGAGAAAAAATGGAGATACAGAAACCTAGAGGAACACGAGATTTCCTTTTTAATGAGATGAAAGAAAGAAAAGGTGTTGAAATCACCATGAGACGAATATTTGAAACTTATGGTTATGGTGAAATAAAAACACCTGTATTTGAGGAATTATCACTTTTCACAACCAAATCTGGTGAGGGAATAAAGGATCAGATTTATCACTTCCAGGATAAGGGTGGAAGAGATTTGGCACTTCGACCTGAGCTCACAGCTCCTGTAGCAAGGATGTATATTAAAGAGCTTCAAAAAACCACTAAACCTGTTAAAATGTATTATTTTGGGAGTTGTTTCAGATATGAACGGCCTCAAGCAGGGAGATGGAGACAATTTTGGCAATTTGGATGCGAATTAATAGGAGGAAAATCACCAGGATCCGAAGCTGAGGTAATAAGCATGGCAGCTCATTGTCTGGAGGAACTGGGACTAGAAGACTTTGAGATACATATCGGAAACTTGGGAATTCTAAGGAACATCCTAAAAGATGCAAATATCCAGGGCAACCTGCAAGACCAGGTTATGGGTGTAATTGACAAGGGTGATGTTAAAGAACTTATAAGTTTACTTGAAAACATTGATGTGGACGATAATTCAAGGGAATTATTATTAAAACTCATTGAAATGAAAGGTAACAGTTCGATTGTGAAGGATGTTGAAGCCCTGATTAACTGTAGTGAACATGCCTGTAATGCTTTATTCGAACTTGAAGAACTTCTTGAATCCCTTGAAGCCTTTGGTTTTTCAAATTACGTTGTTAATCTTGGTATTGCCCGGGGACTTGATTACTACACTGGAACTGTATTTGAAATTTACGTACATGGTCTAGGTGCACAAAAACAGATAAGTGGTGGAGGAACCTATAATTTAATAGAGATATTTGGTGGAGAAAATGTTGAATCCACAGGGTTCGCATTCGGATTTGACAGGGTTATGGATGCCCTTAAAAAACAGGAAAAATTTATTGAAGCCAAATCATCAGTGGATGTGTTTGTTACACCAATTAAAAGTGATTTAAAACTAAAAGCTTTTGACATAGCCCAGAAACTGCGAAAAAATGGTATCTCCACAGATGTGGATCTGGTGGGGAAAAAACTTAAGAAAATCTTGTCCTATGCTGACACCATAGGAATCAACTATGTGGTTCTTGTAGGTGCAATGGATATTGAAGAAGGTAACGTCACTGTCAAGGATATGTTAACAGGAGAACAGGAAAAAGTCAAAATTGAAAACATTGTTGATTTTCTGGAACATAAATTAGGAAATTAAAAATGGGCGATAACATATATATATTTGGGGAGGATTAAATGGAAAAAAAAGCTCTAGATCTTAATTTCCGGCATAAAATAGGGGGCGAACAACTTATAATAGCAATATCACAGGATTATAAAAATTCTGAAGTGTTAATGGTTGCTTATATGAACAAAGAAGCCCTTATGAAAACCATTGAAACCGGGAAAGCCCACTACTGGAGCACATCACGAAACAAACTTTGGTTAAAAGGTGAAAGCTCAGGCTACACACAAGAAGTTCACGAAGTGTTAACAGACTGTGATGAGGATGCAGTTCTATTGAAGGTCAAACAAAATGGCGGAGCATGCCATCAAGGATATTACTCCTGTTTTTTTAGAAAAATTCAGGAAAGCAGTGGAAATTTAGAGTTGATTAAAGAAAAGGTATTTGAGCCAGAAAACGTTTACGGAGAGAAATGATGAAAATCGTTCCAGATACTAGTGTAATAGTTGATGGGAGAATAACCAAGTTAGTACTTAGTAAAGATTATCATGGATGCGAGGTAATAATCCCAAAAGCAGTTATCTCCGAACTTGAAAATCAAGCCAATAAAGGGAGAGAAACTGGTTTTAACGGATTGGGAGAACTTAAAGAACTACAAAAACTTTGCAGTGATGGTAAAATAAAACTTTCATACGTTGGAAGAAGACCCACACCTGATGAAATATCCCTTGCAAAGGGTGGTGAAATAGATGCCATGATAAGGGACACTGCAGGGGACAACAAAGCAGTATTAATCACCAGTGACAAAGTACAGAGGGAAGTTGCAGAGGCACAGGGACTAGAAGCAATTTACTTGAAACCAGAAATGATCCAATACAAAGAACTAATTATAGCCAAGTATTTCGATAATGAAACAATGTCCATTCACTTAAAAGAAAATGTCGTGCCAATGGCAAAAAAAGGAACCCCTGGAAATATAAACCTGGTCAAAATAGGTACAAAACCACTTAAACATGTGGAACTTGAAAAAATGGCCAGAGAAATTACTGAAATGGCAAAAAGTGATTTTAAAAGTTTTATAGAAATAGAGAGAGAGGGTGCAACTGTTGTTCAATTCAGAGAGTACAGAATATCAATTGCTAGACCACCATTCTCCGATGGGGTAGAAATAACAGTTGTAAGACCTATAACCAAAGTATCTATAGAAGATTATAAACTTCCAGAGAAACTGGTAGACAGGTTTAAAAACAGTGCTAAGGGCGTCTTAATAGCTGGGCCTCCTGGAGCTGGTAAAACAACATTTGCACAAGCAGTAGCAGAATTTTATAGTAAAGATATAGGGGCAATAGTTAAAACAATGGAATCACCACGTGACCTTCAAGTGGGTGATGAAATAACCCAGTATGCACCTCTAGAGAGGGACATGAGCAAAACAGCTGATATACTTCTTTTAGTCAGACCAGATTATACCATTTATGATGAACTACGTAAAACGAAAGATTTCCGGATATTCGCAGACATGAGACTCGCAGGAGTGGGTATGATAGGTGTTGTTCATGCAACAAGACCCATAGATGCCATACAAAGAATAATTGGAAGGGTTGAGCTTGGAATGATCCCATCTATTGTCGACACAACCATATTCATCAACGATGGCCAAGTTGCAGCAATCTTTGATGTTAAACTCACAGTAAAGGTTCCAACAGGCATGGTTGAAGCAGATCTATCAAGACCTGTAATAGAAATCAGGGACTTTGAAACTGGAGATCTGGCCCATGAAGTATACACTTACGGAGAACAAACAATTGTAATGGATGTTGGTGTAACCGAGTATAAAAAGACCCCAATACAGAAAATTGCTGAAAGAGAAATAATCAGGGAGATCCGTAGCAGGATACCCGATGCAACAGTAGAAGTGGATATGAAATCTGATAAACGCGCAACTGTCTATATAGATGAAAAGAATATTCCTAAGCTCATAGGTAAGAAGGGAAAGACTATAGATGAGGTCGAAAGGAAAATAGGTATAAGTATAGGTGTTGAAGCCATTGAAATCAAAGAAATTGATGATATGTTCCCTGTGGACACTGAACTCTCAGGCAACTACGTGGTTCTCAATTTCCGAAAGGATGCTGTCGGCACACCATTTGATATATTGGTTGAAAACGAATACCTTTTCACTGCTACCGTCGGGAAAAAGGGAAATATTAAGATCAAAAAGGATATAGAACTTGCAACCATTATTATAAACGCTATGAAAATGGATGTACCCATATATGCAAGGCTCAGGAACGAATAGAACAGTTTTTGTCAGGAAAAAACGATTCAGGTATTCTTAATAAGATATCAATAACAGTATAATAAACCAGGAGAAATATTAATGAATATCAGCATATCAACACTAGCACTTTCACCAAACCCCCTTGATGATGTACTTGCATGCCTTGAAGACAGAGGTTTGAAGTACTGTGAAGTTATTAACGAATATCCATACAATTCAGTAGAGGCAGATGTTGTTGATTCATACAATGTCAAAATATCTGTACATTCCCCATTATCAGACATTAATATAGCATCCTACAATGAAGCAATAAAAAGATCATCAGTTTCTCAGATAAAAAATTCCATTGATCTTGCATCTTCTTTGGAACCTGGCATTGTTGTGGTACACCCCGGACACATACCAATATTAGGTAAAAAATTTGAGGATAAAATACTCAATAACAGTAAAGAATCCCTCGGTGAATGTTCCAAATACGCTGCTGACAGGGGAGTTATGCTGTGCGTAGAAAACATGCCCGATATTAATGGACTCCTATGTAAAGATATATATCAGCTGGATAATATTGTGGAGGATTTAGAAGCATATATGACCCTAGATGTAGGACACGCCAACAATATGAAGTTTCATGTTTCTGAAATGTTAAGATCACCCCGTATAAAACATATACATCTTTCAGACAATGATGGAAGTTTTGACAACCATAATGCCCTTGGAAGTGCTAATATTGACTTTAAATCTCTTTTTAATGAGCTAAAAAAAATTAAATACAATGGTATACTAGTTGTTGAGGTAAATGATCCACAAGCAGTTTCTGAAAGCTTAGATTTCCTTGAAAATAATTTCAAAGAATTATTTTAACTAAAATAACAAAATATCATTCCTTAATTTTAATTACTATTTTTTTGTGAATAATTTCTTCCAAAGAATTATAATCGAAATGTATCTCTACATTTAATTCCAGGCTATCACTTAAATTAAAACATAACATTAGAAATGTCTCGGGAACCTAATAGAAAAAAATCCTATTTTTTATATATTATTTATAATATAGACTAGGTAAGAGAAGAGAATTGAATGTAATTAAATAAAAAAAATAAGGGGATGTTTAATTGAAAATTGCAATAATTGGTGGAACAGGAGACCAGGGACTTGGACTTGCATTGAGATTTGCACAATCAGGTGAACAGGTATTGGTAGGTTCTCGAGATATTAAAAAGGCAGAAAACGCAGTAATTCTCATAAAAGATATGTTAAATAATAAAGATCTTCCCAATGTATCTGCAATGACCAACGAAGAAGCAACAACCAATGCAGACATAATAATTTTAACAGTACCTCTTCAAGCCCAGATGATAACTCTCAAAAGCATTAAAGACCATATCCGGGGTAAAATCTTTGTAGATGCAACAGTTCCCCTTGAAGGATGTATAGGAGGTAAACCTACTAGGTTTGTTGATCTTTGGGAAGGGTCAGCCGCTGAAAGATCAGCAGCATTTCTTGGTAAAGAAGCCAGGGTAGTATCAGCCTTCAGTAATATTAGTGCTGCAAGCCTCACCAATATTAACCATAGCGTTGAATGTGATTGTCTGATTTCAGGAGATGACCCTGAAGCCAATAAACCAGTTATGGAACTTGCAGAGAAGATTTCAGGTGTTAGGGCCATTGAATGCGGTCCTCTTGAAAATGCTAGGATTGTTGAAAAAATAACACCACTTTTAATCAATTTAAACATTCAAAACAGAATAAGACTTGCAGGTATCAGGATAACTGGACTTTGAATTAAATAATAGAGCCCGAATATATTATTAAGAATTTGAAGGTTTTAAGATGGATTATATAAAAAAAACAGCAGAGAATATAACTAAACATGCCCTAGAAGTTATAGATAGAATAGATGAAGTACAAGTAGATAGAATGATAGATGAGATTTCTAGATCTAACTCTGTATTTATAGTGGGCAGTGGAAGGTCAGAACTGATTGGTATGGCATTTGCAATGAGATTAATGCATTTAGGGTTTGTTGTGTATGTAATTGGAGATGTTACAACCCCTGCAATAGATAAAGAAGATTGTCTGATTGCAATATCCGGTTCGGGTGAAACACGTACCGTTACAATCGCAGCAGAGACTGCTGCAGAATCAGGGGCATCTGTGGTGGGTATAACTACCAATCATTCTTCAACTCTTGGAAAATACCTGGATGTGGCAATTAATATTGAAAGTAAATCAAAGGAACCATGGAAACACTACACATCCCATGTTTTAAAGGGCAACTATGATGACCTAACACCAATGGGCACTTTATTCGAAGATAGTACTCATTTATTCCTTGACGGACTTATAGCAGAATTCATGGCACGTCTTGGTAAAAAAGAGACCGATCTGAAGAAGAGACATGCAACAATTGAGTGATAAAATATGTTTAAAATAAGTTATTAATTAAAAACAGAACATATAAATCATAAAATAGAGTAATAAATTATATTAATGGGTGAATCATGAATTCAGAATTATCGGGAGATCTAGTTATAGTCAGGGACGGCAATATCGCAAAGATCCATGAAAAAAGCCACTATGGAAACATGACAGAAGATGGACTTCAACTATCCCTAATAGAAGCTCTTTATTTAATGGAAAAGGGAAAATTGGATATCTATCTAGATTCTGAAGATGTATCTATCGAGAAACTTTTTAAGATAGTACGTGAACAGGGATCCTTTACCAATTATATCGTTTTCAGGGATCTTCGTAACAGAGGTTACATAGTAAAGACCGGTTTCAAGTACGGATCAGAATTCAGATTATACGAAAGGGGTAAATCTCCTGGAGATGGTCATTCGAACTACCTTGTAAAGGTAGCAAACGAGAACAGTGAATTTATGATGTCTGACCTTTCAAGTTATGTTAGAGTTGCGCATGGAGTAAATAAAAAACTTTTATTTGCAGTTGTAGACGATGAAAACGATATAACATATTACAATGTTGAATGGACAAGACCATAAAATATGAATAAATATTATTCCAATTTAAAATGAACATGATAGTACATTTATACCATATCTAATCATTACATAAGATTATTTAATAAAATAGATTTTTAGTGTTTTACAAAGGTGATTTAGTGATAGACCCTTGGAGTTCAGCGATTTTAGACTATGAAAAACTCATAGAACAGTTCGGTATTAAACCCTTCTCAAATCTTTTGGACGAGGTGGAGGACCCTCCTACATTGATGAAAAGAGGAATCATATTCGGCCATAGGGATTATGGAAGAATAGTCAAGGCAATGAGAGAAAAAAGTGGATTTGCAGTAGTTACCGGGATGATGCCCAGTGGTAAAATGCACATTGGCCATAAAATGATAGTAGATCAGTTAATATGGTACCAGAAGCAAGGAGCAGATATTTATATTCCAATAGCAGATATGGAATCCTACTCTGCTCGAGGTGTTGAATTTGAAAAATCCAGGGAACTAGCAATTACAGAGTACCTCACCAACTATATTGCTCTTGGACTGGACTTTAAAAAGAAAAATATACACACCTACCTCCAGTCAGAAAATAAAACTGTACAAAATCTTGCATATATATTAGGTCGTAGAGTTAATTTGAACGAAATGAAATCAATATACGGATTTTCTGGATCGACCAATATTTCACATCTATATGTTCCCCTTGTACAAGTTGCTGATATATTACAACCTCAGTTAGAGGAATTTGGAGGTCCTAAACCAACTGTTGTTCCTGTCGGTCCTGACCAAGACCCTCATATCAGATTAACCAGGGACATTGCAGAAAGGTTCAAAAACAAATTCAAATTCATAACACCTTCATCAACATACCATAGATTTATTACAGGATTAACAGGAGATAAAATGTCAAGCAGTAAACCAAAAACTGCTATATTCCTAAGTGACAGCCCCGAAGTAGCAGAAAAAAAAATTAAATCTGCAAAAACCGGTGGAAAAGAAAGTTTAGAGGATCAACGCCTCCTCGGCGGTATACCTGAAGACTGTGTTGTTTATGAAATGCTTCTTTATCATCTAATTAATTCAGAAAACGAACTGAAGGAGATCTATCATAACTGTAAAAACGGTACTACTATGTGCGGTGAGTGTAAAACCATGGCATCATTGAAAATTAGAAAATTCTTTGAAAAATTATCAAAACGGAGGATAATTGCAGAAAATGATGCAAGGAAGATTTTAAGTAGGAACTAGATAATAATACTAATCAAAAAATTGATGGCAATTCATAGATATTACTCACTAAATTAATCGATAATGTAAAGTGGAAGGGTTATTATGCTAAAAAAAGAGAAATATGATGGATTTTTTGGAGGACTCTATAAAAGAAACGAAACTTTTTTAATGTTGTCGACAGCAATATTATTAATTTCTATTCTAATGGGTTATGCATTAGCAAGTGTTTTAAGCCCAGTTCTTGGCAGCATATTTGGTGATTTTAAAAGAAGAGTTGTTCAAGGACAAATCCAACTAACAACCATTTCAATATTCAGCAATAACCTCAAAGTTGCCCTTTTCATTTATGTTGGTGGACTGCTTTTTGGATCAGTTACTGCACTATATCTTATTACAAACGGCTTATTTATCGGATACGCAGGCACACAATTCCCTCTCGGAGATTACATTCTGTTTACTATCCCCCATGGAATTCTAGAGCTTATAGGTATTATAATATCTGGTGCAGCAGGATTTAGACTTGCTAGTTGTGTTTATCATATTTTTCAGGGATTAACAAATATGAAGTCAGACATTTCCCGTGCAAACCAGTTTAAATATATATTGGAAATTAACATGGACGAGTTCTGGGAATCCATAAAATTGTTGGCGATAGCTATCGTTTTTCTGATTGTAGCTGCATTTATCGAAGCCAATCTCAGCATTGCCTGGGGAAACTACATTAAATCAGTGCTCTGACTACTTCAAGTTTGGTATAGATAATCTGAATATATTAAAAAAAATTAAAAAATATATTTAAAACAGTTAAAATGTAATTTTAATATAATTATAACAGTAAAAATTAACAAGGTGAAACCATGATGAAGTGCATATCCTGTGGTGAACAATACGCCCTTGATGAAATTATTTACACTTGTAGAACGTGCGGATCCACTTTAGAAGTTGTTAGCATCCCAGATGTATCGAAGGATATTTTTGAGTGCAGAAAATCGACTATGTGGAAGTATAAAGAATTCATGCCCGTTGACGAATCAAAGATAGTAAGCCTTGAAGAAGGAGGCACACCATTCTGCAAGTGCCAAAAACTTGGTGATAAACTAGGAATAGAACTTTACGTTAAAGTTGAAGGTTCGAATCCAACTGGAAGCTTTAAAGACAGAGGAATGAGTGTCGGAATAACGAAAGCTGTTGAATTAGGAGTTGAAACTGTAGGATGTGCATCAACAGGAAACACCTCAGCATCATTAGCAGCCTACGCTGCACGTGCAGGAAAACGCTGCATAGTACTTTTACCAGCAGGGAAAGTAGCACTTGGTAAACTCGCACAAGCAATGTTCCATGGTGCAGAAGTCTTCTCTGTAAAGGGCGACTTTGACGAAGCCCTTGAAACTATTACCGCCCTAGCTCTTGAAGGACAACTTTACCTTTTAAATTCAGTGAACCCCTTCCGTCTGGAAGGTCAAAAATCTATAGGATTTGAAGTGGTAGATGATCTGGGATGGAAATCCCCAGACAGAATCATTCTTCCTGTAGGCAATGCAGGAAACATATCAGCAATATGGAAGGGTGTAAAAGAATTTTATGAAGCGGGTTTCATAGAAGATCTGCCTATGATGACTGGTATACAAGCAGAAGGAGCAGCACCGATAGCTAATGCCGTTCGAAAGGGTAAAAGTAGTATTGAACCCGTTATTAATCCTGAGACAGTTGCAACCGCCATAAGGATAGGTGCACCTGTAAGTGCTCAGAAGGCACTCCGGGCCATATATGATTCTAATGGAATGGCAGAAACCGTGACAGATAATGAGATATTAAGTGCGCAAAAATTACTTGCCAGAACCGAAGGAATTGGTGTTGAGCCTGCGTCAGCTGCATCAATTGCTGGGCTTTTAAAGCTTGTTGAGAGTGGAGAAGTAGATAAGGGAGAGCAGGTGGTTTGTATTGTAACAGGTCACCTTTTAAAAGATCCTAATACTGCCATAAATGCTTGTGTTGAACCAGTTGAGATTGAGGCTAATGTTGAAGCGCTTTCTAAGATTATTAACCCGCAATAGATTCATCACACCAATTTTTTTTTAAAAAATCTGAACTATTTCTATATCCTAATTTTTTCCACATCACTAAATACAACACGATTTGTCATGGGCTGTCCCAATATGATATGGATCATGATGACATGACCCATTAGCATATAAATCACTGAATAATCTCATAAATATACGATAAATATATAAGGGAGTACGTCAACAGTGTATATTAACAATTATATAAAAATGAGGTGATTAATGTGGAATTACCAATTGCTCCAATTGTAAGAATTATAAAAAATGCAGGTGCAGAAAGAGTAAGTGACGACGCTAGAGAAGCTCTAGCAAAAGCATTAGAAGAAAAAGGTGAAATGATAGCTTCTGAAGCAGTCAAACTCGCAAAACACGCTGGAAGAAAAACCGTTAAAGCATCAGACGTCGATTTAGCCGTTAAAAGACTTTAAATAGTTTTTTTCTTTTTTCTTTTCTTTTTTAATACGTTTAAAGCTATCATTTTGTTATAATTTCACTATATAATTTGTAATAATTACATCGATTTTATTTAAATTTACTTTGTTTATTTGATAGATCATTACAAAGTTCATCCTTATTTTAATAACATCGAAATTCAAGATTTTATACCATTCACTATCACATCTTAAAAAAAATTTTATATTTAAAAAACACTGGATTTGAGTACTGCATTGTTCAAAAAGTGGATAATTAGATCAAATAGAATATAAGTGTTCAAATGTTTATACAAGGTTTAATATTGAATATGTGAGCTTCGAGCAAACTATATATAACATGATATTGAAATATGCAATAGACTAATTTTGAACTTGAAAAAATCATTCTATAGATTTAATTTGTTTAGAAATTAGAATTTATTTATCAGTGTTTTTTAACAGTCATTTCTGATCGGAAGAACTTTTATATATATTAAATATAAAAGTATGATCTGCCGATGGATGGTTAAAACCAGATGAAAAAGGAGGTATAATAAATGG
>Ga0182010_10001217_pt1 | contig 13782 bp, 7 predicted proteins | sample 611E1MmetaG_FD_120488 | JGI IMG/M metagenome (GOLD analysis project Ga0182010, IMG submission 120488) | Permafrost microbial communities from Stordalen Mire, Sweden - 611E1M metaG | ecosystem: Environmental > Terrestrial > Soil > Wetlands > Permafrost | place: Sweden: Stordalen | collected...
CCGGCAACACCCGGTCTGCGCTGACCCGCAAGCCTCGCTTCGATAAAATAATCGCCCAACTCGAGGCGTTGCACCGGCGAGAGCGTGTCAACCAGTATTCCCTTCATCGTTCCCATGCCTTGGTTCGCGAGAATAATGGGCGACAGTTTCCGCAACACTGCATAACTCTCATCGAGGGGGTCGGCTTCTCCGCTTCGATTGTCGTCAATACCAAACGGCGAAAAGCATCCGGCATCGAATTGTCCGAAAGCAAAGAATGCCCTTGCAGCACCCAGCTCCCCGCCCCGGGTTTCCGGAATGAATAATGGATTGCCTCCTCTGGTGTATTCCCGACACATCATGGTAAACTCATCCATGTAGATGTCCGGAGCGATGAAATCAATCGATGGTGCGGCGGCCCGCCACACATCCAGCACCTGGGGCAGCGGCCCCCCTGATGGATACCTTCCCGGCCAATAGCTATAGGGCTGTTTCAGCCAGGCATTGACGTACATGGGCAACCGGTACTCCTTCTTGCCGGCTCCGGCGACCTTCTCTACGTAGCTCGCGTAGTTCCACGCAGAAAACAGCTCTTCGGAGTAGAAGGAGCAGAACTGCCAGTTCTCCAGTTCAGGTCTGAATTCGCTCTTCCCGAATACTTCTTCCCATGAGCCCGAAGTCCTGAAGCCATTCGCTCCCCACACTTTGTAGAGCTCGGGGAACAGACTATTCTTGTGTTTGACAAGATAGTCCATCAACATCTGCGGAACAGGACCATGATAGGCAGCGTTGGCGGGCGGGCTGAAATCCCTCCTTGCATCACCGGGTGTTCTTCCCATGTGATCGAGGACGCCCACTTCATTCTCGACTTGTATCAATGCCACGGTTTGCTTCTTGCCGTCGACTTCTTTCAGGTGATGCATCAACGCCGCAAATGCCCTGGCATCCCCTTCACTCGAGGCCTCTCCAAATGTCGACAAGATCTCCAGCGGCTTCCCCTCTTCGTTTTCCGCCCTGGGGTACTTGGTAAGGTTCTCTTTCACCCATAAAGGGACGTAGACCGAACTTGCATTCTTCCAACTTCCAAACCAGATCAGCACCAACGTAAGGTGCGCTTCTCTTGCCCCCTCGATTTCACTGTCCACAAGAGAAAAATCAAACTTCCCCTCGGTGGGTTCAACAAGCTCCCAGGAGGTTGTCGCGACGACGGAGTTCAGGTTCTTCGCGGCCAGTCTCTTCCACACGGGCTTCATGTATTCAAATCCGCCGCACGTTGAGTTGTGCAGCTCACCGGCGATCAGGAGAAGCGGCTTCCCGTGAACGACAAGCCGCGTCGCCGTGCCATGTTTTTCCAGATGGGGGATCGCTTCGGAATCATCCGGTCTTTTGCTTGAACCGGCGTTCTCAGTTTGGCTGAAACCGTTTACCGCCAACAGACACAACAAGGGAAGAAGTACCCGGGGTACGTCCATCTTTTTCTCCTTGCGTATTGTACATCGTTCAGGGGAACTCCGCTTGCACACGAATATGCTGGGAAGACAAGATGCTGCGGCGAAGACTGCCATGCCTCCGTTGATGCACATTCCGCCTGCGGGGGATTGCTGCCCCCCGCACGGCGTCACTCTTTGCAAAAAGATTCACTACGAGCAAGAACGGGAAGATGGGAATCAAAGAGGCAACATCAACGACCGCACCGAATGGATCGCATCTAAAATAGTCGCCAGAATGATATTTGTCAAGAACATTTACGCGATATGTGAAATAAATATGGAGAACGACGAGCTGTCAGTGCTTCTGCTCTTTTACCCAGTTGTCATGCTGGGGATGATCTTTGTTCACAAAGTACTTGGGGTCTTTGCTATCGCGAATCACGGGCTGATCTTTCACACCTTTGAACGTTCCAAATTTGGCTTTGTGGCTATCATTGTTTTGATACGGCTTGTCTTCATTGACGACGACTTTGTAGGAATGATAGGGATCATAGCCGCTGTAGCTGGACGGCAACGATGCGCCATGCGTCCATTCCGACCCATCCCTGTAGATATACTGATGCTCGGAGACCGAGTAGTACGAATCTATATCAGGAATGTAGTAGTAATCTGCCCGATCATACCCTGTCGGACCCCAGATGGGTTGATCGCTGATATTGACATCAGCACTTCCATACATGGTCCCTGAGCCCACGCAGCTCATGGAGGAGACCCCGATGCCCGCGAATACCACGGCACAAAACAGGAGGAGACAAAGCTTGGATTTTTCCATCTTTGGACGTCCTTTCATGGCGACTGGAACGACGGGATACTGTTGGACGGTTGTCCATTGGCAGGATCCCTCACCAATCTTACCAAAGGAGCATGCAAAGCGTAATAGAGCAAAGGGATGAAGAAAGGACTAATTCCTGGGGCACTCCATTCAGGATCCGCCGGCGATCACCCCCTGTTTCTGAAGTTCCGGAACAATGAGGTGAATAATCGCGTGCCTCACGTCTTCACGCAGATCGCTATCCTCGACTTCGCCCACCCCGGTCCAAATCAATTGTGCTTTCCCCTGAGTAGCCCATACCTTGATCTCATCTTTCACGATATCGTCAAAGACAGGGTAGCCGGGATAATACTCGCGATTATAGTTTGCAGAGTACCACGCGTCCATTGGATAGGGAGGGGACGCCGATGAGGTGATGTCGAACTCGGGAGTGACGTCCCCCATCGTCTGGGTGGAGGCTCTTCCGACCAATAGTATCCCGTCAAACCTTCGCTCCCTCGTGATGGTAGCAATCAGACCCGTGTCGGGGAGAGCGTCAGGGAATAGGCGATAGGATGGCGTCACAACGACACCGTGCCCGGACATCTCTGCCACGAACCCGTCCTCCCATGCCCTCCTCGTCTGCTGGTTCTTCCTCACAGCGACCACCAGAATGGTTTTCAACGGCCCCGAGACATACGACGGGTCCCGCCAGACGTGAGAGATCTGCGTCGTTGCGCAGGAAGACAAGAGGAGCGACAGCATCACTGCAACAATGACGCAGAGGTTCGCTTGGACGTTCAAGGCTCCTCTGCAAAGAACACGAGGATTCAGCAACTCCGTCCCAGGAATATTCATGGTATGTCTAATTTCCATCCGCCACCTCCATCAAGAATTCACAATGGCAATCACTCATACCGCAGCGCATCAATGGGATTCAGGAGCGCTGCCTTGCGTGCAGGGTAGAATCCGAAAAAGATCCCCACGACAATCGAAAAACCAAATGACAGCACGATGGAAAAAGGCGTCACGATGGTCGGCCACTTGGCCATGCTCGAGATGACCGAAGAGCCGATAATGCCGAGAAGCATCCCCACGATGCCGCCGAGGAGACTGAGCACGAGCGCTTCAATCAGGAACTGCGTGAGGATGTCCCTCCCCCGCGCCCCGACAGACATACGAATGCCGATTTCCCGCGTCCGCTCCGTCACCGACACCAACATGATGTTCATGATCCCTATGCCGCCGACGAGCAGGGATACCGAAGCAATACTCGCCAGGAGTATCGTCAGAATCTGTGTTGTCGCCGTCGCCGCCTGGGCAATGTCCGTCTGGTTCCGGAGTGTAAAATCATCCGGGTCGTACGCGGAAATCTTGTGCCTCATCCTCAGCAAATCGGTAATTTGCTTCTGCGCCGGATCTATCGCCGCAGGACTTGTCGCAGACACGACAATCTGCCGGAGGAATGGGAATCGGGAGAGCCGCCGCAGGACTGTCGTGTATGGGGCGATAATGATGTCGTCCTGGTCCTGACCCATTGCGTTCTGCCCCTTTTTGCTCAGTACACCCAGCACCCGAACGGGCACGTTCCTGATACGAACCGTCTGACCCACCGGATCGCCGTCCGGAAACAGGTTGTCGGCGACAGTCTTTCCAAGGACGCAGACCTTCGCGGCCGATTTCACATCCTGGTCCGTGAAAAAGTCGCCGTACTGCACGGTCCAGGTCCGGATTTCAAGATACTCTGCGCCTTCGCCATCGATAACGGTTGCCCAGTTCAGGTTTCCCGCGATGACCTGGTTCATTGCCCGCGTTCCGGGGGACACAAAGGCCACCGCGGGGCAGTCACGCTGCATTGCCTGGGCGTCTTCCTCCGTGAGGGTGGTCATCGATCCTGCTCCCACGCGGATCGCCCCCTGCTGCTGGGACCCCGGCAGGATAATGAGCACGTTGGTCCCCAGCGAAGCAATCTGATCCTTCACCGAATATTCGGCGCCCTGCCCGATCGCAAGCATCGCAATCACGGCGCCCACACCGATGATGATCCCGAGCATGGTAAGAAATGAACGCATCTTGTTCCGTTGGAGTGCGCGGAATGCCGAAATCAGAATCGTCAATGTGCTCATTCCTCATCCTCCTCATCTGGAGGGGGCATTTCCCGCATTGCCTCCTCAGCACGTTTCGGGGTTGGGTTCACCCGATCAAGCCGTATCTTTCCATCACGGAACACGACGTGGCGTTTGGCAAACCGGGCAATGTCCGGTTCATGAGTGACCAGCACGACAGTAACGCCGTCGTCGTTCAACTGCTGAAAAAGTCCCATGACCTCGATGCTCGTCCGGCTGTCCAGGTTGCCCGTGGGCTCGTCGGCCAGGACAAGACTGGGATCGTTGACCAGGGCCCGCGCGATCGCCACCCGTTGCTGCTGGCCTCCTGAAAGCTGGTTGGGGTGATGGTGGATTCGGTCGCCCAGGCCCACCCGTGTAAGGGCTGCAACGGCCTTCTCGTAGCGGACCCGGTTGGGCAATGAGCCGTACATCAGCGGCAACTCGACATTCTCGATCGCCGAGGTTCTCGAGAGCAGATTGAAACCCTGGAAGACAAATCCTATCTTCTGATTGCGAATGCGCGCCAGCTCGTCGCGGGACAATGTGCCGACGCTGATGTTCTCCAGAAGGTACACCCCTTTGGTGGGCTTGTCCAGGCAGCCGACGATATTCATAAACGTCGACTTTCCTGACCCGGAAGCCCCCATAATTGTCACAAACTCCCCCCGCTCGATATTCACCGTTACCCCGCGCAGCGCATGCACCTCCATCTCTCCGAGCTGGTAGATTTTGGTAAGGTGTTCGATGTGAATCAGCGCCCCATTCTGTCCGGGATTCGGATTCGCGGGGCTTATCATCGGAACCCTCCCGTCGGCGGACGCTGTGCCTGACCCCCCAGCGGATTTGTCGTCTGGGTTGAAGCGGCATCCACGTTCGAGACTACTCCCAGCACCACCTGGTCGCCCAGCTTCAAGCTCGAGGAACTGATGACGGTGAATCTGCCATCGTTGAGGCCTGTCTTCACAAACACCGGCACGAGCTTTCCCTTGTCGTTCATGATCCAGACTCTTCCGGTCCCCGTTCGTTGAGCCGTCCCGGAGCCGCTCTTTGCATATTCAGGAAATCTCTCTGTGACTCCATACTTCGTCGAGCCCTTTGTGCGAGGAGGAGGCACCACCTTTTCCTCCGACATGGCCTGACTCCCCCCCCCGCTCATCTCCTGGAACTTTGCCCTCACCGCGCTCTGGAGGTCTTCCGGGCTCATTTGCCCGCCATGCGCAGCAAGGATTGAATCCCGGATCGCCTGGAACCGCTGCCGGCCTCCTGTAGCGCTCCTCATGCTGTCGCTCGCGCCGCCTGCACCCGTATTCGCCGCTCCTCCCGAGCCCAGGAATTCCGCCCGCTGCGCCAGCACCTGTGCGCTGTCAACGAGATCCGCCGGAGGTTGAAACCTCAGCGCCATGTTCGGCACGCGAAGCGCTTCCGGGTTGCTTGCCACCATGATCTTGACGTTGGCAGTCATCCCCGGCATCAGCTTGAGCTGATCGTTGTTCACATCAATGATGACCGTGTAGTTCACCACGTTCGAGATCGATTGAGGAACAAGCCAGATCTTGGACACGGTCCCGGTGAACTTTTCATCCTGGTACGCATCGACGCTGAACGTCGCCGCCTGTCCGATGGAAACCGCCCCGATGTCAGACTCGTCCACGGTGGTCTGCAACTGCATCTTGTGAAGGTCGTTTGCGATCGTATACAGAGTGGGCGACGAAAAGCTCGCCGCCACCGTCTGGCCCACGTTGACCGCACGATTGATGACGACGCCGTTGATGGGAGCATAGATCGTCGCGTAGGCCAGGTTGATCTTCGCCCGGTCGAGACTGGCCGAGGCGGATTTCACGGAAGCCGAATCGGACAGATACGTCGTGTACGCAACATCGTAATCCGCCTGGGAATCGAGCCCTCTCTGAAAAAGGTCCCGCATCCGGTGGTACGCTCTCCTGCTTTGTTCGATCTGGGCGCGCGTCTTATCCAGGCCTGCCTCGGCATCCCTCACTGCCTGGCTCAGGAAGGTGGAATCGATCTGGGCGATCACCTGCCCCTCCTTCACGATGGAGTTGTAGTCGGCATAGAGCTTCGAGACAATTCCGGAAACCTGGGTCCCGACATCCACGGAAATCACAGGATTCACTGTACCCGTTGCAGAGACGACCACGGCAACGCTCCCCTTCGAGACCTTATCGAAGCGGAAGTCGTATTTCTGACCCGTGCTTCGCGCAAACAAGAAATACGCGAGAACCCCGACGACAAGAATCCCTGCACCGGAAATGATCAGTTTCCTGTTTTTCATAGTTCATCCTTATGAAGAATGGTATAGTATTCTGTTGAAGATATCAAACCATGCCGAGATAACAAAGACCCCAAGAGCAACGGCGATCATCACCACCGAATCCTTAAACGAACCCGGCTTTTCTGCGAAAAATTGCTCGAATGCAGCCCCGAGCGCCCCCCCTCTTCCGCGATTACTTCGTCATCGGCTGCTTCTTAGACACATATGATATTAAGAGGTTTAGTACGAAACAAGGCGATCCTGGCCAGGTCACCGTGTGTGCGGTGAGAGGGACAAAGGATTAGCTACACTTCCATCCCTTTGGACGATACCACTTTGGCAGGTTATTCACTACTTATCTGATGGTAAGAACCCCGCTGGCCAGCAGTTCCGGCGAACGAAGCCAACGAACAGCAGGAGAACCAAGATAGTGGTCCGCTAGTCCATCTTCGACTTTGCCCTCTGCCCTCCTCATCCCCCGTGGAGAGCGTAGGGCCAAGAAGTGGAAGATCAAGGAGCTGCCAATTGAGATCAGACGCAGATCCTCCCCGTTATAGGATATTGACTCACCTCCTCCAGGCATTTGCGGCGGCTGCAACAGGGCTCGGCCTTCTCGCCCTCCTCGGTTGGATATCCGGACACACTCTTCTTGCCAGCTTCGGTGGCAGTCTAATGCCGATGGCTCCAAGCGCAGCGCTCTCCTTTGTCTTGCTCGGACTTTCTCTCTATTTCCGCAGCCGTTTTCCTTCGAGCAGATGGACATACCTCATGGGGATGGCACTCGGTTCTCTCACCGCGCTCGCCGCCATCCTGCTCTTGGCTCTTCCCGCCGCCACCATCGACAATTCCATCGAGCACCTGGGAATGTCCATATCCGGAACACGTAATGGCGTGCCGCTCGGACAGATGTCTCCACTGACTGCACTCAGTTGCGCGTTCATCGCACTCTCCTTCCTCGGAACGCTTTCTTCGTCGCCGGAGCGGCGAGGGCGGGCAGTCGCAGCGTTCGCATTGACCTGCATCCTGACACTTGTCTCAACCGCTCTCCTCCTGGGCTATCTGCTTGGAATACCTCTCCTCTACGGCGGTGAATTCGTTCCGCCGGCCCTGCCGTCTTCCCTTTGCTCTTTGTTCCTTGCAGTGGCGGTAGTCATACTTGCCGGCCTGCAGGTATGGCCATCCGGAACAACCGACGAACCAAAAGCCGCTCGCCCTTCATATGCTGCAGCTCTGATTTTCGTTCTCCTCTCCTCCGGTATCCTGGTCGTTGGGTATGTGTATCATCGCAACTTTGAACGGCAGTACAGAGCAGAAATCGAAAACGTGCTCGCATCCATCACGGACCTCAAAGTGAGTGAACTCACGCACTGGCGGGAGGAGCGCCTGGCAGGTGCCGCCCAATTTTACAGGAACACGACGTTTTCCGGACTGGCCGAACGTTCTCTTCGCATTCCAGAGGACGTCGATGCGCGATCGAGCATTCTGGCCTGGTTCCGGCAGGTGCGGGAGGCCAATCGGTATGACCGCATCTCCCTGTACGATGCCTCGTTGGTAGAGCGGTTATCCTCCCCGAACGGATTGGAACTGGCGGATTCGCTGTTCCTGCGGCATGCTGCCATTGCGATGCGTTCCCATGAGGTTGTGTTTCAGGATTTCTACAGGGACGAACATACTGATCGTGTATTTCTGAACATCCTCATCCCGGTTGTTAATGCCCGGAACAGCAATCGGATCATCGGGATGATTGCGATGCGCATAGATCCTGACAAGTACATCTATCCTCTCCTCAAGCGGTGGCCGACTCCAAGTCGAACAGCGGAGACCCTGCTTATCCGGAAGGAGGGAAACGCTGCGCTGTATCTGAATCGGCTGAGGTTCAACAACGATGCAGCTCTGAAACTGCGAATCCCGCTCGATAGTACAAACGTACCCGCGGTAAAGGCGGCGTTGGGATTGTCCGGGATTGTTGAAGGCACAGACTATCGCGGAGTGGCAGTGATAGCGGACGTGCATGCCGTTCCGGACTCACCCTGGTCCCTGGTTGCCCGGATCGACCTCTCAGAGGTGTACGCCCCCCTTCATGAGAGATCACGGATAACAATCCTCCTCATGTGCGTCATGTTTATTGGAGCGGCTTCGGGCCTCGCATTGCTCAGGAGGCGGCAAAACGTCCGGTTCTACAAAGATCAATATTTAGCCGAACATGAGCGCACATGGCTGCATGACGTCATTGCACGGAGTATCAATGAAATTTATGTCATTGAGCCGCAGACATTGCGGTTCAAATTCGCGAACGCGGGAGCCCAGCGCAATATCGGCTACACCGCCGGCGAATTGACTGAACTGACTCCGGTCGATATTGCTCCGGAATACACGGAGAAAACTTTTCGGGCCATGCTGCGCCCACTCTTCACGGGAGAGAAAAGTCTCCTCGTTATCGAGACCCTCCACCGGCGCAAGGATGGATCCCGTTACCCGGTTGAATCGCATCTCCAACTCGTTGAGAGACCCGAAGGAAACGTTTGCCTTGTCATCGTCACGGACATCACCGAGCGCAAGCAGGCCGAGGAAGAGCTTCGCGCGAGCGAGGAAAGATTTCGCATTGTCACCGAGAGTACGACGGATGTCATCTACGAGTGGGATCTCAAGGAGAGCATTACCTGGTTCGGGGACGTGGATGGCGTGCTCGGGTATCCGGCTGGAATATTCCCGAGGACTCTCGGCGGCTGGGTCGCCGCCCTCCACCCCGGGGACAAAGAACGCGTCTGGATGGCAGTCGAGGAACAGCTCAAAGGAGCCGCTCCCTATGATGTGGAGTATCGCATCCAAGGCAAATACGGCGTGTGGTACTGGTGGTCGGCTCGTGGCACGGTAATCAAGAACGAGCGCGGTGAGTCCGGTAGGTGGATCGGCGCGGTCACGGATGTCACTGAACGCAAACGGGCAGATCTGGAACTGCGAGAGCGCGAGGCCAGATACAGGACGCTCGTCGAGAATATTCCGCAAAAGATCCTCATGAAGGACCGGAATTTCAGGTGGGTATCGATCAACGAGAACCTCGCCCGTGACTTCGGTTTCCGGCCCGAGGAAGTGGTGGGCAAGATGGACGCCGACTTGTTTACGCCGGAACTCGCCGCCAAGTACCATTCCGACGACGTCAGGATCATGGAGACCGGAGAGGCCGAGGAGTTCGAAGAGAAGTATATAGTCGCCGGGAAGGAAACCTGGGTCAACACAATCAAAACGCCGATCAGAGGCGAGAAAGGGGAGATCGAAGGCGTGCTTGGCGTTTTCTGGGACATCACCGGGCGCAAGCAGGCCGAGAGTGAGTTGCGCCGATATGTGAATCAGCTTTCGGTGATCAACCGGCTTGACCATGTCATTTCGTCGACATTCGACATCGGGGAAGTGTACGATACTCTGGTTTTAGATATGCGGCAACTCTTTCAGTTCGACCGGACATCATTATCGACTCTCAATGAAGAAAGAACGGAGTGGCAAATCGTCAAGCAATGGACAAGCGGCGAACCAGGGCTTATGCCAAAGGTCTGGCGCAAGGTCGAAGGATCGGTGGTCGAATGGCTTATCCTCAACAAGCGATCATTCGTGGAAGAGCGAATTGGCGAACAAGGGACGTGGCCCGAAAACGAACTTCTAACAAAGGAAGGAATCGCCTCACGCGTGGCGGTACCGCTCATCGTACGAGGAAAGGTTATCGGTGCCATGACGCTCGCAAGCAAGAATCCGGAGGCATACAAGAAGGGCGACGTCGAGATGCTGGAATCGCTTGCAGACCAGGTCGGCATTTCGATGCATAACGCCATGATGTACAACAAGGTCGGCGAGCATGCCGCGACGCTGGAGAAGAGGGTGAAAGAACGAACAGGTCAGCTTGAAACCGCGAACAAGGAGCTTGAAGCATTCTCCTACTCCGTTTCACACGATCTGCGGGCACCGTTGCGTTCGATCGACGGTTTTTCCAAGATCATGATGGAAGAGTATTCAAACAAACTCGACGCCGAAGGAAAGAGGATTCTGAATGTCATCCGCTCAAACACGCAGAAGATGGGGGAGCTTATTACGGATTTGCTCGACCTCTCGCGCGTGACGAGAGATGAGATGAAAACGGTGCGCGTCGATATGACGACGCTCGCAAATTCCGTCTTCCGTGAGATCGCTTCGCCCGATGCGCAAAAGCAGTATGCTTTCTCCATCGAGGCGCTGCCCGACGCATACGGCGACCCTTCGCTCCTGAGACAGGTTTGGCGCAATTTGATTTCCAATGCGATCAAGTTTACAGCGACCAAAGATGTGCGCCACATTGAGATCGGTGCCCGCTCGGAGGATGGGATGACCGTCTATTTCATCAGGGACTCCGGAGTCGGGTTTGATCCCCAATACACTCATAAGCTCTTTGGAGTGTTCCAGCGGCTGCACACAACAGAGGCATTCGAAGGGACAGGGGTCGGACTGGCGATTGTCCAGCGAATTGTTCACCGTCACGGAGGACGGGTCTGGGCGGAAGGAAGAATCGGAGAAGGCGCGACTTTCTATTTTGCATTACCTTCAAAAGGAGAATAACCGTGGATAATGTCAACGAGGTGGAAATTCTTCTCGTGGAAGACAACCCCAATGATGCCGAATTGGCTCTTAGGGCGCTGAAAAAGCACAACCTTGCGAACCACGTTTTCCTCGTGAACGACGGCGAGGAGGCGCTTGATTTTGTCTTTGCCCGCGGTAAGCACGCTCAGCGGACAATTGGATTTGGTCCGAGGGTGATATTGCTTGACCTGAAACTCCCAAAAGTGGACGGGCTTGAAGTCCTGAGGGCGATCAAAGGCGACCCGCGAACAAGGGTGATTCCTGTCATCGTGCTGACATCCTCGAAAGAAGAAAAGGACATCGTGGAAAGCTATCGGCTGGGAGTGAACAGCTATATTTTGAAACCCGTCGATTTTGACAAGTTTGTCGAAGCCGTCAAAGATATCGGATACTATTGGCTGCTCCTGAATCAATTTCCGGCAAACAAATAGAATACCCGGGCGAGACAATGGCACGCGCAACGCCGCTTCGCATTCTGTTCGTCGAAGACCTGCCGTCTGATGCAGAGCTGGCGGAGAGGGAGGTCCGCAACAGCGGACTCGAATTTACTCCGCGACGAGTGGATACGAGAGACGCTTTCCTCTCCGCACTAGCGGAATTTCAGCCCGATGTCATCGTGTCGGATTACATGATGCCGGAATTCAACGGAATGCAGGCATTGAAACTCCTGCTCGAACGGGATACGACGATTCCCTTCATCGTTCTTACCGGATCGATGAATGAAGAGACGGCTGTCGAATGCATGAAAGCCGGGGCGACGAATTACGTCATCAAGGAGCATGTTGCAGGATTGCCGTTTGCCATCAAGGACGCGCTTGAGCGCAAGAAAGTCCGCGAAGCCATGGACGAAACCGAGCGGGCATTGCGGGAAAGCGAGGAACGCTACCGCACGCTGGTCACATTCTCGCCTGATGCACTCTACGTTCACGTTGACAACCGCATCATCCTCGTGAACCCGGCCCTCTGCAAGCTGCTCGGCGCCGACGATCCGTCGCAACTCATTGGAAGATCGGTATTTGAGATAGTACACCCGGCATACTATGAGAAAATTCGCGAACGTTGGAATCTCATCTTCGGCGGTGAGCCCGCGCCGCGTATCGAGGAGAAATTCATCCGCCTCGACGGCTCCGTCGTTGATGTGGAAGTGAGCGCAGTCGCAGTCGAATTGCAGGGATCCAGGGGAGTGCAGGTAACTGCGTGCGATATCACCGAACGGAAGCGGGAAGAGGAGGAGCTGCGATTCAGAAATGTCATTTTATCCACACAGCAGGAAGCATCGTTTGATGGGATCCTCGTGGTCGACGACCTCTCCAATATCGTGTCGTACAACCGTCGGTTTGTGGAGATGTGGGGTATCCCGCGAGAGTTGGTGGAGAAGAAGACCGACGAACTCCTGAAGGAGTTTAATGCGGGCAAGGTGGCGGATTCTCAGTCGTTTCTCCAGCGCATTGACTACCTGAATGAGCACAAACAGGAAACAAGCTGGGATGAAGTTGTTCTCAAGGACGGGCGGATCTTTGACCGCTACTCGGCGCCCATGGTCGGGCCGGACAACCGATATTATGGCCGCGTCTGGTATTTCCGCGACATCACTGAGCGAAAGCGGGCCGAGGAAGTGGTTCGGGACTCCGAAGAGAGATTTCGCATGGTATTCGAGCATGTGTTTGACGGCATCAGCATTTACAACGAAGATCCTGACCCAACGACCCGAAAACTCATCGAATGCAATGAACAGTATGCTCTCATGTCAGGACGCAGTCGCGAGGAGCTGCTCCAACTCGGAAGCACGAAGGTGCTTCAGAGATCGCTCGAAGACACGGCAAATGACAATCGCGTGGAAGCCATCGGCAAGGGGACGGCATACCGGGGCTCCTTTTCATGGATTCGACCTGATGGAAAGGATAACGTTGTTGAATATGTGGGGATGCCGATCACCTGGCAGGGGAAGTCATACACAATTGGCATTGATCGCGATATCACCGAACGCACGAAGGCAGATCGGGAACTCAAACTTATGGCGCAGACAGTCTCTTCTGCACGGGACTGTATCACCATCACCGATCTTGAGGACAGGCTTATCTTTGTCAATGACGCATTTTGCAATACATACGGATACACGACAGAAGAGCTGCTGGGAAAAGACATTTCCATGTTGCGACCACCCGGCACGCCGGTCACAATGACAGATCGAATCCTCCACGATACTCAGGACGGAGGATGGCACGGCGAACTCATGAACCGCCGAAAGGATGGGACCGATTTCCCGGTGGAGCTGTGGACTTCCGCGGTGAGAGATGACGCGGGGGCTCAGGTGGCTCTGGTCGGCGTCGCCCGGGACATTACTGACCGTACCATTGTCGAGGGACACCTCAGGGAGAGCGAAGAGCAATTTCGTCTGATTGCGGAAAATGTCGCAGACATGATTGCAGTGTTGGATCTGGATGGCAAACGGATCTATAGCAGCCCCTCGTACAGAAGCATTCTGGGGGACCCGGAGTCCCTGAAGGGGACCGATAGCTACAGGGAGATCCATCCGGACGACAGGGAGAAGGTAAAGCGGGTGTTTCAGGAAACCGTCAGGAC
>Ga0182010_10001218_pt1 | contig 13772 bp, 7 predicted proteins | sample 611E1MmetaG_FD_120488 | JGI IMG/M metagenome (GOLD analysis project Ga0182010, IMG submission 120488) | Permafrost microbial communities from Stordalen Mire, Sweden - 611E1M metaG | ecosystem: Environmental > Terrestrial > Soil > Wetlands > Permafrost | place: Sweden: Stordalen | collected...
ATCTTCCGGCGGATACTCCTTCGTCGTAAAGATCGTGTAGAGGACTGCCGTCAAGAACACGCATGACCCGACATAGAATGCAAGCTGCACGGTCCTCGGAATCGTTCCCGCCGCCGTCGGGCCCGCGACGCCAAACCACGTCGTGAGAACGTACGGCAGGGCAGAGGACAGGACGGCACCAAGCCCGATGAGGAGGCTCTGCATCGCAAAGCCGGTCTTCCTCTGCTCCTCCGGCAGAATATCCCCCACGAAGGCGCGGAACGGTTCCATCGTGATATTGATGCTTGCGTCGAGTATCCAGAGAAGTCCCGCCGCCATCCAGACGTTCGGAGAATTCGGCATGGCAATGAGTGCAAGCGTTGCCACAAGCGACCCGACCAGAAAATACGGGCGCCTCCTCCCGAGACGGTTCCAGGTCCGATCACTGTAGTACCCGACGATCGGCTGAACGATGAGTCCGGTCAGCGGTGCCGCGATCCACAACCACGCAATGTCCTCCTCCCTCGCCCCGAGGTACTGGTAGATGGCGCTCATATTTGCCATCTGCAGCCCCCAGCCGAACTGGATACCGAAGAACCCGAAGTTCATGTTCCAGACCTGGCGTCCGGAGAGTCGTTGTTTCATCGACGTTTTTCCTTCACTGATGAGTTCAATGCCTCGAAGCGCTTTCGTGTCCACCCCCTGCACGGGACAGCTCAGGTCTCGCATCCCTGACAAAGAACCATGTCCCTGCGGAAAGAGCGAGGGCCACCGCGCTGATCATGAAGATGACCGACTTGTCGGGAGAGGCCAGGATGACTCTCCCCAGAACGAGACTGGCGAACAACTGGGGAAGGACCACCGACAGATTAAAGATTCCCATGAAAAAGCCGGTGCGCGATTTCTCAACTTTTTCCGTCATGATGGCGAACGGGAGCGAGACGATGGAGGCCCAGCCGACGCCGATCACCGCCATCAGCAGATACAAACCTGTCGGCGACCCGCCTGCAATGAGCACGCCCGCATAACCAAGCGCCATGATGGCCACAGCCGTCAGATGGACCCGGACGCGGCCGAATTTCTTTGTCAGCGGTTCGAGAATGGGAGCAGGAAGAAGAAAGCCGACCGTATTAAGGATGGCGAACGAGATGGCAATGATCCTTCCCGACTCCTGTGCAGCCGCACCGGGTTCCGCGGAAAGGTGCATCTTCTGCTGTATGAAGGCGATGATGAAGACGAACATCGTCTGCACGCCCACCCAGGAAAACGCGTGGGCAAGATAGATCCACGAGAGTTGACCCCATTGCGTCTTCCGCTTGGGGGAGGGGGCATCTCCGGCCGGAGATGGACTGCCCCGGAGCTCCCTCGGTTCCGTCACGAAAAAGACGGGAAGAACGGAGAAAAGGAAAACGATGAAGACGCTCACCGTGATGAGAGTGTAGTTCCCCATGACAGCGCCGATGACGTACGCGGTAACACCGAAGAACCCGGAGATTGTCTGCATCCAGGTGTATCCCTTTGTGCGCCCGTCCCCTTCGGGAGTCACATCGGCGATGATCGAGCGGGTCGGATTAAAGCCGACGTTGATGGCAAGATCGAGGGTCAGCGCGATGGCGGTGGCAACGACCATGAGACTGCCGATGCCGAGGCCCGCCCTGATTGCTTCGATGTTCGGCAGGGCAAACAGCATCAGAGCCGCCAGGGTGCCGCCGATGAGGATGAACGGACGACGGCGCCCTCCCCAGAACCAGACACGATCGCTGATCATCCCGATCACGACTTGCCCGACGATCCCCGCAAGGGGGCCGGCCGCCCACACAATTCCCACCTGGTCGATTGCAAGATGGAACTGCGTGGTGAGGAGCCAGCTCAGCGCAGAGATCTGGACCGACAGGGCGAACCCCATGGCGGTCGATGGCAGACTGATCAACGCATAGAAGCCGTTGGTTTGCTTTCTCTGAAATTCGCGCATGGGGGTTGTCGCTCCCTCTAGTATTCACACACGATGCACTCGCCGGGTGCGAGCTGCACATGGATTCTTCCATCAACGCACTTCAACTTCTTTCCCGAAAGAAGGTCGACCGATGGTCGTGCGGAAGCGCCAAGGTCGACGACACTGTCGATTGCCGAAGAAAAGTCGCTGTTGGTGATGACCGCAAGCCGCCGTTTCGGCTTCTCCGACAGGCGGGCAAATGCCAGGATGTGTTCCTTGTCGGCGACGAGGACCTGGAAGCTCGCCGGGTCGGGATCGGTGACGAGTGAAAGATGTTTTGCGCGCAGGGCGAGCACCTTCTTCACAAAGGGGGTGAATTCCTCCTTGCTCAGCCAATTGTAGGCATATTCGCTGAAGAGCGGCAGCTTTTCCGAGGGCAGTTGCCGGATCTGGTCATGCGTGAAATCCAATCCCGTGTTGATGGGATATCGTTCAGCGAGCTCATATCCGGAATGGATAAACGGAACTGCCGGAATGAAAGAATTGACGACAAACGCCCAACGGGAATACGCTGTCCCCCCGGAACGCGACGCAGCCCGGGGCGTGTTGTGATTCTCCGGCGTACCGAAATACGCGATGGGGAATGCCTCATTCGCCAGCCGCGCGATAAAGCTTCTCATCTTCTCCCGGTGGTGCTCGTCCACCCACAGATATCCGAAGACGGCGTTGTACCCTTCCGCTCTGCTTTTTGCCGTAATGGCGAAGTTCTCATCCCAAAATGCGAAATCGGGATTGTTCATCCGCGCGGCGGCGACGATCTCCTCCTTCAACTCCATCGGCAAAGCGTGGCCCATATCGATCATGACACCATCGATGCCGAATTCGCGCTGGTAGTAGGGAATGATGCCGACGATCCGGTCCCAGAGGGGACGATTCACGTGCTGCAGCTCCGTGAGACGATTGTCGTACATCCGGATCGTGTTATACCCGATATAATTGAAATCCGGATGCATGTACATCTTGAGATAGGTGACGTCGCCCCAGGGGGGCTGGTTGTCATCCGGCGGCCAATCCGCAAAGGCTCCCGGGATCTTCACCCGCGTCCCGTCGGGAAGCAACCCGGTGAACCTGCCGTCTTCCTTGTGCACTCCCTCCGAGGCGGGAGAAGCCGTAAAGAAGCTGCGGTACACCTGATGGGGAGCGATGAGATTGTCCATTTTGTTTTCGAGGACGTCCTGATGGATACGGCGGAGCTCATCCGGCGTGAACAGCGGGGATCCATAGCGCGATTCGTCCTGGTTCTGCGGGTCCCTGACCTGGACCGACTCCTTGATCCAATACATCCATTCCGGATGCTCCTTCACCCAATCCGAGTCCTTCGCCGCCGTGCGAAAAACGAATTCCACCACCACACGCAGGCCCATGTTGTGCGCGGCCTCCACGAAGGCCTTGAATTCCGTTTTGGCGTCCAGACGGAGCGACGGCTCGCTCAAATTCTCGTCGATGTTGTACGGATTCCGAATGGCATAGGGAGACCCGAGCGAGCCCTTGTTCCCGTCGTGCCCGATGGATGTGACAGGGAGAAGGTGGACCGTCGTGGCGCCTAAACGTTTGATGTACGGGAGCATCGCGATCGCCTTGAGGAATGTCCCCGTTTCACGGAACCCCTCCGCATTGACCGGCAGCCCAAGCTGTCCGTTCCCATCGTGGTCAAACGCTGTCGTCGTCCGAACGAACATGTTATAGATGACCGACTCGCGTGTCCATTCCCCCCCCGCGCCCTTCCCGGACGGATGTTCGTGCAGCTTCTTCACTTTGCGGATCACGCCCAGGTAGAACGCATAGGGATCCACGGCAAGGCTCCGCCCGCTTCCCTGCGCAGAAACCCAGAGCGAGGGGATCTTGTAGTGCCATTTCCTCTTTTTGGCATCCTTCTGCTTTTCTTTAAGGGCTTCCTCGAGCGTATCAAGCGCGTTCGGGTGGGGAGACTTTTTCATGTTCATTACCGTCCGAAAGTATCATGGATGATCAATGGAGTGGGTTGGCCTTCCGCGGTCGCGATTGTCCGATTCCTGATCGGAAATTCCTCGCCGGGTGTCCATTGTCCCGGCAACCCGCTGTTCGTGTACTTGTAATGGATTGTTGTTCCTGCCGGCACTTCGACGCGGAATGACCAGATACCGTCACCCGCTTTGTCATCTCCGTCCTGCCCGTCGTCGCGCATTGCAACGACATTCGGCCGCCAGGCGCCGAGCTGCGGCAAATCACCGGCGATGAAGATCCCCTTCGGGACTTTTTCCCCCCTGGCATCGCACGTGAACACGACGCTGAGAGGAAGACGGCTTTGCGCCATCGTTCCCTGGCCGCCGCCGGATGTGACATGGTCGTCGATGATCGGCTTGAACTCGCGCCGGGGCATGAGACCCCCTGCACGACGGGCAAACGTATAGATATTCCGCACGTGCGCAAGGAAAGCATCGTCGAACGGCTTGTCGCCGCCGGGAGCAGTCTGGTCGTCGCCGTACCACCAGAACCAGTCCGATCCCTCGGCCGCGTACACTTCCTCCCATGTGCGATATGCGAACCATGCCGTCGTCCCGGCCGCGGGGGAAGCAGCCGCGGGGGCCGGGCGTGCAACGCCCGAACGATCCAGATCCTGCCGGGCCTGCAGCAAGTACTCCCACGCCGTGTTCTCCTCCTGTTCGCCGATCCATGTATCAAAGTTGGCGTTGATCCACGACCCCGGCCAGAGCGTCTTCATCGGAGGGAGCGATGCGATGGGATGAGGTGCCACTCCCCTGCGCGGATTCCCGTGAATGTACTCCGACGTCGTCGTCGTCACGACGCGTCCCTCCGCCTGCAAGGCGCTGAGTTTCCTGTACAGCGCGTTGAGGAATCCCTTTCCGTCGATATCCTTCTTGTACTCCTCCCACGCATTTTCCCCATCGAGGATCACCGTCAACAGGCGATCCGGATCGCCGGGGCCCGGCACCAAGAGGAGTATTCGCTGGATGAAATCTTCCGCGGCTGTTTCCGCATCGAATTCCTTGTACGTAAAACCAATCCGATCCGAGAGTTCCGTGTCACGGAAGACAAGCGTCATCCAGCCGCCCTCGCCGTCAGGGAACCGGTACGGCGTGGTGTTCGGCATGCCGGGAGGATCCGAATGGGCGAGGACCTTCACGTCGCTCGCCGTCCAGACGATGCCGTTCTTCCCAAATATCCCCAGAACCGGCTGCGCAACTGCCCCTTCGCCCGGCCACATCCCCTGAGGCGCCCGCCCAAAGACTTCCCGGTACATTGCCACGCCCTTTGCAACCTGTGCGTCGGCATCAGAAGGATAGGAGAAACGGGGAGGAAGAGAGTCGTTCGGTTGGCACACCCGGGCAAGATCCGTATCATACACGAGAGGAAGGATCGGATGGCAGTATGGGGTCGTGATGATCTCGATTTGTCCTTCCCCCGTCTCCGGCGAAAAGGCGAGCAGCCGATGGACGGGAATGACGTTCGCCATCACCTTGTACGCCTCCGCCACCATGCGGACACAATCGTTCTCGGTGATGTTCTTCTTCAGGTGAAAAGTCGAATCCGCCGCAAAGGAAACCTCATCGCTGAGATCGCACACCGAGCCGTCTTCGAGGGGAACCGGTCCCCACAGAAAATCCGGATCAAAATGCGCCAGGTAGAACCAGAACTTGATCTCCCGCATCTCCTGCTCGCTGTAGAGATCGTCCCCCGGGTGTTCTGTCTCTCTAAGGCGGTCACGCAACGCCTTGTATTCCGGGAAGCGCCGGATCTGCACGTCGCTGATGCCGAAGGCGTTCCACGCATTGCGATACAGCAGGTCCTTGTCTTCGCGTGTGAACGTCCCGGTCGGCTTCAATGCAAGATCTATCCACGGGTCGGTCTTTCCCTTCCACTTCCGCCCGAAAGCGCGGATATCAACCGTGTTTTTCTTCGTATCGACGTACGGCCCCAGGCGCGCAAGATAGTATTCACGCAGTTGGAGAAGGAGCGACGACGTGAGATTGAACGTACAATGGACATCCGGATACTTCTTGAGGATGGCCGCCATGTCATAGTAATCCTTCGTGGCATGCGTCCTCACCCAGGGACCCGAGAGCTGGTCCGTTTCGGGATTGACGTACAGGGGCTGGTGCTGGTGCCAGATGATGTTCAGGTAGAGGGACTTGGCGGCGCCTCTGCACTGAACGATCGTGGCACAGAAACAGAGCACAGCCACAACGACTGTTCCCGGGTACCGGAAGATGTGCCTCGGTCTCTGCATCCTACTTCAGCACGATCATTTTCTTGACCAGGACCCGCTCTCCACCGTCAGCCCCGGGAGCCGTCAGACGATAGAAGTAGACACCGCTGCCTACCGGTACCCCTGCACCGGTATGCGCATCCCACACCGCCCTGAAACTCCCCGCAGAGGAATGGCCATCGATCAGCGTGGCGACTTCCCTCCCCAGGATATCATAAATCTTCAGCGACACTTTTCCTGCCACCGGAAGATCAAAGGAGATCGTCGTTGCGGGGTTGAAAGGATTGGGATAGTTCTGCGCAAGCGCCAGTTTTCCGGGAAGGAGGCTCCCGCCCCGGTCCTGGACTCCCGTGAGGGACGGCAGCTTCAGCGTGTGCGACACTTTGTCAATGACATACACGGCCGATCCCAGGGAAGGGATCGTCACCGTTAAAGCCGCCGTGCCGCCCGTGAAGGTCAGCGTTTGCGTCGTGTCGTTGTTGTAGAGGTCAGACGCGACAAGCGGCGTGCCGTCGCTGACTCCCTCCACAGCGGCGGGCGATCCTGTCGATGTCAACGTGACCGTCACCGTATGAGGAACGGCCTCCAGGTTGGCAATCACAAGTCCGTTCTGTCCGGCGAAGGGTCTCGTGAAAGCATACACTCCCGGGAAGTTCGTCCCGACATGCACCATTTTTTGCGTCCAGAAGGCGGGGAATTGCTTCTTGATCTGCGCCAGCTTCTGGTAATGGGGCATCAGCGTCACTCCCGCAGAATCGGAGAAATTGATCACACCCCTTCTTCGTGCATCAAAATCCGATATTCCGTATCCGCGTCCCACTTCCTGGCCTGCATACACGAGCGGCATGCCGACGGCCAGATTCACCGCAGTGGAGACCGGCATGGTGCGGCTGATCGCCACGGCCTTTGTGACGCCGGTCCCGTACACATAGGCAATACGGTCCTCATCCTGGTCTTCCAGGAAGCGCAGAAACGAAGAGTTCGGACCGGGGACGAATCCCATTCCTGAAGTCGAGCTCACATTGCGAAGAACGACATCAAGATTCGTGACACGCGTTGCGGCACTCAACGCCCAGATGTTGCTTTGGACGTAGTTCTTCAGATTCCAGTCATACCCCTCATCGAGTCCTCCGGGGCCGCTCGCCCCCGTGTAGTCAGCATAGGTGATCTCCGTCCCCACGCCTGTCCCTGACAGCTCGCCAAGCAGGTTGAGATCCGGACGAATGTGCTTCAGCGCCTGGCGGACCGGCTGGCCCATTTCTCCCTCGCCTCCCACCGGGCTGTTTGTCCGAATGTGTGGCCCCCAGTAGACATCGAAGCGATACCCATCGATGCCGACGTCTCTCACCCAATATTTGTAGACGTCGATCATATATGCCCGCGCATCAAGATCCGCCCAGTTGTAATTGAGCAATGCGTCGCTGAAGGCACCATAGTAGACAAATCCATCGTCCGTGATTGCCTGGTCAAGTTGCCCCAAGCCGACGCCCGTATAGGAAATCATCTGGTGCTGATAGTACGTCCAATACCGGGAGCTTTCGCGGAACGCCCTTGCATCCAGAACAAACGGGTGAGCGTGGCTTGTGTGGTTGGGCGTGACGTCGAGAATGACTTTCATCCCAAGCTGGTGAGCGCGGGAGACAAAATTCTTGAAATCCTGTGTGGTTCCATACTCCGGTGCGACGGAGAGAAAGTCCACAATTTCGTATCCCGGACCCGGCCCGTTATTGATTGTGTTGTTGTTCTTCATGACCGGCATGATCCAGATGATATTGTACCCCATCGCCGCAATGCGGTCAAGGTCGGGAAGAGCGGCGTTGATCGTCCCCGCAGCAGTATGCATCTTGAAGAACAGCAGATACATCCGTCCCTGGCGCACCCATGAAGGAACGGTCGCCAATGTCGCGGGAACCACAGTCAGAGAATCCGTCAGAGTAAAGAAGTTCCGGGTTGTGTCCTTGTTCCCATCGGGATCCGTTGCGATGAGGCCGAAGTAGTATTCTCCGGGAACCGTCGGTCGGGCAACACTCAGGGTTGGCGAGGTCGAGCCGTTGATCCCGCCGAGAACCGACGGATTGGTGGCGTCCTCGGACCAGAGGAACGTGAGCTGAGAGGTTTGCGCCGTGTCCGGATCGGCACTCCCCGTCGCCTGCAGGCCAATGCTTCCGCCATTGTCCACCAATGTGATCAAAGCGTTCGGGGCATGGTTGACGACGCGCGTAAATGTCACCGGCGACGAGGAAACAGTTCTTCCCGCAGAGTCCGCCCGTGCAATGAAAGTATTGACACCCTCGTTGAGAGACACAGGGAACGAGAAACCTCCCTTGCTCACCGCGACGACGGTGGAGTCCGTCCCGTTGCGGAACACTGTTGCCGTTGTCACTGTCGTATCCAGGACCACGCCATACAGCGTCCGCTGCGCCGATAACGTGCTGTATCCTCCCTCGTTCGTGATCTGAACATACCCCCCGCTCGTGAAAAATGTCACGGTATCGGCGTTCGTGCCCCCTCCCGTGCTTCCCGCACTGATGATCAGCGTGTGACTTCCATTGGAAATCGGATCGGGAACAGTCCACGCAAATTTCTTGCTGGTCCCGTCATAGGAGCTCCCGATCCCCGTGAAAACACTCCCGTCGATCGTCACCTGGATCGCCGCCGGATCGACTGCAGCTCCCACCTTCGGGAAGATATATGCCGTGATTGTCGGCGTTGCGGTCGTCACAACGGGCTGGTCCTGGTTCGGAAGGACTTGATAGAACGTCGGATCCTTCGTATAGATGAACGAATTGTCATTGGTTCCTGAATTCACGTGATGGTCGAGCACGTCGTGAGGCCAGGGCGTAACGCCCGTATAGAACTTGTACTGCCAGGCGCCGGGGATTCCCCCCGCCGCGGGATTTCCACCGAGGCGCAACCGTATTGTCCGTGTCCAGAGCCCGCTTCCCTGATTGGCCATCGGGTTCGCAGAAGTGTTCCAGCCGTCGAATTCACCCGGCACGGTCACGCTTGACACGGAGGCATTTGTGTAGCGGAACGTGACGTCAACGCTATCCTGCGCGCGCAGGAGAGGCGGGCAGCATAGCAACGCAAGTCCCACGGTCATCGACTTGATCATCTTCATCTCGTTCGCTCCTCTTCACCAGTGATCACAATCCCGGCCCGGGGGGGCACGGGGAGAGAAATTGTCTCATGTTCGGACTTCTCGACTTTCGCCTCGACCGGCCACACTTGCCGCCATTCCCCGGGTGGAGCAGGGATCGAGACAACTTGTTGTACATTGCCGCAGTTCAGTACCACAATTGCAGAGGACGAGTTCGTTCGCCTCATGTAGGCATAGAGCGAGCGATCTCCGTCGGTCAGGAGAGTCGTAAAGCCGCCGTGCCGCAGCACAGGGAGAGAACGGCGGAGCCGGACGATGCGCCGGGTGTACTCGAGCATGTCCCTGTTCTGCAGCGAAGGATCCCACACCATCGTCCCGCGGCATGCGGGGTCTTTCCCTCCCGTCATCCCCACCTCATCACCGTAGTAGAGCATAGGGACGCCGGGATATGTCATATGAAAGAGCAACCCAAGCTTCCACGACGCGACGTCGCCCCTGCACATCGTCAGAAACCGTTCGGTGTCATGGCTATCCAGAAGATTCAGGAGCGAAGCATTGACATCATCGGAATATTCGCGGCGGAGCTGTACAAGGAGGGAATCAAAATGCATCATGTCGATCGACCTATCGGCAAAGAACGCAACGCACGCCATCCGATACCGGTAGTTCATGACCCCGTCGAATTCATCCCCTTGCAGCCAGGGACCCGCTTCATCCCAGATTTCACCGACGATGTATGCCTCGGGGTTGATTGATTTGACAAGCGCCCGCCACTCCTTCCAGAACTCGTGCGGGATCTCGTTGGGAACGTCGAGACGCCATCCGTCAATCCCCGTTTCCATCCACTGTCGCGTCACATCGAAGAGGTATTCCCTGACTTCGGGATTCTGCGTGTTGAGCTTGGGGAGACTTCCGTGTCCCCACCAGCATTCATAGTTTGGCGCACTGACAGGTCCGACCGGAAAGCCGTGGAACGTGTACCAATCCTTGTAGCGCGAGTGCGCTCCGTTCTTCTTCGCGGCGGCAAACGCAAAGAAGTCGACCCCCGTGTGGTTGAAGACTCCGTCAAGAATAATCCGAATCCCGCGTGCGTGGCAGGAATCCACGAGTTCACGGAACGTCGGTTCATCGCCGAAATGCGGATCGATGATCCGGTAGTCCGTCGTTTGATATTTGTGATTGGAATTCGAAGCGAAGATGGGATTCAGGTAGAGCGCATTGATGCCGAGGGAGGAGATGTAGTCGAGGTGCTGGAGGATGCCACTCAGGTCTCCCCCGAAATAATTCCGCGGCGTCGGCTTCCCTCCCCATTCCTTCGTCCCCGGAGGATCGTTCGTTACGTCGCCGTTCGCGAACCTCTCGGGGAAAATCTGGTAGAAGACCGCGTCCTTGATCCACGCAGGGGCAGCACCCTGGTTTTGGGCTGACGTTGAGGCAGACGCTCCGATGCTCATCACGAACGCCAAGGAGACAAAGAGTATTTCACGCATGAGATGCGTCGCCAATGGAATAGCACGATACTCGGAACGATCGTCACGCTTGGGGAGTCGGGCGGCGGATAGTGTATCTCTGTTTCATGATACTGAATCAGGGAGGAAAATGCAACGAACATTTGGCTCTCCGTCCGTTGGACTTCATAAATGAACGTTGTATATTCCTGTCGCATGCGGCGTGTGGAAGCACCCGTGGAAGAGCCGCACACGATTCGAGACAATCCACCCTCATCCGCACCTCCCGGACCTGCGTTGCATTTCATGCGCACAACGTTGGAAGAACAACCGTGGCAGCAGCCGTTTGGACGCCGCCGCCTCTTCATGATTGTCCCCGAACAGGGGGGAGACCTCTTCCCCGCCGAAATGTCTCCCGGGACAGGACGGATCCTGCGCCCCGACGAATCCACGATGGCGGAAACGATCGCACCTCTGGCCGCGCGATGAAACATCGGACCACCTCTCTCCCGTCGTCGCATCCCGAACATCGAAGGATCGCCTTCACCCTGGTCATGTTGTCCGTACCGGTCCTTTTTTTTCTCTTCAGCGAAGCCATTCTTCGCGCCACGGGATTCGGCCCGAATCTTTCTCTCTTTGTCACCGAGACGGTCAACGGACAGCCATATCTCGTCATGAACCCCGCATTCGCGTCGAGGTATTTTGCCCGAGTGCCGTTCCACCCTCAAACGGCCCCGGACTATTTTCTGGAGCCGAAACCGCCCGGGACATTCCGGATCTTCTGCCTGGGAGGATCGACGACCGCCGGGTTCCCCTACGGACCCGTCGGTGCATTTCCTTCCTTTCTCGCGGATCGCGTCACATCCCTCTTCCCGGAGAAATCAATCGAGGTGATCAATCTTGGCGTGACGGCGACGAATAGCTTCACCGTGGCCGATATCATGAGAGAGATCGGCGCCTACGAACCTGACCTCGTCATCGTGTACGATGGCCACAATGAGTTCTATGGCGCTCTGGGCGTCTCGTCGCGGGAATCGATCGGTCAGAGCCGCTGGATCACCAAAACATATCTTCGCCTCATCCACAGCAAAGTGTTTCTCCTGTTGCGCGATCTCACCGCCGGTATCACCCGATTGGGTGCGGACGCCGCTTCCGATGATCCGGGAGGAACAATGATGGAGAAGCTGGCCCGCGGACAATATGTGGCCTATCGCAGCCCGGCATACAACCGCGCCCTCGATATCTTCAAGGAAAACCTCGCCGAGATTGCAGCCGATGCCAGAGATTCTCACGTTCCCTTGATCCTGGGCACACAGGTGTCGAACCTCCGGGATTTGCCCCCGTTCTTCTCCGTGTTCTCCGACAGTCTCCCCTCCGCTCAGCGGCTCGCGTTCACCCTCGCATACAATGCCGGAATGACTTCCGCATTGAATGGGCGTTGGCAGGATGCGCTCTCTTCATTTCGCAACGCCGCTGCGCTCGATCAAGGACGTGCCGATGCCCAGTTTCAGACAGCCCGATGTCTCGACACGCTCGGGCACAAGGAGGAAGCGCGCGCGTGGTATTTCCGGGCGCGCGACCTCGATCGCCTTCGCTTCCGCACAGCCGGCGACTTCAATGAAGCGATCCGGCGGCAAGCCGACACAGCGTCCGTGTTCGTCGCTGATATGGAAGAGACGCTCGGTGCGCGGGCACCCGCACAAGTTCCCGGCGGAACACTCATTCTCGAACACCTTCATCCCAATCTTCGGGGAAGCTTCCTCCTCGCAAAGGAGTACGCCCGCGTCATGGCATACCACGGCATTCTCGCGCCATCACCGGACTGGGCAAGGCGGGACACTATCGGGGATGAGTCCTTATGGGCGCGGAGAGGTGCGACGGCGTTGGACGAAAGGATAGCAGACCGGAGGATACAGATACTCACCTCCGGATGGCCGTTCCGCGACCAGAATCCGATTGTGCCGGCCGTCGCCGACACAGACACTCTCGGTCAGATCGCAGAGCAGGTGACGCGGGGACGGTGGACGTGGGAGCGTGCGCATGAAGCAGCGCTTGAGTTTGAGGCAGGAAGGAACGACATCGCGCGCACAGAGGCCGAATACCGCGTTCTCCTTCACCAATTCCCATTGTCGCCCGCGATGCACGCGCGCTATGGAGCGTTCCTGGCCGTGTGCGCACGCGTCGCCGAAGCGAAGGCGGAATTTCAGTCGTCGCTGCGTTTGCGAGAAACCGCGCTCGCCTACCGGGGATTGGGGAATTGTGCTCTCGGCGCCGGACATTTCCCGGAAGCGATGGTCGACTTCCAGAAATCGCTTGCTTTCACGCAGAGCCCCCAGGAGCAGGCGGGAGCGCGCGTTATGCTTTCGCTGGCGTTCCTCAAGACCGGCGACAAGCCGGCCTGCATCGCACAACTGCAGGAAGCGTGCCGCCTCGATCCCTCCAACAGGCAGGCACGCACTCTCCTCCAACAGATCACCGGACGGTGAAGGAAGTCAAGGGACAACAACCGGCGTTGGCACGTCGATATTGACCCACTCGAAGAGCCTTGGCATCAGCGGCGCAGCAAAGATTCTCCCTCCGAACCCGAGCGAACGAAACGTCATCATGGGGATCGGGGAGAGATCCAACGCTCGTATCCTGTCCTCGAAAACAGAAAACCCCTTCGTTGCCGCCGACCGGGCGATAAACTCATCGAGGTGCGCCTTGCGCGCGAGGCGAAGGAGATTCTCGGCAGCCGCCCGCTTCTTATGGACAAGTGTTGTATCGCTGTCGACCGAATCCTGCCGTGCAACGAGCTCGAAGAGCAGCAGCCCCTTCCCTGCGCGGATGGGGCCGTACATCTGACCAATGGACATCTCTGCTGCGAGCTCTCCGATGGGGGGACGCTCTGTCACTTTGAAGAACCCCGAAAGACCCGCAGAGGCGCGGGCAGTCTCGTCGGTGGAATAGCGCACAACAACGTCTTTGAACGGCACATGCGCCTCGAGATCGGCGAGGGCGTGCTGCATATCCTCAAGAGAGGTCGTCGACAATTCACGCACCTGG
>Ga0182010_10001219_pt1 | contig 13765 bp, 9 predicted proteins | sample 611E1MmetaG_FD_120488 | JGI IMG/M metagenome (GOLD analysis project Ga0182010, IMG submission 120488) | Permafrost microbial communities from Stordalen Mire, Sweden - 611E1M metaG | ecosystem: Environmental > Terrestrial > Soil > Wetlands > Permafrost | place: Sweden: Stordalen | collected...
CAACTGCATTTACCACAGCAAATGGTTTGGCTCCGACTGTTACTGAACTGTTAGCTGGAAATCTTAGTAGCCAGACTTTGGCTCCGGGCGTATATAAATGGAGCACAGGGCTTTTAATAACAACAGGTCTTACATTAGACGGTGGTGGTGACCCTTGTGCCTCATGGGTATTCCAGGTTGCCGGAGACCTTACAGTAGCAAATAGTGCTATTATTACTTTAGCAAATGGAGCAAAATCCAAAAACATTTTCTGGGTAGTAGCCGGTTCAAAAGCTCAACTTGGAACAGGTGTTGATTTTAGTGGAAATATCTTATGTAAAACTTTGATTTCACTTAATACCGGCGCTAAAGTTCTTGGCAGGTTATTGGCACAGACTGCAGTTACATTGAACGCAAGTACTGTTGTACTACCTCAATAAAATGAAGTTCATCCCTCTACGGGGGATGAACTTAATATAACAAATCAATATGCAGAAATTTGTAAAAAAATAAAAGCTGAAATTAATTTAAAACGGGTTTACGCTTAGCGTGGTGCATTCACCGAACCCATACAATTCATCCTCAATGCCAGTGATGCTTTTGGAAGTTCCAAAAAAAACAAGAGGTCAATTTTGACCTATTGTGCCGTTTGGTACACCGGACTGACAAAAGTTGCAACCGGTTTAAAGACCTTTTTATTTTTGGAAATTACTCATATTCCATCTTTCTGTCCAGCTTATGCTAACTTTATTACCGGAAATAATAAAAGGCAGCCAAACATATCTGGAATCCTCAAGATTTGTTTTATTCCATCGGTCAGCCATAAAGATAAAAGCATCTTCGCTTCCTTCAACCTTAATAACGTTGGTGCTTTGAGCCCCAAAGGTTGTTTTGCTATCAGTTCCTGTGCAAGGATTGTATAAAGTGCTCCATCTGCCAAGGATTGAGTCAGCGGAGGCTAGCTTTGCCTCATTGGGTGCCCAACCGGTACAACCGGAGGTAATCAGGTAATATTTCCCTTTATATTTAAACATTGCTGGGGCTTCGCGGGATTCGTTTATGAATATACGGGTTTCTATACCTGATGGTTTAAGGTAATCGTCGTTGAGCAGACTAATATGCATTACAGCATTGTTTTCTGAAGAAAATATGTGATATACTTTACCATCGGTATCTTTAAACAGGGTCATGTCGCGGCTCATTTGGTTATTGGGTCTGATACTATATAAAAATTTATATGGGCCGGTTGGACTATTACTCACTGCAACACCAGTTCTTGCATAGGAATAGTCCTCAGAATCTATATGCAGCCACATAACGAACTTTTTGGTTTTTTCGTTATAGACAACCTTTGGCCTTTCAATTACTTTGCTGATATGCAAATCGTTAGTCGAATCTGAAACATTGGGAGCCAAAGCTACACCTTCGTATTTCCAGTTTATCAGGTTTTTGGAAGAATAGCAGGATACCCCTCCAGCATCAGTCCGGTAACATTCCCACGAAGTAATGTATTGGACCCGCCATGTTTTTCCCTTTTTTATCTCGCCAAACCAATAGTAGGTCCCATTGTTGTATAGCATTCCGCCGCCATGAGCATTGATTGGATTTCCCTGAGTATCATTCCAGATACTCCCTGGTTGTATATTTACATTCTGTGCGGTCAGGTTTACTAAGCTATTGCATGTGATTGCAACTAATTGAGCAATAATAAAATATTTCCTCATTCTCTTCAAATGTGAGGTTTTATCCTTTTGACTCCATTCTTTTAAATTTTTCTGAAAGCATTACTCCACCTTCTGCAATATTTTCTGCCGGAAGTTCATTAAACAAAACTATCATAGCTTCTTTCCTGATTCCTGTGATACAATGGATTTCGTCGGTTATTACTTTCGATATTTCAGCCTTTTTTTCCGCTGATTGTGGCAATATTGAAATTTGTACGATTGGCATGATATAATCTCCTGTTTATTAATGCATTATTTCTTGTTTTAACTAATCTTTTTCCCGGCCATAGGGCCTGGTTTGAGCGAATGAATTTCACTTACATGAATCACAACTACAGCTAATGGTTTAGGCAATCCCATTTTTGCTGACATTGCAACTGCCTGCTCATATAACTCCCCGCTATCGTGTAATGTTGGATTTCCAATAAACCTGTAACCATTCAAAATTTCACGATTTACAACCGCAACAGCAACTTTCGATCCTCTTTTGATATTTACATAAGTGGTACCACCTGTCCCTTCTGTAAAAACAAGAGAATCATCGGATAAAACGCGGGTTGATCTTTTTGGAGCAACATTGGGCATCCCAGCAGCATCGGCTGTGCCAATAAAACATTGCTGTGTTGCAATCATGTCTTTCATTTCCTGTGTTAGGGTAGCCATTTTCTAAAATTTAAATTAATACTTAATGCGAGATATAAAAGTAGTTTTTTTAATTTTTGTAAAAGTCCTCACTAACGGCCATACTTTGGTTTGGATAAATTTTACGGAATCCAAAACTGAAACATGCCAGTTGGTTGCTTCAGGGGATTTCAATTTCTGAAGGATCATCAGGACTCCCTGCAAAAAACCATTCCTCATTAATAAACTGATCGTTAGCGATTTTGTCGATGGTTAGCTTAATATATTTTCCCTCGGCAGAAACGGCGATATCACCGTTTTGGAGAACAATTTCTCCGGTACCTTCAAAAGAACGGCTCCCTTCACTTGTAACACGTCCCACAACTTTCAATTCCTGACCAAGCGGTACGGGTTTCCTGAATTTGGTTTTTAATTCCAGTGTCACACCCCACAATTGTTCATCTTTTCCGTTGCAGATGGACCTGGCCATTGTTTCGTCAAGAATGGTCGCTGCTATACCTCCATGCATTCGTCCAGGATAACCCTGGTGTTGCTCTGATGGATTTATTAAAGCGACCAGTTCGTTGTTATCAGTTTCGTAGAATTTAGCGCGCAGCCCGAAATCATTCTTTTCACCGCATACAAAACACATCTTTGAGATATGCTGCTCTTTTAGGACTTTATGTTTCACATTAACAGTTTTGTAATAAAATTAAGAATTTATTTTGACAGTCAATATTTTCTGTAAAAAAGAACTTAAATTAACGCTTTACCAGAAAACAAACATTTCTTTTTAAGGTTTCAATTTATTGTCATGAAAAGTATATCAAGGAAACAGTTTTTACAGCAATCGGCTCTTGGTCTCGGTTCGGTGATGTTATTTTCAGGATTCGATTTTACTTCAGCAAAAACAGATACTGACTTTGTAATCGGGGAAACGACCTTGGGTAAAGTAAGAGGCATAAGGGAAAGAGGTGTGAATATTTTTAAAGGGATTCCCTATGGCGGAAGCGTTTCAGGCGATTATAGGTTTGTACGCCCCGCTCCGCTGGAACCATGGAAAGGAGTTAGAGATGCAATCAGGCTTGGCACTCCTGCAATGCAGAGTTCAAAAACTGTATATGGCATTGATGAACCGCAACCCGGTGAAGACTGTCTGTTCCTGAATATCTGGACACCAGCTAATGATAATAAAAAGCGTCCGGTGATGTTTTATAATCATGGAGGGGGATTCAGCACAGGCTCCGGAGGAAGTGCCGGTCAGGATGGCGCCAACCTTGCAAGATTTTTTAATGTTGTGGTTGTCGAGACAAATCACAGGCTTAATATATTTGGCTATCTCTATCTTGGCGATGTGGCCGGAGAGGACTACAAAACCTCAGGCAATAATGGAATGCTGGATATAATTGACGGTTTGAAATGGGTAAATCAGAACATTAAGGAGTTTGGAGGCGATCCGGATAATGTAATGATATGGGGTGAGTCGGGGGGAGGAGCGAAAACTTCTTGTCTGTATGCTATGCCTTCTGCTGCGGATTATTTTAACAAGGCTTCAATCGAAAGCGGACCCGGGGTAATGATGACGCCCGTTGAAACAGCCATTGAAACAACCAACCTTCTCTTTAAGGAATTGAATATTTCACCAAAAGACTGGCGCAAACTTCTGGAGTTGCCAGCTGATAAACTATTTGCCATACAACCTCAGCTTTTGAGAGCAGCTGCAGCTTCAGTGAAGAACAGTTCAGTCAGGACACGGGGAATAGGCGCCTCAGGCCCCGGAGGTTTTTCACCAGTAGTGGATGGGATAGTTCTTCCCGGTCATCCCTTCAGTCCCGGAGCTTCCTCAATATCCATAAACAAGCCCCTGATGGTCGGTTGGAATGAGGATGAATACACATTCTTTGTTACTACTTCCGGAGATGTAAGTGGCTGCCAGCTTCAGGATTTCGAGGCTTTACATAAAAAACTGGAACAACAGTTCGGAAACAATACGGGGGGAATTATAGAAACTTACCGTTCATCCAGGCCAAAAGCATCTCCCTCAGCTATTTTCATTGAGATAATGTCAGTGACACTGATGGGGCTGGGTTCAATTGAAATTGCCGAAAAGAAGGCAAAACAAAACGCGGCACCCGTCTATTTGTATAATTTCGGATTCAAGTCCGGGCTGAAGGTACCTAATACTGATTTTCCAATGGGAACAGCACATGCTATGGATATTGGATTTAAGTTCAATAATGTAAGGTCAGAGATGCCCGGACAGTATCTGGCTGGTGACAAGCCTGAGCGATTTAAAGCCTCATTAAATTTTGCCGGGCTCTGGACAAGCTTTGCACGGACAGGGAAACCAGGTGTAAAAGATCAGCCGGAATGGCCGGCTTATGATCTGGTCAAACGTCCGACATACAAAATAGATACAGAATGTGAAGTTATAAACGATCGTAATAAATCTGAACGCGAACTGTGGGCTTCACTGGGCTATTTAGGAAGTATGGATTAAGTCGTAAAACAGGAGGAAAAACATTTTCTCCCCGAGGCCGGTGATCCCATAGTTCAGGAGAAATTTCTTGATTTATGTGAATATATTAGCGGAGGTTGGCTCTCACACTCGCTCTGTATTGGTACACCGAACGGACAAAAGTTGCTACCAGATTTATAAGCCAGCTTTGCCAGCGCTCACCTGGATTACTCATCAGTAAATTCATAACCCTTGAGCTATAAAAAGTTCTTCCTGAGATAGTCTTCAAATTTCTCCTTATACTGATCGCCAACGGGAATATATACCTTACCGAATACAATTCTACCCCTGTCAATGGTATCCACCATCTGAAGATTCACTATGAACGAGCGGTGAATTCTCATGAATTTTCCGGCAGGCAGTTTGGCTTCGAGTACCTTGAGTGTGATCTGGGACTGAATAGGTTCAAGAGAGGAAACGGCATAGATCCTTACATAGTCGTTAAATCCTTCTATGTACTGAATGTCATTGAATTTTAGTCTTTTGATTTTGTAATTAGACTTCAGGTACAGGAATTCATTGTTTGACTCGATATTCTCATAGGATTTCTTTTCAAGATTGATAAGCTTTTCCGCCCGTTGAATTGCCTTGTGAAAATCCTGGTAACTGAAGGGTTTGACAAGGTAATCCACAACTTCAAGTTTGAAACCTTCGATCGCATATTTCTTATATGCCGTTGTGAAGATCACTTTTGGGCCCCTGGTCATTTGCCTGGTGAATTCGATTCCATTCAGCTCCGGCATCTGGATATCGAGCATTACAATATCAACACTGTTCTCTTTCAGGAAAACTGCCGCCTCAAGAGGATTTTTAAACTTTCTGAGAAGCGACAGCTCCGGAGTTTCTTCAATGTACCTGGTAATCAGCTGGAGAGCCAGGGGTTCGTCATCAACTGCTACAATTGTCATCATGAGGTCACCTGGATTTTTAACAATACTTCGAAGGTTCTTTCGGTTTTATTCAGTTGCAGGTCATGTTTGCCGGGAAAGAGCAGATCGAGGCGTTTCCTGACATTATTCAAGCCTATTCCGGATGATTCAAGACCTGTTTTGGCCGGGGATCCGGATATGCTGTTAAAGGATCTGAATTTTATGGTGTTATCAGAGGTAGACATAAATATGTCGATGAATGAATCCTCACGGAAGCTTACACCGTGCTTGAAAGCATTTTCAATGAAGGGAATGAAGAGAAGCGGGGGTATCCTGAAATCCTCGTATTCATCGGGGAAATTCACTCTCAGGTTATAATTCTCCTCAAGCCTGAGTTTCATAAGGTCGATATAATTTGTCATCAGTTCTATCTCATTGCTGAGTTTCGTATCTCCATCCTCCGAATCGTAAAGCAGGTATCGCATCATTTTCGACAGCTTCAATATTGCAGTCCGTGAATCCTCCGGGTTGATTGTACTTAACGAATAGATGTTATTAAGGGTATTGAAGAAAAAATGAGGACTGATCTGGTTTTTCAGAAGGGCAAGCTCTGCATTAAGCTTCGCCTTTTCCATCTCTTCCTGCGTTTTTTCAATTTTTGACTGACGTTCAAGCACCGTGAGACCCAGTGAAAGAAATACCATAAAAAGTGAAGATGACATGTACCCAATGAAATGGGCATTTGGCACAGCTATAATGAACCTGGGTCTTCTAAGTTGACCCCGTGGTGGTTGCGGGCCCCGTTCATCACCGGGTGGCCTGATAAGCTGTTCTGAGTTGTCATGTTTAGATATATAACTGGAAATCAGTTCGTTGGCAAAGTCAGATATGAAATAAAAGAAGAAAAGAAGAGCCAGTACGGCAATATAATACCTGTACCTTTTTTTCTGAAAGAAAAGCACCGGTACAAGGAACAGGTAATTTGTGTAAAAAATTAAGGCACTTATTGCCGTGATGGTGTAAAAGACTACGAGGAAATTACTTCCCATCTGGAACCTTCTCGCGGAGTAAATCGGTAAACACATAATAACAGCCCAAACCAGGATGTGGAATATAATCCTGGTGGCTTTTTCCTTTGTCACTTTCCTCATAGTTACTTTAACAAACGAATTTGATTATAAAATTAATTATTCAGAACAATTTACTGTTAAAATGATCCTTTATTCATAGATCATTGAGAGCGAAGGCTGTTCACCGGGTTTGCAAATGCAGCTTTAATTGCCTGGAAACTTATCGTTGCAAGTGCAATAATTAAAGCAACAAACCCGCCTGCAGCGAATAACCACCAACTGACATCGATGCGGTAAGCATAATTCTGTAGCCAGTTGTGCATGAAATACCAGGCAATAGGTGTAGCAATTGCAAAGGCAATTGCGATGAGCATGATAAATTCTTTTGAAAACAAATAAACAATATTGCCTGCGCTGGCGCCGTGTACTTTACGAATACCAACTTCTTTTGTTCTCTGCACTGCCATGAATAAGGCTAAACCGTATAGCCCAAGACAGCTAAGGAATATGGCGATTGCTGCGAAGATTTCATACAACTGCGCTAACTGCCTTTCCTGTTTGTAAAAATCTGCAATCTTTTCATCCAGAAACTTGTATTCATAAACAAAGTTGGGAAGTGTTTGCTCCCATATTGTTTTAACAGATTGCAGTGTGGAAGGAATGTTTTTCGATTCAAGTTTTATTCCTGCCTGGCTGTACATCGTTATGTTTGTGGTAATAAGCAATGGTGCAAGATCATTTCGAAAAGACCTGTCATTAAAATCTTTCAATACACCAACAACAGGGCATTTTATTCGCCCACCCCAGATGCTTATTTCTTTATTCAGTATCTCATCAGTATTTTTTATTCCCAAACTTTTCATAAGCGACTCATTCACCAAAAATTCTCTTGTCATTTTAGAAGGTTGCAAATTTCTTCCGGCTATCAGTTGTAATTTATAAGCAGGCACATATTCGTTGTCGGCGAATTTGGTAATAGCTTTAAAATCTGCATCTTTTATTGCATGATCATATTTGAATGTGCTCCACATATCATTACCATCTTCAACCGGAGTGTTGGAACTGAAGGTTACTGCCTGCACACCATTTAATGACAATAACTGTTGCCTTAAATAATCCCCCTTTCTGAACCAGACAGTATCTACACGGAAAGGAACATTTATAATCGCATCTTTATCGAAGCCAAGCGGTTGATCCATAAAATAGCTCATTTGCTTTACAATTATGAGTGTTCCTATGATAAGTGCCTGTGCTATTATGAATTGAAACACTACCAATCCTCTTCTTAATGAAATTCCTTCAATAGTATTGGCTGTAAGTTTACTCTTTAAAGCATCAACAGGACTGAAACGTGATAAAACTATAGAAGGATAAAAACAGGCGAGGGCGGTTACAACAACTGTTACAGTCAAAAGAAATAAAATACTTGCAGTATTGTTGAGTTTGTTGAGTGAAAGCGAAAGTTCTAAAAGTTGATTTAAATAAGGCAATGCAAGAATTGTAATAACACTTGCAAGTATTACAGCGCTTATAACTATCAAAAATGTTTCGATGATGAACTGGATTTGCAATTGAGATTTGTTACTTCCCAAAACTTTTCTTACACTGACTTCCTTTGCACGATTAACAGCTTGTGCAGTGGAAAGGTTGATAAAGTTGACGCATGCAATTAACAGGATGAATGCTGCAATCAGCCATAAAACGTTAAGCAGCTGGCGGCTGATTGTTTTGTTGCTGTAATCACCTGTTTGCGTATCGTAATGGACAGCATTTAAAGGCTGAATGATATGATTATCATTATTTTCAGACGATTGAACTTCTTTTGAATATGCTCTTAGTTGCTTATTAAAACTATCAACAGAAGTATTCGGCGACATTAATATATAGCAACCAAAACCTGAATTTGTCCGATCCTCCCAATCGGTGGATTTTGCCATAAGACTTCCTGTAAAACCTGTTCCATAAGCCACAACAAGTTTTAGCTGAAAGTCTGTATTTTCAGGAATGGTCGCAAGAATACCTGACACCTTCAATATTTCTGTGCCGTGCTCGAATATATAGCCGCCAACTTCCAGTTTAATTGTTTTACCTTCTGCTGTTTTCCAGTCACCAAAATATTTCTCTGCGATTTCTTTTGTAAGCAATACATTGTTGGGATCTTTCAATGATTCATACGAACCTGTAAGCAGAGGGTAATCAAACATTTTAAAGAATGAAGGCCCGGTAAAAAATACACCTTTGTCTTCTTTAAATGCCTTTATCGTTGTCCCGTTTGCGTCAGGTATGAGCAATTTATCATCGTGGCTTGCAAAAATCGGAGCCACTTGTTCTATTTGGGGAAAAGCCGTTTTCAATCCTGTGGGCATTGGAAAAGGAACATCTTTCCCGGAAGCATGATTTGCAGCATCTGCATTGTGATATTCGGTTAACACACGATAGATGCGATCTTTCTTTGAGTGAAAATTGTCGAAGCTTGTTTGAAATTGTATTATGATAAAGATCATCATACAAACGGCAATACCAACAGTCAGACCGGCAATGTTGATAATAGTGTAATTCCTGTTTCGGATCAAACTTCTGAATGCGGTTTTGAAATAATTTTTAAACATAAACAAGTTGTATTGAGTTTTAAAAGCATAATTAAAATGCCAGTTTATTCTGTGTTAGCGGAGCATGTGTGTCCTGAGCTTTTCAGGCAAAAGTATTTTTCCCGCTATTTGAAATAGAATGGAACGGGCAGAAAGCCGGTTTTTACCGGTGAAGAGTTTATTTTATCCCAGCCTGCCAGCCTTAATCATCTTGCACACTGCCTGATCTAAAATCTGGTGAGGGTTTGCATAGTCCCTCAGGGTTAGTGAGGGTTTCAGGATGTCATAAAAAAAGCAAGAGGTCAGTTTTGACCTCTTGTGCCATTGGGTACCCCGAACGGACAAAAGTTGCAACCTGATGAAAGATCTTTATTTATCCCGTGGCACACCGGTCAACTCCTTGTGATTCGCAAGATCATTATCTGCTACTATAACAGCTACCCATGGCTCATCTGCGTTCTTTGCTTTTCCATTCCACCTCAGGGTTATCTTTCCCCCCGACTTTAAATTTATTATTTTTGAAGAGTCTTTGATTGTCAGGTTATTGGTTCTTATGGAGAATTTATGATTTCCGGAGCCCTGAATCCTTATTGTAATAGTAAATGAACCTTTAGATGATGATTCTTTTGAAACCTCAAAGTCAAATGCGTTCGCAGTTCGGAGTTCCTCATTATAGATTCCGGCAGGGATGAATGTCAATGTTTTTTCCACTGTTCTGCTTTTAACCAGATATTCTCCTTGAGGAATCATAACTTTGAACTGTCCGAGAGAGTCAGGTTCAATTTTGGTCAGTTGCCCTGAAGGTAAACTTTTAAACTCAACAACCCCATCAGCTTTTCCCTGTATAACTGCGGGCCCTCTGATATTTCTCATAAGCCCGATCCACTGGCTTACAGGATGTACCCAAATTTCTTTATAAGTCCATGTGCTTTGTACCGGCCAATATGGTATATCCCTTTCTGCATAGGTCTGGATACCGACCGGCAGTGCACCTACAATATTCCCTGATGAAGGTGTATATAAAGGAGGGAAGTCGTATCCTTCACCATACATTGTACTTTGCGAAAACGGATTATGACCCACTATCCATTCCAATTGACGGGTGGCAAGTTTTGCCAATTCCGGATCATGACGAAGGCGTGCTGCATAGGTGAGTGATTGAGCCTGCGGAAGAATAGTGCCAAAATGTCCACGGTAATCCATCCATACAGGAAAGATGCGAAGGTAATATCCTTTCCCTAAATAGATCCCGTTTAAAACCTGTTGGCGAAACGACTCTTGCCTGCTTTCCGGAACCTGCAGGTAATCTTTGTCGGTATATATTGATGAAGGCATTACCCCATATGGTTCGGTATATTTGGCTATTGTTTTCAGATACTGTGAGTGTAAAACTACTGCCGAATACCATTTCATCCAATCAGGGTGATCGGGGAAGGCTTCACAAAGCAAAGTAAGTGCAGCAATTGGTTCCTGCTCCCTGCCATTATGACAATAGTGAAGAATATTTTTTTTTGCGGGACTGGTGAAAAAGAAACCAGTTATTGGCGGATCCATCAGAGAAAGTTTGCGTTCCTGCGATTCAAGGATACTTTTTGCAAGCTCTGCTGCTTTGCTGGCGTAACAGCTATCACCCGTGGCATGCCACAACTCCACTGAAGCTAATATTCCGGCAGATGCCGCCTCATGTAATATGTCACCCGAATCGAATGAGACGCTCCAGACTGGATTTGAAACTGGTTCTTCATCTATAACAAGCTTTTCAACTGCAAACAGCCAGTCATCTTTAGCCATCTTCAGTGAATAGTTTGCAAGCCGTGGATCTCTTTCTTTCAAGACTCTGTAAGCGATAGCTTCAGCCGATGAAGCAATAAAATTGGATTTAGGTATATTTTTCGCAGTGGAGGTAACATCGTCGAAATCGCCAATAATTCCATTCGTTCTGCGACTATTTACTGACCCTTCATTGCGAAATCCGTCACCAAAGCTTGTTTTCAGTATCCAATCAAGCCCCCATTGTGCTTCTTCAATGAGTCGTTCATAAAGGCTGTCGTCATCACCTTTTTTGTGCATCGCTTCTGCAAGGCTGAACATTGCATATACAGCTTCACCTGTATTGCGAAGTCCCTGAGTAAAGTCACCGGCATCATGCCAACCTCCATTAATAACAATGCTTTTATCACCGTGAACACAGGTCCAATCCCGATGACATATACCGTGTACACCTGAAATAGGAGTGCCACAGCGCTCGACATAAAAAAAGTTCAATGCCTTCCATATTGTTTGCTCCCATATGTCAGGATCAATACGAAAGGGTGGAGTCACTGTTTTACCTGCTTCAATAAAGTATGAACCACTTTGCTGAATTTCGGAAAAATCAAGAAGCTGAAAAGTTCCTAAATGAGACGTAACAACCTGGATTGGCTTTTTAAGTACTGTTTTACCTGATTTTTCATCGACTATTTTGAATTCAGTGGTTTTCAGATCATTTGCAATAGCGGTTTTTGGAAAACCTGACTGGTAACCCGTATGACTAAATGATATTCGCCCCGGCCATACACTCCATCCTTCAATGTAATCTGGTTCCACTTTCTCAAGCACCAGATCATCAAAATAAAAAGCAAAAGTATCTGTAGTTTCAGGTTCATTACCAGACATAATCGAAGATATCTCCAGCTTTGATATTTTGTCACGTGCCACATTTCCAATTTCCCAGACCACATGATTCCATTCATGGTTAAACAAGGTTACGGTATTCTCGCCTTCTTGTCCGAAAGGTTCTGGTAACTTTTCCAATCCTTCATTAAATAGTTTTAGCTCAAGCCAGTTTTGATACGCTCCAGGGTTATCAGGGTATATCCATACGGATATCCTGTTGAAATTACTCCAGTCCTCGTTCTCGAAAATACGTCGGACCCCTGCATTACCCCACCCCCGGCCGCTTTTGGGGCCAGATCCATCCAACTTTGAAGGGAATTTAATTAGAAGAGATTTGTTGCCGCCATGAGATTTTTTATCTGTCAGGCTCATTTCAGTAACCATATTTTTTGATTCAGATATTTTAGTTGTAATCCTTGAATCTACGACTGTAATGGCTCCGGTTGTAAAAGGCACCCAGTTACCTGTATTTTCCATATTATCCAAAATTCTGCTTTGCAAAACCTCTTTATTAAGCCATCGATCTAATGCAGAATTCTGAAGATTAGCCTTCATTGGCTCTTGTCCTTTAGATATTAAACCAATAGCCACCAATACAATAATTATTCTAAATCTCATTTCACCTTAATTTTTAAATCATTCATTATATTATACTACAATTTTTTCTTATTTATAAAATAACATAACTATTAAAGATAGAATAAAATACTTTTTTTAGTAATAGGGATTTGAGAAATAAACAGAGTGCAGGCAATCAGCCCGGATTATCTACTTTAGAGGGGTTCTAAAAAGGGGGAAGCATCAAAATTCCGATGTTAGAGAACCTCCCGGAGTATTATTGGAATTCAGATGGTGCCGCAAGCAGGATGGGGAGAAAAGGAGAAGTGGAGATGAAAAAAAGCCCCATCTTTTAAATGAGGCTTCTTTGTACCCCGAACGGACAAACATTGCAACCACAGCCTTACGGGATCTTGTTTTACACGAAGTCGGATGGTGCAACAAAGGAGAAGATCAGAGGTTGCATCTTTGCCGAAAAACTCGTTTTGGAGAAAGGAAGAGTTGCAATCAGTAACCGAAAGGAAACAAATTGGGTACTATGCCAAGATTAACAGAGTACTTTCAACATTCCTGCATTGGGCAGAAGGACCTAATTACTATCAAGAGAATATTTAAGATAAACATAAAGTGGAATGGAATGTTCTTAGTTTAAATCTTGTATTCAAAAAAATTAATTCTCAGAACTAGTCTTTCGTTATTTTTTTCTCACAAGCAGAATCAAATTCTGAATTATTAATATGACAAATAAAGCGATGGTTGTAGTGCAATTACAAAATCGGGAAATTAAAAGCATTATTGGCAATTCTGAAAAAAGTGCTCAAGCGGTGAATCTTATTTACGTGCACGATAGCGAGAAAGGAATAAAAAGAATCAAAAAGGGAAAACAATTTACTTATATCATAGAAGAAACAAAGGTCAAAGATAAAGTTGTTTTAAACAGAATTAAGAGTTTGGTTATTCCCCCAGCCTGGGAAAATGTCTGGATTTGTATTTTAGAAAACGGACATTTACAAGCAACAGGAATTGATGTAAAAAAAAGAAAACAATATAAATATCATGCTCTATGGAACTCTCTTCGCAATCATACTAAGTATTACCATATGATACAATTTGGAAAAGTACTTCCGGCAATAAGATTACAAGTAGAAAAAGATTTGGCAAAATACGGTTTACCGGTTGAAAA
>Ga0182010_10001220_pt1 | contig 13757 bp, 16 predicted proteins | sample 611E1MmetaG_FD_120488 | JGI IMG/M metagenome (GOLD analysis project Ga0182010, IMG submission 120488) | Permafrost microbial communities from Stordalen Mire, Sweden - 611E1M metaG | ecosystem: Environmental > Terrestrial > Soil > Wetlands > Permafrost | place: Sweden: Stordalen | collected...
GACCTCGATCCGACGGCCGGCCCGGGTCGCGACGATCTCGAATGTCTGGACGCCCTGGCCGGTGTCGACCATCGCCTCGACTCGATCACCTTTCACGCTGCCAACGATACTCCGGAGATCAGCCCGGACGCGATCGGTCGAACGTCGGTGACGGCGCGTCCGCGGGCGCCTTTCGTGTTCAATGCACGGCCGTCCCCAGCAAGGTGCCGACCCCATAGGTCACCCCGGCGGCAAGGAGGCCCAACGCGGCCTGCCGGAGACCGGAGCGAACCGGTTGGCGGTGGGTGAGCCGGCTCACGCCGAGGCCCACCAGGAACAGCGCGACGAGCGTGGCGGCCATGCTCAGGGTGAAGGCCGCGGCCCCGGTCAGCAGCAGGTAGGGCACGAGGGGGACCGACGCACCGACGGCGAAGGCCAGCAGGGAGCCCGCCGCTGCCGTGATCGGTGAGCCCATCGTCTCGGCGGAGAGGCCGATCTCCTCGAGCACGAAGGTGTCGAGCGCCTGCTCGGGGTTGGCCAGGATGCGCTCGACGATGAGGTTGGCTTCGGCTCGCGAGAGCCCCTTCGACGCGTAGATCTCGACGAGGATGGCGCGCTCCTGATCGGGGGTTTCGCGAAGCTGGTCGCGCTGGAGCTCGACCTGGTAGTCGAGCAGCTCGTGCTGGGAGCGAACCGAGACGTACTCGCCGACAGCCATGCTGAAGCTGCCCGCAAGCAGGCCCGCGATGCCGGCCAGGACGATGGCGTGCGCGTCATGGGACGACGCACCGGCGATGCCCATGATCAGGCTCACGTTGGCGACGAGGCCGTCGGTCGCGCCGAACACGGTCGGGCGCAGCACGCTCGAGCCGCGCGTCTCGTGGGGGTTCGACGGGGCAGCGACGAGATCCTGCAGGCGTGACCATGCGGCGTTCACGGCGATGACCGACGCGCCCGGATTCCTGCCACGGAGCGTCCGCGCCGGCAGAACGAGCCGGCAGTATTGCTACAGAAGGCCGGCGGCCTCATGGAGGCGCTGCTCCTCGACCGTTCGCTCCGCAAGCGGTTCCACGTCGAGTCGCTCATCCGGAATCGGAAGCCCGCTCTGGACCGATCGGCCGTAGCTTCCATCCGTGATGCGCTCCTCGGCTCGCCCCACGGCGGCCAGCTCAGCGCGGAGGCTGGCAGCCACGGCGAGGTCGACGGACTCCGTCTCCAGCCCGCTGGCGCCTTCTTCGAGCTCGCCGGTCTGCTGACCTCGAAGCGATCCGGCCGCGCGTATGTCACCGTCCAACCCCGCCAGCAACGTCTCGATGCGGGATCGCTCACGAGCGACGTTGTCACGTGCGTGTGCTTCGTTCACGATCGACTCCTGGTAGGGCCACGTGCCGCCTGTCCTCTCAGGCCCTGCGCGGACGGGCCGGTTTGGCGGCTGATCCCAGCCGCTCGATCCGAGACGGTGATCGTCCATCCGGCACGCGCCGGAGCTCCGGCCGATCAGGCCGTTGTCTACTCCTGCGGCTCCGTGTCGGCGAAGGTACCCGGATGACCGCGCTCCGCGGCATCCTTCTCGGGCATGGTCTCCTCGCCCGCGGCGAAGGTTCCCAGGTGCTCGCTGCGCTCCTCGGCATCCTTCTCGGGCGTGGTCTCCTCGCCCGCGGCGAAGGTGCCCAGATGGTGACTGCGCTGTTCGGCGTCCCTCTCGGGCAGCGCCTCCTCGCCCGAGGCGAAGCTGCCGCGCGGCTGGATCAACTCCTCCGTGGCCGTTGTTATGGCCGCCGCGGGCGGCAGCTCCTCGCTCACGACGACGGTGATCGTCTCGACAATCTCGATCTCGTCCATGGTTCCCTTTCCGGGCAGGCTGTGAGCCCGCGCCCTGCGCCGGGATCGCCCGGCCCGCACGTTCGACCTACCGAGGACATCGCCTACGGGAGGCGACGCGCCGATGAGCGACTGCGCGACGACATGACGTGGACCAACCAGAGGATCACCAGCCCGATCAGATCACGCCGACGATCCCGACGCCTCCGCCTCTTGCGCTCGCGGCAGCTTTCTTTCGAGTCCCGTCCTGGTTTCGCGAACGGCCAACACCGCCCGTGAACCCGAGTGTGCTGCCTGCGCCCCACGAAGTCATGAAGGTCCGTCATCTCCGCCGCGTCAACTCCACGGGCACGGGCATGAACCCCCGGTGATGCCGCGAAGACACGTCGCGTCGCCGAGGCATGCGCGTCGAGTCATCGGAACCGGACTGGGTCTCCCGGTCAACGGCCAGGCGGCACGGCCTTGAGCTTGACGTCGGGATGCTCCGCCTCGAACCGCTCGAGGGCGACGACGAAGGCTGCGACCCATCCCTCGAGAGCACGGTCAGCGGCCTCGTGGAGGACCATCCGAAGCTCTGCGTTCTCGGACAGCGGAGCCTCGTACAGTCGATCGAAACAGGCGACCTCCATCATGGCCGTGGCGTTCACGATCCGCTTCTCGATCGTCGTCCCCTTCTCAAGGATGTGGTCGAACGCGGGAGCTGCGCGCAGGTTGCCCGGCATGATGCCTCCGATCAAGCTCGTCATGGGCGCTGTCATCCGCGGCGCCGACGCTTTGATCATCTCCGATCGCGGCGACTCCGAGGGCTCCGTCGATCTGCTGGAACAGGCGGCTGTCGCTCGCTCAGCCTGCGACCGCCTCGTCGGCTGAACCCAGGCGCCGCGTCCAGGCGGCGAGCGAGATGGGCAAAACGGAGCGCCGACCAGAGATGCCGCCGGTCTGCCCGCGCCACGCTCGTCGCGTTTGTCGAACGTGGCGCGAGTCCTGCGTGACGTTACCGGGCGCGGTCGGCGATCGACAGGGCGGGTCGCCGCGCTTGAGGTGTGTGCGCGTCCGGCCCTCCGGCCGCGCCAGGTTTCGACAGCCGCGCGCTCAGCATCAACCCAGACTCCCGCGGTCCTTCCGCGATGAGCTGGAGTGAGCTCGCTCAGCCGACGACCAGCACGGAGGCGATCTCGCCCCACGCCACGTCATCGGGGTCGCCGTGACTTCGGGCGAGGATTCCGCCGTCACGGGCCACGACGAGCGCGTGGACGTCATCACTGTTCAGGATCGCGAGCGACCGCTGGAAGGCCGCCACGTCCGTGTAGACCGTGATCGTGCGGGCCAGCACATCGGGGTCGCCGATGCCCGCCGTCATCCCGCCATCGATGAAGCGCCGCACGGGCCGCCACCGGGTGGCCAGGACCGGCAGCTCGAGGACAGCGACGGGCGTCGGCCCCGTCGCACCCCGGGTCGTCGGCGGCACCCCCGCCGCCACCGCGCGGGCGATCCACTGGTCAACCCGGGCCTGGTGCCAGCGCTGGAATGCCACGACCGCCAGCGTCCGCTCGGCGGGGAAGTCGCGCGGGAGGGCCACCTCGACACCGAGGAGCGTGCGACCAGCCACGAGCGGGAACCGCGCATGTTGCCCAGCAGCGTCGCTCAACCTCGCGCACCCGGCCCTTCACGTGGCGCCTGCCGGGCAACGGGAATCTGTGCGCCCACGAGCGCCTTCATCGGACCCCGGTGAGGTCGGCGGCAAGCTCCCAGAAGCGTCCTGTCCGTTCGAGGTCATACGACTCGGGACTGGACTCGATCGGTCGGCACTCCCCGAAGAACTTCCCGCCGACGCCCTCGATCGAGGGATCGACGGCCACGAAGATCAACGCGTCGGTCGCCTCATCCACGGATGTCGCGAACGGCATGCGGGGCATCACGTGCTGCATCACGAAGCGCATCGCACCGCGCGTGCTCGCGGCCGCCGTGGCAGGCACGAAGCCCGGGCAGACCGCATTGGCGGTGATCGGCCGAGGTGGGAGCCGGCGCTGCAGCTCGTAGGTGAACCACAGCACGGCCAGCTTGGAGTTCTTGTATGCCCGGTCCGGGTGATAGCCGCGTTCCAGCTGCGGGTCGTCGAAGTCGAAGTGGACCGGTTCCCCGCGTGAACCGGGCAGGTGGAGACGCGAGCTGACGGTGACAACGCGGGCGGCATGGGACCGCTCGAGCGCCGGGAGCAGCAGGTGCGTGAGCAGGAACGGCGCCAGCACGTTCACCGCCAGGGTTTCCTCGTATCCATCGACCGTGACGCGACGCGTCGCGCTCTGCTGCATGACGCCGGCCACGTGGAACAGCACGTCGATCACCTCGCCACGCTCCGCCTCGAGGGATGCGAAGGCGCGCACCTCCGACAGGGAGGACAGGTCAACGGATCGCGGCTCGACGAGGGCGCCAGGGTGGTTGCGCCGGATCTCGCCGGCGGCAGCCTCGGCGGCTTCCGGAGTGCGAGCCACGAGGATGACCCGGTTGCCGGCGACGGCAAGCTTCTCCGCGGTAACTCGGCCGAGTCCTCGACCACCGCCCGTGACCAGCACCGTCTTCATCGCCTCGACATCCTAGCGGGGCGTGCCGGCTGCGCCTCCGCGTATTCTTGACGCGTCCCCGAGTTCGCCCAGACCTTCGGAGGGCCCATGTCAACACGCGCTGTGGCCGCGATCCCGGTCGACCGATCCACCGGCCTGTTTCGCTGGAACGCCGTCCTCGGCGTCCTCCATTTCGTCCAGTTCGTGGCCATCCTGGCCCTCTCGTTCGCGAAGACCCCGTTGGTGACTTCGCCGGTGGTTGGCACGTATCTGCGCTTTGACGCGTCGACCAGTCACCTGGTCACCGCCCAGCGCTCCATCTGGGATCTGCCGATCGGCCCGGCCGTCGCCCTCTTCTTCCTCATGAGCGCCGTGGCCCATTTCGCCATGGCTCTCCCGGCTCGCCGCTGGTACGAGGAGCATCTCGCCCGTGGCCAGAACCCGATCCGTTGGATCGAATACTCGTTCTCCTCGAGCGTGATGATCGTCGTCATCGCCGGCCTCGCCGGCGTCCAGGACGTCGGCGCGCTGATCGCGATCTTCGGCGTCAACGCGGCGATGATCCTGTTCGGCTGGAGCATGGAGATCGCCAACGAGGGGCGCGCCCGGCCACAGTGGCTCCACTACGTCTTCGGATGCCTCGCCGGCGCCGTTCCGTGGATCGTCATCTTCGTGACGCTCCTGATCTCCGCCACGGAGCCCGGCTCGGCCCCCATCCCGGGATTCGTGATCGCGATCTTCGTCTCGCTGTTCGTCGCCTTCAACGTCTTCGCGATCAACATGGTCCTGCAGTACCGCAAGATCGGTCGCTGGCGCGACTACCTGCATGGCGAGCGGGCCTACATGCTGTTCAGCTTGATCGCCAAGTCGCTGCTGGCCTGGCAGGTCTTCTTCGGTACGCTGCGGCCGTAGGCCTGATCGTCCCGCGAGACCCAGCCCGACCGGCTGTGCGGCGTCCGGCTATCCGGTCGTCGTCGGATGCTCCTGGTCGCCGTGCCAGAAGCCGGCGAGGGCTTCGGCCACGGCCTCCTGCTCGGCCGGCGTCAACCGGCCGCCGAACTCGCGCTCGATGACGCGCAGGTGCTCGACGAACGCCTGGTCGTGTCGCCGCCGGCCTTCCGGCGTCAGGACGACGCGGACTCCGCGCCGGTCGCCGGGGACGGGCTCTCGGTGCACGAGACCGGCCGCCTCGATTCGATCCACGAGCCGGGTCAGGCCGCTTCGCGTGAAGAGCGAGCGCTCCTCGAGCTCCTGCATCCGGAGTCCGCTGCCGGGGGCGTCATAGAGCTGGGCCAGGACGTCGAGCCACGTCATCGGGAAGCCCTCGCGCTCGACGAGATCGCGCTCGGCGATGCGCAGGACCTTGGCGCTCGCGAACAGCACGCCGCGCCATGCATCGTTCCACGTGGTCGCGGGTCGGGTGGGGTCCGTGCCCTGCTCCATGTGCGGAGTGTACCAGAGCATATTCTGGAATTGCAACAACTGTACGGTCATCTATTGACATTGCAGTAGGTGCCTCTACACTCGGCATCAGGACCGACGGTGAGACGTCCCCACCGTGGCCCTCGGCGATAGGGAGCCTCCACCATGACCACGCTCTTCGTTCGACACACAGCGGCCGACTACGCGGTGTGGCGCCGGGTCTACGACGCGTTCCGGCCGAAGGCCAGCACACTCGGCGTCCAGTCCGACGCGGTCTACCAGGCCGCCGACAATCCGAACGAGATCACCGTGACCCACGACTTCGCGACCCTGGATGCGGCCCAGGCCTTCGCCGGGAGCCCCGAGCTGCGCAGCGCGATGCACGACGCCGGCGTCGTCGGCGCGCCCACGATCTGGTTTGCCCAGCGCGTCTGATCCGTTCTCGCTCGGCGCCGCCTGCCCGCTCCGGCCGGCAGGCGGCTCGGCGGACCGCGCAACGCGGCAGCGCTGACGGGTACTCGCCCGCTCGTTGGAGCGGTTCGCGAAGGCAATCGTGAAGCTGACGGAGGCGCCCGATGAGCGATGAAACGAGCTCGGCGAGAGTCCAGGCGCTCGCCGACGCGACGCGGCCCTTCATCCGGTTCTTCACCGAATCCGCCTACGCGCGCAAGGCCGGCACCCCCGGGGTGAGCGACTTCGCCATCGGCAACCCCCACGAGATGGCGTTGCCGGGACTCGTCGCCGGCCTGCAGCGCTGGGCGGTGCCCCAGGACGAGCGGTGGTACGCGTACAAGCTCAGCGAGCCCGAGTCGCGCGAGGTCGTCGCGGCCTCGCTGCGCGACTGGCGCGGCATGCCGTTCGAGCCGGCGGACATCGCGATGACCAATGCCGGCTTCGGCGCCCTCGCGATCGGCCTGAAGGCCGTGACCGACCGGGGCGACGAAGTGATCTTCAGCCTGCCGCCCTGGTTCTTCTACGAGGCGCTCTGCGTCGAGGCGGGACTGGTACCGGTCAAGGTGAACACCGTGGCGACGACCTTCGACCTCGATCTCGAGGCGATCGCCGACGCGATCACCCCGCGGACCCGCGTGGTCATCGTCAACACCCCCAACAACCCGACGGGCCGCATCTACCCGCCGGAGACGCTGCGGGCGCTTGCGCGCCTGCTCGAAGCGGCGTCCCAGCGGAACGGCCGGACCATCTACATCCTGTCGGACGAGCCGTACAGCCGCATCGTCTTCGACGGCCACCCGTTCCACAGCCCGACCGCCTTCTACCCGAACACGCTGCTCGCGTACAGCTATGGAAAGGTGCTCCTGGCGCCGGGACAGCGCCTGGGGTTCCTCGCCCTGCCGCCGACGATGCCGGATCGCGAGCGGCTGCGGCGCGACATCATGCTGGTCCAGCTCGCAGGCGCGCACATGTGGCCGAATGCCCTGATGCAGCACGCACTCGGCGATCTCGACCGCCTCTCGATCGACATCGCCGACCTCCAGCGCAAACGCGACCGGCTGGTCGAAGCTCTCCGCGCGATCGGCTACCAGGTCCACTCGCCCGAGGGCACGTTCTACCTGCTGCCGAAGTCGCCCTGGAGCGACGACGTCGCCTTCGCCGACCTGCTCGGCGAGCACGACATCCTGGTGCTGCCCGGATCGGTCGCCGAGATCCCCGGCTACTTCCGGCTCTCCCTCACGGCGACCGACGACATGATCGATCGCGCCCTTCCGGGATTCGCCGCTGCGTTTGAGCATGCGAGCTCGCACGAGGCGGGAAGCGCCGGCCCGAGCCGGACGGCGACCCCCCCGTGAGCGCCGACCTTGCCGCCTGGACCTGGGCCGCGGTCCATGACCGTCCGGACTGCTTGTCGTCGAGCTCCAGCCTCGTGATGGAGAGCCTTGCAGCCTTCCAGGCGGAACCCTGCGCGTCGACCTGGTATGGCTTCGTCGTTCGGCTGGGCCTTCTCGTCGAATCGAGCGAGATCCGCGAGCTGCTGGGTCAGCTGGACCCGTTTCCGGCCGTCACCTCGCAGGCCCTGGCCGATGTACTGCTGACACGGGACGTCACCACCGAACAGGGTGCTGGCTGATCCGGAGGCCGTCGCCTCGATCGGGCCTGCAACGGGTCATGATCTCGGGAGGTCGATCAACCCCTGCTCGATCGCCCGCGTGACCGCCGAGGTTCGATCGGAGACGTCCAGCTTCTCGAAGATGTGGGCGAGATGCGTCTTGATGGTCGCCTCGCTGATTCGCAACGCGTGTGCGATCTCCTTGTTCGACGCGCCCCGGGCAACGAGCGCCACGACCTCGAGCTCGCGTCCCGACAACGCCTCGCCCCCCGCGTTCGGTCCGGGCACGAGACGATGCATCAGGCGAGCGGCGACCGAGGGAGCCAGGGGAGAGCCGCCCGCCACGGCGCTCCGCACGGCGGCGAACAACGTTTCCCGGGGCGTGTCCTTCAGCAGGTAGCCGGCCGCCCCGGCCTCGATGGCCCGCAGGATCTGGTTGTCCGAGTCGTAGGTCGTCAGCACGAGGACGGGCGGTGGGTTGGGCAGCTGGCGGATGCGTGCGGTGGCCGCCACCCCATCGAGGACGGGCATCTGGAGGTCCATCAGGACGAGGTCGGGCCGCGTTGCCTGCACCTGTTCGATCGCCTGCGCGCCGTTCGCGGCCTCGCCCACGACAACAAAGCCGGGATCGGTCTCGAACATGCCCCGGAGGCCGGTCCGCACGACGGGGTGGTCGTCGACGATGAGCAGGCGGATTCCGGTCATGGTGCGGTCAGCTCCCGAACGTGCTCGGGCGCGGAACAGGGAGCCGGGAGGCTCACGGCGATCGTGGTGCCCTCGCCGGGCGCGCTCTCCACCGCGACGCTGCCGCCCAGCACCGCGGCCCGCTCGCGGATGCCCATGAGACCAAGGCCGCCCGCGGGCCCGGGCGTCGGTGCAGCCGGGTCAAATCCCCGACCATCGTCCGCCACATCGAGGGTGACCTCATCGGGGAAGTAGGAGAGCGTGACGGTGACGTGGCCGGCGGCCGCGTGGCGGCGGACGTTCGCGAGCGCCTCCTGCGTCGCGCGCAGCAGCGTGATTTCCACGTCGGGGTGGAGGGTGCGCACGGTCCCCGTGACCGTGACATCGGTCGTTGGGCCCTCCTGGGCAGCGACGGCGGCGACGCGCTCGATCGCGCCCGGGAGCCCGCCGCCCGCGAGCGCCTCGGGCCGCAGTGCCCACGCAAGGCCGCGCGCGTCCGCGAGGCTGAGTCGCGCGACTTCCTCCGCCTCGACCACATGCCGCTCCACGCGCTCCTGGTCGTGCCCGAGGGAGCCCCGAGCTGCCTCCAGGTGCGCGACGACGCTGGCAAACCCCTGGGCCAGCGTGTCGTGGATCTCGCGCGCCAGGCGGCTGCGCTCCTCCAGCACCCCGGCCGTGCGCTCGGCGGCCGCGAGCTCGCGCCGCGTCCGTTCGAGCTCTGCGATGAGGAGCCGACGGTCGAGGCTCTGGCGCGCGATGGCCCCGAACCAGAGCGAGATGCCGAACGCGAAGGCGATCTGGGCGACATCCGAGAGCAGGCTCGGGGCCGCGCTGTCGAGCCGCCAACCATTGACGGTGAGCTCGGAGAGCGAGAGCGAGATCGCGAGGCCGCACGCCCCGACGAAGACGGCCGAGCGCCGTGCGTAGAGCAAAAAGAAGATCTGCGGGTAGAGCGTGAACTCGAGGTACGCGAAGTACGGGTTCAGCTGGAGCAGGACGCCAAAGCACAGCGTGACAGCCGCCGCGTATGGCACGCCGAAACCGAACCACCAGCCCCAGGCGCGGGGATGGCGCATGAACATCGCCAGGTAGAGGAGCAGGACCACGCCTGCGAGCGCGAGGGCGGCGACCGTCGCCTCGATCGTCGTGCTCCGGGAGGTCAGCGCGAGCGCCGTCGCGAGGACGATCGTCCCGATGTTCCAGGCGTGCCATAACGGCAGGCTTCGAACCCAGACGTCCGACGGCGCACCGATCACCGCCGCGTTTCCGGTCGCGGTGATCGGTGCCATCTCGTGCGACGCCGCGCTGAGCACGCTCATCCGCATCATCGTAGACGCCGCGACCTACGCGAACTGCCTTCCGACGAACCGCCGGTACACAAGGAGCGCGGCGATTGCGGACGCGATGCACCAGCCGACGATCCAGGCGACATCGACGATTGGTTGTGCCCCGACCGGCAGCCCAGTCATCGACTGCGCAAGCATGGACAGGTGATACGTCGGAGTGAGCTCGGCGACCTGCCGGACCGCCGCCGGGAGAGCGTCGACGTCCAGGAAGACGCCGGCGGTGAGCGACAGCGGCATGAGGATGAGGAGGTTCACCGCACCGGCGCTGCCCGGGCGAACCAGGAAGCCGACCAGGAAGCCGATCGGGGCGAGCGCGAGCGAGCCCGCGAGAAGGAGCCCCGCGGTGGCGAGCCACGTGTCGAGCGGGAGCCGGGCTCCCGTCATCGCGCCCTCGATCCCCAGCAGCAGGATGATCGCGGCGGAAGCCAGGAGGACGAAGACCAGCTTCGCCGCGAGATACGCCGCGGCCGGCATCGGCGTGACGCGCATGAGCCGCAGGTCACCACGTGCCCGCTCGTCGGCGATGGTGTGGCCGATCCCGGACAGGGAGACGCTGAGCACGCCGAAGATGCCGAAGACGACGATGAGGTATCCGCCGACGGTGCCACCTCCGAGTACGGGCTCAGCCGCCCGCGAGATGCCGATGATCGTGTAGAAGAAGAGCGGCAGGGCGATGGCTGCCATCGCGAAGTCGGGTGCGCGGAGGTGGCGGCGCAGCTCGGCGGCAGCCTGCAGAGCGAAGGGTCGCAGGGATGCGCGTTCGATGCCGGGTCGGGCCAGGCTAGCAAGGGTCAGGGTGCTCATGATTCGGTCTCCTTCACGAGGTCGAGGAACGCCGTCTCGAGCGCCCGCTCTTCGACGGTGACCTCTTCGACATGGGTTGCTCCGCCGAAGAGCCGGCCCAGCACGGCTTCGGCGTCGACGGCCACGATCTCCAATCGCGACCCGGTGCGCTCCACGCGGACCACCCCGGGCCACGTGGCGACGACGGCCGGGTCGAGGTCGGCCCGCACGCGGATGGTCTTGCCGCCGGCCTGCGCCTTGACCTGCGCGGGGGTGCCGTCGCGCACGATCTGGCCGTGATTGATCACGACGATGCGTGTTGCGAGCGCATCCGCCTCTTCGAGGAGGTGCGTCGCGAAGAGCACCGTGGTGCCGTGTCGCGCCAGCTCCGTGATCACGTCCCAGAAGTGGCGCCGGCTCTCGACGTCGAGCCCCGTGGTTGGTTCATCGAGGACCACGAGCTCAGGGTCACCGCACAATGCGAGGGCGAACATCAGCCGCTGGCGCTGGCCGCCTGAAAGCCTGCCGGCTCGACGTCCTTCGAGGCCGGCCAGCCCCGCGGCGTCGATCACCTCAGCCGCCCGCCTCGGACGCGGGTAGTAGCTGGAGAACAGCTCCACCAGCTCGGCAACGGAGAGCATCGGGGGCACGCCCGACTCCTGGAGCATGGCGCCGATCCGGGCTCGCGCCGCCGGGTGCTCGGGCGGCAACCCCAGCAATCGGACGGTGCCGGCGGTCGGGCGGCGCAGGCCCAGGATCAGAGAGAGCGCCGTGGTCTTGCCAGCGCCGTTGGGTCCCAGGATCGCGGTGATCTCCCCAAGCTGGATGACGAGGTCGATGCCGCGGAGGGCCTCGATCGCGCCGTACCGCTTGGTCGCGCCACGAAGCTCGACGACGGGGGCCGCGGCCGAATCGAGCGCGGGCGCCGCCGCGAACCCAGCGTGGCCTGTGAGTGGGGCGAAGGTCATTGGGTTGTCTCCGAGTGGCCGGTGTTCTGCCACCGGACCTGCTCGCAGTGTCCGTCGCGGGCTCGGTGCAGACCATCGGCCGCCCAGTCACGCCGCGGTCGGGTGATCAAACGATGGCTATCCCCCATTCGGGGGATAGCCGCATTTCGACCCCGCATGCGGTCGCGGAGCGCCGCCCTCTCACGATCCTGTTCGCCGACCCCGATGGGTCTGGTCTTGTGGAGATCGGCGCTGGCCATCGGCGCTGGTTATCGGCCGTCGCTCTCCTGGTGGCTCGACGGTGCCGCGCGCCGGCCCGCGCGTCACATCGAACGCATCGTCCAGTCGGCGAACGCATGGACCCTGGCGGGCGTCCCGGGTCCCACGAGCGGCAGGCCAGAACGACCGTCGGGACCGTCGCCGGCCACACGACTCCCGCGAGAATTCGCGTCCGTTTCACCGGGGGAGTGTTCCTGCTTCACGGCCCGGAACGTCAGAGGCGAACGGCCCATCCGGTTCCGTTCCGCCATTCTCCGCGCCTGGCCACGCCACGACCCGCAACAGGCGCCGGCAATGGGCCGGCCACTGGGCCGACAGGAGGTGGGAGGCGAAATCCAGCCGTTCCGCGCCGGTCGCCGTCACGAGGAAGCCGTCCTCCACCCGCAGCCCGCCCCCGCTGGGGCCCACGGCCGGAGATCGCTCGCGATCGAAACGCCGGCCACGAACGCCTGCGACGTTCCACGGGGGCCTGCGACGGTCGCGGACCGATTGGGCGATGATCTGCGAGCGATGAAACGGTCAGGCGGCGCTGCTCGTACCGAGCGCCGAACCTGCTCCGGGCCCGGCCCGGACGTGTTCCGGCCCACGGCGATCCCGGCGCCCTCGCGCGCGCGATGACCCCGCCCGCCGCGAAGGGACGAGGGTTCGCCTGGCGGCGATCGCTCTTCGTCGTGCTGTCCGTTGTCGTGCTCGCGATCGTGGCGAGCCAGTTCACCTCGGCCGAGGCGTTGGGTGCGGACCTCTCGAAGGCGGACCCCGCGTGGGTGACGGTCGCGGTCGTCCTGCACGGGGCGTTCTTCGTCCTGTACGGAGGGCTGTACGCGGCGGGGTTTCGCGCGGTCGGAGTCTCCAGCGGGGCGCTGCGGCTGGTCCCGGTGATGTTCGCGTCGATCTTCGCGAAGACCGCCGTCCCGTTCACGGCAGCGCCCGCGGCCGCGGTCTTCATCGACGACGCGATGGCGCGGGGCCAGTCCGGCCCGCGGACGGCGGTCGGGGTCGTCGTCACACTCGCCGTGGACCTGCTGACGGCGCTGCCCTTCGTGCTCGCCGGCACCGTCGCCCTCGTGATGCGGGATCGGCTCGTCGCCTTCGCCCTGCTGGGCACGGCCGTCTTCGTCGTGTTCATTGCCGGCGTGCTCGCGACCCTCGTCCTGTCGGCCCGCATGCCGCGGGTGCTCGAGCGGCTCTTGGTCAGGTGCGGTTCCCTGGTCAACCGCGCGGCGGTCGTCCTTGGGCGTCCCGCTCCCGTGCCCGACGGGTGGGCACGTCGGACGACCGAGACGCTCGCCGCGGCCGTGACCTCGATCCCCGGCCATCCGCGCGACATCGCGATCGCGTCCGGCTACGGGCTGCTCCTCCACCTCGCCAACCTGGCGGGCCTCGGTGCCCTGTTCCTCGCCTTCGGGCAGGGCCTGGACCTCGCCGCGCTCGCTGCCGGATTCGGCATGAGCATCGTCTTCTTCATCATCGCGATCGTGCCGGACGGCGTCGGAGCGGTCGAGGGGGCGATGGCCCTCGTCTTCGTCCAGCTGGGGATGCCGGCGACCGCGGCGATCCTGGTTACCCTGGCCTATCGCGTCCTCAACGTCTGGCTCCCGGTCGCGATCGGGTTCTGGTGCGCGCGGCGGCTCCGGCTCTTCGGCGCCACCGAACGGGCGGGGGACGCGCTGCCCGAGATCGAGCCCGGATCCCTGTAAGCCGGCGCGCAGACCAGCTCGTGCGCGAGGCCGGAGCGGGTCGCGAACGGCTAGAAGTCGGCGCTCGCGGGCGTGCGCGGGAACGGGATGACGTCCCGGATGTTCGCCATGCCGGTGGCATAGGCAACGGCACGGTCGAACCCGAGCCCGAAACCGGTGTGCGGCACGGTGCC
>Ga0182010_10001222_pt1 | contig 13752 bp, 18 predicted proteins | sample 611E1MmetaG_FD_120488 | JGI IMG/M metagenome (GOLD analysis project Ga0182010, IMG submission 120488) | Permafrost microbial communities from Stordalen Mire, Sweden - 611E1M metaG | ecosystem: Environmental > Terrestrial > Soil > Wetlands > Permafrost | place: Sweden: Stordalen | collected...
AAGTTTCATTGGGCTTTGTCGAAGGGTTTAACAATAAGATTCGGGTGATCCAAAGAAGGGCTTACGGGTTACGCGATGAGGAGTATCTCCGACTGAAAATCCTCACCTGTATGCTCAAAGAGAGATAAAATGACCCACACGATCACGCGATGACCCTAAATAGTTTATGTTAAAAATCTGTGGTTCTTTGATGAGGTCCGTAGATATACGAGGAGTTGGGCTGATCTTATATGGCCATAAAAAGCCGCTCAGAAATGGGCGGTTTTTTATTAGAAAATAAGTAGCTCAGAATGAGTATTCTGGGAAATAGCTCAGTAAATGAAAACGAGACGTCATTTAAATTGCATCCTCTTTGTTAACAACTAATATATTTGGTGCCCTTTTATCCTGCCTTGTGTCGAGAACGACTTATCGCACTTATGATATTTCAACTGGATATCATTGAATTTGCGATCCTGAGTCCACTACTGATTACTTGGGTATGCCATGTAAAACACATGACTTGCCGGTTAAAGTCCGGTCATGGTATTTCGGTAGTTCACCCATGTAGCTAGCGGGAGGTGTAAAGGGTAACCTGAAGCACTAAGTTTCCTGACGAAGGCACCGAAAGGGGGCTGAGCGAATCTGTGGGTCGCAGTGACTGCGAACTCAGATGTAGCCTCGATACTTTAAATGGAGTCGTCGACCCTGTCCAAGAAAGGGGAAGACCGCAGCAGCTCTCTTAACGATAACTACCGTAACTGATAGATGGACTTCCGGGGTAACAGAGGTGACACTCATAAAAAAGTGGTGGCGGCGCAGGGATTCGAACCCCGGACTCTGCGAATATGAGTCGCATGCTCTACCAACTGAGCTACGCCGCCGTTGGAAAGAATAAACATTATATCAAACATCATCTTCTTCAGGCAAGGCCGTTTCCCAGCCACCCCGAATTATCCGGATTATGATACAATTAATGACTTCTGCTAACAGTGTGATATGTATACGGTATGAATATGGACGATTGCAATAGGGACGACGTGCTCAGCATCGCGAAGCGGGTCCTCAAGACAGAGGCTGATGCTGTTTTTGCGCTCATCGACAAACTTAATGGCCATTTCGAAAAAGCCATTGAAATCATGTATAACGCCAAGGGCCGGGTGGTTGTCACCGGCATGGGCAAGTCGGGCCTGATAGGTAAGAAAATCGCTGCAACGCTGGCCTCGACCGGTACTCCTGCTTTCTTCCTGCACCCGGCCGAAGCGAGCCACGGAGATCTGGGAATGGTGACTTCCCGCGATGTTATTATGGCCATTTCGAACAGCGGCGAAACGGACGAGATTATCGATCTTATCCCATTTCTAAAGCGATTCAATGTGAGCGTTGTTTCGATGACCGGCAATCCTGACTCGACCCTTGCGAGGACCGCCGACGTAAACATTGATATCTCTGTCATGGAAGAGGCCTGTCCGCTGGGTATAACCCCGACTGCTTCAACGACCGCAACGCTCGCAATGGGAGACGCTGTTGCCGTTGCCCTTTTGGTCAAGAGGGGATTCAGGCAGGAGGACTTTGCATCGTTTCATCCGGCAGGAAGTCTCGGCAAGAAGCTCTTTGTCAGGGTCAAAGACCTGATGCACAAGGGAGAAGCCCTGCCGTTGATAGGATCGTCTACGCCGGTAATGGAAGCATTGATGGAGATATCATCTAAGAGGCTTGGGATCGCAATTGTCGCCGGGGTCGACAGAAAGTTGCTTGGCGTTGTGACGGACGGAGACGTGCGGCGCGGCGTCCAGAAGTGGGGGAAGGATTTCTTCGATATGAAGGCGGAAGCGGTTATGTCCAGGAACCCGAGATCTATTGCGGAGGACGAGCTTGCCGCAAAGGCCCTGTCGGTAATGGAGACTTATTCGATTACTTCACTGGTGGTGGCCGGGCCGGATGGCAAGGCAGTCGGGATAATTCATCTGCATGATATCCTGAAGGAAGGGATAGCATAAGAAGCCTCTGCGGAAAAGGGGCAAAGCGCGGAACGGAAAATGCGTAATAAGGCGATAGCTGGAATAGGCGAATGGACAAGGTAAAAACAGGAAAGATCAGTAAGACAAAGATCATGGCCGCGGCCCAAAAAATCAAACTTCTTATTCTCGATGTCGACGGCGTGATGACTGACGGGAGCATTATACTCGATAACAACGACAATGAGATAAAGTCCTTCCATGTCAGAGACGGCCACGGGATCAAGATGCTCGGCAAGGCCGGGGTACGAGTTGCGATCATAACCGGGCGTTATTCTGCGGTTGTCGACCGCAGGGCGCTTGAACTAGGCATCGACGATGTTTATCAGCGCTGCTATGTCAAGACAACAGCCTACGAACAGCTGCTTGTTAAATATAACCTGACGGATGTCGAGACGGCATATGTCGGCGATGATGTCGTCGATATAGCTCTTTTGAAGAGGGTTGGCTTGCCGATTGTCGTTGCCGACGGCGCCGATGATGCGAAGAAATACTCCATCATGATCACCAGCAATCCGGGAGGCAGGGGGGCGGTCAGAGAAGTCACGGACCTGCTGTTGAAGGCCGCGGGCAAATGGGAAGAGTTGCTGATCGAGTATGATAAATGAGCACCATAAGACTTAACGTTCCCACCATCCTCACATTCAGCCGTATTATCCTTATCCCTTTCTTCGTGCTGATTACGCCAGCCAGCCCGATCCTGGGGGTGACTATTTTTCTGATAGCGTCGTTGACCGATTTCCTGGACGGCTATCTTGCTCGCAGATCCGGGCAGATAACTAAATTCGGCATCATCCTCGACCCTATCGCTGATAAATTTCTGGTCATCTCCGCGCTCATCCTGCTGGTCGATATGTCGCGTATTGCGGCTTGGATCGCCATAGCGATCATAGTGCGGGAATTCCTGGTCACGGCCATCAGGGTTGTCGCCCTTTCGATGGACATAGTCATACCCGCTGAAACGGGCGGCAAATGGAAGACGGCGGCCCAGATGACATCCATAGTCTTTCTGCTATTACCATATAGTATAGATTTTTTGCCATTCAGTATTGATTTTTACGACATCGGCCTCGTACTGATGTATATATCGCTCGTCCTGGCCGTTACATCAGGCGTCAAGTACACCATCTCATTCTGGAGGCATTTCCAATGATAGTCGCGCTTCTGTTCGCGGCCTTCCTGTTTGGGTCGATCCCGACCGGATATGTGATCGCTATGATAAAAGGGGTTGACCTTAGAAAGGTCGGTAGCGGCAATATTGGTGCAACGAATGTGCTGAGGGCCATGGGAAAGGGGGCTGCCATCATCACTCTTGCAGGCGACGTGCTCAAGGGCGTAATACCGGTACTGGCGGTGAGGTATTTTTACCCTAATACCGGTATCCAGTTTTCAGGACAGCTGGTATCGATTCCTTTGCAGATCACCGATACACGCGTTGCATTCGAAGGTGTCATCGGATTGGCCGCCATCCTGGGGCACAATTTCTCGATATTCCTCAAGTTCAAGGGGGGCAAAGGGGTCGCAACGAGCCTTGGCGTAGCATTAGCGCTCTCTCCGCATGCCGCTCTAATGGCAGCGACGGCCTGGCTGCTTACCTTTAGGGTTTCGGGATATTCATCTTTGAGCGGGCTGGTTGCCTTCGCATCGTTTCCGTTTTGCATTTACATCATCGATTATTCGGCCGAAAAGATAGCGATTGCGGTAATCATCGCGGCGCTGATCTTCATAACCCATCGCGGAAATATTAAAAGACTGATAACCGGCAAGGAAAACAAGTTCATGAGGAAAGGGAAATGAAGAAGGCGGTTGTTCTATTGAGCGGCGGTCTGGATTCAGCGACGACCCTCGCAATGGCAAAAGCCGAAGGATACGAACTTTATGCCTTGAGCTTCGATTACGGCCAGCGCCACGCCATCGAGCTTAAATCGGCTACCAGGGTCGCTGAGAGTCTCGGCGTGAAGAAACATCTGGTAACGCGTTTCGATATGAGGGCCATCGGCGGCTCGGCTCTGACTGATGAAATAGACGTGCCTAAGAGTGACAACCGTGACGTATCACGATACGCCACTAAAGACGGGAGCGCTGAAGGTGAAAAGACACCCGACATCATCCCCATTACATATGTGCCGGCTCGCAACACGATCTTTCTCTCTTTCGCACTTGCTTGGGCCGAGGTGCTCCAGGCGGCAGATATATTTATAGGCGCCAACGCGGTGGATTACAGCGGGTATCCAGATTGCCGGCCTGAATATTTGAAGGCCTTCGAAGCTATGGCTAACCTTGCCACGAAGGTCTCGGTCGAAGGTAAAATAGGGTTTTCGATACATGCCCCATTGCTCTATTTGACAAAGGCTGAGATAATAAATAGGGGTATGTCATTTGGACTCGACTACTCTCTGACATGGAGTTGCTACGATCCCCAAGAGGCAAGAACTGAAGAGCAGAAGGGCGGAAGGACTGAAGGCATTGTCTATGTACCTTGCGGAAGGTGCGACAGCTGTCTATTCCGGGGAAAGGGTTTCGAGGAGGCTGGTGTTAGAGACCCTGTCGTTGGTGCGGTATAGGTTGCAAGGAATGATTATAATTAGGACGAGTTACTTTATCTGGGGTCTTATGGCGGTAATTCTGGTCCTCGGTCTTTCGGGCTGCGCGGAACTGCAACAGGAGCAGATCAAGGAGGAAGAGAGAACCCCGGCAAGGCAGGAGGCGACAAAAGAGGAGGCGCCTGATCCCGCAGAACTGCACCTTTCGGCTGCCGATGATCTTCTTGAAAAAGGTGATTTCGAAGGCTCTATGAAGGAAGACCAAAAGGCACTGGCCCTTGCTGGAAAGCAGCCTCCGGGAGATACCGCCCTTTACAATATGGGGCTCATATATGTCCACTACAAGAACCCAAATAAGAATTATGAAAAGGCGAAGGCCATGTTCGATAAGATCGGCAGGGAATATCCTAACAGTCCGCTTGCGGAAGAGGCGAAGATATGGGCAGGCGTATTGCAAGTGATCGAGAAGTTGAAACAGGTAGACATCGACATCGAAGAAAAGAAGAAAGAGCTGTCGCGATAGAGGGTACCATGGTTCAGCGGTATGCTGACTGCATCGAAAAGAACTCCAACGGGATACGGGCAAAAGAGCTGTCGACCTGGAACTGGACGGGCTACGGTCGCTTTTTTCCTGACGTGGTATACTTATATGCGGCAGACATTCCCGGCAGCCGTTTGAGTCAAACAGAGGTGGACAGATGATCAAGATCTTGATAGCGGATGATCACGGTATCATCAGGAAAGGGATTAAACAGATCCTTTCGCGGACTTCGGATATCGAAGTCACCGCCGAAGCGAGCACCGGGCAGGAAGCACTCGAAAAGATTTGGACCAGCCATTTCGATTTGGTCATCCTGGACATATCACTGCCCGGTAGAAACGGTCTCGAAATCCTCAAACAAATAAAGAGCCAAAAACCGAAGCTGCCGGTGCTCATATTGAGCATGTATCCCGAAGAACAATATGCCGTTCGCGTACTCAGGGCCGGGGCCTCCGGTTATCTCACAAAAGAAAGCGATAAAAATGAACTGGTCGAGGCTATCCGTAGGATAGCAGAGGGGAAAAAATACATCACTCCTTCTCTGGCCGAGAAATTAGCCTCTGAGCTCGAGCCGTCAAACGACAAGGCGCTTCATGAGAGACTGTCCGACCGAGAGTATCACATACTCTGCCTGATTGCAAAAGGTAAAAGCAGCAATGAAATCGCAGAAGAGCTAGCGCTTAGCGTCAAAACAGTGAGCACGCACCGTGCTCGCGTTCTGGAAAAGATGGGAATGAAGTCGAACGCTGAGCTGACCTATTACGCCGTGCAGAGCAAGCTGGTAGAGTAACTGCTCCCGCAGCTAGGCGCGTGAATAAGTTCCAACCAAAAGAAAAGGCGGTAAGTTACCGCCTTTTCTTTTGGTTTTCTGTAAGACCTTACTCGAAAAAAAGTCATTATTTAACTTCTTTCATTTCCGTTCCACAGCCGCACTTTCCCGGTTTCTGACTGATTGTATGGCATTTACATTCTGCGCCGCAGGCACAAGCATATTCCCCCGTTGTTTTGAAGGCTCTCGGCTCTTTCCATCCTTCGGCCTGCAGATATGCCATGCCATCCTCAATTTTCACCACTGTTGCTTTTACAAGATCGTTTCCACAACCGCACTTTCCAGGTAGCCTCGACAGTGTTTTGCAGTCGCACCCTTCGCCGCAATTGCAGGCGTATATCTCGTCACCCACCTTGAGGTCCATTTTCCCCGGTGAATCTGCAAAGGCAATCGTTGCAATCGAAACCGACAGCATAATCGCAAAAAATAAATACAAGCTCATTCTTTTCATATTTATATCTCCTTTTGATTGGGGGTTACTGGCAGATTTTCATCTGCAACTTTTCTCACTACCAAAAGATACTGCTGAGACACAACTTGTGCATTTGGCACAATTGTTCTCTATTGACACCTCCTCAAAAAAGTATAATGCTTATTTCTGTTCATTCAAGCAGTGCCTGGTTCGAGCCGACCGGATGGTCGGATGATCGGGATGGAGGAATGCCGCAAAAGCTTTTTAACGCGATAAGAAACAGTATACTGTTTATATGATCGAATCGGGAGGAAAAATTATGACGGCCAAAATTATCACAATTGTATTCGTAATGTTATTGATTTCCATGGAATCCCCGACCACAACTCAAGCCCACCATACGCAGGATATGCAGGAGATGAAGGAAATGCCGATGATGAAATCGGATGGACCAGTGGCGGCCTTGCAGTGTGAGCCGGTTGATATTATGGCCGGAAAACCCGAGACCATCACTATTTTCGTTAAAGATTCAGCTGGTAAGCCTGAAAAAGGACTCACTAGGACGCATGACCGGATTATGCATGTGGTTATCGCGAGCCGGGATTTCTCTGTCTTTTCCCATATCCATCCGGAGGATTTCGGGCCCATAACAGACGAGATGAAAACGACGGTCCAATATCCGGTGCGTTATACTTTCCCGAAGTCAGGTCGTTATATCGTAGGCATCGACTTTGCAGTAAATGACCAGGCTTATTCAAAACATTTTTCAATTGATGTTGCCGGAGGACCTGAAATGGCGGCGCCGGAAAAAGATTTATCGCGCAGAAAAATGTTCGGGGCGTATGATGTTTCGCTGACGACAATGCCTGACACTATTTCCGCAGGGAAAGAGACGATGCTCACCTATCGTTTCATGGAGGATGAAAGGCCAGTTACCGACCTTGAGCCCTATATAGCTGCGATCATGCATGTAGCGGTAATTTCGACTGATTTTAGGCAGTTCATCCACGAGCATGGTTTTGTGCCGGGCATGCCGATTATGGAGATGGGAGGGCATCACATGATGCATGAAATGTCGCTTCCTTCAGCTTTCGGACCCGAGATCAAGGTGCCCGTGACTTTCCCGGCAGCCGGGGTATACAAGATATTCGGCGAAGTGAAACATAAGGGAAAGGTAATAGTGACTAATTTTATGGTGGAGGTTAAATAGGGCGCGCTGGATGTGGCGCTGTCGAACTTTGCAGAAGTATAAACTTTTTTCTATTACATGCCATGGCCGTGTTCCATATGGTGACTCATGCCGAGATCTGGATCCATGCCGTGATTTGAATCCATTTTTTGTTCGTGATCCATCATGATATGGGCCGCATGGCGAGCGGGGATTTCATGAGTGAACAGCGAGACGCAGAGAAGTATAGCTAGTATCAGGAAGGCCTCGACCCTGGTCCGCTTGAGAAACTTTATGGCGTATGCCACTTCATCTTTTCCCCTCTGCGGAGGGGCTATATATCTGTATGTGAGATATGCGAAGATAAGCAGCTTGGCCGAAAGGAACCACCCGTAAGGCGATGTCAGAAGTGCCCCGAAGGACCTGACTTCCACCCAGGTGTTGTAAAGTCCAGAAAGGACGAGTATGGCAAAGACAGGGCCGAAAAGGGCGAAGAACCTATCAGCGATTCCGGCGACTATATGTTGTTGATCGGAGTTGTCCGCAATAGTGGATGCTGAAAGCATAAGAGATATAGACAGCAACGCACCACCCCAGGAGATAGCGGCCATGAGATGGAACCAGTCCGAAAGCTGCTGCAGGCTGAGGTCTCCATAATCCGCAGCGTGGCTTGACGCGCTGCGTGAAAAGGCGATGGCAGCGCAAGCCGAAAGCAACAGGAAAATGACGATGCGTGAATTCAGGTGCCGTTTCCCTATCCACCAAACGCACCATGCTATAACAATGCTGGCCGTTCTAACAAACCACATGCTCCCGTAATGCGAACTGAACAGTACAGTGGGCAGTAAAGGGGTGATCTCAGTGATGCCCAGGCCTGCCATCTCCATAGTGCGTTGAACAAGCATGCCGATGCTGCTCATGCTCAGCCCGATAAGGCAAAAAAACAGCAGCCGCCTGCAGCGGTCAAAACATGTGTTGGCGCAGATTGACGAGTCGTCGCATGCCGGGCACATAGTCCAGAAAAGGCAGAGGACTGTCCCGACGACAGAGGACAGCGCTGTCAGGTCAATGAATGTAGCCAAGCCGTGCATAAATATATTCAACATTGCATTAACCTCATTTGAACGTGAATGTATAGTCGCCGGAAGTCCGGTGCCCGTCCCTTGATACGACATTCCAAATCACGCGATAGGTGCCTTGAGGAAGTGTTGGCAGTCCGACTTCGAGTAGGACCGAATTGGACGGATTCACGCGGCCGTTGCCCTGGTCGACTCTCTTTCCGGTCGCGTCCTGGACCGTAATCCTGCTGAAGGCCGGCTCCAGTTCGCCGTCGAACCAGATGTATACGCCAGCAGGCGGCGATGAAAGAGTCGACCCAACTTTCGGATTTGAATGGTCAGGGAAGGCATGCCCGTGGGCCACTCCGGGTAATAAAAGCAGTGACGCAAGATAGAAAAAGACTGCTGCCATCCTGAGGTTCATGATCTGCATAATAATCTAGTGGAAAATTGGTCCGCTTATGCTCTTCGGTAACAGGTCATCGACAAATAAATGTATCAGGCCCAAAACGCCGACGGTTTTTCCTGATCTTGCGTTAACGGGTAGCTCAGCGGCTATACCCAGCTCGAAGAACTTCCCGGCCCAGACGACTCCCGGATTTACAGTTCCGGTCGTAAGCCCCTTACTGTCCTGGCTCAGGTTGGTCTGCATGGGAAACTCGACCACGAGGATCATGCGGTTGAAGGGAGAAGGGAGCCCGATGTCCTTCACGTGCTGTTGCAGGTACATAAGGCTGTACTGAATGGTTAACCCCCAGTTAAAAGTCTTCGGATTATAACTTGTATTATTGTCTCCAGTATCCGGATCCACGGTGACGTTCTTGCTTCGAGTGGGGAATCCCACGCCTAGTGCTCCTGTAATTGCAAAGGGCCTTATAAAATTAACTGAATCGGGCAGATCTCCAAGACCTTTTCCGAAAAAGAGCGCAGGCGTTATCCTCGAAAATGAGTCCGAAATCTGGTGTGCACCTGTTCCCCCGATATCAATATCGGTACCGATCGACATAATCAGTTCATGAGGATCATTGGTAAGGAATTGCCATTTTGCTCCTGCCCCAAGATTATCCCACCCGTGAATCGAACTTCCGTCATCAAACTTCTGGTGTATGTATGCTTCATGAAATTCAAACCCGAAGTTCGGGAAAAGGCGTTTGGAATAGTCGATGTTGATATCAGTTTCCTTCGATGCTGGGTCTCCGGATTGTTTATTGTGGTGTATAAGAACTGAAAACTCATCCGAAATAAATGGGTCATCCACCGAGAATGTCGTGGGGAAGAACCTGTTGCCTGCGATCCCGTGCGCCGACGCTATATCAGGCATGACTGAGCAAAGAGATAAGACAAGTGCGACGCCTAACGCTCCAACGGTCCCTAAAGGCAGCCTCTTTGTTGAAATGTGCCGCATGCTTGCTATTACCCACGCAATGCTTCTAATAGCTCGTATCATGCCCCCCTCGTGAGAATCATGTATTGTAAACAAGTCTATAAACAACGGGTAACATCGTCAAGGGACTCGATCAAAGAAGCAGAATATTTCGCAAAATTTGCCGATCTATGGCTGGGTACGATAATGAGCTGGGCAGTTACAGATACATGCTTGGAGACCTGACTTCGAAGATTGCGGCGACGGTGTAACAGTGAGCGGAATAAGGTTGAAGCATCGCATGGCTGTCCGGATTACCGTCTGTTTTATCAGTTAATGAGGTTTCTTGCGTGTCACGAATATAAGCGCGATGAAGGCGACGATGACCATGCCTATCGCCAAGTACGAAATAGTCGTGCCAATGTTGAAAGAAAAGAGACCAACACCTCCGAGGATGATAAAAATTAGAACTGCGATCATAGCGTTTTTATTCATTTCTTCGGCGCTCCCTAAGTTATTGTGTAAGGGCAATACATATCCAAATTATCACAGAATTGCATAGGCCTGTGGCGTTGTGAAAAATAAGAATCTGTTACTGTGGTGGCGGACATAAAAACCGATCAATGTTAGGCGAAAAGACAAAAAAGCAGTTTTGGTTTGACATGTCATAATTCAAGGTATTCGTAATAATTTACGCTATCCTCCCATATGACCATTTTATGTTCGCTCGCCCTGATCGAAATCAGCTTGATCCGCTGGCCTTGTTGATTGCAAAGGACATAGGCTGTCAATATTTTCTCAGTGTAACCTCTGTCACCGGCATACTTTTGAAACTTTTTCCAGGCATCGTTCAGTGCTATGAGCAATTTTGTTTATCCTCTCGATGAGAGACGTGCCAGATATCAACTACGCAATGCCAATAATCCTCTTAATTTTACTCTACTACTTATTCCTCTGAGATTATGTGACGGAAATCACACAACCGGTTTGCCGGAAGTAAATAAAATAAACGGTAGACATTCTCCCCGCCTGAAAGGCGAGGATTCTCAGCTTCCGACACTCCCAAGGGCAGAGCGCCTTATGCAACGAGCCGAGACCTTACTTCCTGCTTCAACGCGCGGCCTGACAGCACCGTCTCTCCGTGCCCTATCTGAGCGACACCCCTTTCGGGACAGGCTAACCGGGAGAGTCCCTCCCTTAGTATGTTCTTTGCTGCGTTCGTATCTGCGTTCTCTGTGTGACCGCAACTTTGACAGTGGAATACTTGCTTGCGAAGGCCTGTTATCTGCGTCTACCCGCCCACACTCTGAGCATTTCTGACTCGTATACTGCGGTGGGACTGTTACGAGGATGCCGCCACCCCAATATTGCTTGTAGCTAAGCTGACGCGTCAGCTCTCCTCACCCCTGATCAAGGATAGCTTTATTGAGTCCAGCCTTAGCCTTTACGTTGTGACCGGGGATCTCAACCGTGCCCTTTTCTGACCGGGGCATATTGCTTACTTGCAAGTCTTCCATGCTACAACAGCGTGGTTTTTGCTTAGTGTTCAGGAGGCCTTGTGCAGGTAATCTTTCCTAATGTTGGCAATATGCCAGTGCAGCTCCTGGATCTTCTTGACTTGCTTACGCCAGTTACTCGAAAACTTCACCTTCTTTGCAAGGGAACGCTGCAGTCTTGCGAGTTTCTTTTGGGCCTTCATGAAAGCGTTGATAGACTCTATGTAGTTACCGTCAGACAGGGCAACCATCTTCTTTACTCCGAGATCGATCCATACTGCATTCACGGAAGGATGTACTGGGTCTGTTACTTTAGTCTCCGTCTGGATTGATATATACCAGTGGTCGATCTCTCTTGATACGGTCACGTTCTTGGGCTTGCCTTTGATGTGTTGGCTTTTACGAAAGCTTATCCACTCGATCTTAGGCAACAAGACACGGCTGTTGCTGATCTCAAAACCTTGCGGATAGCGGAAGCTGTCTTTGCACTGCCCTCTTTTCTTGAATACAGGGAACCGTTTGGGGTTGGCCTTGTCGAATGCCTCATTTATAGCGTTGGATAGTGCTTTGAGTGTCTGCTGGAGAGTCTGCGATGGTGCTTCTGCTAAAAAGTGGGCTCTTTCTTCCAGACAGGAAGTAGAGTGCAGAGCTTGCCATAAGAAAGACAGCTCTGCTTATTGTTAAGCATTTCTTTCTGTAGCGCAAGAGCCTTATTCCAGATAAAACGGTTACAGCCGCCGAACTGACGCGACAATGCTTCAGCTGCAGTACTGGTGTTTAGTCTGAATTTGCATCCCCTACGTATCAGCATGTCTATATTTAAAACAACTACCCTTCTTTGTCAAGGTTGGTTGTAAAGAAACAGCTCATATCCCCGGCTGAAAGGCGAGACTTAACACCGCTTTTATGGTAATTCGGATATAATAGAACTATGAAAAGATATGTCCTGGCCATTACGGGTGCAAGCGGTTCGATCTTCGGCATTCGTGTGCTCGCAGAGATGCTTAAGACCGCGGAGGTGCATCTCGTCATATCGAAGAACAGTTTTCCCATCATTAGGGATGAGACCGGCATCGACTGGTCGCAGGATACGGAAAATACTATCAGAAAACACTTTGCGATAGACAGGCTTTTTTTTCACTCGGATAAGCAGATGGAAGCGCCTGTGGCGAGCGGTTCTTTCAAGACGGACGGCATGTTGGTGGTCCCTTGCACCATGAAGACCCTTTCTGGGATTGCAAACGGATACGCGAACAATCTTATCGAGCGAGCGGCTGATGTGACGATAAAGGAGGGCAGACAACTGCTCCTCTCCCCACGCGAGATGCCCTTCAGCGCCATTCATCTCGAAAACATGCTCAAGCTCGCCAGGATCGGCGTCCGGATCGCACCTCCGGTACCTGCCTTTTATCACCAGCCCAAGGATCTCGACGGCGTCATTGATTTCATAGCCGGCAAGATCCTCGACAGCTTAGGCATCGAACATGAGCTATTCAAAAGGTGGAAGGACCAAATGTAATCATTGGCCCGCCTTTTGCCGAAAGGGCCCGGGTTGTCCGGTGCGGGGCTCTCTCCAACGTAAATTGATGCCTATCATGAACAAACATTCGAGGTACCGCACAAAGCCTGATCTCTTTCGATAACGGGGACCAATCCACAAACCTTCGACTGAATTGCTCCAATATGATCTATCTCATAGTCAGCCCCGCCCGTTAGTGGTAAAATAAAAATATGAAAGAGAGCTGCCCCGGAAGCAAAGAGATAACGAGTCCGTCGCCCGAAGACCTGGTTTGCGTCTTCTGCCACCAAAAGAACGAGATATGGTCTGATGAACCGGACATGAACTGCAAAGGGTGCGGGAAGACCATAACGAGGGACATGGTGATGTCATGTATCGAATGGTGCCCGGCAGCCCGCGAGTGCGTGGGCCACGAGAAATACGAAAGACTCATGAAAAAGATCAGGGAACAGAACGCAGCTACCAAGTAGTACGTTGCAATTAGAGCGAAAATTTTAGCACTACAGCTCTGCAAAAGTCTTCTATGTCGGCACTCTTTTCCCAGAATGTATGCGCGATCGTTACATCGGTCTTTTCGTATTCTGGATATTGCTAATAAAAGGCAAAAAATAGTGGATATCCTGAATACATTAGAGCGTATTAGCCGGAAATTATCATTGGTCGGCTCAAAACTCCACCAAGACCCTACGATTAAAAGTCAACTATACAGCGGCAACCTCCTTTTTAAACCTAAAAACGGCAGTTGAACTTTAAAAACGCAGTTACAAAATTCCAAACACGCTGGCAAATAAGGTAAAAGAGACAGATAGCACAAATGCGGAGCAGT
>Ga0182010_10001223_pt1 | contig 13747 bp, 13 predicted proteins | sample 611E1MmetaG_FD_120488 | JGI IMG/M metagenome (GOLD analysis project Ga0182010, IMG submission 120488) | Permafrost microbial communities from Stordalen Mire, Sweden - 611E1M metaG | ecosystem: Environmental > Terrestrial > Soil > Wetlands > Permafrost | place: Sweden: Stordalen | collected...
AGCCTGCTGCGCGACCTGCTATCGGTCGCGCGCGGTGCAATTGCCGACGCCACCGAGCTCGGCCAGACCGAATACCTGCAGGTCGTCCAGAACTGGGGTGCCCAGGCCGGCGCTCGAACGAACCACCTGTGCCTGGACCTCTACGACCTGCCGCAGATCCCGCATCGCGTCTCGGAGGAGATCGGTGGCGCGGCGCGGTACCTGATCCGTGAAGGGGAGTGCCCGTATTGCCGGATCGCGCGCGAGGAGTCCAAGGCGGACACGCGGCTGATCTGGCAGGACGACGCCAGCGTGGCCTTCGCCCCTTTTGCCTCACGCTCGCCTTTCGAGGTGTGGATCGTGCCGCGCCGCCATGCCGCGGACTTCGGCCGCGCGGAGGACGCGGACATCGCCTCCACGGCGGAGGCGCTGCGCCAGGTTCTGGCGCGCCTCGCCCATCTCGACGGCCCCCCGCACAACCTCGTTCTGCATACGGCGCCCCTCCGCGAACGGGTCGACGCGACGTACCATTGGCACTGGGAGATCCACCCGCGACTGCGCGAGATCGCCGGCCTCGAGCTAGGCACGGGTCTGCCGGTGAATCCGGTATCTCCGGAAGAGGCCGTCGAACAGTTGCTACGCCATCGACCCGAAGGGGAATCCGCAGGAACGCCATGAGAATAGGGGGATCGTCACGGCGTCACAGCGGCGGAAGCGTCGCCGTCACAGGAACCTGGCGCGCATTGGCGCGCTTCCATGTGTGGGCATCCCGGACTGCGGCGGCATCGACTTGGCGCTCGAGACCACGACCTGGCGAATGGAGGTTGGCGTGACGGCCACGGCCGAAAGGTCCGCCGACCGCGCTTTCATCGAGGAGCTCTTCTCTCGCCACCACGCCGAGATCTACGCATACCTGATCCGCATGATGCGCGACGCCGACCTTGCGGCCGATCTGGCGCAGGACACCTTCATCCGTGCCTATCGCGCCATCGAGAGCCTGGAGGACCGGGCCAAGGCCCGCGCATGGCTCTACCAGATCGCCCATCGCATCGCCCTCGACGAGATCCGCCACCGCCGCATCGTTCGTTTTCTGCCGCTCACCGTGGAATCCCACGGCGCCGCTCCCTCAGCCGAGCATCTGGCGATGGAGATGCGGCTGTCCGGTCCGCTGGCGCGCGCTCTCGCCCGAATTCCCGACCGGCAGCGAACCGCGCTCTTGATGGCCGAAGTCGGAGACCTCACCGGCCTGGAGCTGGCGGATGCGCTGGGCGTCAGCCACGTGGCCGCCCGAGCCCTCCTGACGCGCGCCCGTGAGAGCCTCCGTCAGGCCCTCGCCGACGAGAGGCGCCTGGAGAAGGAGCACGAGGCCGCGGTCGACGCCGCGTTCGCCGAGAAGACCCGGTCTGCGGACCCTCGCCGCCACGTCGACGACTCGAAGGGGGCGGACCGGTGAGCGACATGAATACGGCGCGACGGGCTGCCGCGAAAGCCGCCGAGAGGGCCCACCAGAAGGCCCGCCTGCTCGCCTCGGAGGAGATCGACGCGAAGCTGTCCCCGTCCGACGCCACGTGGCTGGCGGTGCACTTGCGTGGCTGCGCCGCTTGCCAGTCAGTGGCGGACGACTATCGCCTCCTGCACACAGAGCTCCGTGGCCTGGCCACACCCGAGCCCCCGCGCGATCTCTGGGCCCGAACCTCCGCGGGCCTGGACGCGGTCGATCGCCGCGGCGCCGGCCGCACCGGTCTGGCGGGCCTGGCTGGTTTCCGCCTGGGTGATCTGGTTCGAAATCGGTCGTCCCTGGCTTCGGTCATGGCGGTGGCTGTCGTGGTGCTGGTCGTCGGGCTCTCCCTATCCTCCCAGGGTCCGCTCTTCGCCCCCGCCGTCGCCACTTCAGGCACGACCAACGTCGTTCTCGTGAGTGCTGCCCCGAGCAGCGGCGAGCCGGCGGCCCTGGCCGTCGTGGGCGGCACCAGCTACTACGTCGCCTCCGAGAACGGCGTGTATCAGATCAAGGGCGGCAGCGCCCAGTGCAAGGGATCGCCCGAGAGCTGCGCGGTCACGAACGGCAACGGCACGGTCCTGGGCTCGGTTACAAGCAAGACGGCGGTGTCCGTCGTGATCTCGCCGAATGCTACCCAGGCGGCCGTCTGGAATGCCAACAAGATCGTCATCCTGCCGCTCGGTGGGTCGGTGTCCAAGACCGTGGCGATCGACCAGCTCACGCCCCGCCCCACGGCGCCGGCCGCGGCGACTCCGACGGCCACCTCCGATCTCACCCAGCCCACAGCTTCGGTAGGGCCGAGCGCAACCGCGAGCGCCACGGAGCAGCCGGCCGAAAGTTCCACGCCGGCACCAGTCGCACCCACCGCAGCTCCCGCGACCGGCTCCGGGCCGACGGCCATTCTCGACGGCTACCAGATCGTCGGCCGCGCCCCCGAGTTCTCCGCCAATGGCCAGTGGGTCGCGTTCTCCGCGCGATCGGTGGGCCTGAGTTCCGGCTCTGACGTTTTCGTCTGGCGAGCCGGGTGGGCCCAGGCTCAAGCCGTCACGACCAGCCACGCCGATCTCTTCGCCGGCTGGTTCGGGCAACGGATCCTGATCAGCGAGTTCACCCGGCTTGACTCAGATGCGAGCTCGACACCGATCCCATCTGCGCCGGCTCCGGTCGCTGGGCCGGCTACGGTCACCGCGGTCTCGTACTTGTACGACCCGCTCACCGCGGCGGTCAGGCAGATCGATCGTTCGATGCTGATGCCGGTGGTCGACCCGACGGGCCGCTTCGTCGTCTACTGGGCCGGCACCGTGGCGTTCGACCAGGCGACCGGACTGTACGGTGCCGGTCAGGGCAACTTCTACTTCGATGCCTGGGCCAACCTCCATCTCGTGGCCGCCCACCTTGGCGGTGAAGGTGGCCCGGCGCCATCGCCCGAGCCAACTGCCGCCCCATCCGAGAGTCCGGCCGTCGCCCAGCCGAGCGATGACGCCAGTCCCCTGGCGATGTCCGATCAGTCGGTCAACGGTCAGATCGCGCCCGTCCCGGCAAGCCAGCCTTCCTCGCCGCCGGTTAGCTCGACCGGCCTGCCGCAACTCGTTCCAGTCGGCTCCACCCCGGGAGTCGTGACGAGCTGGTCGGTTCGCTGGGACGCCAGCGGCCAGTACGTGGCCATCTGGGTGGCCGATGCCGGGGCTACGGACGTTGGCCAGGTTACGCTGCTCAACGTCATTCCCGGATCGACCATGCTCAACGTGGACGGTCTTCTGCTTTCGGCCTCGGCCCGATCGAACATCCAGTTCAACGACTCGCAGTTCGTCTACACCTCGCCGGGTCAGGGCGGCGACGGCAAGACATACCTCTTCCGGCTGCCCGCCGTTCCGCCGGCCCCCATTGCGACGCCCGTAGCCACTGCGCCGGTGGAGAGCTCGGGATCGGGCCAGGCCATCGGCACTGCGGTGCCGCCCGTCTCGACGGATCGCCCGGGGAGCTAGCCGCTCCGCGCGCCCGAGTCGAGCCCGCCGGCCCGAACCCTTTCAGGGTCCGGCGTCACGGCGCGATGCGCTGTATTCTTCGCAGGACCTTTAACGACCGGCACGGTGAGGCCGGGAAGGAGGACTGCGCCTGATGCGGGGCAGCGAGAATCGATGACCGACCGGCAGATCATGACCGGGGATGAGATCCGGCGAGCCATCGTTCGGATTTCCCATGAGATCGTCGAGAAACAGGCCGGCACGCAGGGCCTCGCGCTCGTGGGCATCCAGCGCCGCGGCGTCCCGCTCGCTCGGCGGATCGCCGACGCGATCGAGGAGCACGAAGGGGTCAGGCTTCCGGTAGGGGCGCTGGACATCACCTTCTACCGCGACGACCTGTCGCTCGTAGCCCAGCAGCCGATCGTCAAGGGCACGGACCTGCCGTTTGACCTCAACGGGACCACGGTCGTGCTCGTCGACGATGTGCTGTACACGGGCCGAACGATCCGCGCCGCCATGGACGCTCTGATCGATTTCGGGCGGCCGCGGGCGATCCGGCTGGCAGTGCTCATCGACCGCGGCCACCGCGAGCTACCGATCCGCGCCGACCACGTCGGCAAGAACGTGCCGACGTCGCGCGAGGAGATCGTCAAGGTCCACGTCGAGGAGGTCGACGGGCGCGAAGAGGTCAGCATTGGGCGGCAACTCCGAGCCGGCGAGGCCGCGTCGGCGGACCAGGCATGAGCGTCAAAACCGAGGCGGGCGCAGCCCACGCGGCCGGCTCCGCCCCGACCCAGGAGGTCGTCTGGCACCATCGCCATCTCCTGGACGTGGACGTCCTGACCTGGCCCGAGATCGAGTTGATCATGCGCACGACGGACGAGATGAAGGGGATCCTGGCCCGCCCGATCCGGAAGGTCCCGGCACTCAACGGCCGCCGCGTGACCACGCTCTTCTACGAGGCGTCGACCCGCACCCGAGTCTCGTTCGAGACCGCTGCCCGCAATCTCTCCGCGGACGTCGTGAGCGTTTCCACGGCCACATCGTCGGTGACCAAGGGCGAGTCGCTCGTGGACACGATCCGGACGCTGGAGGCCCTTGGAGCCGAGATCCTGGTGATGCGCCACTCTGTGTCGGGGGCGCCGTATCTGGCGGCCGAGATCTTCGGCGGGCACGTCCTCAACGGCGGCGACGGCTGGCACGCCCACCCGACGCAGGCCCTGCTGGACCTCTACACGATGCGCCAGCATCTCCCCGGCGGCGATCTGCGCGGCCGCAAGGTCGCGATCGTGGGCGACATACTCCACTCGCGGGTTGCCCGCTCCAACGTCTGGTCGCTCACCGCTGCCGGAGCCGATCTCTGGCTGTGCGGTCCGGCCACTCTCTTGCGGGGAATGGATCGGTGGGCCACGGCCTGGAGCGGCGGTTCGGTGCCTGGCCACGGCCGGTTCCACGTCACGAGCGATGTCGATGCCGCCGTGCGGGACGCGGACGTGGTGATGGCTCTGCGGATCCAGCGCGAGCGCATGCAGGGCGGCCTGCTGCCGTCGCTGCGCGAATACGCCGCCAGGTTCGGGCTCAACACTGAGCGCGTCTCGTTGGCGAAGCCCGAGGCGATAGTGATGCACCCAGGGCCGATGAACGAAGGCGTCGAGATCTCACCGGACGTTGCGACAAGCGGTCGCGCGGTTATCACCGAACAGGTGGCCAACGGCGTCGCCGTTCGAATGGCGCTGCTCTACCTGCTCGCCGGTGCGCACGAGGCTGCCGGAGAGCACGAGGTCGGCCACGAGGTGGGGCACGCACACGAAGGCCCTCACGCTCCCGAGGCGACCCGATGAGCTCACAGTCGGTGACCTCCGGCAGAGCGAAAGCAGCCGGCCCCAGCGTCGGCGAGGTGCTCGAGCGGTTCGAGCTCCAGAAGGCCTGGCTGGTCGACCCCGTCTCCGGCCGCGAAGGCACGGGCGAGATCGTCGTCACCGACGGCATTCTCGAGTCGGTCGTCTGGCTTGAGGGCGAGGAGGCGAAGGGAGTCGATGACAAGGGTGTCATCGTCGCCCCGGGCTTTTTCGATCTCCACGCCCATTTCCGCGAGCCGGGCTTCGAAGACGCCGAGACCGTCGCCACCGGCAGTGCCGCCGCGGCTCACGGCGGCTATACCACCGTCGCGCTGATGCCCAACACCTCGCCCACCCTCGACGAGCCGGGCGTGCTGGAGCGCATTCGGTCGGCCGCCCGCGCCGGCGGATCGCCCGTCGAGGTTCTGGCGTTCGGTGCCGTCTCGGCCGGACGGGCAGGGGAGCAGCTCTCCGCGATGGGCGAGCTGGCCGACGCCGGCGTTATCGGCTACTCGGACGACGGCGCGCCGGTTCGATCGCCCAAGCTCCTGCGCAGCGCGCTGCTCTACGCCGGAATGCTCGGCCTGCCGGTTGTCGACCACGCCGAGGACCTCGAGTTGACCGCCGCCGCCGAAGCTAACGAAGGCTACGTCGCCTCGGTCCTGGGGCTGGCCGGCTGGCCCGCCGCAGCGGAGGTGAACGCCGTTTCGCGGGACCTCGCCGTCCTGGCGGACGCGCGCCGCGACGAGCCCCATGCCCGGCTTCACCTGACGCATCTCTCGACGGCCGCCTCGCTCGACCTGGTTCGCCGGGCGAAGGCTGTCGGGCTGCCGGTGACCTGCGACGTGACGCCCCATCATCTGGCGCTCACTGATGAGTGGATCGCCGGCGCGCGGCGCTGGTCGTGGGAGGCGCTCAGCGCCGAAGGCTCGTCCCGCGATCCGTGGGCGGACGGCGCTCTCACGGCGTGGCCATACAACACATCGCTGCGGGTCAACCCGCCGCTCCGCACGCCGGTCGACGCCGCCGCCTGTCTGGCGGCGCTGCTCGACGGAACCGCCTCGGCCGTGGTGACAGACCACGCCCCGCACACGGTCGTGGACAAGAAGGTGGAGTTCGGCGCGGCGTCGAACGGCATCAGCGGCATCGAGACGGCGCTGGGCTTGCTGCTGGCCCTCGTCGATGCCGGCCGGCTGCCCCTGGCCCGAGCCATTGCCGCGCTCACGACCGGCCCGGCGAGCATCCTGGCCGCCTGGCCGGCCGTAGCGGCGACCCCCGCCGCCCGCAAGAGAGGGCTCACGGAGGGCGCCGCCGCAGACCTCGTCGTCTTCGACCGGGCCGACCGCTGGGCCGTGACGGAGGAGTCGCTGCGCTCGCGGGGCAAGAACTCACCGCTCATCGGCCGCGAGCTGTCCGGTCGAGTGCTGCTCACGATCGCCGGCGGCCGGCTCGCCTACGAGGATCCCGAAGTCGGCGACGGGTAGGCCGAATAGCGGCTCGGCGGAGGGGTCGCAACCGGCGCCGTCGGCGCCACCCCGACTCGTGCGAGAATAGGAGTCCGCGCGTCCGCCAGCCAGGATGATCCCGACCGAACCGGGCGACGGTCAGCGCGCCGAAGTGAGGAGAACGCGGAGCCAGTGCCAGTCCTTGCGACCTTCTTCTCAGTCCGGAGAGGACGGGACCCTTTCTTCAAGTTCTTCATGAAGACGCTGCTGCCTCGCCAGATGAAGCAGTACGAGGAGAAGTTCGGGATCAAGTTCATGGGCTGGTACAACGTCGCCCATGGCTGGGATTTCGACAACGTGATCCTGCTGGACTTGCCCGACTACGCCACACTCGACAAGCTCGAACGCGACGAGGCCTCCCGCGCCCTGGGCCACCGCGCCGGGGAGTGGATGTTCGAGCGACACCATTCGATGTTCCTCCGGGAGCGCATCGGCCCGGACCTCGAGTTCAAGGGATAGGGAGACGACCGCGATGGATACGAGTCGCAACGATCTGCTCGGCGAACTCGCTGCGGACGCCGCTCTGGAGCGAACCGACTTCCTGGCATCGGCGTCGGCACAGCTGGGCCGCTTCCTCGACGGCAACGAAGCGCGCATCCGCGAGCTCGGTGGCGTGGTCCTGATCGACGACGAGGTGGATTACCTCGCCATCTCTGAGGACATGACGTTCCGCAGCCGGAACCGCTACCAGGACGAAGCCACGGGCAAATGGGTCACGGACACGGAGGTCATCGAATCGGCCGCGGAGCTCGTCGAGCTGTATAACCTGGCCGACGTCTTCGCTGCCTTCGCCGAGGCCACCAAGCTCGAAGCGGGCATGGAGCCCGAGCCCACGGCCGCCGGCGATCTGCTCCGCTCCGCGGACATCGCCCCGGAGGAGACCGTCCCGCTCGGCGCGGAGAACCCGTACGCCGCCGCAGCCGACGACTGGGCCGCCGGACACGACTACGACGAGGCTCCGGAGACCGAGGAAGAGGCGGCCGAGCGCCTGTACGACATGGCCCTGGCGTTCCAGGAGCGCAGCCAGCAGACCGAGGCCCATCTACTCGAGCAGTTCGAGTCGGCGGCCTCCGCGCTGACCTCCGTGCTGGGCGACCTGATCGTCGTCGACGACGAGGACGAGCGCCTCACGCTCCGCTCCTCGGGCTCCTTCACCGCCGAGGTGGTGTCGGAAGAAGATGCAGAGTCGGGCCAGTGGCAGAAGCTCGAAAGCGCCGACGAGATCGTCAAGTACTACGACCCCACGGACGTCTTCGGCGATCTGGCCGACTCCCTGGCCGAAGCCTTCCCCGATCTGGCCGAAGAGGCTCCCGGCGACGAAGCCGGCGAGGCCGAGGACAGCGACGAGGCCGGAGCGGGCGAAGAAGGTCCGGACGGCGACAAGGCCGACAAGGCCGATAAGGCCGATAAGACCGGCAAGGCCGATAAGACCGGCAAGGCCGATAAGACTGGCGAGACCAAGGACGGCGGCAAGGAGGACGGCGACCGCCGGTGACGATGCGCCTGGTCTCGGCCGAGCTCGTAGAAAGCCGGCAGATTCTGCCGGGCCAGTGGATCCAGTCGTTCGCCGCGCCTGAGCTCGCCACGGGATCGAGAGCGGGTCAGTTCGTCCATGTCAGAACGGGCGACTATTCCGGCCTGGTCTTGAGGCGGCCGTTCTCGATCAACACGGCGGATCCGGCGACAGGCATCGTCACGCTCCACTTTCGGACGGTCGGTCGCGGCACCGAGTGGCTGACGCGCACCCGCGAGGGCGATCGGCTGGACATGCTCGGGCCGTTGGGTCGCCCGTTCGAGGTCGACCCGCGCAGCCACCACCTGCTGCTCATCGCCGGGGGCCTGGGGATGGCGGGGATCCGGATGCTCGCTGACGAGGCGGTCCGGGACGGCCGCCAGGTCGTGGTCCTTTTCGGGGCACAGAGCGCGTCGAACGTCTACCCCTCCAGCCTGCTGCCCGATGAGGTGGAGTATGTCGTCGCCACGGACGACGGCTCGCTCGGCCACCACGGCTTCGTGACCGAACTCGTGGCCGAGTACGAGGCCTGGGCCGACCAGGCCTTCGCCTGCGGCCCGCATCCGATGCTGGCGCGACTGGCGCAGCTCGCGGCCGGGCGTCGCGCTCGGCTTGGCGTGGCCAAGCTCGGCCGAAAGAGGGGCGGCGGCAAGGCCGACCCGCTCGGTTCAACTGCCGCCCGTCGCAAGTCGTTTCTGCAAGTCTCGATGGAGCAGACGATGGGCTGTGCCGTGGGCGCCTGCCTGGGCTGCACGGTTATCGGCGTCGATGGCCCGCTGCGCGTTTGCCGCGAGGGTCCCGTTTTCGCGGCCGAGGAGATCGCATGGCCCAACGCGTGAGATCTGTTCGATGAAGGCGAAGAGGACTGTCATCACCTTTGGCGACATGCGAGTCGGGAAGGATTCCGACAGGTCCAAGCGAACGCCGACTGTCCGCAAGGTCAAGAGCGCCATCGTGCCCGTCGACCGAATCAAGGTCCCCGGCGCCGGCAGGCCGCGGGTCGAGACCGGCGGGTCGGCCGTGGCAGATCTCGGCGCGCCGACGGCCGTCCGCCCGACGCTGGCGGAACAGGCTGCCCTGGACAAGATCGACCTGTCGGTGGATCTGGCGCCGGAGCACGGCGGCTTGATGCTCGCCAATCCGATCATGGTCGCCTCTGGCACGTTCGGCTACGGCGTCGAATACGACGAGGTCGTCGACGTCCAGCGCCTCGGCGCGATCTGCTGCAAGGGCACGACATTGCGGCCGCGCGCCGGAAACCCGCCGCCGCGGGTCACCGAGACGCCCGGCGGAATGCTCAACTCGATCGGTCTGCAGAACCCCGGCGTGGACGCCGTGATCGAGAAGTACGGCCCGCTCTGGCAGGGCTGGAAGGTGCCGGTCATCGTCAACATCGCCGGCGAATCGATCGAAGACTACGTCGAGGTCGCGCGCCGGCTCGACGGCGTGCCGGGCGTGGCCGGCATCGAGCTCAACATCAGCTGTCCCAACGTCGGCAAGGGCGGCCTGCAATTCGCCATCGACCGCGACGCCGCGCGGGCCGTCACCGCCGCGGTCCGGCGAGCGACGGACCTGCCGCTGCTGGTCAAGCTCTCGCCCAACGTGGCGGACGTCCGGCCCATCGCCAAAGCGATCGAGGAAGCCGGCGCGGACGCGATCACGGCCATCAATACGCTGTCGGGCCTGGCGGTTTCGCCCGATCGGACGCGAGCGTTCCTGGGCAACACATACGGTGGGCTCTCCGGCCCGGCCATCAAGCCCGTGGCGCTGCGGATCGTGTATGAGGTGGCGCAGGTCGTCTCGATCCCGATCGTGGCCATCGGCGGCGTGACGAACCTGGGGGACGTGCTCGACTTCTTCGCCTGCGGCGCGGTCGCGGTCCAGGTCGGCACGGCGATCTTCGCCGACCCGGAGCTGCCGGTCCGCCTCGTCGAGGAGCTGCGCGTGGAGTGCCTCCGGCGCGGGCTTAGCTCGTATGGGCCGCTCGTCGGAACGGCTCTGCCAAAGCGCGCCGGGGCATCGTCCGCCAAGGGCGCCGAATACCGGCCCTAGGCCGAAGGGAGGCTGGCATGACGACCATTCGACCGGCGGTCGAGCTTGCCGCGGCGAGAGCCATCGGAGCGCGTACGGAGGAGCTCTTCCGCCGCTCCGGCGCGCTGAAGGAAGGCCACTTCCTGCTTAAGAGCGGCAAGCACTCGGAGCGGTACCTGGAGAAGTTCCTGGTCCTGCAGGATCCCGTCGCCACGAGCGAACTGTGCGGCTTCTGGGCGGCGCGCAACCGTGACGCGGACGGGGCGCCGCTGGTGGACGTCGTCGCTGGGCCCACGACGGGCGGCATCATACTGGCCTTCGAGACGGCGCGCCAGCTCGGCGTGCGCGGCATCTTCGCCGAAGAGGTCAAGAACTCCGACGGCGCCACGCGGCGCGAGTTCCGGCGGGGCTTCACGATCTCCCCGGGAGAGAGGGTTCTGCTCGTCGACGACATCCTGACCACCGGCGGTTCGCTGCTGGCGATGATCCCCGCCGTGGAAACGCTCGGGGGCGAGATCGTCACGTGCGTCGTGCTGGCCGATCGCTCTGGTGGGCTGGCGGCGCTCGGCTCCCCGCTGACGGGGCGGAGTTACCCGCTTCGCGCCCTGTGGCAGCTCCAGCTGCCCACCTACGACCCGGGACCCGAGACATGCCCGGCCTGCAAGGCGGGCGTGCCGCTGCACGCACCCGGCAGCACCGGAGCGGCCGGCGGCGCAACCAGCTAGCGGGGATCGGCAGGGGAGCCTAGCTGGCGCCGGGGGTCTCGTCCGAAGGCAAGAGCGGTGGGCCGACCGAGACCGGGACGGTCGCGCGCCCTCTGAACCCGCTGCGAGGCTCCCGGAGGGTGGCTCCATCCCCGGCCGGCGCGTCGGCCGGCATCACGAAGACCATATCGAAGGAGAGGCTCTGGCCCGGCCGCAAGCTCGACCCGGCGGCCGCGCAGTTGAGCAGCCGGTCGGCCTTCGGCTCGGCGCTGCCCACCAGGTACATCCGATAGAGCGGGCAAGGCGCGAGCGGTATTGCCGACCCGCTGTCGTTGGTCAGGGTGATCGTGAAGTGGATCGTGACGCCGGGGCTCACCCAGCCCGGCTGGGATAATCGGTAGGCCACGTCCACTCCGGGGAGCAGGAGGGGGGGTGGGCGTCGGCCTGTTACCTGGCGTGGGGGTCGGCGTGGACGGCGGCGTCGGTTCGGCGGTCGTGTCGACCCAGGTGATCGGCGTGGGCAAGGCGGGTGTCGGCTGCGGCCCGCCGCAGAGGACCGTGCAGCGCCAGCGACTGAACCTCGAGTGGCCCCGGCGGGACCTCGTCGCGCCGATCGCTCTCGTCCTCGAAACCGCGGTCCCGCCAGCGCTTCATACGCGTCCCCGATTGGTCGCGATCTCCGCGGCCGGGACCGGGTCGGTCAGCGGGAAGTCGAGCTCCAGCTCGTCTCGAATGGCGATGCCGTGGTCTCCGGTGAGTGGAATCTCCGGCTTGAGCAACTTGCGAGCCTGCGTCACGGCGTCTGGCCACAGGCGGACCAGGCGCAAACCGCGGCGCTGGTAGAAGCACAGCGCATCGACATGGTCGTTCGTGGTCACGAGCCACAGGCGGCGAGCGCCCGCGGCACGGGCCTGCTCCACGACTGCGCTCAGGAGCGCTGTCCCCGTTCCATGGCCCCGCTCGAATGCTTCGAGCAGGACGAGTTCGCAGGCGCCCGCGGCGAGGCGGTACGCGGCCACGCCCAGCCAGCGATCGCCGTCTGTGGCCAGCAGGCACGGCAGTTCCGAGACGCGATAAAGCGATCCACGGCTGACCACGTAGGGCGAGCCCCAGCTCTTCGCGATGACGCGGTCGAGCTCGCCGCGCTCCTCGAGTCGAATCGGGCGGATCGTCCGGGCAACCGTCGTCGTGGCTTCGGGCGTGGCGTCGGGCATGGCTGGCGAGGCTCCGGGTGGGCTAGTCGAGCTTGACGTGCTCGTGCCAGTGCGGCGCGAGCACCGGCAGCCCCAGGGCCGCGATCTTGGGTTCGATCGCCGCCTGCGCCTCTGGGTCGCCGTGGACGATGAAGACTCGCCGCGGCACACCCGGGTCGCCGGTCTTTCGACCCTCGATGAAGTGGCTCAGCCAGGCCAGGATTTGCGGCTCGTCGGCATGGGCCGAGAACCCGCTGATAGACCGCACTGCGCAGCGGACCTGGTACTCCTGGCCGCCGAGTCGGGCCGTCTTGACGCCCTGCTGCATGTGCGCCCCGAGCGTCGATTCGCCCTGATAGCCCACGAACAGGATGATCGCCTTCGTATCGCCGATCAGCGTGTGCAGGTGGTTGAGGACGCGGCCGCCGGTGAGCATGCCGTTCGAGGCGACCAGGACGTAGGGCCGTCGCGCTTGATCGATCTTTTCGGAGTCGGCAGCCAGGGGTGTCTCCTGCTGGTCCGGGAAGGCGATCGGGCCTTCGCCGCGGTCCAGCAGTGCCAGCGTTTCGGCGTCGTAGTAGTCGCGGTGCTCGCGATAGATGGTCGAAGCCTTCGAGGCCATCGGAGAGTCGAGGTAGAGCTTGATCTTCGGGATCCGGCCGGCGTCGAGGAGGTGCTGGAGGGCCCAGACGATCTCCTGCGTTCGGCCGATCGCGAAGGCCGGCACCAGGAGCACGCCGTTCTGGGCGATGACGTCCTTAACGGCCTGTTCGAGCTGAGTGAGCGATTCCTCTTCCGGCTCGTGCTCGCGGCCGCCATATGTCGACTCGACGAAGACGTAGTCGGCCTGCTTGATGACGGTGGGGTCGCGCAGGATCGGGGCGGCGGTGCGGCCCAGGTCGCCTGAGAAGACGAGGGTCCGCGCCGGGGTGTCTCCCTGTGCCTCGACGCGCAACTCCACGATCGATGAGCCGAGAATGTGGCCCGCGTCGTGGAAGACGGCGGTGATTCCGGGCGCCACGGCGACGGTCGCCTCGTAGCCAACGGGCTTGAACCGCGCCAGCGAGGTCTGCGCCTGCGCGACGTCGTACAGCGGTCCCTCGAGGACAAGGTTCGGGTGCGCGGGGCTGCCGGCCATGGAGGCCGCGTAGTTGGGGTGGCCGACCGGCGGGTAGCCGAGGCGCGTGCCGAGGGCTTGCTCGTCGTGCAGGGCCAGCTCATCGACGCCCGAAGCCACGATGTGGCCGTCCGGCGTGAGGTCGCCCGGGCGCAGTGCAGCGATGGCGGTCGCCTCGTCTTCCTGCTCGGCGATCTGCTCCTGCTCCACGATATCGGCCAGGTCTTTCTGGTCCTCGCGCGCCGCCTTGTCCGGGTTCTTCACCGCCCAGTGGCGATGCCGCTTGGCGTACTCCTCCTGGAGCTTGCCCGAGTCGAGCAGCACCAGAGTCGCCAGTTCGATAGTGCCCCTGGTCGCGTAGATGGGGCCGTTGAAGCCCTCGGCCACGACGTGCGGGATCAG
>Ga0182010_10001224_pt1 | contig 13743 bp, 14 predicted proteins | sample 611E1MmetaG_FD_120488 | JGI IMG/M metagenome (GOLD analysis project Ga0182010, IMG submission 120488) | Permafrost microbial communities from Stordalen Mire, Sweden - 611E1M metaG | ecosystem: Environmental > Terrestrial > Soil > Wetlands > Permafrost | place: Sweden: Stordalen | collected...
CCCTACTACGATCACGAACGTGCCGCGGAGGCGGCCGTGCAATACGTCCTCGCGCACCCGGAGGTGACGGCGATCTTCTGCGCCAACGACCTGACCGCGATCACCTTCCTGCAGGCCGCTCGCGTGGCCGGGATATCGGTCCCCGACCAGGTTTCAGTGGTCGGCTTCGATGACATCGACCTGGCCAGCATCATCCTTCCGGGGCTCACCACTATGGCGGTAGACAAGCCGGGTATGGGCCGCCTTGCGGTCACCCTCTTGCTGCACCAGCTCGAGTTCGGGAAGATCGCCGGGTGCACTACCCTGGTGAAGCCGACGCTGGTCGAAAGGGCGACGGTCCGCACGATCGAGCGAGAGGCGCCAGAGGCTGGCACGGTGCCCCTCTCCGAGCCGGCGCCCGTGTAGGCTACGCGCCCCCGTTCCGGCACCCTCTTCCGCCCTCTCGCGATCTGCTACCGAGGGGCAGCGGCTACGACGCCGCGCGGCTGAAGGTGCGCGCCCCGAGCGAGATCGTGACAATCGCCAGAATGGCCAGCCGCGCCACTCCAAAGACGACCTCCGGGTCGCGGTAGTTGGCGGAGGGCCGGAACCTCCCTACTCCATCGGGTCGAGCACAAACACCGGGATCTGCCGGTCGGTCCTCGCCTGGTAGGTCGCGTAGTCGGGCCAGGCTTGGACCGCACGCTCCCACCAGATCGCCTTCTCGTGGCCGCTGACCTCGCGTGCGAGGTAGTCACGTTTGATCGCGCGATCCTGCAGCTCGACGTGCGGGTTGCTCTTGAGGTTCTGGTACCAGACAGGGTTCTTTGGGGCACCGCCCAGTGAGGCGACGACGGCATAGACGCCCTCGTGCTCGACGCGCATCAGGGCCGTCTTGCGCAGCTTGCCGGTCTTCGCACCGACCGAGGTCAGCACGATTACGGGAACGCCGCGAAGCTCGCCGCCCTTCTCGCCGTTGGTCGCCTCGTAGAGCTCGGCCTGCTCTCGCGCCCAGGTGGCCGTGCTGGGTTCGTATTCTCCGGTCAGAGGCATATCCATATTCCTTCGGTGACTCTCGCGGCAGGAAGTATCTCGCCATCTTGGCCGTCCTTCCAGGGCGCCGGCCCAGAACACGCGGATGGTGAACGCGGGTTTGCGGCCCGATCCATCCGCCTACACCAAACTGCCGTACGTCCGTTGATCGACATCCGCGCGGGCGGGTGGCGCTCCCCGACCCACGCCAGCATCGCGCGGCTTGGTCGCCGAGACATCGAGGCCCAATAGGTCAGTGACTTCGGACCTCGACGCAAGCCGCGCCACAGGTTACCGCCGTCCCGAGCACAACATTCTGCTGCGTCCGCAGACGCTGGAGTCGAAGGTTCTAGTGGATTTGCCCCGGCGATTCCCGCGTGCCGGATCTTGGTGCCGAGCTGGATCGCTGGTGAGCTCCAGGGTGGGGGGGTAGGCGCCTTCGTTGGCGCTAGATCCGTATTGTGGGCCGCTCGGGCAACCCTCACCGCACCGCATCACCGGCTGCCGCATCATGCCTTGGCATTCATGCGCCGGGATCGACTCCGTCCGCGAGAAACGCGGGCTCGGGTGGAGGTGCAGCGAACTGAATCCAACGGGAGAAACAGAGATGGCAAAGATCACGCCGAATCTATGGTTCGACGGCAACGCGGAGGAGGCGGCCGGCTTCTACGCGTCGTTGCTGCCCGACAGCCGGGTCGACAACGTATGGCGCTCTCCGGCGAACAATCCGAGCACGTCTGCTGGAGCGGTCCTCCTGGTCGACTTCACGCTCGCCGGTCAGCCGTTCACGGGTATCAATGGTGGTCCCCAGTTCCCGTTCACCGAGGCGATCTCGTTCGTCATCGATTGCGAGGACCAGGCTGAGGTTGACCGCCTCTGGAACGCGTTGACCGAGGGCGGCGGATCGCCGGGCCAGTGCGGCTGGCTCAAGGATCGCTACGGGGTGTCGTGGCAGATCATCCCGCGCCAGCTGGGCGAGATGATGAGCGATCCGGACCGGGAGCGGGCCGGCCGGGCCATGGAGGCGATGCTGCGAATGACCAAGATCGACATCGCCGCGCTGCGCCGCGCTTTCGAGGGCAAACCGATCCCTTGAGCTACTCTGGGCCGTGCCGGACCGAGCGGCGTAGGGACTCGACGCCATCCCGGGGAATAGGGCAGGGCCTTCGCCGTCGTCGTCGGGCAGGACCCTGGTCAACGGGCAGATCGAGTTCCTCCTTCGCCGCGCATTGCGGGACGCGGGTCGCCTGCCTGAGGCGAGAGGGACGCGTCCTGGGCGGTCCGATAGCCGCGAGCAAACAAACGCGAACTCTTCGACACGCGAACGCGCAGCAGGTGCGCCGGAGGAAAGATGAGCACTGAGCGCAGTCTCGAGATCAGAGGGATCTCGAAACGATACGGGGAGACAGTCGCGGTACAAGACCTGAGCTTCGACGTCCATGCCGGCGAGTTGTTCGGCTTTGTTGGGCGCAACGGCGCGGGCAAGACGACCACGATGCGGATCGTGCTCGGAGTCCTCGCTCCCGACGCGGGCGAGGTGCGATGGGATGGAAGGCCGCTGGACCTTGCGGCGCGACGGCGGATCGGGTACATGCCCGAGGAGCGCGGGCTGTATCCGAAGATGCGACTGGCCGAGCAGCTGGCATACCTCGGCGAGCTACACGGCATGGCGGGCTCGGAGGCCCGGGTCTCGGCGCTCCGCTGGCTTGATCGCTTCGGCCTGAAGGACAGGGCCAACGACGATCTCCAGGCACTCAGCCTCGGCAACCAGCAACGTGTCCAGCTGGCCGCGGCGCTGGTCTTCGGTCCGGACATCCTGGTCCTCGACGAGCCATTCGCCGGGCTCGATCCGGTCGCCGTCGACGTGATGGCGGACGTCCTCCGCGAACGGGCGGACGTAGGAGTCCCCGTCATCTTCTCAAGTCATGAGCTCGAGCTCGTCGAGCGGGTGTGCGACCGGGTGGGCATCATCGACCGGGGCCGGATGGTCGCCTGCGGCACCGTGGACGAGCTCCGGGCCGGGGGGCAGGAGCGCCGCTGGATCGACGTCCCCGGAGCCCCGGACGACTGGGAAGCCGGCGTGCCGGGCGTCCGGCTCGTGCAGGCCGACGGCACGCGGCGGCTGTTCGAGCTGGATCCGGGCGTCGACGATCAGGCGCTGCTCCAGGCCGCGTTGAACACCGGACCGGTGCGCGAGTTCGAGCGTGTCGAGCCCACCCTGGGCGAGATCTTCCGGACAGTCATCGAGGAGGAAGCGGCATGAACGCCCGGTTCTTGAATCTGGGCGGAACGCGCCGTCTGCCGGCGATCGTCCTCGTCGCTCGCCGCGAGGTCCGCATGCGCCTGCGCTCGCGGGTCTTCGTTGGCGGCACGATCGTGATGACGGTCCTCGTCGTGGTCGGCATCGTTGCGGCGTCGCTGCTCGCCGGCAGGACCACGCCGGTACGGGTCGGCTTCAGCGGCGGATCGCAGGCGCTCGAGCGTTCGTTCACTGCGTCGGCCGCGGCCCTGGGTGAGAACGTGACGGTCAGCGATATTGCTGACGTCGACGCGGGGAGGGCACAGGTAACTGCCGGCACGCTCGACGTGCTCGTGATCGGGTCGGCGACCGCACCGACGGCCGTGGCGAAGGATGCGATCCCCTCGAACGTCGAGTCCGCCCTATCCCTGGCCGCGGAAGCCGCACGGCTCTCCGACGCCGGCCTCTCACCGGCGGCCGTCACCTCGGCCATGACCCTGGTCCCGGTCCAGCTTCTGCAGCCCCCCAATCCCAAGGACAACGAGAACCTGTTCGCCAGCCTGGCCCTGGGCATCCTGCTCTGGATCGCGCTCGGCCAGTACGGGAACATGGTGGCCCAGGGCGTGGTCGAGGAGAAGGCGACGCGGATCATGGAGATCCTGCTCGCCACTATCCCGCCAAGCCGCCTGCTCGCGGGCAAGGTCATCGGGATCGGCCTCGTCGGTCTCCTGCAGCTCACGATCGTAGGCGCGGCCGCGCTCGTCGCGGTCCACGTGACCAATGTCGCCGCGATCCCGGCCCTGGGCGTGGCCTCGATCCTGGGCGATATCTTCTGGTTCCTGCTCGGCTTCCTCTTCTACGCCACTGCCTATGCCGCGGTCGCCTCCCTCGTCTCGCGCCAGGAGGAGGTCCAGGGCGCCGTCGCCCCGATCTCGATCTTCCAGATCGCGGGGTACCTGCTCATGTACGCCGCGCTGCCGAATCCGAGTGGCCCCCTGGCCACGGTGTGCTCGCTGCTGCCGCCGTTCGCCCCCATCCTTATGGCTGTGCGGATGGCGGACAGCGACGTGCCGTTCTGGCAGGTCGGCCTGGCGGTAGCGCTAATCGTGGCATCCATCGTCGGCCTGACCTGGCTCGCCGGCCGCATCTATGCCAATGCCGCCATGCGCCTCGGCGCGCGGGTGCGGTTCATGGAGGCGTTCCGTGGGTAACGCTCGTGGTAGGTACAGCATGTTCCGGCCCTGTCGGGCCGCAGCGATCGGAGGAGGAATCAGATGCCGTCTCGGGTGAAGGCCCATCCATTCTTGACCCTGCTGGCGGTGGTCTCCGCGATCCTCATCTTGGTCGGCCGAGTCAATCACGACCAATGGTGGGGCAACTGGGTCTTTGTCGCCGGAATCGCGGTGCTCGTGGTTGCAGGCGCCCTCTTCCTCCTCCTGACAAAGAAATGATCGAAACGACCTCGTTTCGGGTCGGGAAGTCCGGACACAGGGGGCCGGCGAAGCGAGCCCCGAGCGCTTCCAGCGGAGCGGCACCAGGCGTGCCGCCGTCCCCTGGTGGGCGACTTTACCCTGGATCTCGACCGCGGGTCGCGTCCGTGCCGAGGTCAGTACTCGCCCTTGATAACGAAGAACGAACCCCGAATGGTGCCGGCCAGCTTGGACTTCTGCCTGGCGAACTTGAACCGCGAGGCGAGCTCGGCGGGAACTTCCATCCCGTCCGCGAGCTTGAAGCCCACCGCCCGCTTGCCGGCGTCGTCGAGCGTGTACAGCACGTTGATCGACAGGCCGCTCTCGTAGAAGACGTAGGCCCACTTGATGTTTTCGACCTGGAAGATCGTCGCCTCGAGCGGGCGGGACGAAATGACGAGGGCGCGCTCCTGGCGAAGGATCCGCTGCACCCAGTCGATGGTCTCCGTGGCTTCGCCCGCCGACTCGACCGTGAAGTCGTGGTTGTACTTGTTCTTGAAGTAGCGGGCCTCGTTCGCCCGGAGACCGGCGAGCGCCGGAGCCACGGGAGACGACTCCAGGCCTATGGTCGAGACGTTGATGAAATCCACGACGTAGGACATGACTCGCTCCTTGTGCCTCTGGGGAGGTGTCCGACGTCGGGAACCTGTCGCCCGCTCAACGGGTGGTCGCTTGGACCGTTCTTCCAGGCCGCGACGAGGGACTGGCGCCAGACTGGAATGTACCCGGTGGCGGTGGCAGGCGCTTATAGAACCACGACCGGAGCTTGAGGCCGCAACGCTGGGACCACCGCATCGTCGACGACCCACGACTCGAGTGCGGACGTGGACGCCCTAGTAACCGGGAACTCCGAGCGCTATCGGGTGGTCGTGCTCGATCCTGGCAACCTGGATCACGCCGGGCAGCGCATGGAGCGTCCTACTTACCCAAACCAGAAGCCTGATCTGCTAGTTCGTCGAGGCCGGGCCGTGTCAGCCCGGGCTCGCTCATCCCCCGGACACAGTCGCCAGGTGAGAGGATGTCGGTCGCTTCACTGGCAGTCCTGAGAGGAGATCGATCGCCGTGACAACGCCATTCGAGGGCTTCTCGCGCGACGCCATCCAGTTCCTCGCAGATCTGGCCCTGCACAACGAGCGGTCATGGTTCGGGCCACGCAAGGGCGATTACGAGCGCCTGCTGAAGGAACCGCTCGAGGCGCTGTGCGCGGCCCTGGCCGAGCGTTTCGAGGCGGCTCGACTGCCGCTCCGCGCCGACCCCGCCCACTCGCCCTTCCGGATCTACCGCGACGTTCGCTTCTCGGCCGACAAGTCGCCTTACAAGACGGCCGTATCGGCGAGCTTCCCCTGGGCCGGCGAAGGCGGCGGCGTCGGTGCCTACTTCCACTTCCAGCCGGGCGAGATGCTGGCGGGCGGCGGCATGTGGCACCCCGACCCGGCCCAGCTGGCGGCGTGGCGCCGCGCGGTGGACGGCGACCTCGCGACGGTCATGGCTGCGCTGGAGAGCCCCGACTTTGCGTCGACGTTCGGGCGGGTGAGTGGCGACAGTCTCAAGCGTGTCCCGACCGGCTTTTCCGCCGACCATCCAGGAGCGGAGCTGCTCAAGCTCAAGGACGTGACGTTCGGTCGCGACCTGTCGGACGACGACGTGCTCTCGCCCGACCTGCCGGGCGTACTGGCATCAACGTTCGCCGCCGCGATCCCCGTCCTCCGGCTGCTCGCGCGGCTGTCGCCGGGGGAGGTACGCGCAGGCTGGCTCAGGGGCGGATAGGGTCGTCGTCCACTGCTCCAGGTTGCGCCCTTCGGGGCGACGAACCCCTCTCTTCGCAGCTCAGCCAGGATGCGCCCTAGAGACTGGGGTCGGCGAACGCCGGGCGGCAGGACCGTCGGGACCGAGAAGGCGAGTCGGCACGCCTGGCCTCCTGTCGGGTACGGATCCTGGCCGAGGATGACGGCTCGAAGGTCGGTCAGCGGCGTCATCTCGAATGCGCGAAAGACCTGTTACCGACTCGCGGCGCCGACCATGTGCCGCAACGACTCAGGCTGGTGGCCAGCGGGACCACTTCGACTCCGTGCTAGTCTCCGAGCATGGAGCTCCTCAGCGGGACGGTTGGCCCGGTCGGGACCAACGTCCACGTCCTCGCCGATTCGCGGACGCACGAGGCGATCGCGATCGACACGGCGATTCCCTCGGTTGCCTGGCTGGGCGGCCTCATCGAGGAGCGTGGCTGGCGGCTCAAGCTCATCGTGTCCACCCACGGCCACTGGGACCATGTGGGCGACAACGCGGCCGTGCAGGCCTGGACGCACGAGCACCAGCCTGGCGACGAAGCCCGCATCGCCGTACATCCGCTCGACCGCGAGATGCTCTTGCACCCGCAGCCGCTCTTCGCGCCGTTTCCCATCCCGCCCAGCGTTCCGGCAGTGGAACTGGCCGAAGGTGGCCGAGTCAAATTCGGCGAGATCGACCTCGAGGTCCTGCACACGCCGGGACACACCGAGGGCTCGGTCTGTCTGCTCGACCGCACGAACAGTCTCCTGCTCTCGGGCGACACGCTGTTCGCAGGATCATGGGGCCGGACCGATCTCCCCGGCGGATCCGAGGAGCAGATGGCGGAGTCGCTGAGCCGCCTGGTCGGTCTGGACGACCGGCTGACGGTGTTGCCCGGCCACGGTTCGGCAACCACCATCGGAGCCGAACGCCACTGGCTCGAATGGGTCCGGGCGAACCGGGCGCTGCCTCGCTGAGGCTCGGGACGGGCCCGCCGTCGGGGTTCTCCGTCGGGCCATCTTGTGGAGGCCAGTGGCAGACCGACCTTCCGACATTCTTCGCGTCTGGCAGACCTCCGCCGAATCGCGCTCTTCCGCGGCCTTCGCGCGATCTGCTATAACTCTTTCTGCTCCGAGCGGGAGTAACTCAGCTGGCAGAGTGTCTGCTTCCCAAGCCTGAGCCTCCCAGAACCACCGCTCCCCTCGTGGCAGCCCCTCCATTTCGACCCGGTTATCCGCTGTGGTTCGCAGCCGTGTCCGGTCGGACCAGGCTCGAGTCCCATGCGTCTGCCCAACGTGGCAACAACAGTGATGCGACTCCGCCCCGCGACAAACTTCGCGGCCCGAACAGACAACCTGTATTGCACCTGAGTGGAATGACTCCTACTATTGTGCACAGCCTTGCACTGGAGTTGGAGTCTACGTTGGACGTGAGTCACCCCATTCGAGCCGTCGTTCCCTCCCTCGATGGGCCAGTCTTCGAAGCGTTGGCAGGCACAACTCGGCCGATGACCGTCTTTGATGTTCATCGAGTGGCCCACTCAGGCAGCGTGAACGGGATCCGCAAGGTCCTCGAGCGCCTGGTCCGCGTCGGGCTGGTAACGGTGGATCGGCGCAACAACGCGGCCTACTACGCGGCCAACCGCGACCACCTGGCATGGCCGGCCATCGAGTCGCTCGTCGGACTTCGCGCCTCCCTGCGCACAGCCATCGTCCGGGAGATCGAACAGCTCTCTGTCAGTCCTCTGCACGTCTCGCTCTTCGGCTCTGCCGCACGTCGAGATGGCGACGAAGACAGCGACATCGACCTGCTTATCGTCAGGCCAGACTCGGCTCGAGACGGCGAGAGGTGGGTCGATGAACTGGACCGGCTGCGAGCCCGCGTCCTTCGGATGAGCGGCAACTCGTGCCAGGTATTCGACGTCACGCTTCGGCGGCTCCGCGAGCACCTGGATGCTCAGGATCCTCTCGTGGAGGCCTGGCTGCGTGACGGCGTCCATCTGGCCGGCGCGAAGCTGGCGGACCTCGTCGATCAGGCCCGAAACATGGAGGTCGCGTGATGGCGAAGACCACAGGCCGGACGGCACCGTGCGGCCGGGCCGAAGCTCTCACTCGGCTCCGCCAGGCCGAGGCGTTCGTCTTGACTGCGGAGCTCTGTCTGTCGGAAGCTGACGATCCCGACCTCCCCCTGGCCGGCACGGGCGCCGCGCTCGCAGTCCTCGGCGCGATCGCCGCGGCTGACGCGGCCTGCTGCGCGAACCTCGGTCGACGGTCGCGCGGCCAGGATCACCGCCAGGCGGTTGAACTCGTCGCCGGCGTCCAACCCGGAGGCGCGGCCCTTGCCAAGGACCTGGAGCGGCTCCTCGAGATCAAGGACAAAGTTCACTACGGCGCGGTGGTCGTGGGCCACGCGGAAGCCAAGGCATCGGTTGCCCAGGCGCGGCGCATGGTTAGCTTGGTGAGCGAACTGCTCCAGTAGGACAACGGGCGCGATCGCGCCAACGCCCACCGGCCACGAGCGCCCGCCGCTCGAGCGACGCTGGCAGTCAACTCAGGCGGGAACCTGACCTTCTAGCCAGAACGACCTCTTCACGCGAATCCTCGGTGAGACGTGGCCACACGCCGACGTGCTCAAGCCCAACGGCGATCTGTTGAAGTACGAGTCGCCACTCGAGGACTAACATACGACCACCCCGGCGCGCGAGGGTACGGAGGTGGGCGGCGATGGGACGAACCGGTCTGGCAGCACTGGCAATAATCCTCAGCGTCGCGGTGGCGGGCTGTCGCCAATCCCCTTCGAACGGCCCGCCGACCTACCACTCCGCCACTTCGCTGGCCAACGGCAGCGTCCTGATCGCGGGCGGCCCCGGCGGTGTCTCAAACGCACTTACCGCTCTTCTGGTGCCGCAACTGTACGATCCGGCGAGCGGCCAGTTCACTACAACCGGATCGATGTCGGCGACGCGGTACAACCATACCGCCACGTTGCTGGCCGACGGCAAGGTGCTGATCGCGGGCGGCGACGGCAGCTCTGGAGAGACTCTCGACTCGGCAGAGCTGTACGACCCGGCAACCGGCCGGTTCAGCCTGACCGGATCCATGATCACGGGCCGCAGCCAGCACACGGCCACGTTGCTGGCCGACGGCAAGGTTCTGATCGCGGGCGGGTTCGGCAGCTCGGGAGACGCTCTCGCCGCAGCTGAGCTTTACGACCCGGCAAGCGGCCGGTTCAGCCTAACCGGATCCATGATCACGGGTCGCAGCGAGCACACGGCCACGTTGCTGGCCGACGGCAAGGTTCTGATCGCCGGCGGTGACACCAGCTCGGGAGACGCTCTCGCCTCAGCTGAGCTGTACGACCCTGTGAGCGGCAGGTTCAGCTCGACCGGATCGATGACGGACGCTCGCTGGTACCACACCGCCACGTTGCTGGCCGGCGGCAAGATTCTGATCGCGGGCGGCGACGACAGCTCGGGCGACGCTCTTGCGTCAGCGGAGCTTTACGACCCGTCGAGCGGCCATTTCACCTCGACCGGATCGATGACAACGGGTCGAGCTCAGCATGCGGCTACGTTGCTGGCCGATGGAAAGGTTCTGATCGCGGGCGGGTTCGGCAGCTCCGATACTCCATCCTCGGCGGAGCTGTACGACCCGGTGAGCGACCAGTTCAGCACGACCGGGTCGATGACGACGGGTCGCAGTGAGCAGACCGCCACATTGCTACCCAACGGCAAGGCCCTGATCGCGGGCGGGGTGGAATGGGGTGGCGATGGAATACCTCCAGCCGCGGTCGACTCAGCGGAGCTATACGATCCGGTCAGCGGCCAGTTCAGCGCCACCGGGTCGATGTCGACCGAGGCCAACTGAGGTTCGGCACCGGGCCGATGAGGCGCCAACGTACCGTACCTTCGAAGCCACTCGAGGCTCCGGAGAGCCGAGGCAGCGGGGTTGCCGTTCGCCCCTCTCGCTCGATCTGCTATAACTCCAGTTGCTCCGAGCGGGAGTAACTCAGCTGGCAGAGTGTCTGCTTCCCAAGCCTGGGACTCCCACGGCGGCCATCCTCGTGGCCATCCTCCATCCCTGACCCAATTATGTGCTGTGCTCGTGGAGCTCAGCTCGCGTCCAATCGCGCCCACCGTGGGCGGACGCATCCCGCAGAATTGCCTCCGCGCGTTGGCTCGGACTCCTCAGGAAGTCCACCAGTTGAACTGCCCACCGATCGAAAGCGCCGGCGAATTGGTCGCCCAGCGCGCTGGTATTCGGCTGGGGGAGCCCCTCTGCCAGGATCCTCGTCTGCAAACCATCGACCAGCCGACGGGCCTCGATCGCTCGCACCGCTGGCGACATCCCGTCCTGCCCGACGAACCGAAGCACTTCGAGCGCCACGCCGAACCGGGTGACCCAGTCCGGCTGAGCGATAGGTGGTCGGAGCCCCGGTAGGATCTCATCAACACGGGTCAGGGTCAGCCGTCGCTCGTTGCCCACCGTCCGCGCCTCGAGCAACCCCGCGAGCACCAAAGCGTCGACCGCTGACGCGACGTTCGGCTTGGTGAAGCGCGTCGTTCGGGTTAGGTCGGCGACGCTGACGCCGACCACGGGTACGGCCAGCAGGGCTGCAAGGATGTCGGCCCGAGCATTCACCCCGAACGCCGCGCGCAGGCGGATCCGCAGCAGCGGCGGCGCCACGGCCGAGTCGAGCCGGGCCTTGCCACGCGTCCTGTACTCGGCGCGCGGCTGGGTCGCCATGGGCCAGGTGGGGCCGCCGGCGGCGGCGACCGTGGCCACGTACTCGCCGATCGCCTCGGGCGGCGTGCGTAGCTCGTGCGTCACCTGCTTGAGACGGGATCCGTTGACGTATCGGCCGTACTCGACGCACCAGTCGGTGCTCACGTCGCGGAGCCGCGCGTCCGCCTCACCGAGTTCCGCCGTGAGCGCGATGAGTGCCTCAGGGTCGACCACTGCGTCGTCACGTTCGCCGACAGCGTCAACGCCAAATGAGATCCACTGGGCCCACGCCCGGTTGAGCAAGGCGCTCCCGAGCGCGCTAGCCGAGCCTGACATCGGCATCCCCCACTCCGAGGCGGCGGAGCGTTTCGACGAGCGCCGATCGGTACCCGGGCGACGGGTCCTGCGTACGGCTCCAGCGGGCGGCGGCCAGGAGCTCATCCTGATCCGGACCGAGTTCGTCGAGGTCCTGCAGGTGCCGGCTCCGCGGGCCCTGGTCGGCGGCGGCGTAGAGCTTGAAGCAGATCATGTCGAAGCGGCCCGCCAGCCAGGTGACGAGCCCGCCATAGTCGCGACGTTCGAGTCGTCCAAGGAAGCCTGCCGGCAGACCAAGGTCGAGCAGGGACTCGGGACCGAAGTTGATCCAGTCGTCCGCGAGTCCGTAGGCGCGCGCGACGTCGAGAATCGCTGTGCGCAGCCCTTCGGGCATCGGCCGCATCGGCTCGACCCCGGTGGCCGTCCACGAGCCGAGTAGGTCGAGATCCTTGGTGGTCGGTCGTGTGACCAGCTCACGCAGGATGAGGTTGCCGCCCCCGATGAGGACGACCTCATAGTGGAGGCCACGCGACGCCAGAAGCTCCCCCAGCGCACGGAGGGCTGTCTCGAGCTGGGTCCGGCCGATCGATGTCATAGGCCGACTGTAGGCCGTTTCACTGTAAGAGTCAATCTATCGACTCGCAAACCTCAGGCTGCACGGCCGGCTGCCGAGCGACCTACAGCGAGTCCCCCGGGCTCATCCGCTTGGCGACCGCCGTGGCCCGCTCCGCGGCTGCGGAGGCCGCATACCGGGCGACCATCGTCCGTGAGCGCCAGCCCGCGAGGGTCATGAGGTCGGTCTCGTTCATGCCGCCGGCGAGCATCTTGTGGGCATAGGTCCGCCGGAACATGTGAGGGTGAACGTGCTCACCAAGGCCCGCGGCCACTCCCCGTTCGTGGATCATCTGGCCCATGCCGGACTCGGTGAAGGCGCCCCTGGGCCCCAGCCAGAGGTTGGGCAGGTAAGCCGCGTGATGCGGCCGGAGTGACTTGCCATACCTGCTCCCGCCGTCGCGGTACCGGAGATAGCGGTCCAGGGCCCGAACAGCCTCCCGGCCGATGACCACAATCCGCTCCCGCCTGCCCTTGCCCAGGACCCGCAGTTGGCGCGCATCGAGATCCACGTCGTTCGTGTCGGGGTCCTCGGGCGTCCAGCGAAGGGCGGCGATCTCTGCCCGGCGAGCGTCGCTGTCGAGGAGGACGCGGATGATCGCCTCGTCTCGCCGCCCAGCGAACGTGTGGTCCTCGGAGCAGACCCGCAGCAGGGCCCGGATCTGGTCGTCGCTCAGCATCGGCGAGAGCAGCTCGCCCAGGATGGGCGGCTTCATATGCACCATCGGCGAGACAGCGATCAACTCCTCCTCGAGCGCCCAGCGAAAGAACGCCTGGAGACTGCGGTACCGGTTGTGGGCGGTCGCGGGGCGGAAAAGGGCGAGCTGGTGGGAGATGAATGCCTCGACGTGCTCGCGCCTGATGGCCGGCAGGGCGCGCGGCAGACCCCCGCGAACGAGGAACTCCGCGAACAGCAGAGCGGCATCGAGATAGGTCCGCTCGGTCTTGGTCGACACGTTCCGGGCGGCCAGGTGGCGCCGGAAGCTGGCGATGTCGGCCGAAAGCGGGCGCGTTGCTGCTGTGGCTGGAGTCGTTGTAGGATGAGCGCCGCTCGGTCGGTCAGGTCGTATGGCCCGCGACGAAGCTGGGTTGGACTGGATTCGCACCTCGAACCACCTTCCTCAGTTTTCTGCTCTAGAGCCGTAGAGACAGGCCCTTCCGGAAGGCAGACGCTCTCACGGAGCGTGATCCGAGCGGGAGTAACTCAGCTGGCAGAGTGTCTGCTTCCCAAGCAGAATGTCGCGGGTTCGAATCCCGTCTCCCGCTCCAGTCCCCACTTTCACGCTCAGCGCGATGCTCTGCTTGTAGCAGGTGATGGACCTCCGGGGAGTTGACAGAGTTGGGGGGCTGCCACAACGCTCGGTCAGTTGGCAGCTCACTGCTCGCCAAAGCGTTCCGCCGTCGGGCCAGTTTCGCCAGTGTGTGCGGTGGGTCGGTGTCGCTCAGTTCTCCCGTCGAGAGAACTTCGGCTAACGCTATCGGGGCACGAGCCTGAGGGTGGACCTGGCCGCCTCCGGCGACACCACTGTTCCGACGATGGTCGGCCCGTAGCGGTCGTACTTCGCGTGGTAGGCCGCGGTGAGATCGGCGTCCACGACGACGCCCG
>Ga0182010_10001230_pt1 | contig 13717 bp, 15 predicted proteins | sample 611E1MmetaG_FD_120488 | JGI IMG/M metagenome (GOLD analysis project Ga0182010, IMG submission 120488) | Permafrost microbial communities from Stordalen Mire, Sweden - 611E1M metaG | ecosystem: Environmental > Terrestrial > Soil > Wetlands > Permafrost | place: Sweden: Stordalen | collected...
CAAGCGGCAGCGAATGCGCCACTTCCGGGTCGTCGAAACGGCGGCCCATGAACCGCTTGATCGAATAGACGGTGTTGCCGGGGTTGGTAACGGCCTGCCGCTTGGCAAGCTGACCAACCAACCGATCGCCGCCCTTGGTGAAGGCGACCACCGAGGGGACGGTCCGCCCGCCCTCGGCGGACGGGATGACGGTCGGCTCTCCGCCTTCCATCACCGCGACGACGGAGTTCGTCGTGCCCAGGTCGATGCCGATGATCTTACCCATGTATTCAGCGCTCCTAGTTTGTCTTGTTCAGTGTCAGTTGGTGTGTGAAGTGGTGTCGCTGGGTCCGGCCTCGCCGCCGGCGACCGCGACCAGGGCCGGTCGCAGGACTCTGTCCCTGACTCGGTAGCCCTTCTGGATTTCATCCACGATCTCGCCGTCGGGTCGGCCGGTGGCCGCCACACTGGCGATCGCCTCGTGCTCGCGAGGGTCGAAGGCTCGGCCGACCGTCTCGATCGGTGTCACGCCTTCGCTGTCGAGAAGAGCTCGAAGCTTGCGGTCGAGAAGAACGATTCCCTCGATCCAGCCGGCTCCCTTGAACTCTGCCGGCATATGATCCAGGGCCCTGTCGAAGTCGTCCGCGACCACCAGGAGCTTACGCAGAAGCGATTCACTGGCCAGGCCAAGCTCGCGCTCGCGGTCCTCGGCGGTGCGGCGTTTGAAGTTTGCGAAGTCGGCCGCGGTGCGTTGCAGCGAGGCCAGGTGTTCGGCGGCCAGGGACTTGGCCACCTCGAGCTGGGCACTCAACTGATCGACGACGTCTTCGTCTGAGATTGGCCCCGAGTCCGAACCGCCGGCCGGCTGGCCGGGCCAATCGCCGGCAGCGCCGCGGAAGTGGGTTCGGCCTTGTGTAGGTCGGTCAGGCATACAACTGCTCCACCAATTCATTCATGAGCCCCGAAACGAACTCCACCGAGGCGATGGCTTGGGCATATGGCATGCGTGTTGGCCCCAGAACTCCGACCACGCCGATGGCGCGACCGATCCGCCCATAGGGCGCGAGGACGAGCGAGACGTCTTGCATTTCGAGAGGGCCGTTCTCGTGGCCGATGAAGATCTGGATGTTGCCCGCTCTGGCGACGCTCTCGACGAGCGACCCGAGATAGACCCGATTCTCCAGGGCGGCGAAGACCTGCCGCACCTTCTCACTCCGATCGAACTCCGGAGCGGCCATGACATTGAGCAATCCGTCACTGAACAGGTCGTCGATCAGGGCCGCATCGAACTCGCGCATCGTCCGAACCAGTCCCTCGCCGATGCGCCGCAGCAGATCCAGATCGTCCGAGGATTCCTCGCCGTGCGGAAGGTCCGCCAGTGCCAGAGCGATCTCGTCGGCCGTGCGATCGACCGCCAGAACGTTGAGCAAACCGGCAACTCGATCCAGCTGATCCTGGCCCGCGCTCGCCGGCAGATTCTGGAGGGCCTGCTTCATCGTGCCCTCGCGGAAGAGGACTACCAGCATCGCCATGCGGTCCTGAACCGTGACCAGATCCACGCGCCGGGCACGCACCGACCGCGGCTTGGCCGTCGTGGCGAGACCCGCCGTTCCCGTGTTGGCGGCCAGCGTGCTCGCGGCGAGACGGAACCAGTGCTCGCTGGCGAACTCGACCTGGCCGAACTGGTGCCGGATCATGCGCTGCTCGACCTGAGGTATCGGCCACTCTTCGGCGAGCACCTGAACGTAGTAGCGGTAGCCCGCGTCGGTTGGAACCCGGCCGGCCGAGGTGTGCGGATGCGTCAGCAGCCCCAGCGCCTCCAGGTCCGACAGAATGTTGCGGATGGTCGCGCTGCTGACTCCGAGCGGGTAATGCTCGACAAGCGAGCCCGAGCTGACGGGCGTCGCCGAGGTCACGTATTCGTCGATGACGGCCCGCAGGACTGCATCCGATCGCAAGTCCAGCGAGCCGATGGTGCGGCGTGGTCGTCGCGCCATGTCTGACTCCACTTCCCCGCCGGTGCGACCGAAGCCGTGAGCGGCGGCGCGGCGGTTGCCCTATGGGCTGAGGGTCCACGGCCTCGGCTCGCCGGACGACGATCATTCGGCCGGGGTCTGGCGGTGGTTAGCACTCTCACTGTGCGAGTGCTAACTTCTGACGCCGATGTTAGCAGTGCCACCGGGAGAGTGTCAACGGGCGGTTGAGGAGCGGACGGCCGGTGGCGGGCGGGCAACTTGCCTCTAGACCAGCCGGACGAAGATTTCGTTGCTCAGCAGCCGGCCGCGAGTGGAGAGGCGCAGTCGAGGTTCGCCGTCGAGGTCGAAGGATTCGAGCAGACCCGACGACCGGGCCCACTCCAGTGCATCTTGCGCCGGCGACTCCTCGGCCCGGGTCGCGGGCACTCCCAGATCGAGCCGCAGGGCAAGGATCGTGCGCTCCGCGGCTGCCGTCGCGGCCGAGATGGTCTCGCGGTCACCGGGGGGAAGAGCCGCCACACCACCGCTCGGCACCAGAGCCGCAAGGTAGGGCTCCAAAGCGGCCGCGTTCCAGCGGCGCGTGACTCCGTCGAAGGCATGTGCGCCCGGACCGACCGCCTCGTACGGCTCGCGCTGCCAGTAGACGAGGTTGTGGCGGCTCTCATGCCCGGGCCGAGCCCAGTTTGAGATCTCGTAGCCGCGCCAGCCCTCGGCCGCGAGGAGGTCCGTGGCCAGGATGTACTGGTCCGCGGCGCGGTCGTCGTCCTGCTGGGCTCGGGCCCGCTCGCGCCAGCGTTTCGCGCCGGGCGGCGTCGGCAGGTGGTCGCCGCCGCTGCCGGTGATCCCCTCGGCGTCCGGATCGTCGAGGGTCAGGGCGTACAGGGAGAGGTGATTCGGAGCGAGGGCCAGGGCCGCGCGGAGCGTGGCTTCCCATGCCTCGACGGACTGGCCCGGCACGTCGTACAACAGGTCGAGGTTGATCGATCCGGTGCCGGCGACGCGGGCCGCCGCAACGGCCGAGGCCACGTCCTCCGGGGAGTGGCGCCGGCCCAGGCGCCGGAGTTCTCCAGAGTCCAGGCTCTGCGCTCCGAAGGAGACTCGCGTCACTCCGGCGCGCCGGAACGCAGCAAGATCGCCGCGCTCGTCGGGGCCGGGATTGGCTTCCAGCGTTACCTCGGCGTCCGGGGCCAGACCGAAGCGGGCGCGGACGATCGCCATCAGCCGCTCCAGCCACTCCCCGGGGACGAGTGAGGGCGTGCCGCCACCGAAGTAGACCGTGCGGAGCGGCCGGCGGACCGACGAACCCGATTCCGGTGTCCCAAAGGCCCGGTCCAGCGCATCCGCGCGCAGTTCCAGCTCCCGGCCAACCGCCGCGTATAGCCGCTCCGTCCGCGCCCGAGGCCCACGCGCATCTCCGCCGGCATACACCGTGAAATCGCAATACGGGCAGCGGGCCACGCAGAACGGCAGATGGACGTACAAGGCGACGGGCGGCTGGGACATGCTCACCCGCAGAGGTTAGACGGGATCAGCTGCTCGGGCGCCGCGCGGTCTTGCGCGTCGCCGGCTTGCGCGTCGCCGGGCCGCCACGCAACCTCATCCGAGCCATGAGGCCTGGCGACGCCGACTTCCGCGCCTCGCGTCCCACTCGGCTGGAGAAACCCGAGGGGCCGACCGACCCGGAGAAGAGCGGCGACCGGGCAAGTGCCGAAAGCTCGCCATGACCGGCCGCGACCGACAAACGCGCGTCGTGCCAACCTTTCGGTGGCGACCTCCGAAATTCGACCTCTTCGGGTTCGCGGCCGAAGGCCGGAACGTGGCCGGCGTGGCCCGTGAACACGAACACGGCGAAGGTAGTCACGGCATGGCCGATGATCGCCGCCCCAATACCGCCGCTGGCGACCGTGGCCCAACCGCACGCCAGACCGATGAACGCTGCGAGCAGAAACGTGGACCAGTGGCGGCCCGGCGCCGCCGTCCGCGTCACCAGGATGTAGAAGATCGTCGACACGAGGACGGCCCAGCCGCCCGGCAGCCCGATCGTCATCAACCCGCCAAGAACGGCTCCGCGGAATGTCGCCTCATCGATGACGGCGGTGGCAATGGAGTTGATCGTGGCACCGGGATATGCGCCGGGGGCCGGGAACCTCAGGTATCCGTAGCGGAGCCAGGCAACCACCGCGGCCGTGGCGAGCCCGAGCAACGCCACGATCGCCCCGTAATTGATCACGTCGGATCTGTGGCCGGCCAGCAGCGACAGGACGTCGTGCGGTGCCGGATGGACCACGTAGAGCGATCCCAGCAGCACCAGCCCGATTAGATACCAGGAAATCCGGGTCCAGGGACCGCGACGGGGCTCCGCCGGTTCGTCGTACTCGGCCGCTCCGAAACGCTTCGCCTCGAGGCGCAGAACGAGAAGCATCATGAAGAAGCCGGCGCCGATCAGAACCCGAACGCTTTCGGTGTCCATCGCTCCTCGGTGTCTAGACGTCGTCCATTCGCAGAACCGCCAGGAAAGCCTCCTGCGGTATTTCGACGGATCCGACGCGCTTCATGCGCTGCTTGCCTTCTTTCTGCTTCTCCAGCAGCTTCTTCTTGCGGCTGATGTCGCCGCCGTAGCACTTCGCCAGAACGTTCTTGCGCATCGCAGCGACGCTCTCGCGGGCGATGACGTTGGAACCGATCGCAGCCTGGACGGCGATCTCGAACATCTGGCGTGGAATGAGGCCGCGCAGTCGGTGAACCAGCTCGCGGCCGATCGCCTGGGCGCGATCGCGGTGGACGATGACCGACAGCGCATCGACAGGCTCGCCGGCGACCAGAACGTCCACCTTGACGAGCCTCGCGGCCCGGTACCCGATCTCCTCGTAGTCCATCGAGGCGTAGCCCTGGGTGCGCGTCTTGAGCTGGTCGAAGAAGTCGACGATGACCTCGCCGAGCGGCAGCTCGAAGTTGAGCAGCACGCGCTTGGGGTCCAGGTATTCCATCTCCAGGAACGCGCCCCGGCGGTTCTTCGTCAATTCCATCAAGGTGCCGATGTAGGTGCTGGGCGTCACGATGCCGAGCTTGACCCACGGCTCCAGGATCTCCTCGATCACGCCCGCGTCCGGCATCTTGGACGGGTTGTCGACGCTGACCGTCCCGCCGTTGTTGATCATCACGACTTGATACTCGACCGATGGCGCCGACGCGATCAGCTCCTGGCCGAACTCGCGCTCGAGCCGCTCCTGGATGATCTCCATGTGGAGCAGGCCGAGGAAACCGCATCGGAACCCGAAGCCGAGCGCAACCGAGCTTTCGGGCTCGAATGAGAAGCTGGCGTCGTTGAGGTGCAGTTTCTCCATCGCGTCGCGCAGGTTCGGATACTCCGAGCCGACGATCGGGTAGATGCCCGCGAAAACGAGGGCCTTGGCGGGCTGGTAGCCGGGCACAGGTTCGGGCGCCGGATTGGTGACCAGCGTGAGCGTGTCGCCGACCTGGGCGTCGCGAACGCTCTTGAGACCTGTCGCCACATAGCCGACGTCGCCGGCGTGGATCTCCTGCATGGAGACGAGTTGCGGCCGGAAGTATCCAAGCTCGATCAACTCGGCTTCCGCGCCGGAGCCCATGAGCCGGATGACGTCGTGGGCCCGAAGCGTCCCCTGGGCGAGCCGGACATAGACGATCACGCCCTTGTAGGCGTCGTAGTGCGAGTCGAAGATCAGGCCCTGGACCGGCGCCTCCGGATCGCCCTTCGGCGGCGGGATTCGCTGGACGATGGCCTCGAGAATCTCCGCGACGCCCGTGCCGTCCTTTGCCGAAGCGAGCAGCACTTCCTCGCGCGGCATCGCAAGGACGCTCTCCAGCTCCTCGATGACCACGTCCGGCTGGGCCGACGGCAGGTCGATCTTGTTGAGGACCGGGATGATCGTGAGGTTCTGCTTCAGCGCGAGGTGGACGTTGGCCAGCGTCTGCGCCTCGATCCCCTGCGTCGCGTCGACAACGAGGATCGCGCCCTCGCACGCCTGGAGGCTGCGGCTGACTTCATAGCTGAAGTCCACGTGGCCGGGGGTGTCGATCAGGTTGAGCCCATACGTGAGGCCATCCTTGGCCGTGTACTCGAGCCTCACCGCCCGAGCCTTGATCGTGATCCCGTGCTCTTTCTCGAGGTCCATCGAATCCAGAACCTGCGCCGTCATCTGGCGGGCGTCGATGGTGTGCGTCATCTCGAGCAGGCGGTCCGCCAGCGTCGACTTGCCGTGGTCGATATGGGCGATGATCGAGAAGTTGCGCAGGCGGGATTGGGGGATGCGGTCGGTCACACGGGAAGTCTAGCGGGTCGCCCTTTGGGGGCGGCGGCTCAGACGGGGGCGCGCGGGCTTAGCCGCCGCCGATCAGCCTGCGAACCTGGACGACTGGCTTCTGAGGCGTCCGGGCAAGCGCGACGTCGAACGATCGCGGATCCACGGCCAGGGTCCGTGCGACGAGCAATCGCGCACCGTCGAGAACCTCTCGATCGTCGGGAACGAAGAGATGGATGATCGGCAACTCGAGGATGGTGACGTCCACCGCGTCGGGGCCGACGACCCACAGGGCCCGGTAGAGCGGGCGTTCCCCGCGAGCAATCCGCCGTCGATCGGCCTGGATGGTGGTGCGCAACCGAACTTGGTCGGCCTTGACGCTCATGTGGCGCAGTCTAGATATCGAAGAGGGTCAGGGCCAGGGGCTTCGCGAGCGGATAGCCCCGCCTGGCGACTGAGCCAGCCGGGAAACCAAAGGGCCCGACTCCGGGAGCCACGACGGCCGCTGGGGACGGGCCCTATGAAAGCGGGGGCGACGGCCGCCCGCGAGTTCGGCTTAGTAGGTCACGACCCGCGGCATCGACTTGGCCTGGTTGACCCAGTCGGTGACCTGATCGACGGTCGGAAGCTTGCGCACGAGATTGCGGGCGGCGTTTGCCTCGGCCAGGGTCTCGGTCAGGTTCGCGGGATTGCGCTGGGCCAGTTCCGGCACGGTGTCCACGCCGGCGACTTCGAGAAGGTCCGAGTACTCGGATCCGACACCCTTGATGCGGTACAGGTCTACGCGGTTGACCCACTTGAGGATCAGGGTGTGCCCGATGCCCGACTTCTCTTCCAGTGCCTCGCGACCCTTGGCAGTTGCCCCCTGCTCCAGCAGGTCATCGGTCGTCTTGACCCCGACTGCTTCGAGCTGCGCGGCATACGTGGGGCCGATGCCTTCGACGTCGATGACGTTCACGGGAACCCTCCGGGTGGCGGTGAGTGGGCGATGAGTCACGCGATTATGCGGCCGGGCGCTGCTCCCCGGTAGACCCGATTCGGCCATATCGGCCAAGATATGCATCAGGACAGAACCGGGTCCGCGCCTCAAGTCGCGCGTGCGCGCTTGTGCGTGACTCTGATACCATCAACCGTCGCGTCAGTCGGCCAAGTTTCGGTTGCCTGTCGCCCTCCTACTGCAGCACAGAGGTCTTCGAACTTTGGCCAAGACGCCACGAGGCTGGACCGGCGCCCGCACGCCGTCAGCGATCAAGCGGGTCCGCCAGGCAGAGCGCCGGCGGGCCATCAATCAGCCGCGCAAGAGCGCGGCGAAGACATATACGGCGAACGCCATCAAGGTCGCGGCCGACGGCAACGAGGGCGCTACCGCCATCGCGCTGGCCGAGGCGATGAGCGCGCTGGACAAGGCCGCGAAGGTCGGGGCAATCCACCCGAACAACGCCGCCCGGCGCAAGTCCCGGCTCGTGCTGCGGCTGAACGCCATGGCCGAGGGGACTACGACGCACACGGCGACGCGTGTCACCAAGAGCACCGGCACCGCTGCCTCCATCAAGGCCGCGCGGACTCGAATTGCCGCGGCCAAGGCCACCAAGGCCAAGGGCCCGCAGACGGCCGCCGGCAAGGCAAAGGCCGCACTTTCCAAGTCGGCCCGCCTCGAGGCCGCTCCGGCGCCTGTCGCCGCCGCAGCCCCGAAGGTCGCTGCCAAGGCCGAGAAGCCGGCGGCGAAGGTAGCTGCCAAGACCCCTGCCAAGACCCCTGCCAAGGCTGAGAAGCCTGCGGCGAAGGCCGCTGTCAAGACTCCCGCCAAGGCCGATAAGCCTGCAGCGAAGCCGGCGGCGAAGGCCGCTGTCAAGGCTGAGAAGCCCGCCCCGAAGGCTGCGGCCAAAGCCCCCGCCAAGGCCGAGAAGCCCGCGGCCAAAGCCGAGAAGAAGCCGAAGGCCTGACCTCTCGACAACTCGAACTTCTTCGGGCCAGGTCGAGAGACCTGGCCCGTTTGATTCGGAGGCCACGATGGAAGACCCCAGAGCTCACGCTCGGGAACTGGCCCGAGAGTCGATTGCCCGCGGCGACGCCACGGGCTGGTTCGAACAGCTCTACCGCGAGTCGGAGCGGGACGGGCTCGCCATCTCGTGGGTGGACCTGGCCCCAAACCCTTACCTCGTCGAGTGGCTCTACGGCCGCTCGGCGTCGCCGAGCGGCCGGGCGCTCGTGGTCGGCTGCGGTTACGGCGACGACGCCGAGTTGCTCGCCGCCCTGGGGCTGGAGGTCGTCGCGTTCGACATTTCGCCGACCGCCGTAGACCACTGCCGGAGTCGCTTCCCGGAGTCCCCTGCTCAATACGTGGTCGCCGACGTGCTCGCACCGCCGCCTGAGTGGACCGGAGCCTTCGATCTTGTCTTTGAGGCGTACACGGTCCAGGTGCTGCCGGGTGCGGCCCGAGCCGCCTGCGCTCGCTCGATCGCCGGAATGGTCGCGCCGGGTGGCATTGTGCTGGCAGTGGCAAGGAGCCGGAGGCAGGAAGACCCGGAGGGTCTCATGCCGTGGCCGCTCACCCGAGAGGAATTGGACGCGTTCCTGATCCCCGGGATGCGGCTTACCAACCTGCGGGAGCTCGTGGAGCCGGGCGATCCGCCGGTGCCGCGATTCGTGGCCGAGTTCAGTCGCCACTAGGCCGGGCCGGCGCCCAAGCTAGACCGACATCGAGAACCGCTTCGAGGTGTGGACGAAGCCAACCGTCTCGTAGGACGACCCTCGACAGGTCGGACCCACGGCTCGGCCGGCTCCAGGTTGTCGTTTGTCAAGCCTTACAGAAGCCGATCTTCACGTTTCGTTCCGTCGGGCGCACCCTCCACAGAACCTCCATCCACCGTCCATGGGCGCTCCACCGCCGATCCACCCCGACGCCCGACACTCGACTCCTACGAAGCCACCGAGGCCTGGCCTTGCTGTAGGCCTACCGGCAGGGAACAAGGACTGCCGGGAAATCGGTCGGCGCAACAGGAGACGCAGCGATGAACTCAATCCATCGCATCGGGCTCACGATCGCAGGGTTCGCCGGAGCCCTCACGATGGCGGGCGCACTCGCGGTGCAGGGCTATGCAAGCGACGCGTCCGCCGCCCAGGCAACCGCCGCTCCTCAGGCAGCCGCCCAGGCGCAAGGGACGAGTGATCCGACAGCGGACCCGACGGCCCTCGATCCTGAGACGATCTACATCAATCCGGCCCCATCGCCGCCGATCATCACCGTCACCATCACGCCGCCGCCAAGTCGGACACGGCGCGCGCCCAAGCCGCCAGTCATCCACATCATCGTCCCGAGTTCCGGCGACGATGATGGCGGAAAGGGGGACGACTGATGTACGCACCCCAGCCCGTTCGCAACCCGGTGAAGGCGTCCACGCCGAGGGCCAAGCCCGACGCGCGGCCGATGAGGCTCGCCCTGAGCGGTGGCGGCATCGCGGTACTGTCCGCATTGGCAGCCGCCATTGTGCTGCCGCCTCAGCAGAGTGCGCCGATCGTGACCGACCAGCAGCAAGTGGCCGATCCACTCGCCACTTCGATCCAGGCGCAGCGTCCGATCCAATACGTTCAGCTCTCCCCGGGGCAGACGGCCCCACCCGGAGCCAAGGTGATCGACGCCGCCGCGCCCACGCCGATGACCGTGGTCGTAACCATCACCGCCCCCCCTCAGAAGGCCGCGAAGCGGGTGATCATCAGGACGACTCAGTCGGGCAAGGTCTTACCGTGATGACCGTTTCCCAGGCCGAGCGAGCGGCTCCGGTGCGAACGACTTCCGCGCGCCATTCGGTCGAGCCCGTCCTGATCGAGCCGTTCACAACGACGACCACCTCGATGGGCGGCCGCCTCGCAGTGCACCTGGACGCCGTCGGCCGAACGCCGGAAGCCGAGGCAGATGAGCGGCGCGTGATCGCGCGCATCGATCGATGGGCCGCGAAGCTGACCAGACATACGGATACCTCCGATCTGGCCGTCCTGAACGCCGACGCGGATTCCGCGGTGGCCGTGCGGCCGACCCTCGCGGCGGCGCTGCTCGCCGGCATGGTGGCCGCCGATGCAAGCGAGGGATTCGCAGATATCACGCTCCTGGACGCGCGCCTGAGTGCTGAAGGCATGCGCGACATGGCGGCGGCCTCGCGCCTCGGCGAGTGGCAACTCATCCGCCGCCCTCGGGGCGCGGCCGTGGTTCGCCGACCGGCAGGGCTGCGCTTCGATCTCGGTGGGATAGGCAAAGGCTGGATCGCCGACCGGGCCCTCGCTCTCCTGAGCACGTGGCCAAGCGCCGTCATCGACGCCGACGGGGACCTGGCCATTCTCTGCGCGCCGGGCAAGCGCTGGGAAGTGGGTATCGGGGACCCGCGAACAACGAACTCCAATCTCGCCGTCCTGCGCCTCGCCGCTCCGGCGGGCGGCGGGTCCACTCGCTGGGGCGTGGCAACCTCCGGTACCTCGATCCACCGCTGGAATGTGGCCGGCGCCGCCAACCACCACCTCATCGACCCGCGCACGGGCAGACCGGCCGAGACCGACGTGATCCAGGCCACGGTGATTGCCGGGTCGGCGCTGCGAGCGGAGGCACTGGCAAAGGCTGCCGTTATCGCAGGCAGCGTCCAGGGCTTCGCCCTCCTACAGAGAGCCCGCGTCCGCGGCGCGGTGCTGCTGACCTCCGGCGGCGAGATCCTCGCCCTGCCCGGCACGTTGTCGCTGCTCGGCGACTGAGGAGGACGCGATGGAGCCAAATCGGAAGATGCCCATTTCGCCGGCAGGAGAGGCCACGGAGTTTGCCGGGCCACGCGCCGCCGCGAGACTCCCGGCTCGTGATGGGCTCGTGTATCGGCGCCCGACGGATCAAGGGGGAGCCACCACTTCGCTGGCGGGCGGCCTCGGCGCCGCCATTGAAGGCGCCACTGCGCTTGGAGATCGCACCACTTCGCTGGCGAGACCCGCGGCATCGCCACTGCCTGTTCGCGCCGCCACTCCGCTGGCGGGCGGCCGGATTGAAGCCGCCACTCCCCGACCACCATCCAGGGCAGGGGCCGCATATCGCGGTTTGCCGGGGCCCATCCGAGTCGCCGGCTGGCTCGCGATCGCGGCCACCGTCGGCGCCGTCCTCGGCGCCACCGCCCCAACGGCCCTCGACCGCATCGGTGCCGTTGCCGCCGTCCAGCCCGGGCTCCTCGCCTGGTACACCGTGCGAGCGCTGGGCTTCCTGGCATACCTCGTCCTGGCCGGGTCGGTCCTGTACGGCCTGCTCCTCTCGACCAAGATCCTCGATGCCATCGCTCACCGTCCCGTCAGCTTTGCCTTGCACAAGGATCTGGCGATCGTGGCCTTGATCCTCGGCACGCTGCACGGAGTGATGCTGACGTACGACCAGAGCTTCTCCTTCACTCCTCTCGCCATCCTCGTCCCGTTCCAGTCGCCCTATTCGCCCATCTCGGTCGGGATCGGACAGATCACGCTCTATCTGTCGGCCATCGTCACGGCGAGCTTCTATGTCAGACGCCGCATCGGCCAGCGGACCTGGCGGCTGCTGCACTACACGACCTTCCTCGCCTTCATCGGCTCGTCCGCCCACGGAATTCTGTCCGGCTCGGACAGCGGCGCCTGGTGGGCATTCTGGCTGTACCTGCTACCAGTCACCATCGCTACCTTCCTGCTCACCTACCGCATCGTGGTCTCGCTCTCCATTCACCTCACCCATCCCCGAGTCGAGCGGGCCGGCACCCCCGGGCCAATCGCGTTGGCCCGCGGCCCTCTCGACCGTCCCGGAGCAACCTCAGGAGGCTACCCATGGCCTACGTGATCGCAGAACCATGTATCGACAACATGGACCAATCTTGCGTGGCCGTCTGCCCGGTCGACTGCATCACCGCCGACCCGGGCGTCGATCGCAAGTTCTTCATCGACCCGAACAACTGCATCGACTGCGGCTCCTGCGTCCAGGCATGTCCCAACGACGCCATCTTCCCTGCCGCCGAACTGCCCACCGAATGGGCCGGATTTGCGTGGGTCGATTCGACCTGGTACACGGATCCGAACGCGGCTCGCGCGGCCATCGACGCATACATGCCGGCTGCCGGCGCCCCGGCCGAGGCTTGATTTGGCCGTCATCGGCGGCATCGAGTCGGCTCCGCCCAACACGCCGTGGTTCCGCCCTTGGGCAGACTCCACTATCGTTGCCGCTATGGGATCGAAAATCCTCGTCGCAGACGACGAACCACACATCCGAGCGGTAGTTCGCGCATACCTGGAGCGTGAGGGCTACGAGGTCCTCGAGGCCGAGGACGGCGAGACCGCCCTCGAGCACGGCCGCAACGCCGGCCTCGACCTCCTCGTCCTGGACGTGATGCTGCCGGGGAGGTCCGGTTTCGACGTGCTGCGGGCCCTTCGCAGCGAGGGGTCGACCGTCGGCGTGCTGATGCTGACTGCCCGCGACGACGTCATCGATCGCGTCGCCGGCCTCGAGCTTGGCGCCGACGACTACGTCACCAAGCCCTTCGAACCGCGAGAGGTCGTCGCGCGAGTCGGTGCCATCCTGCGGCGCTTTGGGCGGCCGCCGGTGACCTCCCCCGCCGGCGCCGGCGAGCAATCGCAGTCGCGGCCAACCTCCGCCTTCTTCGACCTGACCATCGATCTGGACGCCAGAGACGTCGCTCGCGAGGGAGTCAGCGTTCCGCTCACCCGCACAGAGCTCGACATCCTGGCCGCTCTCGCCGAGCAGCAGGGACGCGTTTGGACCCGAGAGCAGATCGGCCAGCGGGTCTTCGGCGAAGCGTTCGACACCTTCGACCGTACGATCGACAGCCACGTCAAGAACCTTCGCGCCAAACTCGGCGCCCGACCGGACGGCGGATCGTACGTAGAGACAATTCGGGGCGTCGGCTACCGAGCCGCGCGACCGGTCGACCAGGCCTGAGGCCGGGAGAGGGGCCGTGAGCTTGCGCTGGCGGATCGCCCTTGGGTTCGCCCTCGTTGCGCTGGCCACAGCGGCCGTCATCGCCCTGGCGACTCCGCCGATCGTCACCCAGGGCTTCTCCGATTTCGACAGAGACAGCGACAGCGACGTTGCCGCCAGCCAGGTCGCCACGCCTACCGGCGACAACGAATCCGACGACCAGACCAATCGTCCTTCGACCGCGGTCACTTCACCGGTGGCCGCCGCGGCCCAACAGTCAGCCCTGGCGGGACGGTCGGCCGAACCGGGCGAGCCCGCGCCAGTTCCGCCGTCGAACAACGCCGCGGCCCAGCAGACCACGATCCTGCGGTTGACCGCGGCCGCGATCGCGGCCGCCCTGGTCGCGTCGCTATTTGGGCTGCTCGGCGCAGGTCGCCTCGTTCGGCCGCTGACGCGATTGGAGCAGGCCGCCGCCGCGGTTGCCCACGGCGACCTGAGCCGCCGCTCGGGCCTCGCCGACCGAAGCGATGAGTTCGGCCAACTGGGACGCACCTTCGACTCGATGG
>Ga0182010_10001234_pt1 | contig 13694 bp, 17 predicted proteins | sample 611E1MmetaG_FD_120488 | JGI IMG/M metagenome (GOLD analysis project Ga0182010, IMG submission 120488) | Permafrost microbial communities from Stordalen Mire, Sweden - 611E1M metaG | ecosystem: Environmental > Terrestrial > Soil > Wetlands > Permafrost | place: Sweden: Stordalen | collected...
CAGACATCGCTTCGGTCAGCCCGCTGCGATCGGCCAGTTCGGACAACAACGCGGTGCCGGCGTGGGACACCAGATTCTTCCCGTCGGTGGTCACCCTCATCGACTGGGTGGCGCGACTATCGTGCACCTTCAAGGAGTCCTCCTGAGCCTGGTTGATGTGTTGTGTAGAGACTCACATTCTCCCAGGACAGGAGGACTTTTACGCGGACGCGAGCATCCTCGATTCAGGGGCGGGACGAATTTTCGAGGCTAACCGTGAATGAGCTTCCACCACCACGCGGGCTCAGCCACGGTATGAAGCAGTCTCAATGGCACGATCTCGGTCTGCTTCCCTAGGGTGAACCGGGCGGCGCCGACCTGATTGTGAGGGGTCCGCTCCTTGGGAGCCGCCGAAGACGTCGTACCCAGGACCACTCGTTGGCCCGGCACGCCGAGCAACCACGAAGCTTGCGAGGCGATTGCCGGAACCTCGTGACGAACTCCGTCCCAATCCGAAGTGGCGGTGCCCAACGCGGTCCCTGGCTTGGCCACGGCGACTGGAACGACGGCCGCTTCGGCAGCATCAAGGAGATTTTCAACCAGGGGGCCGGTATACCGGAGGGGATACTGCGCCTCCAACGCACTGTAGGGAGCGGTAGTCATGGTGCTGGCAGGTGTCGCCGCCACCGCTCCTGTCGTGGAGGAGGCGGTGGGTGGACTGGTGACGGCCGCCGAGGATTGTTCCCGCTGCGCCAGGGCCGATGCCATTACCAGCACCGAGCGTCCCCGGATCGTCCGGTAACCGGCCAGCACCATGCACCCGGCGGACTGGGCTGTGTACCCGGATTTGATGCCGACGACCCCGTTGGTGCCGACCTCCGTCACAATGTTGTGGACCGTGCCGACCAGAGGAAGGCTGACAGTGGGCATGCCAACGACGTCGGCAAATGCCGGAATGGCCATTCCTGCCGCAGCGATTCTCAGACTGTCGGCCGCTGTCGAGACCGACTGTGGCTGAAACCCGCTGGCGTCGACGTAGTGCGTATGCACAGCGCCGAGCGACGTGGCCAGTGAGTTCATTTTGGTAACGAATGCCGATTCGGTACCTGCGTCCCAAACCGCGATGCTGTACGCGATGTCGTCGGCGGATTGATTCAGCAGCGCCTCGAGCATTTGCAGCTCCGTGAGAGTTTCACCCACCTGCAAGGGGACGTTCGTCTGGTCAGTTTGCAGGTCGACGTCGAACTGAGCAGCATCGGCCGCGGTGATGGTGATCGAAGGACCGCTTGCGTTGAGCGCAACTGGATGGTCGTGGAGAATCACCACAGCAGTGGCCATTTTGGTCAACGAGGCGATGGGAACGGGACCCTCCAGTCCGGACTGTTGTGCATAGCCAAGGGAGGGAATGGCGACCGCAGCCTGGCCAGCCGTCGGCCAAGGGAGCGCCGGGGCGGACCCACGGACCAAGGAGTAAGAGTGTCGATCGGAAGGGAGCGTTGGCTGCACCAACGGCCGGCTTACGCGCTGCGTGGCGAACAGACCACTTGACAGAAGCACCACCACGATGACCACGGCCAGCGACCACTTGATCCTGCGACGGTTCCGGCGACGTCTGGCGTGTCGTGGTCGCTCCACCCCAATGGGTGCTGGCATCCTTGGGCTACCTGGCTCCGCCGCCATCGCCTCGTCGGTGGCTGGCTCTGCAAGGGCGCTCAACGACCCTCCGTCCTCGGCCGTCATCGGCTCGATTTTGGGGCTCTTGCTCATCAGCTTCGTCTCACTACTCCCGGCGCTCTCTGCCACTCGTTACGGGCAATCGGCCCCGGCAGAGCCTAAACGCGGGGGCCGGAGAAACCTGTCATCCAGCGCCTGAGGACAGGAACCAAACCCAAGCGTTGCGATGCACTGTGGTCCTCAACTGATGCAGCTGAGTACCAGCCAATGGTTGCGAGAGTTCTCAGCCTTTGTAGCTGCGGTCTCCATCGGCCGGCACTAGCCTTCGGACTGATGAGATGATCCGTCTTGGTCGCCGCTTGGCTCAGCGATCCCATCGGTAGCCGACGTCGACGAAGGGAGCGGTGCACGGCGGGCCGTCGGCCACCAGCATCTCGGGTCGGGCGTGGAGATCTTCCGGGACTCGTATCAAGGCAGAAGAGCGGGTTCCGTAGTCGTCGGCGTGTACGCACGAAGCAAAGGTCGCTGGCCGTCTCGCAATGGCGTCGTTCTTGCTCGACTCCCCATCGGCGGCGACGGGCACGGTGTGATCGGCCAGCACGGATGGCAGCGCCGTCCACAGCGTTGAATTCGCCGAGCGTGCCGCCGAGACAAGCGAGCGGATCCGGTCGACCTTTGGGGACGACTCTCCAAGCGCCACGTTCTCGAGCACATGAACGCCCGGTGTGAGCTGATGGACCACCGGCGCCTCGTCGGCGGGCAGCGCAATGTAGTAGAGCGACTGTCGGTCCCCGACCAGAAGCCATGCCGGGTTGTACTCGCCCGCCTGCACGTTCCTTACCAGCTCGGCCACTCCACCATCGGCACTCCGCTGGCCGGCGAGCATCAGGGGCAGTTCGCCCCGGGAGCGCTTGCTCAGGTCACGGCCCCCGGGGGAAGGGCGGTTGGTCAAGCCCGCCACCACCCCGTGGTCGTTCACCGCCAGCCAAGTCCCACCGGCGAGATCGTCGCGTCCACCGAGGATCGTTGGATTGCTCTCACGTAGTACGCAGAGCGGGTGTGCCGGCCGGTCGAGCTGCTCGTCGCGATTGGCGGCCACCACCAGTGCGTATCCCGGCTCCGTCTGCCAGGCGAACACGAGGAGACACACCGTGGCCAGGATATCGGGTGCCGGCAGAGGGGACAGGGGCAAGGGTCCTGTCCCCGAAGCAGATCCATCTGTAGTTGCTCATTGGCGCCGTCCGGAGCTCGGTGTGGGGAAGTGTCACCCTCCCAGGTCAACCCGTCGACGAGGGTGTCGCCGATCGCCGTTGCGGAATCACACTCTGGCTGGGCGCGTCCGTTCTCGGATCCACGTGGCGAACCAGGCTTCGTCCACTTCGTGCGCCGGACGGAGAGCATTGCCGATTCCGCTTCATCGACGTCAGGGGGTCCGGGTCCCAGACGACATCGTTGAGGTCGAGGAACATGACGAGGGAAGCCCAGCTGGACCGCTTGTTGCCGTCGACAAGGGGATGTTTCCACGCCAGGTGGTATGCGAGCACAGCCGCCTTATCGATCAGGTCGGGGTAGAGGTCTTGACCGCCGAAGCTCGCCTGAGGAGCGTGTAATGCTGAATCGGCCAGGTTGAGCCGGCTCGATCTGGACAGAACGTCGGCATCAGTCCCCGTCACCTGCTCGGCCAGCCACAGGAACTCGGACAGGGAGACGAACCGGGTCAACGGGCGAGTCGGTCCAGCAACTCCTTGTCGCGTTCGAGGAGCTTGCTGGCCCGGGCGGTGAACTCGGCGTCTGCTCGGACACGGGCGATCTCAGAGGAGAGCGACTCGATGATGAGAGTGTTCACGCTTGTGCCCTTGACGCGTGCCACCGCTTCAGCCTCTTCGGCCAAGTCCTCGGGAAGCCGAACGGTTGTCTGCTTTGTCATGACATCATGATGTCACGATGCGAGGCGCCAGCGATCGACTGCGGCCGAGCGTCCCTGAACGTTCGGGCTGGTGTCGCCGGGGGCTGTCCCCAACCGCCGGGAGGCTGGCGAGGGGGAAGCGGGTCGTGCCGTTGCCATGTGTATGCCGATTTGCATGCAATCGACGAGTGTGCGGATCGATCTAGAGACCCACGAGGATCTCAAGCGGCTGGCCAAGGACCTCGGGACGACCATGGGACGTACGGTGACGCTCGCAGTTAGAGCCCTTCGACAGGACCGTACCGGCAGTCAACTCGCCCGACCGTTACGAGACGACGAGGCAGCCTGGCTCGATGCCGACGTCGGGTGACGTCGTCGAACTGGACCTCGGACTCCCCGAGGGCCGAGAAGCCGGATTCCGCCATCCTGCGGTGATAGTGACCGCCCAGCGCATCTTGCGCGCAGAACCATCTTTCATCCACGTCGTCCCTCTCACCTCGACCACACGGAACTTCGACTCCGAGGTAGCCATCGAACCCGATGGTCGCAACGGGCTCACGCTCACCTCAGCAGCCCAATGTCAGCACCTGCGCGCCGTTTCACCCAGGCGAATCGCCTCGACTCGCGGCAACGTGGGAGCCGCCACCCTGGTTCAGATCCGCGAAGCCATCTCGATGATCCTCGACCTTCCCGGCTGAGCCCTCAATCCACGCGGCCTGACAGCTGCTCCCTGCCCCCGAACACCGGCTCAAGGTCGCGGTCGGCGGCTGATCAGTACTGGATGTCGAGGGCGTAGCGGAGCGCGTGATCAAGGGCGGAACGCTTTTCCAGACTCAAGTGGCCGGCTGCAGCCTCCGCCAGCATCGTCTTCGGCAACGTCACGATGTTGTCGCACGTGATCACGCTGGCATCCGGCAGCCCCTCGTCAGTTCCCACGGCGATCTCGGAGCGAATCCCACGAATAGTGCGGGTGATGGGCGCACATGTGACGGCGGACAGGACTGCGATCGCCGCATCACGGGTGAGGACGCAGACAGGGCGTCGACCTGCAGGAGCGCCAAGGTCTGCCCAGACGATGTCTCCTCGGGCTACCACTCCGGCATGGTCGCAGCGGCCAGCCGCGTGGCCGCTTGGACCACGTCCGGATCCTGGGGGATTCGACGATACGCCGCCTGAAGTTCGACGTCCGCACGACGCATGTCTGCTGCGTCCAAAACCGCAATGGCTCCTCTGCGGAGGAGCTCGGAGCGATTCGTCCCGCGCTCGGACGCCAAGAGATCGAGTCGGGTCACCAAGTCATCGTCCAGCTGCACGAGAACTTCGCGTCGACTCATGAACCATATGGTACACCATATGCCACCCGCAGCGACCATTGGCGGCTACCAGTCAGAGTGCCCCGGCGTCGCCGGCCCGGTGGGACCCATGCCGGCCCACCGAGCAGCGGGTGCTTGCCATGGCGAACGGGCGCCCCGGTGTCTTCCGAAGTTACGCCGAACGGGCACCGGTGCAAGGTGACGTTCGAGCACCGGGGGTGACGTTGCGGTCGGGTTGAGATTTCCCAGGGTGACGGGGTGAGGTTGAGGGTGATGTCCATCGGGATCATGGAAGAGGACCAGGGCGTGTCGTCCTGTTCCCGATCCAACGAGGTGCGATGCCCAACCGACTACGGGACACGAAGAAGAAGCCCCTCCTCACCGTGAGCCGGGCGGCGGTGCTGCTCGGTGGCGACCGCTCGACGCTCTACAAGGCGATCGGCGACGACCGGTTCCCCCTTCCGGTGGTGCGACTGAACCGACAGATCCTCATCCCCCGAGTTGGGGTGGAGCGCCTGCTCGGTGGCCTGGTCGATCAGCAGGCCGAGGCGGGGACATCCGGTGCCAGTTCCTGTTGCCCGTCCTGCGGAGTATCGCTGGATTCCCGCTCCCCCGCGTCGTCGAGGACGCGACCGACGTGTTCGGCCGCACGACGGTCCTCTTCGGCGATGCCGTCGGTGTAGTGACGGGCAATGCGCACGGTGGCCCACCCCATGCGTGCCTGCTTCTGGCGCTCGGGGATCACCGGGTCGAGGATCGTGGCCTGGAAGTGCCGGAGAGAGTGGAGGTGGACGTCCGCCGGTACCCCGGCACGCTTTCGAACCCTGATGAACGTGTGGGTCATCGACTCGGGGTGCGGCGGTGTCCTCTGACAGGGCCACTTCGCAGCTCCTGGCCAACTGGGTCTGCGCGGAGCGGAGGGCCTCCAGGACGGCAATCGTCCCGGTATCGACCGCAACGGTGCGGATGCTGGCCTTGGTCTTGGGTCCCTTCGCCACCGCTCCGCCCTTTGCCGCCACGATCGGCTCGTTCACCCGGACGGTCGCCTGGACTTCGACGACCTCGGGTGCCCGGACGGGATCCGGGCGTTCGGCGAGCGGCCAGGTGGGAAGTTCGGTGTCGGCGACCGGATTGGTGAGGGTGCCTCCACTCCACTTCGCGGCCAGCCTGCTTGCCCTACCGATGATGTTGCGCACCCGCCGGACGGTGTCCCTGCAGGCCCCGTCGCCCTTCAATTGGCGGAAGCATCGTTCGCCCTCGAAGGCGTTGAGGGCGGCGATCCGCCCAACCGTTGTCCTTCCAGCTCTCGATCGCGTCGTTGATCGTCGTCGAAGGTCCCCAAGCCCGGTTCTCCTCCTGGGGGATGGGGGCCGAAGTGCTGCCCTGGACGGCGATGAGTCGGGCGAGCTCGCGTTCTGCTGCCCTCTTGGCGCCCCGGAACACGACGCTGCGCTGCTTCGGACGACCGCGGTTGTCACGACCGATGAACACGCGCAGTTCCCAGGTGTCGGCGCCCCGGTCTTTGCGCTGACGAATGGATCCGGCCATCGCTGTCCCTACATGTTCTCTTGCCCGTCCCAGAGTCGTAGGGACAGAGGCTCGTCGAGGGAGGGTCCAATCGACACCAAGCCGCTGACCTGGACTTGTATGGTGGAGGTAATGGGACTATGTCCGAACCCCTCCTGGCCCGCTGACCTGGGGTAACGCGGGATGACACTCTCAGTTGAGGCGAATTCCGAGCTTCGCGCGGCTCGGCGCAAGGATGTTCACCGAAGTAACGGGACTACATTCGAACCCCCCCAGGGACGCGCAGCCGGCCTGGGTGATCGAAGTTGAGAAACCCATCTTGGGCCCGTGATCGCCGGCATCCAACCTAAACAACACGGGTAGTTCCTTGGGGAATCGAATTCGCGGCTCAAGAGGACAAGACGCACATCTGCCCGCTCCTCTTGGCGTGAGCTGGCGTTCCGGTGCAGACGCCAGTGTCAAAAGGGATACGGACCGAAGCGCCCCCAGGCGACGAATACCGCCAGTGCGATAAGGACAACGTTGATGGGAAGCCGATCTGCCTCCCCGTAACGCACGTTGGTGATCGCGGCACCCACTTGGAGTAGCACGAGTCCGACAGCGGCCACCGGAACGAGGACCGTCGCCACCCCGACCGCGCCAGGCACGACGATGCCGATTGCTCCGAGGACTTCGACCAGGCCGATGCCGTGCACGCTGCGCACCGAGAAGTCCGAAGCCCACTTCATCTGCTGGACGAGTGCCTCCTTCGGCTTCAGGAGTTTCGTCAGCCCGGCCGCCAGATTGACCGCGGCGAGGAGTCCAGCGGCAATCCACAGTGCGACGTTCATCGATCTGCCATCCCTTTCGTCATGGGGATAATATACCTGGCAACAATAATCGGGGCAAGGTATGATGGTGGAACATAGGAATTGGAGGTTGCAGATGACTGATCTCGAGATACCGGTCCTCATCGTCGGTGGAGGCGGCGCAGGACTCACGGCGTCGATGCTGTTGTCCAAGTTGGAAATCCCATCGCTCCTGGTGAGCGCCCTTCCGACGACCTCGGTTCTCCCGAAAGCTCACGTACTCAACCAGCGAACGATGGAGATCCTGGCTGACGCCGGAGCGGCCGAAGCGATCTACGCCCAGGCCACCCCGCGCGCCAACATGTCCCACACGGCGTTCTACGCGGGCTTCGCCGGGTGGCCGGAGGCCGGGCGGAGGATCGGGCGGCTCGAGTCCTGGGGCGGTGGGGGCGCTGACCTGGATTGGGAGGCAGCGAGCCCTCGGGCGGCGACCAACCTTCCCCAGATCCGCCTCGAGCCCATCATGCGCCGGCATGCCGAGCAGCTCGCACCCGGGATGGTGCGATTCGGCCACGAGTTGGTCTCCTTTGAGCAGGACGACGACGGCGTCACCTCGGTCATCCGTGAGCGGGCGAGCGGCGGCGAGTTCACCGTCCGGTCGTCCTACCTGTTCGCCTGTGATGCAGGACGGACGATCGGCCCGCAATTGGGCGTCGAGATGGTTGGTCTGCGAGATGTCGGGAGCATGGTCTCGATCCACTTGACCGCCGATCTTTCCGAGTGGGCCGCGGATCCCGAGGTGCTGATCCGGTGGATCTGGGTTCCCCACATGGCCAGGCTGGCCACGTTGGTTCCCATGGGGCCGAACCGGTGGGGCCCGGACTCAGAGGAGTGGGTATTCCATCTGAACTACGCATTCGAGGATCCTCGAGCACTGGACGACGCGAAGGTGGAGGCGGATATGCGGGAGGCCCTCGGCATCGCTGACCATCCCGTCAACATCCACGTCATGACGAGATGGGAGCTCATGGGCGTGGTCGCGTCGAAGCTGAGGGTCGGCCGAACGTTCATCCTGGGCGATGCCGCCCACCGGCACCCGCCGACCGGCGGTCTGGGGCTCACGAGCGCCACGCAGGACGTTCACAACCTGTGTTGGAAGGTCGCAGCTGTGCTCAACGGAGCCGCTACCGACGGCCTCCTGGACACTTACGAGCCCGAACGGCGGTCGTCAGTCCAGTGGAACGTGGACAACTCGATCGCAAGTGCGCTCAACCACTTCATGATCGGCGAGACCCTAGGACTGAGCGATCCTGACCTGACCCCCGACGATGGCTGGGCCCGCATCGGTCGCCTCTGGAGCGGGAAGCCGAACGACGACGCATTCCGCTTTCAGGTCCATCAGGCGATCGCCAGCCAGTCGATGGAGTTTCGGAAGCTCAACGTCGAGTACGGCTACACCTACGACTCCGCTGCGGTCGTGCCCGACGGCACTCCCCCCGAGCAATCCCTCGACCCCGTCCGGATCTACCGGCCGTCGACCCGTCCCGGAAGCCCACTTCCGCACGCATGGCTGGAGGCGGTCGACGGCGAACGTTGTTCGACCATCGATCTGGTTCGTCCCGATCGGTTCCTCCTGATTGCCGGCGAAGCGGGTGGCCCCTGGATCGATGCCGCCTTGGACCTGGCCGCGGTGAACGGACTGCCGGTCGATGCCGTGCGCATCGGCCACCTAGACAGCGACTACCTCGATCCACAGTGTCGTTGGCTGACCGTGCGTGGCTTCAGCCCGGAGGGCGCGATCCTGATACGTCCGGACCGGTTCGTGGCGTGGCGTCATCTCGGGCGTGCCGCTGACCCCCGAGGCGAGCTGGGCCGGGCCTTCGAACAGGTACTTTGCCGCGAAGTCCGTGGATGACTGACCCCCGGCCGAACCCGGGCAGCGCCGGTGGAGGGATGATGATCTCCATGGAGCGGGAATCGTCACGAGACCGGCTGGAGCGCGAGGCGTTCATCTCGCTGTTCCTGGCGAGCAATCAGTTCGACGAGCAAGTCGAGCAGGTGTGTCGGGCCGAGGGGATCTCGCACCCGCAGTACACGGTGCTGTGGGTGCTGTGCCTGGCCGACGCGCCCGGCGGGCTGCCGATGGGTGCCCTCGCCGACGGCCTGTTGACCCGATCGGCCGACGCTACCCGTCTGGTCGACCGGCTCGTGGCGGCCGGTCACGTGGTCCGCGACCCGTCACCGGGTGATCGACGTGTCGTCCTCGTCTCGCCGACCGAGCAGGGGTTCCGGCTCTTCGACCACCTGACCGCGGAGATCAAGGCACTGCACCGCCACCAGTGGGGCGCGCTCGACAAGGACGAACTGCGCGAGTTGATCCACCTCCTGAACAGAGCCCGCCTCACCGGCGCGCCCGGGAACCCGCCGACCTGACCCTTCCCGCACCCACCGACCTGCAGGAGCCCGCGTGCCGACTGAAGCCCACCGTATCGACGTTCACCATCACACCATCCCGCCCGTCTACCGCGAGGCGCTGTCGGACCGCGGAATCGCCGAATCAGGTGGCCGAGACCTGCCGGACTGGAGCCCCGACCTGTCGCTCGGGGTCATGGACCGCAACGGCATCGCTAGCGCCGTCCTGTCCGTGTCCGCTCCCGGCGTCCACTTCGGCGACGACGCCGCCGCTCGGGACCTGGCCCGACGTTGCAATGAAGCATCGGCAGAGCTGGTGGCCACCCACCCGACCCGGTTCGGATTCTTCGCGGTCCTGCCCATGCCTGACGCCGACGGATCGGCGACAGAGGCCGCTTACGCTCTCGACGAGCTCGGTGCCGACGGCGTGGTCCTCATGTCGTCGCACCACGACGGCTCCTACCTGGGCGACCCCCGGTTCGACGCGGTGCTCGCCGAGCTCGACCGGCGATCGGCGGTGGCGTTCGTCCATCCGGTGGCACCGGCTTTCTTCGATCGGATCGACGTGGGGATCCCGGCGTTCGCCATGGAGTTCACGTTCGACACCACCCGGGCCGCCTTCAATCTGGCCCACACCGGCGCGCTCGAGCGCTATCCGGACATCCGGTTCGTGCTGTCCCACGCCGGAGGCACGGTGCCCTATCTTGTCGGCCGGTTCGACCTGCTCTGGTTCACCGACGACGCCCTGGTCGAACGGGCCCCGAAGGGGGGCAGCGCCTACATGAGGTCGATGTACTACGACACCGCCCTCTCGGCCAACCCCCACGCCCTTTCCTCGCTCACCGAGCTGGTGGGCGCCGACCACGTCCTCTTCGGCAGCGACTACCCCTTCGCCCCCGAGCCGGCCACCCAGATGACCGTCCACGGGCTGGCCGGCTATCCGCTGACCGTTCCGCCCGGGCCCGGGTGGAACGGGGGACCGCGCTCGAGCTGCTGCCCTCGTTGCCTCGTCGCCTGGCCGGTGGAGGAACCCCCTGATCGGCTCCCAGTGCTGCACCTCCGACCTGACTGAGCACCCATCAGGGGCGGGAGCCTGACCCGCTAATCCGAAGCACCGCTGATCATCGCAGGGACATACCGCCGTCGACGAGCACGACCTGGCCGGTGAGGTAGCTCGATTCACTGAGATCGACGATGACCGAGGCGATCTCAGCCGGCGTCCCCGACCTCCCGAGTGGTGCCAAAGTCTCCATCGCATCATGAATCGGACCCCAGTCGTCGGTCCACGGAGTCCTCACCAGCCCTGGAGCGACAGCATTGACCCGCACCTCGGGCCCGGAGACATTTGCAAGGAGCTGCGTCAGGTGGTTGAGGGCTGCCTTCGACGTGGCATAGGGGATGCAGCTTCCCGTGGGTCGGACCCCTGCGATGGAGCTCACGTTCACGACGCTTCCACCGCCATCACGACCGAGATGGGGCAGCGCCAGCTTCGTCAGCCGAAAGGGGCCGATGACGTTGACCTCCAGGATCCTCCTGAAGAGATCATCGCTGACGGCGTCGAGGTCGTGATGGGGGATCACCTGGGGGAAGCCGGCGTTGTTGACGAGGACGCCCAGGCGACCGAATCGCTCGATCGTCTTCTCGACGAGCGCTGCAGACTGCGTGGCATCGCTCACGTCGGCTTGGACGTAGAGACCGCTGGACAGGGACGAGGCGACGTCGATGCCGGCTTGGCGAGACGATGACGAATTGATGGCCACGTGTGCGCCGAGCTCGTCGAAGAGACGCGCTGTGGCCTCGCCGATCCCACTGGACGAACCGGTGACGATCACCACCTGACCCTCGAAGCGTGGGTCGTTCGTCACGGGCTCACCGTGGGTCGTTCGTCACGGGATCACCCGGTCCACGACGTGCTGATCGGGGCGGGACGCCGTCGGACCCGTCAAGACCGGGGGATCGGCTGGTGACCCCAGCGGCTGATGCTGTCGTATCGGCGATTTCCGTCCCACGGCGCATACACCTTCTTCGTGCCGTACCCGACTTCGACGAGGAATCCCGCCGGACTCGTGACGTAGAAGCTGAACGCTCCCTCGTTGTCGTGGAGGCCGAGTCCGTTGGCGAACTCAAGCTCAGCGGACCACGCACGGTCGAACGCGAAGCCCACATCGTCCCGATCGTTAGTCTCCACCTGGAAGTGATGGAGGGACTTGCCGAGGTCTAGTGGCAGCTTGGCAACTGCGATCGAGTGGTGGCGCTCGTTGCAGTGGTAGAAGCGGACCTCGAGCTCGATCCCGTCCATGATCTCGGTCTCGATCCAGTCCGACTGGACCATGCCAAGCCCGTCGAGAAGGAGGCGCTCGGAGTCCTCGAACGAGGTGACAGCGATGGCGGTGTGGCCGGCACCGACGCCGTCAGTCTGGAAGCCACCTTTGACCAAATTCGAGCTGAATGGCGTCTCGGCCGCCGCGAGTCCTTGCACGAGCTCGAAGCGAAGACGCCACGGTGAATCCGTGTGCACGAGACGATCCACCCCTCGCGCAACAGTTTCCTCTTTGTCGCCCTCGGTCAGGGGGAAGCCAGCGGCTTCGAGACACGCTGCAACCTTCTCGAAGGCTTCGTCGTCGACTGCTTCGAAGGCGAGCACTGAGCAGTCGTCTCGCGAACCCTCCTGGACAAGGACCCTCCTGGTCCGGCCATCGTTGCGAAAGGTCGCCGATCCGTCGGTGGCGGTCTCTCCAGGCACGAGGCCGACGACGTCGGTCAACAGAGCCCCAAGCGCCCCCGGATCAGTGACCTCAAGGCCGATGTATGCGAACTCAAGCTGGTGATTCATTTGCGCTCCTCTCTCTCAGTGGCCCGGGGCCCTACACATGTTGCGGATAGTCCCGATGCCCTCGATCCAACTCTCGATGACGTCCCCGGGTGCCAGGAACATGGAGGGCTGGCGAACGAGTCCCACACCTGCAGGGGTGCCGGTGAAGATCACGTCACCCGGCAGCAGAGGAAGGATCTCCGAGAGCTCAGTGATCAACTGAGGGACACTGAAGACCATGTCGCTCGTGCGGTCGCTCTGGACCACTTTGCCGTTGACCGAGCAGCTCATCTCGAGGTCGTCCGGGTCGTCGAACTCGTCGGGCGTGACGAGCCACGGCCCGAACGGGCCATAGCCCCGGTAGGACTTGCCGAGCGAGAACTGGCCGGCCGCGGCGAACTGGAGCGTCCGATCCGAGATGTCCTGACCGACCGAAAGGCCTGCCACGTGCTCCCACGCCGATTCGACCGGCACCCGATCTGCTCGACGACCGATGACAACGACGAGCTCGACCTCCCAGTCGACGGTCTCGCTCGACAGCTCGATGTCATCGAACGGTCCGGACAGTGATGCGGGAAACTTCGTGAAGGCTGCGGGGACGGTCGGGATGGCTATGCCGGTCTCCGCCGCGTGCGAGCGGTAGTTCATTCCGATGGCGAACACCTGCCGGGGCATCGGAGCGGGAGATCCGAGTTCCTCCGGCGAGAAGTCCCGACCTCCGGTCGTGTCGATCTCCTTCGCCGCTGTCAGGAAGTCATCCCAGCGTTCGTAGATGGAGGCCAACGAAGGGCCGAATGCTCCCTTCGTTGCGCTCGCGATGTCGGTGGCCACCGATCCCGAGATCAGCACCGCCCGCCCGCTGTCGTTGCCAAGCTTCATCGAGCCCTCCCTCCTTCGGCCGGCTCGCAAGCCGAGCTGACCATCGTCCGCAGCGAACTCACCAGTGCGGCCGCGTCGGCGGCGTCCCCCGCGGCGCCGAAGACGTAGAAGTCGGGACGCTGGAGCACCGTGGTCACGCCGTGGTCGGCGAACCAGGCCTTGTAGGTGCCGTCGACGTCCTCGACCTCCGTGCCCATGGCGACGATCCGGCCGCCGAGCTCGGAGAACCACTTCGCGTCGCCGGCGGGCAACGACGTCGGCAACTCCCGGTCAAGGGTGATCATCCTCCAACCCGGACCGAGCAGGTCGTCGAACCGGGCCGTCCGGTCGCCGATCCGGACGCGGCCCTGGACGAAGAGCGAACCGGCGACGGGGTCCCCTGGCGAGATGATCCCGCCGCTCAC
>Ga0182010_10001238_pt1 | contig 13681 bp, 11 predicted proteins | sample 611E1MmetaG_FD_120488 | JGI IMG/M metagenome (GOLD analysis project Ga0182010, IMG submission 120488) | Permafrost microbial communities from Stordalen Mire, Sweden - 611E1M metaG | ecosystem: Environmental > Terrestrial > Soil > Wetlands > Permafrost | place: Sweden: Stordalen | collected...
ACCGAGGCCCGCTTTTTCTTGAGTCGCGCCCAAGGAAACAAATTCAAGGACAACTCGATCGTCGTCGAATCAATGAGATAAACAGCGCCGTCGAGATCGAGGTCGGCGGGAAGTTCGTTGGCATAGAGGCATCGCGCCTCTTTTATCAGGAGTTCGGCATAGTCGCGATAGATGCGCCAGTCGCGTCGCTCGTTGGCATAAGCCAAGGTCGTGCGGACAACGGGCGAACGGAAACCGAGATGGTACAATTTGTCACCGTATGCGTTGAGGCACACCGCGATGTCGCGCAGACTTTCGCGAAACGACAGTTGCCCGAAAGACATCGCTAAGAACTGTTCCCAACATGAAAAATGCTTGATCCAATAATCACCCCCGTATCGCGCGACACATTGGTTGAATTGATAACGACTGACCGAATCCATGATCTGGGAAAAAATATACTTTCCCTGGTGCATAAAAGAAAAAATGAGGGTTAAACCTCATTATCTCACCCAACGAATTGAAATCGAAAAATAATTTTTTCTCAAATTATGGCTTCGTTAAAAGAGAATCCATGCATCGTTAAAAAATTTCTTGGACACTAGTGATATCGGTATATGAAAAAATATATATTTTCGATCGCGATCGGCGTGGTAGCGCTTGTTGCCATTACGGCCAATGCTCTTCTTTATTCAAAGATAAATGTTTTGGAAAAGTCGATCGCGGCGATACCGAAGGCCGCGCCCGTCGTTGTGCAACCGGCGCCGACGCCACAACCGAATTTGTCGGCCCCAATAACGACCGTTTCCGGCGGTTTGACCAATTCCGTGCTCGACGAACTTAAGATAAAGATCGAGAACCACGACGCGATCCTTGAATCGCTTGGCGCTCCTCCCGCCTCAATTCGGGAATGGTCGGATTTTTACAATACAAAATACGGCATTCAATTTGCGGCGCCGTTTGGCGGTGATGATGTATCGCAAGGCGGCGTCGCAACGACCGCCTCGATTCAAGGGTTGCCGACCATGAGCGGCGGCGCGGGATTCGAGTTCACGATTTTGCCAAAGACTGATCCTAATTTGCACGGATGTTATTTTTACGGCGAGGGGATCACCGACGACATGTTGAAACATGTCGGTTCCAAAAGTATGGTAACTGTCGCCGGAATTCAATATTGCAACACAGGCTTTGGCGATGCGGGCGCCGGCCAACGAGACTTGCAAGATTTTTATGTGATCATTCGCGGCGACAATGCTTTTGTTTTTCATTTCAATTATACATACTCTTCCTGCAACGCATATACCTATCCTAATGTTGAGTGCGTTATGTTCGATGAGGCGCGCGACACAAAACTGACGCAAGAGGTCTTGTCGACGGTTCAGTTTGCAAAGTAAAAGTTAGGTTGAATATCAAAGAATCCCGACGCAATGTCGAGGTTCTTTTGTTAAGGTCATTCCCGCGGAAACGGGAATCCAATCTCGCTTGGTCGAACGGCCGCCCAATATGGATTGGGTCCCCGATGGCGCTCGGGGACGACAATAAAAAATCAATGCATTAATCCGTGGGAGAAATACTCGCGCAACAAGTTGGCACGGGTTTGGCGCGCTCCTCACGGAGCTTCTTTTGCTTTATTTGAAATATTGATCCAGTAAAAATATCCTCGCGCGGCGGAATTTTTTTCTGTTTTCTTCGAGCGTCTTGATCTTGTTGCGTTTGGCTCGCTCGTCGCGAGCGTCTTTGTTGGGCGTTCGGTTTTCGCGTTCGATCTGATAATTGATCCAAGCGACGCGATCCTCGATCAGTCCGAGGATCGGCTCAATCGTGTTGGAGTGCGCTTCGTAATCTTTTAAAATGGCAAGCTCGTTATCGCGCGCCACTCCGGCTTCCAGTTTTTCCAAAGAATCGGCGAACGGAACATCGTCGTATCGTTTGCCGATGTCCGGCGCGAGCAAAAGAGTGATCTCCGTCAAATCGGTCATCTTATTCGCGTGTCCGCCGGAATGGGTTTCTTTGTCGATCAAATGCGTGAGTTCGCGCGCGCGGTAAAGTTCCGGCGAACCGGATGCCCGCAAAGCATTGCAGTGCGTTTCAAAACTAGGCAAAGCGTCGATCGGATTCCACTTTACAACCATTTGATCGTCTTTAAATGCGGTCTCGTTTCGATGATCAACAATATACTGCCGGGCATCGGCGAGCGATACATCGCGTCGCGTCGGCTCCGCGCTTTCGGATTCAGGAATATGCGATAAGGTCTCAAGCATGGAATTGGATTATAGAAAATTTTTTGGAAATTGGTTCTTGGTTCTTGGTTTTTACCAGCAGGTCAGTGGTGCGTTTCGCGCCCGATCCAATTGGCATCGACCTCGACTTCAAGATCGAGGAATATTTTTGTCTGGAGCGCGGTTTCTAGTTCTTTGCGCGCGGTATATCCCATTTGCTTTATTTGCGCCGCGCCTTTTCCGATGAGCATTTTTTTGTAGCGCTTTTCGGTAGTGAGGATGCGCGCCTTGAGGTAAAGAATGCCCTCGGGGCGTTTTTCCATTTCGTCCAAGACCACGGTGATCGAATAGGGGATCTCCTGGTGCATTTGAATGAAGATCTTTTCACGGATTAATTCCTCGATCCACTTTTTGCTTTCCATGTCGGTCAGTTGGAATTCTGGATAGAACGGTTCGCCTTCGGGCAAGACTTCGAAAAGCTTGTCGAGGAGCGGCGAGAGATTTGAACCGCGCAAGGCCGAGATATTGACGACCGCGTCCATTTTTTCGCCCATGCGCTCAAATTCGAATTGAAAAGGTTTTTTACGATCGCCCAAGTCGGATTTGTTGATCGCCATTATTTTTGGAACCTGCGCGGCCGTGACCATGGCGTAGGTGTGGTGTTCTTCGGGACCAACGGCGCGGGTCGGGTCAACGACATAAACGATCGCGTCAATGCCGTCCATGGCATTCTTAACCTCGCGGTTAAGCGACTCGGTTAACTGGTCGCGGCTTTTTTCAAAAACGCCCGGGGTATCGACAAACACAATTTGACCGCGCGGATCATGGACGATCCCGCGGATGGCTTGGCGCGTGGTCTGCGGCTTAGGCGTGATAATCGCCACCTTGGAGCCGACTAACGCGTTAAGAAGCGTTGATTTTCCCACGTTGGAGCGCCCGATGAGGGCGACGAATCCTGACTTCATAGTTCATCGATTGTGCGGCAAAAATAGAAAAAAGTCAATTATTGCGGCGTCATTCCGACCCGAGCCGAAGCGAGGCGGAGGAATCTCGAAGCTTCGGGATATGACCAAAACTTCTTCGTCTATGTGCGGCTTCGTGATCCCTCACAGCGGTTCGGGATGACGCAAGGTAAGGGAAATCACGGTCTCAACGTGCGGTGTGTGGGGGAAGAGGTCGAGGCAGCGGATTTTTTCGATGGAATATTTTTCGAGCAATGTTTTAAGGTCGCGGGCGAGGGCGCGGGGGTTGCAGGAAACATAGACTAGGCGCTTGGCGGTAGAGCCCATGAGCGCTTCGAGCGCGGCGGGGTGCAAGCCGGCGCGCGGGGGATCCAAGATGATCGTGTCGGGCGACATTTCAGTAAGCGCAGTGGCAAGAAGTTTTTCCGTCGCGCCGGAGCGAAAGTCGATGTTTGCAATGTTGTTTAGCTTGGCGTTGCCGCGCGCGATCTCTACCGCGGCATCGTCAAGTTCAACGCCAATTACTTTCTCTGATGCTTTAGCGAGCGCGAGCGTTAAAAATCCGGAGCCGCAATAAAGGTCCATAATTTTTTCGCCCGGCTTGGGCGCGGCAAATTCAACGACCGTGTTTTGCAATACGGCGGCCATTTCCGAATTTGTTTGGAAGAACGAGGCGCAGGGAATGCGATAGGAAAAACCGTTGATCGTTTCGCGCAAATATGTCTCGCCAAAGATCGGCTCGATCGTTTTCGGAATCGAGAGATCGGTTATTTCGGGATTCACGCCCCAGAGCAACGAGGTCGCGAGCGGTTTTAAGGCGGCGAAAAATTTTTCGCGCAGCGGGAGGGCAGGGAGTTCGCCAGAAGTGGTGATGAGCACCAAGCGTTCGCCGGTGTTTTTTCCTTCGCGAATGACAAGGTAGCGCCAAAAGCCGGCGTGAACGCGATTGTTCCAAAACGGCACGTTGCTTTCCTTGGTTAGCTCGCGCACAATCGCCATTATTTTTATCGCTTCTGCCGAAAGCATGAGGCAACCTTTTAAATTCAAAACCATGTCCCAGTGCTCGGGCGTTTTTAATCCCAGCGACCCGTCAACGGCAAAAACATAGTCCATGCGGTTGCGATAATGGTACTGGCTTGTTGCCGGAACGAAATCCTTGGAAATTGGTTCTTGGTTCTTGGTTGTTTTTTCTTCTGCAAAAGCTTGTTTAACCAAGCTAAGTTTGAGCTGACACTGCCTTTCATAATTGATCATCTGAAGAGGACAGCCGCCACAGCGTCCGGCATCGGGGCATTGGGGCACGACCCGATCCTTCGACGGTTCAATGATCGTTTCAACTCTGACCCGCAACTCGCCGCCGCGCCGCGCCGTAACCTCGCCGCATATCTTTTCGCCGGGAATGGTAAAATAGGCAAGCCCCGGCTTGGCGCCGACACGGAGCAGACCGCGACCCTTTTCGTCAACGCCGTCAATTGTCGCTTCCAATTTATCGCCAATTTTTACTGACATATAAGTCGTATCGGTTCAATAGGACCTATACAAAATCCATTGAAAATGTTAATTTATAGGCTGTTATATGGCTCCCAAAAAACCATTGCTCTCGATCATCATACCAACCCTTAACGAAGAAAAGAACCTCCCGACGCTCCTCGACACGATCGCGAAACAGACTTTTCGCGATTTTGAGGTGGTTATTGCCGATTCTCCCGCCACCGTTGATAAAACAAAGGACATCGCGCTTGCGGCCGGCTGTCGGGTGACTGTCGGCGGACGCATTTCTGAAGGCCGCAACAATGGGGCGGCGGCGGCTTTGGGCAGGATATTTTTATTTCTCGACGCCGACGTGGCGCTTCCCAATCAATTTTTTCTCGAAGATACGGTGAACGAATTCATCGCCCGCGACCTCGACCTCGCCACCTGTCGCGTCCGCGCGCTCGATGGGGATAAATATGACAAGCTGCTTCACGATCTTTACAATGTTTATACCGTGGCGCTGGGGAAAATTTTGCCGCACATTCCCGGCTTTTGTTTCTTTATCAAACGTTCGGTCTATGAAGCGGTCGGCGGGTTTGATGTTGATGTGAAGCTTGCCGAAGACCACGAGCTGGCGCGCCGCGGCTCGAAGATTGGAACTTTTGGTTTTCTTTTCACGCAATGCATTCCCGTCTCCACTCGTCGGTTCGAGCGCGACGGAAAGTTTGCGACCGCGATCAAATATATTCTTTGCGAACTGCACATGCTGACCCTGGGCCCGGTCAAATCAAACATTTTCAAATACAATTTCGGCCACGGCGCGCATAAAGAAGCCGTCACCAAAAAATAATCATGTTTGGAAAACTTTGGAACAATGAGTCAAAGACCATCACCTCCGCCGCCCTTCTTTTGGGCGGCGCGTCGTTGGCTTCAAAATTTTTGGGCGTCATTCGCGATCACGTACTGGCGGGAACTTTTGGCGCGGGCGACACGCTCGACGCTTATTACGCGGCCTTTCGTTTGCCGGACACGATCTACGGTCTGCTGGTGGTCGGCGCGCTCTCGGCCGGATTTTTGCCGATCTTCACCGAATACATGCTGCGCCGCGACGATGGCTCGCGCGACGACGCTTGGCGGCTGACCAACGAGCTTATTGGAATTTTAGGGCTCATTCTCGTTGCGGTTACGGCCGCGCTCGTGCTCTTTGCGCCATGGATCGTGCCGGCAATCACGCCGGGTTTTGTCGGGCCAAAGCTGAAACTCACGATTGAGCTGTCGCGTATCATGTTTGCCTCAACCTTTCTCATGGGGCTCTCGGCGGTGATGGGCGGCGTGCTTCAAGGAACCAAGCGCTTCTTTGCTTTTGCCGTCGCGCCAATTTTTTACAATCTCGGCATTATTTTCGGCGCGCTTGTTTTTGTGCGTTTTTGGGGGCCCGCGGGACTCGCCATGGGCGTTGTCTTGGGCGCGATCCTGCATTTTGCCGCGCAGTATTTGCCGGTCTGCAGCCTCGGCTTCAAGCTTAAGCCGCGCTTCAAAACTTCCGACGACGGCATTAAGAATATCGCCAAGCTTTCCGGTCCCCGCATCCTCGACTTAGCGGTTACCCAAATCGACCTCACGGTTGCGACGGTCATCGCCTCGACACTCGCGGCCGGTTCGGTTTCGGTCATGAACTTTGCCAACAACTTGCAGTCGGTGCCGTATTCGTTTATCGGCGTTTCCTACGCGGTGGCCGCTTATCCGTCGCTCACTCGCTTCGCGGCAAAAAAAGAAACCGATCGTTTCATCGACAGCGTGAACGGCGTTACGCGGCAAATATTATTTTTCGCCGTGCCCGTTTCCATTGTTCTGCTCTTGCTGCGCGCCCAAGTGGTGCGCCTTATTCTCGGGAGCGGGCGATTTAATTGGAGCGACACCACTCGCACCGCCGACGCGCTCGCGCTCTTCGCCATCTCAATCGCTTTCCAAGCGGTCTGCCCGCTCTTAATCCGCGGCTTTTATGCGCTTAAGGATTCGACCACGCCGCTACTTATCGGCATGATCTCGGTGGCCGCCGACATTATCGGCAACATCACGCTTTCCAAATCAATGGGCGTCTCCGGGCTGGCCTTGTCTTTTTCAATCTCTTCGGTTATTCAAGTCGCGCTCCTTTGGGTGACGCTCCGCATGAAGACGGGCACGCTCAATGAGTCGCTTTTGATAAAATCGCTCGCGAAAATTACCGTCGCCGCCGTGCCCATGGCGCTCGTAATCCAGCTCGCCAAAAATTTCGTCGGCGTGCACGTGAACATGAACACGGTTTTCGGCGTCTTAACGCAGACGATAATCGCCGGCGCACTGGGCTTGGGTTTGTATTTCGGCGCCGCGTATTTCTTGCGTTCGGACGAAGCGCGCAGTTTTGTGGAAGCGTTCAAGCGCCGCGTCGGCATTCGCGAATTGCCGGTCATCGCCATTGACGAAGCGCTGGAATAATATGGATCAATCCAAGATCAGGAATTTCGTTATTACCGCACACATCGACCATGGCAAGTCCACGCTCTCGGATCGTCTTTTGGAAGTGACGGGCACGGTCTCGAAGCGCGAAATGAAAAATCAGATTCTCGACAACATGGACCTTGAGCGCGAGCGGGGGATCACGATTAAATTGGCGCCGGCGCGCATGAACTGGAAAGGTTATGAATTAAACCTCATCGACACACCCGGGCACGTTGATTTTACCTACGAAGTTTCGCGCTCGCTTTCGTCGGTGGAGGGCGCCATTCTGCTCGTTGATGCAACACAAGGCGTGCAAGCGCAGACGATCGCCAACTTGTATTTGGCGATGGAACAGAATTTGAAGATCATCCCCGCCGTCAACAAGATCGACCTGCCGGCGGCGCAACCCGAAGAGACGCGCGCCGAACTCGTAAAACTCTTGGGCTGTTCGCCCGACGAAGTTTTGTTCTGTTCGGGAAAATCCGGGATCGGTGTTGAGGGCGTTTTAGATGCGGTTCTCGAGCGCGTGCCGTCGCCAAAAGGCGAACCCGCCGAACCCCTGCGCGCGCTTATCTTTGATTCGTTTTATGACGATTATAAAGGTGTCGTCGCCTACATTCGCGTGATCGACGGTTCGCTCAAGACCAAAAGCAAGGTGCGTTTTATGGCGACCAAGGTTCATGCCGAAGCATTGGAGGTCGGCGTCATGCGGCCGCGGATGTTTGAAACTGGCAGTCTTTCGGCCGGGGAGATTGGCTACCTCGTGACCGGCCTCAAAGACATTTCCGGCTGTCGCGTCGGCGACACCGTCACGCTTGCGGACGCGGACGTTGAGATGCTGCCCGGTTATCGCGAGGTCAAGCCGATGGTCTTTGCCGGAATTTTTGCCAAAGAAGGTTCAAGCTACGAACATTTGCGCGAAGCAATGCTAAAGTTGAAATTATCCGACGCGTCTTTAATGTTTGAGCCGGAGCGTTCGACCGCGTTGGGTTTTGGTTTCCGTGTCGGCTTGCTCGGGCTGTTGCATCTTGAAATTGTTCAAGAGCGCTTACGGCGCGAACACAATTTGGATTTGATCGTCACCGCGCCGTCGGTGGCGTATCATGTGACGAAAACCGACGGCACCGAAGTTGTCGCCAAGTCGCCGCAAGACCTGCCGGATGCCACGCATCTCGAAGGCATAAAAGAGCCGTGGGTAAAGCTCTCCGTCATCTGCCGCGAAGAAGACATTGGCGGCGTGCTGGGTTTGATCGCCGAAAAACGCGGCGTTTATCGCAATACCGAATACTTAGGCGAAGGCCAAAAGCGCGTTATTGTTTCCGCCGAACTCCCGCTTTCCGCGATCGTCATCGACTTTTACGACAAGTTGAAGTCGGTCAGCTCCGGCTACGCTTCAATGTCGTACGAATTTTACGATTACCGTCCCGCCGACGTCGTGCGCATGAACATACTGGTGGCCGAAGAGCCGGTCGAAGCGCTGGCCATCTTGGTCTATCGCGACGAGGCGCAACGAGTGGGCCGCAAGATCGTCGAAACATTAAAGGATTCGATTCCGCGCCACATGTTCGAAGTAAAAATTCAAGCCGCGATCGGTGGTAAAGTAATCGCCTCGGATAGGATCCCCGCCATGCGCAAAGACATGATGGCCAAAATGAGCGGGGGAGACGTAACCCGCAAAATGAAACTCTTAAGCAAACAAAAAGAAGGCAAAAAGCGAATGAAAGCCGCCGGCCACGTCGACCTCCCGCCGGAAACGTATTTGGCGGTGTTGAAAAGGTAACATGAAAATCCTCATCCTCTGCGCTCACGGAAAAAATCGCAGCCGCTATTTGGCGGAGTATTTGGCGACCAAGGGGTTTGAAACGGATTTTGATGGGGTAAAAAATGAGAGCAAAGAAGCGGTTCAAGCAAAGATCGCTTGGGCGGATACTGTTATTGCCGTCACGCGCGACATTCATGAGAAAGCGCTGGCCGATTTTGATTTCACCGAGAAAAAAGTTTTCAGCCTCGACGTCGATGATCGCTCTGAAAAATTTTTTCTGTCGTGCGTGGTCGCTTCGGGGGATGAATGGATCGAATTTCAAGAAAAACACGTTTACCCAAAACTCATCGAACAGACCAACAAAATTTTAAACCTCAAATAACCGGTTTTATTTAATTTTTTTTAATTAGGCCGTCATTTCATTCGACCGCATGAAATGTGGTCATAGGTTTTTTGGATTATCCTAGATCAATCAACGGCTATTAGCAACGACTACTAAAATTTTCAATTTGAGCAAACCAAATGCCGACTTTAAGTTTAATGTAGGTTTTGGGATTTGATCTATGTTTGATTTAAGATGAAACCGTTCTAAGAACATTAAGCCGCCATTTCATGCGACCGCATGAAATGTGGTAAAATGGTTTTGCAGCGTCGTCATCTGATTCAAAATCTTGATTTATGTATAAACATCCTCCGAGCAAAAGACGAAAGAAGCTATTCAAGGCGTTGGCTTTGACGCGAAAAGTGTTGTTGTTTTTGGCGGATTTTGAAACGCCGGAGATTTTTAATCCGTTCTCATATTTGCAGAGCGACTGGACGCGCGAGGATGAGGAATACGCCGAGGCGGCGCGAATGAAACGGGCGTTTAAGGCGTTAAAAGAGAGAAAGTATGTTGAGATAAGACGGATGGGGGATAAAGTAATGTATGTTTTGACCGATAAGGGAAAATTGGCGGCGCTTAAAGAACAAGTTCGATTAGCCGACGTACGGAAGGATAAAAAGATACTGCTTGTTTCTTTCGATATTCCGGAACGGGAAAGTGAGGTCAGGAACAAACTGCGCTACATGCTCAAGGATTTTGGGTTTAAAATGTTCCAACTGTCGCTTTGGGGAACCAAGCAGAACGTGGGGGCCCATCTCTCCGAGCTTATCAAAGACATGGGTGCGCAAAAATGGATCAGAATATTTTTATCGACGGAAATTACCGGTAGAAAACCTATCAGCAATAAGATCAACGATAAATAATCGAGGAACACAAAAGGCAAAATTCGCCGAAGACCTGTTTTCATGCGACCGCACAAAAAGGCGGCCAGCGGTCGGTGTTATCCCCACGCCGTTCACTTATGCCGTCATTGGTTATCTAAAACGCTCCGAAGGGATCGACGTTTACGACCGCGGTATTGACTACAATCCGTTCTTGCTTCGAGGGTAGGCCAAGGACCGCGAGGATCGGACGGGGCACCGTCTCATATAGTGTGGTGTCGCATTATATGGAAATGAGCAATATCTTAAGCCTCCCTTTGATAAAAGGGAGGGTAGGGAGAGTTCCGGTTTAAAGATAGCAGCAATACCCGTAATTTTATCGCTTATGGTTCCTTGGAAGCTATTCCGACGGAACTCCCCCTACCCCCTCTTTTCCAAAAGAGGGGGCAAAGATGCCACCGCTCAATGAGAAAGACCGTAAAACTATTGCCGCGATTAACTCTTATCAAGTTATCCCTCACGCTATGTGAGATGGCGTTTTGCCTTGTCGCGTTGCCGCTAAGGCGTTATGATACTGCCTTATGAAGATAAAGAAGCGCACGCTCATGAAGATCGTTTGGGTCGGGATTGTCGCCATGACGATTCTTTCGACTTTGGCTTTTACGGCCAGTTTGGGGCGCTAAATTTTTATGCAAAAACGCTGGATCGTTAAAGAAGCGGCTCCGGCGGAATTTTTAAGCGGACTGCCGGAGTTTCCGCCGCTTGTTGCGTCGCTTTTGTGGAACCGAGGTATTAAAGATAAAGAACAGATTCGCGAATTTTTAGAACCGAGCTGGGAGCGCGACGTGCACGATCCGTTTCTTTTTCGCGACATGAAAAAGACCGTCGAGCGGATATTTAAGGCGGTTGATGCAAAAGAAAAGATCGTGATTTTCGCCGACTATGATGCCGACGGCGTGCCGGCGGGGACGATTTTAGCGGCAACTTTGCGCGAATACGATTTCAGCGCCGATATTTACACGCCGCATCGCGAGACCGAAGGTTATGGGCTGAACCTCAAAGCGATTGAGTATTTGGCGGCGCAAGGAACGAAAGTGATCGTCACCTGCGACTGCGGAATTTCAAACACCGTCGAAATTTCTTTTGCGGCGGAGCGGGGAATTGACGTGATCGTTACTGATCATCATCAAGAGCCGGCGGAATTGCCGGCCAAGGCATTTTCGATCATCCATCCAAAAATTTCCGGCGAAGCTTATCCGTGCAAATTCTTGTCCGGCGGGGGGGTGGCTTTCAAATTAAGCCAGGCGCTTTTGAAGACGCGGCCTATCCCCAATGTCGAAGCGTTCGAAAAGCGCTTGACCGAACTCGCGGCCATCGCGCTTGTTGCCGACATGGTTCCGCTTTTGGGCGAAGCGCGGACGCTCACTAATTTTGGATTGCGCGTCTTGAATAAGACGACGCGGATTGGGTTGGTCAAGCTTTATGAAACGGCCGGCATTGTGCCGGGCGCGGTTACGACGACCACGATCGGTTTTCAGATCGCGCCGCGCATTAACGCCGCCGGGCGCATGGATCACGCAAACGGCGCCGTGGCGCTCCTTAACGCCGTCGATGCGGAAGAGGCGATGCGGCTCGCAATCGTGTTAAATAACACCAATGCCGCGCGCCAGCGCGCGACAAAAACAATGACCGACGAGGTGCGCGAGCAGATTGTCGCGACCGGTCAAGAAGGCGCGCCGGCGCTCGTTGTCTATGATGAAAAATGGGCGGCGGGACTCATGGGGCTAGTGGCCGGCAAGATCGTGGAAGAGTTCAACCGCCCAGCTTTTGTCTTCACCAAAAAGAACGATGAGGAGCTGGTTGGTTCGGGTCGCTCGATTCCGGCATGGAATTTGATCTTGGCCATGCAAAAGATCCCCGACGCTTTTTTGCGCTTCGGCGGGCATATTGGCGCGGCGGGCATGAGCATTGCGCCGGAAAAATTCGACGATTTCAAACAGCGCATCGTCGCGCTCGCGAAAGACGAACTTGCCGGCAAAGACCTGACCCCGGCCATGGAAGCGGATGCGGAAATATCATTATTGCAAGTTGATTGGGAATTGGAAAAATGGCTCGCCAAGTTTGAGCCGCACGGCATGGGGAACCGGACGCCGCTTTTTGTCGGGCGCGGTCTTACGGTCATTGCCGCCGACGCGATTGGCGCCGACGGCAAGCATTTGCGACTTACGCTCTGCGAGAACGAAGGAAAAGCGCACAAGTGCATCGGCTTTAAGTTTGGCGATTGGGCGGAAGACCTTGCATCCGGCGACAAGATCGATGCCATCTTTGAGATCAATGTTAACGAGTGGAACGGGCGACGCGAATTGCAATTAAAAATTGTCGATCTGACAAAGACAAAATGAAATATGAAAAACTCACCACCTACACCGACGGAGGGGCGAGGGGGAATCCCGGGCCGGCCGGGATTGGCGTTGTTATTATGGAAGGCGACAGGGTTGTGGATTCTTTTGGCCGCTACATCGGCGAAACCACCAATAATCAAGCGGAATACCGCGCTTTGATCGCCGCGATTGAGCGCGCTACCGAACTTGGCGCAAAAGAGGTAGAATGTAAGCTGGACTCGGAGCTTGTGGTTAAACAGATGCGGCGCGAGTACAAGGTCAGGGACAAGTATCTGCAACCGCTGTATTTGCGGGCTTATAATTTGAGCGTCGGATTCAAAAAAATAACGTTCTGTCATGTCCGACGCGAGTATAACGCCGCCGCCGACGCCGAGGTTAATGCGGCCATCGACAGGCATTTGCTCGGTCAATGAAAAATGGGGTCTTACGAATGTACGAATATGTTACGAATTTACGAATATGCCGCTTCAAACTTTATTCGTAATTTCGTAATAGATTCGTAAATTAGTAAGACAAGAGTATGAAGAAATTTTTACGAAAAACGACCCAGCTTGTCGTCGCCGTCGCGATGCTCTCGGTTCCGTTCGGGACGAACGCCGGAGTTAACGATGTTTTTAAGGGTTGGGCATGGTCGTCAAATATCGGATGGATGGCTGTTAACTCAATTAACTGCCAATCGGATGTCTGCTACCCCCCCGCCCATGCCGCCGCCTATTCATACGGCGTTACCATCGATGATTCGCGAAACATGACGGGTTATGCATGGACATCGACCCTGGGCTGGATCTGTTTTGGCTCGACTTGTTCCGCCACCTCGCCCGACGGCGTCGCGAGCTGGGCCGCGCTCGGAAGCGATCAATACACGCCGCAACTTTATGGCTGGGCGCGCGTGCTGTCGTATTCCACCGGAAACAACGGCTGGATCTCGTTCAATTGCCAAAGCGACGGCACGCATCCGGCGCGAAACGTTTGCGGCACGTCCAATTATAAAGTTTGGACGACCTTGAACACCGTTGGCACGCCAAATTATGACGGCCAGTTGCAAGGCTATGCATGGAATTGCGCCGGCGTTACGAGCGCCACCTGCACTTTCGGGAATTTTTCAACCGGCTTGGGCTGGATCCATTTTTCGCCCGCTTATATCCCTTCGCAAACTCCCACTCCCGGTACTTACGCAGGCGTACCATGGATTCAGGTGCTTTA
>Ga0182010_10001240_pt1 | contig 13678 bp, 11 predicted proteins | sample 611E1MmetaG_FD_120488 | JGI IMG/M metagenome (GOLD analysis project Ga0182010, IMG submission 120488) | Permafrost microbial communities from Stordalen Mire, Sweden - 611E1M metaG | ecosystem: Environmental > Terrestrial > Soil > Wetlands > Permafrost | place: Sweden: Stordalen | collected...
ATAGATTTATCCGGAGATAAGCAAGATTCAACCGTTGGAAAACAATCATCATAACCGTACACCGGTCGGACTTCATATTCCCCATGAAATTTATCGGGCGCTTTGAAAGAAGACGGATTTGCAGTAAGCAAATCCTGCCCTTCGTATCTTAGTACCGAAATCCTGGCTCCATCTTCCGGAAGGCATTGAACATACCAGTTTCCAATATTGGCTTGAACGATTTTCATTATAGCTTTATAGCACTATAGCTTTTATTCCCGTGAGTTCACAAAATGCTTTCAGTTCCTCATAAAGATGCGCTCCGTATCCAAGACAGGCATATTCATTATTCCAGGACTGCAATAAAGCATCGATATCACATTCAGCTTTAACAAATCCATGAGGCCAGAATGGGATACCACATTCATTTTTTCTCTTCTCAATCATACTGGCATCTGGCTCGAAAATACTACAGCGGGTAATAACCATTTCAAATTGTCCGTTATTCCGGCCAAGTCGGGCAAGTACACCATCGCCAACTTTACAGACCAATTTTATTGAAATTCCACCTGCTTCACCTTCAGTTGGGATTCCGTGTTCGGCAAATCCTGCGGGGCCTAACTTGCTTGCCAAAGATGGAGGACACGCCCCATCACCAATTATTTTTATTTCATTGTTCGATTTATCAACATGCTGTAAATCGCCATAATATACTGGCTCATCACTCATGTCAGTCAGACATTTAACAGTTAATGCAGTATTAAAATCGCCAAGAGTGGATGTGCCCATTCCGTCTTCGAGCATCATGCTCTGGGCAAAGCAAGTTGCACTGTATTCATCGCCTAAGCCCGGGAAAGACTGAATGGTGTAGAAATCCCATTCATATTTCTTTACCAATTTCTTTATTGCTAAATAAAGTCTTATGGAACGTTCAGCCTGATCATTGGCTGGAATCGGTTCAGAAAAGAGTTTTTGTATCCTTTCTATTGCATCAGCAATTTCTTTTTTAGAAATTTTTTTAGCTGTATCGAGTAATTCTGTTGTTTCCCTTGAATCGATATCAGTGCCGAAAATCTTCATCCATTGTGAGGGATCTGCAGCTCCACAAGTTTGACCCATTCCCCTACCTCCAAATGTACCAATTGTACTCAAGTTTAAGGAATTTTTCATGGCGCTCGCCCGGCAATATGAGGTAATTTTTTCAATTTCTTTTGGGTCTTCATAGCTGCCATACACAAACCGGTGTTTTAACCCGATTTCTTTAAATGCACCCTGCATAACCAAACCGCCAACGGGTCTCCATCCCTGACTGCCCGGATTAGTCCAGAGAACAATTCCCTTACCTGTTGTTGCAAAATCACGGATTGCGCCAATCATGTGGGAAGCCCATACCCAGGTGCCTGAAAATAAAACTACAGCATCAACATTATTCATTTTTTTGAATTTGTCGAAACATTCACGGGCTTCCTTTTTTGAGGCTATAACCAATTCGTATTCAACCAGTTCAAGTCCGTTGTTTTTTAAAGCTTGCTTGGCTCCAGCAACAATCTTCTCATCTATAAAAGGTGTTCCCATTGGGTCTTTTAACCCATCTTTGTGTACACCATAAACTATAAATCCAACTTTAGTTTTAATCATTATGTAATTTTTTAATTATTAGGTAAATATTCTTGTAAATCCCCTTTAAGCGAAGGAATAATCTTTAAAATATTTTCATAATATACTTTCTTCAAAACTTCTTTTGGTAAACCAATACCACATATTGGCCAGCGTGAACGGTCAAATGTCCCGTCATAATCGGGTGAGTAAAACGATTCGTCGTATGTTTCAAGAAATCTGAAGTAGGTACGGTACATTTCCGCTGAGCTCTCAAGGTTAGCGGGCATATCTGCACCAAAAATAATCCTGTCCTGATGCTTTATGAAAAATTCTCTGGAGCTATAGGGCTGTCTTCCTAACTCATCGAGCCTTGCAGAGAAATCGATATACAAATTCTGATTTCCGTCCAGAAGATTTGATACATAGGAAATATTTTCGGCATCGTTTGCGAAATGAGGCAAAATAAATGTTGTGTTGGGATGCTGCCTAATGAGGTCATCGAGCCGTTCGAGCAGTTCATTTTTTTTTGGATACTTAGGATCAACAAAGCTCCATGAAGGATATTTCTTCAGAGATTCATAATGTTCATTTTCAGGAGACACCTCATGGAAAAAACCTTCCGGATCAGCCTGATGAATTAAAACAGGTATTTTAAGTCTGCCAGCTTCTTCCCAAATCGGTGCCAGTCTGGTGTCGTTACAGTTGATCAGTTTATCATCAGAATCACGATAATGAAGCCCTAGGTCCTTCAATATTTTAAGCCCTTTTGCTCCCCGCTGCACATGATTGTTTAGTGTTTCAATACACTCAGTCACAAAACGCTTCGAATCATAAAACAGCGGCTTATTTGCCGGTTGAGCAAAATTTGACATGGTAAAACAGTAAAATCTACCTGGATATTTTATGGCGCAATTCTCCAAAAAATCAGAAATATTTCCGGGAGAAATTACATAACCACCATCTGCAAATTCGATGTGTACATTACCTGTAAGATCACAATAGCTTATAACACCAACCTCATCCATTGTCTTGAGAACCCGATCAACCTGCCAGTTGCCCCAAAGGTGATTGTGTGCATCAATTACCGGGAAAGCTGCTCTAGTAATGACTGTTGAATTTGTAATCAAATAATTTTTCTTGGCCATTTTTTACCTTATTTATTATAGATATTAATATTTTAAGATTTTTTCAATTCTCAAATATATCAAGTAATCAGTTAATTAGATACAACATTTGTATTTTAAAATAACACAATATTGAACTCGTGACGAATCTTGAAAAAGCTGAAATTCATATCAATCTGTTCCGGAAAGGTTCTGCCCTTAAAGTGATTATTTACGTCAATTTATAGAAAAGAAGCTTTGCTAATAACTACAGAATTTATAATCGGATAAATTTTCTTAATTATTAAATCAGTATTTTAAGATTATCAATATTTTTGATCTGTTATATTTTGAACTTTCATTAAAATCAAAATTGTCTATAAATGATTTATTTGTATAGTAGCATTGTATTCAAAAATAACACATTTTTGACATGATTCCGAATTTTGAAATAGTTGAATCTAATATCAATCATTCATTTCATATCAATCACCTGAAGGTGGATTTTTTTCCCTCGATGCGCCATTATCATCCCGAGGTAGAAATACTGCTTGTTGTGGAGGGAACTGGCACCCGATATGTTGGGAATTCTGTCGAGTTATTTGCGCCGGGTGATCTTGTTATGATTGGGCCCAATGTTCCTCATGAGTGGTGTAGTGATAAAAATCTGGGAACTGGCCATTCAGAGGCTATATATATTCTTTTTAATACAGAAATATTGGGAAAAGATTTTTGGAATTTGCCAGAATCCAAAATTATCCTGAAAATTATCCAACAGTCCAAAAGAGGCATTAAATTGACGGGGAAAACACGCAATGATGTTGCCTTATTAATGAAAACTATAGACACTTCATACGGATTTAACAGGATTCTGTTGCTCCTGACTATCCTGGAGCTGATAGCTTTTACTAATGAATATCAATACCTGGCCAGCCCAATTATACAAAACACATTTGATGGCCGAGATATGGAAAAACTCAATATGGTTTACAAATATGTAATTAATAACATGCATCAAAATATCAATCTTGACAAAGCCGCAGCTATCGCCAATCTTTCAAAACCTGCCTTTTGTCACTATTTCAAAAAAAGGGCAAATAAAACGTTTATGCAATTTTTAAATGAAGTTAGGATTGGACAAGCCTGCCGGCTTCTGATAAATGAAAATCTATCTGTAGCAGAATCAGGCTTTGAATGCGGGTATAATAACATTTCTTATTTTATCCGGCAATTCAAAAGAATAACAGGATTTACTCCGTTAGGCTACCGCAAAAAATTTGCAGATTGATTGGGATAATTCAGGTTGATCTGCAAAAACAGTTATGTTCAAATTTGAACTGTTTTTACCTCTACTTTAACACATTAAAGTTTTTGAATGCGATAAGTTTATGTCTCGTTATCATTAAAGAAAATTCTTATTCAGAAACTCCTGAAATTTCTCCTTGTATTGATCACTCACAGGAATATACTCTTTACCGAATAGAATCCTGCTACGTTCTATCGTGTCTATTTTTTCAAGATTCACTATAAATGACCTGTGAACCCTCATAAACTTATTCTCAGGAAGCTTTGATTCAAGAAGTTTCAGGGAGGTTAGAGAAAGAACCGGTTTGAGCGAATTATGTATGAAGACCTTCACATAATCCTTAAGTCCTTCAATATAAAGGATGTCGTTAAAATTTATCCTTTTGATCTTATAGTCTGATTTGAGAAACAGAAATTCGTTGTTGACATCGACTCTTGCAGGCATTCTTTGTTCGAGCCGAAGCAAATTCTGAACCTTATGCACTGCTGATAAAAACTCTTCATAGCTGAACGGTTTCAACAGGTAGTCGATTATCTCCAGTTTATATCCTTCGAGGGCATATTTTTCAAAAGCAGTGGTGAAAATTACTTTGGGCCCTTTTTCCATCAGCCGTGTAAACTCAATTCCTGAGAGATCAGGCATCTGAATATCAACAAATATAAGATCCACTCTGGATTCTGACAGAAACTCAGCTGCATCCAGTGGATTATCAAATTTCCCAACAAGCTTTAGTCCGGGCGTCCTTTCGATATAACCTGTAACAAGCTGCAGGGCCAGAGGCTCATCATCAATTGCAATTGTTGTAATCATTATGCAAAATTAATCTGAAGAAGGACTTCAAATTCTGTTTCCGATTTATTTATTTTCAAATCATGTTTGCCGGGGAATAAAAGGTTAAGTCTTTTTGTAACATTTTCCAATCCAATTCCTGAATGGCCTGATTCATTTTCCTCCCCCGATTTTACACAACTGTTGATACATCTGAATTTCAATGATTCGTTTTCTGCAGTCATACTGATATCAATAAACGACTTTTCCCGGTAACTGATACCATGCTTAAAGGCATTTTCAATGAATGGTATAAAGATTAGGGGTGCGATATTAATATCCTTAAAGGTCTCCGGGAATGATACAGTCAGACTAATTTTATCGCTTATCCTGAGTTTCATAAGATCGATATAGTTATTCATGAAATCAATCTCATTACTCAGTTTTGTATTCCCATGTTCCGAATCATACAATAAGTATCTCATTAATTTCGAGAGCTTTAACACAGCCTTTTGAGAATCCTCCGCATTTATGCTAATTAAGGAATAGATATTGTTAAGAGTGTTGAAGAAGAAATGAGGGCTTATCTGATTCTTCAGGAAAGCCAGTTCTGAATTGAGTTTTTCCTTCTCAAGCTCTTTCTGAAGTTTTTCTGTTTGTGAATGACGTTCAAGGATTCTCATCCCCACCGAGAAAAAGACAAGAAACAGAGATGTGAACATATAATTAAAAAGATGCATCTCACGGAAAGGCGGTCGTCCAGGTGGCTCATCCCCCTTTGGCGGGGGTATGTCTTTCCACTCACCAACGGGTTTATCCGATTTAAAAGGTCTATCGGAGATCTCGGGTTTATCGGTTCTTTCTATATTAGACCGTCCGGGGACATATCTAAAAACCAGTTCATTTGATCTGTCAGAGATAAAGTAGAGGAAGGTTAATAAAAAAATAACCGATAAATAATATTTGTACTTATGGCACCCGAAAAAGTATTTCGGAACAAGTATCAGATAATTTGTATAAAAAATTATACCATTTATTATGTTTCCGATGTAGTAAACCAGTATAAAATCCTGGCCAACATCCCATCTCTTGAAAAAATAAAGAGGAATTCCAAGAATTATGGTCCAGGCCAAAAGGTGAAGTAAAATCTTGATTGTATTTCCGGTGAAAAAGTTTTTCATGGATTTAAAAGTATAACAAATTATAATTGGTCGGTTGATAAATCATCTTTATTAAAATCAAGGTAACAATCTATTCATATCTGAGAGCATCTATCGGGTTAAGATTTGCTGCTTTGCGGGCAGGATACCATCCGAAGAAGACGCCAATTATGAAACAAACAATAAAAGCGAGGAAGACTGACTGAGTTTTTACTATCGCAACCGTCGACATTAATGATCCGGCCAGCCTTGCCAGCAAATAACCAAAAATTACTCCTATCATTCCACCAAGAATGCTGAGTATAATTGACTCAGCAAGAAATTGTTTCAGAATATCTTTCCCTCGTCCGCCAATCGACATGCGAAGACCTATTTCACGGGTACGTTCTGTTACTGAGACAAACATAATATTCATAATGCCAATTCCGCCTACCAGCAAAGAGATTCCGGCTATTGCACCCAGTAAATATGTCATGACATCGGTAATAGATGAAACTGTTTTTAGCAGTTCTGATTGAGACATTACTCTGAAATCATTTTCTGCCGATTCTTTAAGTTTGTGTGTCCTGCGAAGGATCTCAGTAACTTCTGCAATGGCAGCCGGGCTTTTTTCTTCGCTTAAGGCAGAGGCATAAATACCATTAATATAATCGATTGCAGCAAGTCTGCGCTGAACAGTTGTATAAGGAGCGAGAATGAGATCGTCCTCATCCTGTCCCATCCCGCTTTCACCTTTGTCTTTAAGGGTTCCGATTATGAGAAACGGAAGGTTTTTAATACGAATGGAAAGACCAACCGGATCAGCTTTTACACCAAAGAGATTCTCTACCACTGTCTGTCCAAGCACGCACACTTTCGACATATTTTTGAGCTCGTTGGCGTTGAAAAACCTTCCACTGATTATTTCCAGTTTCTTAATTGAAAGATATTCTTCGCTGACTCCGTATATGGTTGTTTGTGTGTTCTGATTACTATAAATTACCTGTCCGCTTGCCCTCACTTCCGGAGAGACAGAACTTATATCCGTTGCCTCACTACGAAGTGCAACAACATCAGTATACTTAAGAGCCATTGAGCTTGATGATCCCAAGCTTACACCCCCGCGTCGCTGAAAATTTGGCATTACCATAACCATATTTGTTCCCATTGAGGATATTTGTCCCCTGATTTTCTGCTTTGAGCCCTCCCCTATAGCGAGCATTGCTATCACTGAGGCAACTCCTATGATTATCCCGAGCATGGTTAAAAAGGCTCTCAGCTTATTTCTTATCAGCGCTCTTATAGCGATCCTGAATAAATTTGAATAGTTCATTAAATTGAATTTAAATACATTAATCAAATTCCTCAATAGCTTCAACGGGTAATGTCTTGAGGATCTCCCTGGCATTTAGCCTTTCACTTACAGCACTTTCCCGATAAATCTTTCCGTCTTTAAACATTACATTCCTGGTAGCAAACCTTGCAATATCAAGTTCATGAGTCACAAATACAATGGTTCTGCCCTTTTCATTCAGATCCTGAAATAACTCCATAATTTCAAAAGATGTCCTCGTATCAAGGTTTCCGGTTGGTTCATCAGCAAGAATAAGGACCGGATTGTTTACCAGAGATCTGGCTATTGCAACCCTTTGCTGTTGTCCTCCTGATAGCTGGTTCGGCATATGGTGCATCCTATCCAAGAGTCCCACCGCCTCAAGTGCTTTAACAGCAGCCTCTTTACGATCTTTCGACCTGACATTGGGATTATAAAAGAGAGGAAGTTCAACATTCTCCAATGCAGTAGTTCTGGCTAAAAGGTTGTATGCCTGAAACACAAATCCGAGTTTCTGGTTCCGGAGTTTTGCAACCGCATCTTTGTTCATTGTATTGACATTGATTCCATCGAGAAGATAATCCCCGAATGTGGGTTTATCGAGACATCCCAGAATATTTAGCATAGTTGACTTGCCTGATCCGCTTGCACCCATGATAGCCACAAATTCTCCTTCATTTATCTTAAGCTCCACTCCACGCAATGCATGAACAGTGACCTCCCCTACGTGATAATCCTTCCTCAGGCTGTTTATTTCTATTATTGTACTATTCATGATACCGATTGTTATAAATTATTATATGGCAATCTTCTAGAATGGGAATGGTCCGGGAGGACCGTCATTGCTCTTTTTTACTACTTCTTTGACATCTTTATCTCCAACTGAAATTACAACCTCATCTCCCTCTTTCAATCCTGATAAGATTTCCACGGTTGATCCGTTATCGATACCTATTTTGATAACAGCCGGACGAAGACCCATCTTTTCATCTTTCAGCCAGACTGTTTTAGTTTTAGGATCTGCATTCATTCCGTCAGGTATCATTCCTGCTGGTGGCATATTCTGACCCGAAGCCATATTTTGTGGCATATCTCCTGTATTTACCGGCGGACCTGAAGGCATTTTCGGCATTGTGCCATCGGTTTTCATTTTTTCTAACATCTTCGTTAAATAAGCCTTATCGGGAGTAAACCGGATTGCTTTTCCCGAAATCAGGAGGGTATTTGTCTTCTCTTCAACATAAATAATTGCGCTGGCTGTCATACCCGGCATGAGCTTTTTTTCAGGATTCGGAGCATTCAGAATAACGACATATGTAACAACATTATTGGTAGTTACGGGCTGTAACCTAACTTGCGAAACCGTGCCTTCAAACTTCAGATCCGAATATGCATCCACAGTGAATTCAACGCGCTGTCCTTTTATTATCTTTCCTATATCAGCCTCATCAACGCTGGTCTGGACCTCCATTTGCGTCAGGTCATTTACAATAGTAAATAATGTTGGCGTGCTAAAACTGGCAGCCACAGTCTGACCTTCCTCAATAGCCCTGTTAAGGACAACGCCATCGATAGGAGAAGTTATAGTAGCATATTTCAGGTTTACATTTGCTCTGTCGAGGGCCGATTTGGCATTGGCAAGAGCAGCTTTTGCATTCTCAAAATTATATAAGGCCTGGTCATAATCGGTCTGTGCAATTAGCTTCTTATCGTAAAGTATTTTAAGGCGGTTATATGTTGCCTCCTGAAAATGCAATTGGGATGAGGCCTGATCCACTGCAGACTGGCTCTGTTCGAGTTGTGTTCTTAATGGTGTCTCATCGAGCTTTGCAAGAAGTTGGCCATGCTTCACTTTATCGTTAAAATCAACGTAGATATGCAAAATAATACCGGAAACCTGTGTTCCCACATTTACTGTTTTTAAAGCCTGTATTGTACCTGTTGCAGTAACTGTATTGCTTATGTTTCCCTTTTCAACTTTGATAGTATTGAAAGCCACTACTGTTTCCTTTTTTGCGAAGGGTTTTAGTGCCAGTATGGCAGCAATCGCCAGGACTGAAACTATTGCAATAACTATAAATGTTTTATTTTTCATGATCTTACATTTTAACTTTAGTCTTTTTTATCTTGGCTTTTACTTTAAGCTCCAAGCATTTTAACTTTTATCTTTTTACTTTTATCTTTTGTCTTTTACAGAGACAAGGGTATTCCCAAATAATAATCCATGATTTTATAACTTACTATTAAATTATATTTTGATTGCAGCAGCTCGCTTTCTGCTACAATTAGATTTGTTTTTGAAACCAGGTAATCGACTGAATTAATAACACCCTGTTTGAATTTTTCATCTGAAAGCAGTGAAGCCTCCTGGGTTGCGCTGTAGTTTTCCTTACTTGCTTCATACTTAATCTGGGCTGAGATTACATCTACACATGCCTGCTCTACGCTTTTTCTCAGCGTGTTTTTCGTATCAATTTCACTCAATTCAGCATTCTGATAACCTATTTTGGCAACAGCAATATTGGTTTTTACCTGTTTTTTCTGATATATAGGAATTGATAGTATTAATCCAACTGATGGATATATTGCATCATTTACCTGGCCAAAATATGTACCGGTGTTCAGGCTTGAATATCCTGAACTTATTCCTGCACTGGCTGATAATGTGGGAAAAAGTGCAGTTTTTGCCACTTTCTCGTCATAAGATGCAATCTCTTTATTTACAGCAGCATTCCTGATCTGAGGTTTTATGGAAAGAGCCAGATCATAAACCGATTTTACATCTGGTATCCGATTCTGATTTAAAGACACAGCCAGGTCAGGATGCTCTATCCTGAAACTATCGGTAACAGGAAGTTCCATCAACTGTTCAAGTGTTACTTTAGCAACCAGCAACTGACTCTGAGAAGTAGCAAGAGTGAGCTTTTCACTTGCCAGTTGTGATTTAACCTGTGCGTAATCTGATTGAGAAATTACCTGAAGTACCAGCCTTTCTTCAGCCAGGTTGAGCTGACTGGAAGTAGACTCAATCTGCTTTTCACTGTTATGGACCTGCTCTTCTGCATATAGTATCTGAAGAAATGCGTCAAGAATACTTAAGCTGATAGATTCTTTTGTGGTTTCAAGAGAGTATTTTCCACTCTCAATGCTGAGGTTCGCCTGTTTAATGAGATCTGTTAGTCTTGAAGCATTGAAAATTGTGATATCTGAATTAACGGAGTAATTTGTACCATTGGAGCCATTTAATCCGGATGTTCCTGGAGCTGTTCTTTTAGTCCAGTTAAAATTCTGACCAATAGAAGCATTTACCGAGGGGAATTGTTGTGCTTTAGCCTGCTCGGCATAGACCATATACTGCTGGTTTGAGAGTTCACTTTTCCTTACCTGGATGTTGCGGTTCAAGGCGTAATTAATGCACTTATCAAGGGTCCAGGTACTATCTTGCGGGGCAAACATCAAGGACATGCTATGACATGTCGCTGCAGCAAAGCTCATAAATAATATCAAAATCAATTGTCTCATAAATTCTATTCAATTATGAGATAAATGTAATGGAGGACTTATACCTCTGAAAACTTAATAGAAGTACAGGCGTATTTTACCGACAGAAGGCGCGAATTACGATGCAGGACAGAATAGGATCAAATCAAAGAATTGACTATCAATATTATCTAAAACAATAAAGGGACACATTCTGGTGTCTCCCTTTATTATAAAATCCAAACTCAAGGTCAAAGAAAATTGTCCTGAGTCAATTATCAGACAGACGCTCTAATCATATTCAGATTTGTTTCAAGTCCATCGAGGTAAGTAAGTGCCCACGAAAGATTAATAATTATGTTTCTGCCGCAGAATGCACCTGCCGGGTCCTCCCCCTTTTCAAATTCCAAACCGGTTATTTCAGGTAAAGCTTTAACTGCCTCCTCGTAACCTTTAGTTTGTTTCATTAAATCGACAAGCTCACTAAGTGCTTTTTGAAGCTTTAGCCCTGCCGGCATTTCACCATTGTCAGCCAATACTGACGCAGCAACATCCGGGGATACAGCTCTTAGCAAATTCCCCGGATTGTTTTTCCATTGTTCCCGGGTCATTCCTTCATGATTTAATATCAGATCCTGATAGACATGGGTGATCTTAATTATCTCATCAATTTTCATATTAACGGCCGATGTCTCTTTATTTAATGGGAGTTCCGCCATGGCTGCTTCTACCTTATTATAATCCCTTGAAATGCTATAACTATCAATTATGGTATCTAGTGATACATTTAATGAAAGAAGTGCGGAGAATACTGAATTTATTGCAAGCAGAAGCAGGACAAAGATCGTATTGTAAATGTTAAAATTTTTGTTCCTGGAGGTAACAATCAGAAAGACAGGAAGAAAAACAATAAATGGGAAAGGAAGTGCAATAATCAGAGCGATGCCTGCATGAGGCCAATGCATCAATTTAAAAAGCATTCCTGTAAATACAACAAAACATGTAAAACCAGTTACTATATAAAGCATCCGGTTCTTGCTATTGCCTTCCGTCTTATAATTATCGATCAATGCAACAGGAATGAAAATTAATACAAGGATCAAAGTCCCTGCAGTTAACAGAATTCCTGCTGCCGGCCAATGATTTACTTTGAGAATAGCCCCGGTGGTAAGAATAATTGTTGTAATCACTCCGAGAATATATATCTTCTGTTTCATAATAATATAATTTTGATTTTAAAGGTATTATGGAACCCACATTTTGATGGATTTAAACTATCAACCATAAGGTTTGTAAAAATGTGGGTTCATAATTATATTTATTTAAGTGATTATTAATGTTTTGTGATTTTATTCAAAACACGAGATTCAACAGTAAGCAGACTGTTTTTCATGATTTCAAGGGAATGAAGTGCTGACATTAAAGACATTTCATAGTTGTCCGGGTTTCCCGCAGGCAATAAGGTTTCAGTATTAAGCAAAAGATTATGCTTCAATAGATCGTCCCCTGGAATTATGCTGGTTAAGTAACTTACATATTCTGTCATAGAAGAATCAAGTTGCTTACGGGTCCTGCAACCTGGCAGAAGAAAGACCTTTGCTGGTGCCTGGTCAAATGGTCTTGAAAGCTCACTGTACAATATTTCCTTACCGGTTTTGGTCTGACTTATCTGAAGATCGCTATCGGCAGGTTTACCCGGTTGTCCTTCCGATTGCCGAATCATATTACCCTGGATAATGCTGATAACATTAAGTATTCCGATAGTTTTTGAATGCAGCTGTTTCATCTTTTGATAGGTTGACGAATCTTGATACCTGCTAAGCAGGGAATTGTTATTCCTGTATAAATAACTGTATAATGCATTTTGCTGATAATTATTAGTATAATAATGCTCCAGATAGAAATGCTGGAGGTTAAGATTAATCAGAGCGCCAGGAACTATAATTAAAAGCGATCCAACGACCAGGAAAATAAACCTGGAACTAACATGATTTTCCTCTTTCCAGGTAAGCCATGTAAACATCGGGATAGCCAGAAAGAACAAAAGCAATATTCCTATAACTAATAACACTGCTGCTAGGGGCCAGTGCTGAATTTTAAAGAGTAAGCCTGCAACATAAAAAACAATACCGGCTGCACCCAGAATGTATACAGGACGTTTAGCCTTGTTTTCCTGGTCTGACAATCTGCTCAAAGCAAGTGCCGGGATAAAAAACAGAATGCCTGACAATGCGGAGAGGGTTAAAATTGCACCTGCCATGGGCCAGTGCTGTATTTTAAAGAGAGTCCCTACAATAAATAGTAATCCAGCAAAAAAAGCTGAAATGAACAGAAAAAGTCTTTTCGTGTTATGAGTCTCTTTCCAGAGAACACTTAGGGCCGAAGGCAGGAAAATGAAGGCCAGGAACAGAGCACCAAGGCTCATCATCTGGCCGGCACCCGGCCAATGCTCAATCTTGAACAGGGCAGCAAGCCCAAACATGATCGTTCCGGAAACACCGGAAATCTTTACGAGGTTTTTCATATTTCTGTAATTGGTATCAACTGTATAAAGTGTTTCCTGCTGAATTTCTTTTAATCTTCCCGGACCCATCTTTCTCTTAACTTTCTTATATGCTTCCGAGAAGTCCATACCTCTTTGCATTTCATATTCAACATCGCAACACACATGATCTATAAGATCTTCCAGCAGGTGGGAAAAGGATATTTCCTCCCTGCTAATATCTCTGCTGATCTGATCAATATGGTGGAAACTAAGCTCAGGCATTGCTCAAACCGGGTTTGGTATCGACAATCCGCTGAAGTGACTCGATAAACTCATTTAACTCTTTTATTTTGTCAGCAACAACTGTATGACCTTTAGGAGTGAGGGCATAGTAGATTCTTGTTCTGTTATTAAAATTTTCTGAAGCAGTGATTAGAGAGCCATCTTTTTCCAGTTTATGAAGGATAGGATAGAGGGCTCCGTATG
>Ga0182010_10001241_pt1 | contig 13675 bp, 15 predicted proteins | sample 611E1MmetaG_FD_120488 | JGI IMG/M metagenome (GOLD analysis project Ga0182010, IMG submission 120488) | Permafrost microbial communities from Stordalen Mire, Sweden - 611E1M metaG | ecosystem: Environmental > Terrestrial > Soil > Wetlands > Permafrost | place: Sweden: Stordalen | collected...
GACCCATTCGCCGATTTCGAAGGCTTCTGGGGCGCCTTCTCGACGTACGGCTCGTTCAGCTACCTGAAGTACGGCCCAATGCGCCTCTTCAGCCAGCTAGCGCAGGACTGCGATCTGCGCGTCGGCCGCCTGCTGTACGTGGCAGGCCACTCCGGACCGGAGACGGCCGAAGACTCGCGCACCCACTTCGGGATCTTCTCGCCGGGAGTGACGCAGCTGTTCCCCGAGGGCCACGTCATCGACCTGCATCCCTGGGAGTACAACGAGGTGCCGGTGGTCCTGGCGGCGGCCTTCGCCACCGACGTGCCGATCGTGGCCGTCCATTTGACGCGGCCGGCAATCGAGCTTCCTGACCGCGCCGCACTCGGAATACCGAGCCACTTCGCGGCGGCGCGCGGCGCCTACGTTCTGCGGCCGTTCCGCGCAGGAGAGCCCAGGGCCGGCACGGTCTTCGTCCGCGGAACGCTCAGCACAGCGAATCTGGTCCACGTCCTGCCCGAACTGGACGCGCGGCACCTCAACGTCAAGGTGGTGGCGGCCATCAGCCCGCAGCTGTTCGCCCGCCAGGACGACGTCTACCGGGGCGCCACGGTGGAGCCGGCCGACCGGCTCGACTCGATGGTGATCACCAACGGCGCCTACAAGCTGATGCGCGACTGGGCCGACGACCCGATCGTGCGCGAGTACTCGCTCAGCTCCGACTGGGACGACCGCTGGCGGACGGGCGGATCGGTCGACGAAGTGATCGAGGAAGCTCATCTCGACGCGGGCCACATTCTGGCGGCGATCCAGCGGTTCGTCCGAGAGCGACCGGATCGGCTACGCAGGCTCCGGGATCGGCTGGAAGCCGCCGAGCGCAGATAGGCCGGGCTTTCGGCCGTCCACGGTTTGGTTCGATCGGTCAGACGCCGGCAGCGGAGCCGAGCCAGACGCCCATCAGGTAGTCAGGGTGCCCGTAACAGAGAACTTTGGCGCTCTGGCCGGTGGAGTTGACGCCCAGCTGAAGCACCGTCTGACCAATTGGCGCGCCGCCGAAGGTCGAAAGGTTGCTCGCGATGGACCAGTTCTCGCCATCGTCGGTGGAGACGTAGACGTGGCCGTCCTCGACCTTCGCCGTCGCCACCAGCAGGCGCCCTGCCGGACCTTCAATCGAGCCCACGGACCCCAGGGACGGCTCATTCGGGGCCGTGACCTCGGTCCAGGAGGTGCCATCGGGGGTGCCCTGCAAGAGCTTCGTGCCGGATCCATCTGCAGTCTTCACGATTGCGACGATGCTGCTGGAAGTGACGGTCGCGCTGAGAATCGGGCCCATGGCTACGGGGTTCTGGTTCATCCACTTCGCCCGCAGCCAGTTGCGGCCGTCGGACGAGTACCAGATGTTCGGCTGGTCGAGGCTCGCGGTCTGCGCCGATCCCGAGAGAACGTAGCCCGAACCGATCGGCAACGCATACGCCCCTGTCCCGACGATCGGGATGCCGCTCGCCAGGGACCAATGAACGCCATCCGTCGATAGCCACTCGCGGATCGTCCTGCTGGCGGGATCGCCATCGTTCCACCCCAGCGCGACGTAGCCGGTTGGGCCATGGACGACAGAGCGGATCGCCGTTCCCCCAAACAGCGTGGTGGAGTTGGCGACGGCCGTCCAGTTGTGCCCGTCCGTGGAGGTGTAGATGCGCCCTTCTTTGGTGCCGCCGCTGGCCTCCGCGGCGCCGACAACCACGAGCTGACCCTTTCCGTCGGTTGCGATGGACGTGAGCGTCAGGCCGGCTGGATCGACGACCGTAGGGGGATCCCAGTTCCAGTAGATGCCGTCCTGCGAGAAGACCAGGCCGTTCATGCCGAACTCGTCGCTGGAAACCCCGACATAGCCGCCCGATTTCATGGAGACGGCCGCGACGGGCATGGCCTGCTTGTCGTTGGCGTCCTCGGTCGAAAGGATGCCCGCCCATTGGAAGCCCGTGATGTTCTTGAGCATGAACTTGTACTGGGGCAAACCAACGGCTACGGAGCGTCTTGGAGTGGGCTTGGCAGTGGCCGTTTCGCTGGCGAGAGAAGGCGTAGCGGCAGGGGCGGCGTGTTGTCGCGCCGACATCAGCAGCCCACCTCCGACCAGGCCGACTACTACGGCCGCCGAAACCGCGAACGCGAACTCGGCGCGCCGGACTGCCGGCACGGGCGAGACGAGTCCACGGAAGCCGCCGGCCACACCGCGCAGCCAGGCAAGCGGCCCGGACCGGCGCGACGACGTCTCCGGGAGCTCGTGAAGGAAGTTGCGAAGCGACGGCGGTGCGGACGGCTGCGGGCCGTCGATCACGCTGTGCAGGCGCTTCTCGAGGTCTTTCTCGTTCATCGCCTCGCCTCCGCCGATACCACGCCGGCACCCGAAGTTCGCTCCGATTCCTCGCGGAGTGCCCGGAGGGCGTAGTGCAGCCTGGACTGGACCGTCCCGAGCGGGACGCCGAGAAGGTCCGCGATCTGCTGGAGCGAGAGATCGCGCCAGAATCGCAGACCCACCACGATCCGCTGATCGGGGTTCAGAACGGGCATCAGCTTGTCGACTTCGGCGCGGGCAAGCGCCGCCCTGAACGGATCCTCGACGTAAACGACCAGATCGTCGTTGAGCTCCTCCAGCCGCACTCTGCGGCGCTTACGCAGTTTGTCGCGGCAGATGTTCACCAGGATTCGGTCGAACCAGGGCTCGAACCGATCCTGGTCGCGGAGCGTGGACCAGGCTTGCCAGCTTCGCGTCAGCGCCTCTTGAACGGCGTCCTCGGCTTCGGACGCGTCCCCGAGCACATACCCGGCCAGGCGATAGGCATCGTCGAGCACACGCTCGGCGACTTCGACGAACGTCACGGGGCAGGCATCGGCGAACGCGAGTGCCGCCTCCACAGGGGCTCGGCTCCTTGTGCGAGGAAGGTAGACCGCCCATCGCAGTCAGCCTTCCAGACGAGTCCGACGCCTGGTTTGTTCAGATCCGGTAGTTCGAAGGAAGCGGCGGATGCCACTCGAGCCACTCGTTGCCGCGCACCGACGGACATTACGATTCGTCGGCCGGATGCGCTCCCCACATTCTGGCGCTCCGGGGGAGCCGGCGCGGCTCAAGCGCGCCTCCCGCCAAGGGCCCGAGCGGGCCGTCGGCGACGCGACCAGCTACCGCCTGTAGCTACCCGGCGCGGGCGCTCACAAGCGGCTCGATCACCGATCGCATCCGACGGATCGCTTCCTCGAGGTTGGGGCGCGAGTTCGCGTAGCTGAGGCGCAGATGGTCGCCTCCGACGTGGCCGAAGGCCGTTCCGGCCAGCACGGAGACGCCGCCTTCCTTGAGCAGCTTCTCGGCTAGCTCGGCGCCGTTCAGGCCCGTTCCCGCGATGTTGGGGAAGGCATAGAACGCTCCGGCCGGCCGCAGGCAGGTGACTCCCGGAATCGAGTTCAACCCGTCGACGACGAGGTCGCGGCGGTCCCGGAACTCGGCCACCATCGCGTCCACGGAATCCTGTGGGCCCGTCAAAGCCTCGACGCCTGCCCACTGGGTGGCCGAGTTGGTGCAGCTCACGCTGTTGACGATGAGCCGGCTGAAAGGGGTGATCAGCGCCTCCGGCACGATCCCATAGCCCAGGCGCCAACCGGTCATGGCGTACGTCTTGGAGAAGCCGTCGAGGACGATCGTCCGCTCGGCCATGCCAGGCAGCGACGCGATCGACACGTGCTCGCCTTCGTAAAGGATTCGGCCGTAGATCTCGTCCGCCAGAACCACCAGGTCGCGATCGCGCGCCACTGCGGCGATCTGCTCGAGGTCATCACGGGTCGAGACGCCGCCCGTCGGGTTGGCCGGCGAGTTGAGGATGACAAGGCGAGTGCGGAGCGTGACGAGCGAGGCGAGTTCCGAGGGATCGAGCCGAAAGCCGTTCTCCTGGCGGACCGGGCACGGAACGGCCTTGCCGCCGACGCAGTTCGCCATGGATTCGTAGATCGGGAACCCCGGATCCGGATAGATGACCTCGTCACCATCGCCGATGAGCGCCAGGATGGCGAAGAACATGATCGGCTTTCCGCCGGGCGTGACGACGACTCGATCCGGCGTAACGGCGAAGCCCTTTCGGGCGGTCGCGTCCGCGGCGATCGCAGCTCGAAGTTCGGGAATGCCAACGGTTGGCGTGTAGTGCGTCGCTCCCTCGTCGAGAGCGCGTTTGGCGGCCTCGCGGATGTTCGCGGGCGTGTCGAAGTCCGGCTCTCCGATCTCGAGATGGATGACCGAGCGACCGGTTGCCTCGAGCGCTCGTGCCCGCGCCGCCGCTTCGAAGGCTGTCTCCGTTCCGATGCGGTCCATGCGTGCAGCGAGTCTCATGGCTCGATCCTACATCGGTCGCCGGTCGGCGCAAAAGGCGTCGCATCCTGTCTCGCGGGCGTTTCGGGCGCCGAACCACCCGAAGGATGGGGAGGCCTCGATGCCCGGGGCTTGCTAACATCCGGCCATGCCCGATTTCTACGACATCGATCGAGCGAACGCCCGGCTGCCCGAGTTGAACCGGACGCTCCAGGTGCTGCTTTCACTGCGCCTGGAATTGGTCCAGGTGCGGGACAGAATCGTGGCGCTCAACCTGCCGCAGCCCGTGACCGGCGGCCCATCCGCGGGTTCAGGGTCATCGCCTGGCGAGGCCGGCCGCTCGCAAGTCGAGGCGGAAACCAGTCGGCTCCGGATGCGCATGCAGGGTTTGGTCGACCAGATGCAAGCGGCCGTCATCGAGGTAGATTCCTGGGGCATCGTTTTGCGCGACATTCAAACGGGCCTGGTCGATTTTCCGGCTCTGGTTGCCGGGCGCCAGGTGTGGCTTTGCTGGCGTCTCGGGGAAGACGAAGTGGGCTGGTGGCACGAGCTTTCCGAGGGATTCGGCGGGCGCCGCCGGCTGGAGGATCTGGTCTAACGGAAGAAGCGAGCCGGTCCGGAACCATCCTGCAGGACGGACGCCGCAAGGCCTACCGACCGATACCGCCGGATCGCCGCCGCGCGGCGCTGGAGGCCGGGCTCGCAGCCTACGAGCGGGGCAACTTCTTCGAAGCTCACGAGTTGCTGGAGCCAGCCTGGATGGGCACGTCCGACCTGGCCGAGCGATCGCTCTACCAGGGCTTGATCAAGCTCGCGGCCGGCTACGTCCACGCCATTCGAGGCAATCCTATTGGTATGACACGCAACCTGCGGGGGGCCCGGAAGTACCTCGAGGTTTCGCTCCAGACCGGTCCCGAGCACAGTGTCAGCGCCGGGATCGACCTGCAGTCGCTTCTCGTCGAGATCGATGCGCGGCTGGTGGCGGTGACGACGCTGCCGTCTCTCGTGAACTCGGTTCGCGGGGTCATGCTCGATCTCGCCGACCAGGCGCCACCCATACGCTGACGGCGGCGGCTATAACGAGTGCAGCGTGTCGTCGACCAGCCGGCGTAGGTCCTCGTCCCGTTGCTCACCCGGCGACGCGAGCAGTTGCATCAGATTGAGCAGGTCGATGAGCCGAGCCAGACGGCGCCACGCGTCGGGGAGCCTTCCGCCGGCCGAGCGGTAGGCCGCCGCGAAAGAGTCGCCGAAGCCGGCCGGACGCGCGCGCTCGTCGCGCAAGAAGATCGCGAAGTCGAGCAGAAGCGAAGCGGCACAGGCGAACTCCCAGTCGAGGACGCCGCAGACGTTCCAGGTTCCGGCCTCTTGCCGCGCAAGCAGGTTCCATGGCTTGAAGTCGGCATGCACGAGCGCAGCTTCCGACCAGATCGGCTCGACTTGGTCCAGATTCGACCGGACCACACGCCGGACTCGAGCGGCCGTCTCTGGACCGAGACTCCCACCCGCGGGGCCGTCAAGCGCTGCCTCGATCGCGCGGGCCCAGTGGGGCATAGGCCGCTCGACGCTCAGATCTGGGCCGAAGAAGCCGGGCGCCGGGAATCGAGTCTCGTGAATTGCGGCCAGCACGGTGCCGCAGGCGGCGCCTAGTTCGAGAGCCGTGCCAGCATCACAGTCGCGCAGCACCTCGTCGAGCGGCTCACCCTCGAGCCACTCCAACAGCGCAAACGAGGGGTCGGCGGCAGTGTCCATGCCCAGGACGCGGGGCGCAGGTACGCGCCCAGCAACGTGGGTCAGGATGGCGGCCTCGCGAGCACAGGCGGCAGGGTCGGCCACGTACAGCCGGAGTGCGAGTGGCGAGGGAGCGCCGACGACCGTCAGCCGGTAGTTGGTGTTGCGCAGACCTCGGTTCAGCGGCTGCGCATCCTTGAGCCCGGCGGCCGGATACACGGCTCGAACCCTGGCCTCGATTGCGGCCGCCGGCAGTTCGAGGAACTCGTGCGCTCGCTCCCATCTGCGTTCCACGCGGCGATTCTTGCGCAAATGGCACCGGCGCGAGCTTCTTCCCCGCAGCCCGCCGCAGCCCGTCCGATGTCCGACGCGGCCCGCTCAACGGCTGCTCCTCCCGCGCCTGCTCCTCGCGCAGCGTCGACTCCTCGCGCAGAGCTACTAGCCTTCCCCCAACACCTCGACGCCGGCCACGCCGCCCAGGCGCCGCGCCATAACTGTCACCGCTTCCGGGTTCGAGTCAACGAGCAGGAAGCGCCGGCCCAGTTCCAGTGCTGCCGCCCCTGCCGTTCCGCTCCCGGCGAAGAAGTCCGCAACCAAGCCCCCCACCGGGCACGATGCGCCGACGATGCGCCGCAGGACGGCGACCGGCTTCTGCGTGGGATAGCCCGTCCGCTCGACGCCACCCGGCGGAACGATCGTCTGCCACCACGTGTCGGTCGGAAGCTTTCCGCGCGCCGCCTTCACCGGACCGACCAGGCCGGGCGCCATGTACGGGATCCGCTCGACCGCCTCCGCGTCGAAGAAGTAGCCCTTGGGATCCTTTGCGTACACGAGGATGTTGTCGTGCTTGGCCGGCCAGCGGCGCTTCGTTCTGGCGCCGTAGTCATATGCCCAGATGACCTCGTTGAGGAAACAGTCACGCCCGAAGACCGCGTCGCACAAGACCTTCGCGTAATGGACCTCGCGGTAGTCGAGGTGGAGGTACAGGCTGCCCGCAGGGCGCAATACGCGCCGGATCTCGACCAGCCGCGGCTCGAGGAAGTCCAGGTAGTCGTCGTGGACGTCGAGATAGCTGGATGAGCCGAGCTCGATCGTCCGGTAGCGCCGGCCACCGAAGCCGGTCCTGTCGCCGCCATCCGGATCGGCGACGGTGCGCAGGCGCCGCAGCGTCTGGCGCTTGCCCGTATTGAACGGCGGGTCTATGTAGACGAGGTCGATCGAGTCGTCCGGCAGCGAAGCCAGCACGGTGAGGTTGTCGGCCAGCACGATCCGCCCGATCGCCCCACCGAGGACGTCCGGAGCATCAGCCATGTCGCGAGACTATCAGGCGCCCGCGCCCCCCGCTCGGGTGGCCGACCGCCGCGCTCGCGACGCTGCAGCCGCTGACGAGGCCGACTGGGCTACTTGGACTTGGGGTAGCTGCCGGTCAGCTTCTTCCAGACGCGATGCGGGGCGTGGAAGGCGGGCGTACCCGGCAGGAACATGTACGGGCAGAGCCCCGCGACAACGTCTATGCCGTTCTCGGCGCAGAACTCCACAGCCGTCTCGGTCTTCGCGCCGGGGGCCATTCCGCCGTACATCCAGACGTGCTTGATGCCGGCTTCGGCACAATCCGCGACGATCTGATCGGTCGACTTCGACGAAGTCATGATCAGCACGCCCTCGACCGGCGGCTGGATGTCCTGGACCTTCGCAAAGCAGGGCTGGCCGTCGATCTCCTTGGCGACCGGATTGACCGGCACAGCTTCATAGCGGCGTTGCCGGAACTCCTGCCAGAGCACCGTCCCGAAGCCTTTCGGGTTGCGCGAGACCCCGACCACGGCAATACGCTTGAGAGCCAGGAAGTCGTCGACCTGCTTCATCGTGTTCATGGGAACCCCTTTCGACTGCCGCGCAAGTCTGCCACGGGAGAACCGGCTCGCGAAGGGTCGGATGGACCGACTGGGACTGCTTGGAGGCCGCTTCACCACGGCCAGCATCGTGACGGACGGCACTGGCTCGCCCAATCGGGCCCGGCGAACCTTTCGGGCGCGGCCTCTATCGAGGGCGGCGACGGAGCATCAGGTTCGGAGGAGGCGTGGTGAAGAGGGCGATCGTGGTCTATCGGAGCCACTCGGGAGTCACGCGTGGGTACGGCGAGGAGGTCGGCCGGTTCCTGACGGAGCACGGCGTCGCGGCGCAGGTCGTTTCCGTGGGCGAATGCGACTTCGCGACTCTCGCCGACGCCGACTACTTGTTCCTGGGCTGCTGGACGAGCGGCCTGTTCGTCGTCATGCAGCATCCCGATGTTCCGTGGATGGCTTTCGTTCGCGACATGCCGTCGACGCCCGGGCCGAAGGTGGCGCTCTTCACGACATACAAGCTCCTGACCGGCAGCCAGTTCCCGAAGATGCGGTCCGCCCTGGGAACCAAGACGGCGGCGCCGAGCCTGGAGCTGAAGTCCCGCAACGGCCACCTCTCCGGCGCCGACCGGCAAGCCCTGGAGCAGTTTCTGTAGAAGCCCGCTGGCCACGCCGGCCCGAGATTCGACCGTGGAGTTCTGCCGCCAGAATCGCGCCGCCGCCTCGTCGGTGGGCAACGAAGCGGCGGCGTGAACGGAGTGGCCGGTGGTGGGGAACGCGTCGCCAAGCGATGGGTAGCCCGCCGTGTCGCTACCCCACCCCGGCCAGTTAGTGGCGAATGTCAGGCCTTCACGTAGGAGTCGCGGTCGGCGTGGCCTTCGGGGTTGGAGTCGCCTTCGGCAGCAAGTCCTTCAGCAGGTCCAGCGCCTTGTGGGCAGCCTGTCGTGCCGTCCAGAAGTCCTTCCCCGCTTCGGAGAGGGCCTTGCGTGCCGCGGTCAAGACCGGCGCCGCCGATCCATCAGCAAGCTGGCCGGGAGTCAATGCCAGCAGAGTCGCAGAAAGCGGCTTCGCCAGTGCCACAGCCTTGGCGACCGCGGCATTCATCGCGTCGAGCTGCGCCTGAGCGGCTGCGGTGTCCTTGCCCAGACCCTTGGCCGTCGCGATCTCGTCTGAGATCTTGGTGGCGACCTTGTCGAAAGTGGCTCCGGCGGCAGCGCTGTATTCCGCGCCGACGACGAGATGGACCCACATCCAGACCGTCCGATAAACGGTGGAGTTGGCCTGCAGCAGCTTCAGGTCGGCCTGCAGGTCCGTGACAGTGGTGGCGGCGTCAACCTTTGTCTTGAGTGCCTGTAGATCGGCGGTGAGCGAGTTGATCTCGGCGGTCAGAACGGCCGCGTCCGCGGAGGACAGGACCTTGGCCTTACCTATCCAGCTGATCAAGCCCGTAAGAGCCTTTTCGCGCCGGGCGATCTCGTTGTCGATGGCGGTCTTGAGGCCATCGACGGTGCACAGGTTCTGGCGCAGCTTCTCGATCGCACTGGAGGTCCAGTGGCCGGACATGGCCGGCCAGTCGCCTCCGAGGCCCAGGCCATGGGCCACTGCCGACTTCGTATCGGCCTGCTCAGCGTCCGTGGAGGCGGGGCTGCCGGTTGCGGTCGGCGTGGCGGTTGCGGTCGGCGAGGTCGCGCAGATCGAACCCTTCAGCCATCCCGGATCGCCCGGCGTGCGCGGCTGGACCGCCATCGAAGGCTTCACCGAATGCGACGCCAGAGACGGGTTCGCCTTTTCCGAGGAAACCGGCCTGACGCCGGGGCCTCCGGCTCCCGGACCGCCCCAGTGCGCCATCGCCGTGCTGCTGCCCGCGACGACTATGAGGCCGGCGGCGAGCAGCGCGACAAGCGCCTTGGGTGAGTTGTGCTCCATGTTTCGTCTCCCTACTACTCTGTGGTGGCTGGTAGCGGGCTATTCGCCCGAGGCAGATGGGCCCGCCTGATTCAGCGAGTCGTCCATGCCGTTGAGAAGCTGGTCGAGATTGCTGAGATCGCTCTGGACAGGAGTCGTTGGACCTGCGGCGACCCCGGACGGCTGCGCGGTTCCGCCTTCCGAAGTGGCCGAGGTGGCCGAAGTGGAAGTGAGCGGCGAGACGGACTCGGGGCCCGAAGCGGACATCTGAGCCGTCGCGCCGTTGGTCGCCTGCGGGCTCGCGGCCGAGCTCGTCGACTGGCCGGCTGGGCCGCAAGCCACAAAGAAGGCCGCGACCAGAAGGCCCGACGCAAGGAGCGCACCAAGTCGCCACGCCCGGCGTGTGCGGCCGGTTGAGCCGACGTCTTCGGCCCCGCCCGGAGATAGAAGCTTCATAGGATCCTCACCCAATCGTGGCCACGATCGTGACCGTTGTGCCGCCCGGGGCGCGGCCCTGGAGAGCGACGGAGCGCCCGTCCGGCGAGATGATCAGCACCTTGATGGTTGCCACCCCCGGTACTGAGAGCTGAGAGAGCGTGCCGTCCGACCCGAGAAGAACGGGCGGGCGGCTGTCCGCGAAGTACTCGACGATGTCACCCCGGCCCGAGGTCTCCACGACGCCCCCACCGGGGAATCGCGTGTCCGGGGCCGCGTGGGTTCCCTGCCAGCGCATCAATTGGCCGTTCGAGGCCGTGACGAGGGTCCCATCCGGCAGCCAGCCGCCATTGCCGACGGGCACCGAGGTTCCGGTCGTCAGGTCTACGAGCGTTCCGGAGATCAGCAGGCTCGAGCCGTTTGGGCTGAAGGCCGCGTTCGGATAGTCCGGCTGGACGCCCGAGCGCGCCCAGATGCGAAGGTGCGGGAACGACGCCACACTCTGCGATCCAGGCACGGAGACGACCTCTAGAGAACCCATGAGGTTGCCCCCGAGCGATCCGCCGGAACCGTATACGGGATGGATTACGGCCAGCTTGGTGCCGTCCTGCGAAAACGCAATCGGCACGCCCTGGTTCGATCCACTCACCACATGCCCGTTCCAGGTCACGAAGGTGGCGCCGCTGAAGTTCGGACCGCTCTGACCGACCACCGCCAGCTGGCCGGAGCCACTTCCGACGAACACGCCCCCGTCCAAGCCTGCGGTGGCATCGGGGTTGGCGTACTGGCCGGGAAGAACGGCGGTTTCGTGTCCGGTCACGTCGACCAGCGCGATCGTGGAGCCGCCGGCGAAACGGTTTGCCTGACCGGCGGCCCCGGTGGCGATTGCGACGGTATTCGAATCCACCCAGACGGCGGCCGTCCCGCTCGCGCTGCCCGTCACCCGGCCGGCCGCGTCGCGGATCTGGATTCGGCTCCCACCTTGCCGGCCGGCCGTAACCTGGGCCAGCAGCATGTGGCGGCCGTCAGGTGCCCAAGCGATCGGCCAACCGGAAAGGGAGGCGATCTGCATGGGCCCGATGGGACTGGACGAAACCGCGGAACCGGGCGTGGCAGTGGCGGTCGTCTGCGGTTGGGGCGTCGCTCCCGTGCCGTCGCCGGATTGCTGCGCGGCCGGCGAAGCGCTCGGCGCGCCTTCCGGAGCGGACGCAGAAGCGGATGGCTGCGGGCTCGCCTGCGACACCGTCGCCGAAGGAGAGGGGCTTGCGGACCGTGTGCCTATCGGCAAGGTGGGGCTCGCCGAAGGCCGAGTCGCTGGGATCAGCTGCGGCAACGCAAACGCGAAACCCAGCGCCGCAACCAGCAGGATGGCGATGGCGGCCGGAGCGAAGCGACGGAACTCGAACCCGGCGGCGAACCCGCCGATGGCATTGACCAGACGACGTCGCGCCGGCTCTTTGACGAGCGCGGATGCGGGGAGCGTCGTCTGGCGCCAGCTCGCGGCCAGCAGCCGGTCCGCCATGCGATAGCCGGCAAACAAGCTGCGGCACTTCTGGCAGCCCTCTACGTGATGGCGTTCGGACTCACGCAGGCCGTCCAAGCTGGCGGTTTGAGCCGCTTCCCCGAGTCGGTCGGCCGAAACGTGGCCGTAGGGCATCGGGCTCATGCGGACTCACCGGCGTGGTCGTAGCCGGCCAGCCGCTCCGCCAGGTGGCGTCGCGCTCGGTGCAGGAGTGTGGCGACGGTGCCACGAGTTACGTCCATTACTTGGGCCGCTTCCTCTTGTTCGTATCCGAGGCCGTAGATGAGTACGACAGCCAGGCGCTCGCGAGCGGGAAGCCGCGTGATGGCCGCCGAGACGTCGATGGAGATTGAAGGGTCCACCGGCACGAAGGCGACCACCTGGTCTTCTGAGCCCTGACGCTTCTGCCTCTTGAGATGCTCGAACGTCCGTCGGGCGGCGATGCGACGAACCCAGGCCTCGAGCTTGGCCTCGTCGCGGAGCTGGTGCTCACGTTCGCGCGCGTGAATGAGAGCGTCCTGCGCGATGTCCTCGGCGCTCGATCCCGCACCCAGAGCACGACACAATGTGGTGAGGTCGGCGAAGAGTCTTGAGTAATTCGCGTCAATTCGGTCGCTTGCCCCCACAACTAGGCTGGCTCCCTTCACATAAGTAAGAGGGCCGTGAGGCCCCTCGCGTTGACAACGGCCGCAAGCCCGCTGGGAGAAACAGTAATCAGTGGTGCGGACCTGAGCAGTCGCGCGTGAGGCACGGGCCCCGAAGGCGACGACTCACCGACTCGGGCTTGGGCTCGCGGAGATGCCGCGGTCCGGAGCGGTCGATCCCACGCAGCCTTCTGGGCGGGCACGAACCCAGGCCTGACGGGCCGGCCCGCGCTGAGGTCCCGCAGTCCGCGGCTTGGTGCGGGCCACCCAAATAGGAAGAGCAGGATCGGTCCTAAGGACCGATCCTGCTCTGTGGTCAGGACGAGGGGACGCCGGCTGAGAGCGTCCTCGAATCAGCCGCGGCCAAATGCGCGACGCCGGCCGCCAAGGCTGCTGACCACGAAAATGACAATGAGGGCACCGGCAACGGCGACGATGATGCTCGTCGCGTTGACGCCGGTGACGTTGAGGCCTGGGATCTTGAGGACCTGATCGGCAATCCAACCGCCGACGACCGCTCCCACGATTCCGAGCACGACCATCATCAGAAGGCCTTCACGGCTTCCGGCGATCACGCTTGCGATGAAGCCCGCGATCGCGCCGACGATGATCCAGGTCACGATCGTCATCTGGGGGATGTCTTGCATTGAAGAGCTTCTTTCTTGGCGGGAGCGAGCCGAAACGCGGTCGGCGGAGGCTGCGGAGCTGGGGGCTTGATCAGGCTACGGCGGGCTCGTGTCGGAAGACGGCGAGGCTCCAGATCACGATCAATTCGATGATGGTCCAGCCGACGAGTGCGACGACGGCGGCGATGTCTAGCACCGATCCCCCGGCCGCAACGGCGCTGAGGCGCAGGATCCCGACGAACGGCGCGTCCAGAACGGCGCCGACGCCGGTGATGAGTGAAACGAGGAAATTGCCGGTTCGGGCGTCGAGGAGCAGCAGCACGATCCGCAGCCCGATCACGATCTGGATCAGCCCGAAGACGAGGACGACGATGCGGCGAACTGTTTCGTTGTTGCTCGGCCGAACGTCGAGTTGGCGTCTGGTTACCGTCCGGTTGCTCACGCCACCGGACTCCGTTGTGGTCGGAATGTCGGTTGTGACGCTCCGCTCATCTTGGAATGTCATGGAGATCTTCTTCCCGCCTACGGACGATGGACCTGCATCCCGCTATTCAGCCGGGTGGATCCGCCGATCAGTAGTCGTAATTTGATGGTGGACCAGCCACCAATCCCGCGCGAGGATGAAAACCCCGCGTCAAAGCGCGGGA
>Ga0182010_10001245_pt1 | contig 13667 bp, 10 predicted proteins | sample 611E1MmetaG_FD_120488 | JGI IMG/M metagenome (GOLD analysis project Ga0182010, IMG submission 120488) | Permafrost microbial communities from Stordalen Mire, Sweden - 611E1M metaG | ecosystem: Environmental > Terrestrial > Soil > Wetlands > Permafrost | place: Sweden: Stordalen | collected...
CGGCCAGCGTGTCGGCCAGGTCGCCGAAGACATCGGTCGGGTCGTAGAACTCAACGATGTCGTCCGGGCCGTCCAGCTTGCGCCAGACTCCGGTTTCGGCCTCGTCCTCCGGCACGACTTCGGCGGCGAACGAGCCGGAAGCTCGCAGGGTCAGGCGCTCATCCTCGTCGTCGATGATCATCAGGTCGCCGAGGACCGCCGTCAGCTGCGAGGCCGCGCTCTCGAACTGCTCGAGGAGATGCGCCTCGGTCTGCTGGCTCCGCTCCTGGAACGCAAGTGCCAGGTCGTAGAGCCGCTCGGCGGCCTCCTCCTCGCCCTCGGGCGGCTCTTCGTACTCGTGGGCGGCGGCCCAGTCGTCCGCGGCTGCCGCGTAGGGGTTCTCGCCGCCAAGGGCGACCGTCTCTTCGGGTGAGATGTCTGCCGACTTAAGCAGGTCGGCGGTGGCCGTGGGTTCTTCCTCCAGCCCGGCCTCGGCCTTGGTCGCCTCCTGGAACGCCGCGAAGACATCGGCCAGGTTGTACAGCTCGACCAACTCGGACGCGCTCTCGATGACCTCGGTCTCACTCACCCACTTGCCCGTCGCGTCGTCCTGGTAGCGGCTGCGGCTGCGGAAGCTCAGGTCGGAAGCGATAGCCAGGTAGTCGACCTCGTCATCGATCAGAACCAGGCCGCCAAGCTCTGCGATGCGATCGGCGTTGCCGTCCAGGAACTTACGCAGCTGGGCCGACGATGCGGCAAGGAAATCGGTCCGCTCGAGCGAGGCATCCGCGGCGAGTTCGCCGAGCTGGTCGTTGCGGCTCGTATCCATCGCTGTGGCCCTCCTAGCCTTTGAACTCGAGATCCGGGCCCATTCGCTCCCGGAGGAACATCGAATGGTGCCTTTCGAACATCCACTCCCCGGCACGGTGGCCCAGAGCGCGGGTCGCCTCGTCGGCTTCCAGCTTGTCGAGCGTCCCGTAGTCGGGCAGGTCGAGCAGGATCACATTGTCGAAATCCCAGCCGTGAGCCACGTTGTACCAGCCGATGAACTTGATCCCGAACTTCTCTTCGTACTGCTTCGCCTGCCGAGGCATCAGGGTCTTCATGAAGAACTTGAAGAACGGGTCACGCCCCCGGCGGACTGAGAAGAAGGTCGCAAGAACTGGCACTGGTTTGGCGGTCTCCTAGCTTGTAGTCGGTTGCGTTCGCCGAGGCGCGCCGCCGCGCGGACTCCTATTCTCGCATGCCAGGCGGTTCGTCCCACGGCGTCGACGCCGCGGTCGCAACCGGCCTCCCGTCTGGGCCCCCTTGCCCTGGATCAGGCCTCCTCGTCGCCCGCGTTGGGATCCTCGTAGGCCAGGCGACCGCCGGCGATTGTCAACAGCACGCGGCCGGGCAGCTCGCGGCCGATCAGCGGCGAGTTCTTGCCCTTCGATCTCAGCGACGCCGGCGTGACGGGCCAGCGGTCGGACCGGTCGAAGACCACCAGGTCGGCGGGAGCTCCCTCGATCAGGCCCCGGGGCCGCGCGGCCGAGATGCCGGAGGTGCGTCGGGCCGCCGCCACGACGCCCGCGGGTCCAGTCGTCAGCGCGGCAATGGCCCGACTCAGGGGCAGCCTGCCCGCATCGACGAGGCCGAGCAGAACGCCCAACGCCGTCTCGATGCCGCTGATGCCGCTGGCGGCGCTGCCGAACTCCACTTCCTTGTCCACGACGGTGTGCGGGGCGTGGTCCGTGGCCACGGCATCGGCCGTTCCGTCGAGCAGAGCGGCCAGGCAAGCCGCGGCATCGGCGGCGGTCCCGAGCGGCGGATTGACACGCAGTGAGGTGTCGTAGGGGGCGGCCGTCAGGGCCGCGTCCGCCCACGGATCGCGCGGCTCGCCATCGGCACCGAGAGCCTCCCAGCCCCAGCGCCGCGCGCCGGCGATCCACTCGTCCGTGAGGGCCAGGTGGTGGGGCGTGACGTCGCAGGTAACCGGCAGACCCGTCGCCTTCGCGCGACGAACCAGGTCCAGGGCTGCGGCGGTCGAGACGTGAGTGAGGTGCAGTCGCGCTCGTGGCTCATCTCCCAGAGCATCGGCCAGTACGGCCAGATCGCGCGATACGGCCCCCACCTCTGCCGCCGCCGGCCAGCCGGCCAGGCCCATGACAGAGGCCACGTAACCCTCGTGAGCCTCGGCGCCGGCGGTCAGATCGGAGTCCTCCGCGTGCTCCACGACCGGCAGGCCAAGCATGCCCGCATACAGCAGCGCGCTGCGCAGAAGCTTGGGGGACCTTATCGGCGCGCCATCGTCGGAGTATCCGAGAACGCCCGCGTCGGCCAGCTCGCCCATTGCGGAAAGCTGCTCGCCCGCCCGCCCGGCGGAGACCGCGCCGTAGGCAAGGACCTCGACAGGCGAACCGCTCGCCCGGGCCGCCGACCGGATGCGCTCGAGAATCCCCGGCTCGTCGATGGCGGGCGAGGTGTTCGGCATAAGCGCAACGGCCGTGAAGCCGCCATGAGCTGCGGCTGCAGATCCGCTGGCGACGGTCTCGGCGTCCTCGAAGCCGGGCTCGCGGAAGTGGGCGTGGAGATCGAAGAAGCCGGGGGCGACGATTACGCCCCTGTCTGTGACGCCGGCCGCCTCCGCGGCCTCCAGCCAGACGATCGATTCCAGGATGCCATCCGCAACGACAATCTCGCCCGGGCCTTCGCGACCGGAGACGGGGTCGACCAGCCAGGCCCGCTCGAGCTCGAACCGCCCGACGGTATCCCCAATCCTCGCGCCGGCCGCCAAGACGGGTCGGGGTCCGGTCGCGCCGTGCCGGCCGCCGTTCGCGTTCGCGGTCAACGAGCCACCTCGCCCTGGGGAACCTCGTGGCCGCCAGCCAGCAGATACAGCAGGGCCATTCGAACCGCCACGCCGTTGGCGACCTGATCGGTGATCACCGAGCGGCCGCTGACGGCCACGTCGGGCGAAATCTCGACGCCCTCGTTCATCGGTCCGGGGTGCATCACGATGGCCTCAGGCTTCGCGAGCGCGACGCGCTCCGCGTTCAGCTGGAACCTCGCGGCGTATTCGCGGAGCGACGGGAGGAGCCCGCTCTGCATTCTTTCGCGCTGGATCCGCAGGCCCATCACCACGTCGGCGTCACGCAGGGCCGCCTCGATGTCGCTCGTGACGTTGAACCGGCCGTGACCCGGAATTGCGCCACCGCTCCACGCAGCCGCCCAACGATCCATTCCCCGCAAGAGAGTGGCCGGGCCGCACAGCCAGAGGTCGGCGCCGGCCGCGGTGAGCAACCAGATGTTGGACCGGGCCACGCGCGAATGGAGGATGTCGCCCACGATGGCGACCTTCCGACCGTGCAGGTCGCCGCCCGGCAGGTGCGACCTCATCGTGTAGAGATCGAGGAGCGCCTGCGTGGGGTGGGCGTGCCAGCCGTCGCCGCCGTTGAGAACATGCCCACCGAAGACCTCGGCTGCCAGATACGGCGCCCCGGAAACAGAATGGCGCATGACCAGGATCTCTGTGCCGAGCGCCTCCAGCGTCCGGACCGTGTCGACCAGCGACTCACCTTTGGTCACCGACGAGGTGGCTGTCGAGACGCTGACGACGTCCGCCGACAGGTTGCGGGCGGCCGTCTCGAACGAAACCCGCGTTCGGGTGGAGGCTTCGTAGAAGAGCGTGGTGACGCGGCGCCCGTTAAGAGCCGGGACCCTGCGGATCGGTCGGGCGAGGACACCCTTCATCTCGTCAGTCGTCCGCATGATCAACTCGATCTCCGGCCACGTCACCACGTCGACGTCGATCAGGTGGCGGTGGCGCCACGCAACCGCTGGGGTGGCGGACTGGGTGGCCGCGGACTGAGCGGCGGTGATCACAGATGCGGCGGTCGTCATCAGTTGGCGGCCGGAGCCGACTCGAGGGCGCGAACCCCACGCCCGATGCTGACCTCGTCGGCCCCGTCGAACTCGGAGACGTGGACCTTGACGATCTCCTCGCGAGACGTAGGCACATTCTTGCCCACATGGTCCGCCCGTATCGGCAGCTCGCGGTGGCCGCGGTCGATGAGCACCGCCAGCCGAATGGCCCGCGGCCGGCCGAAGTCGATCAAGGCGTCCATGGCGCAGCGGATCGTCCGGCCCGTATAGAGCACGTCGTCGACCAGCACGATCGTGGCGCCGTTCAGGTCGAAGGGCAGGTCCGTGCCCTTGACGATCGGCTGCTGGGCGACGAGCGATAGGTCGTCGCGGTAGAACGTGATGTCGAGCGCCCCGACGGGAACCCGCGCGCCTTCGTGCTCCTGGATCGCGTCGGCAATGCGCCTCGCCAGAGGGACGCCGCGGCGCTGAATGCCCACGAGGGCAAGACCCTGCGTGCCGGCCTGCTTCTCGACGATCTCATGGGAGATCCGAACGATGGCTCGCCGGATCTCGTCCCCGGTCATGATCTGCCGGTCGGTCATCGATTCTCGCTGCCCTGCAAGGCGCAGTCCTCCTTCCCGGCCTCACCGTGCCGGTCGTTAAAGGTCGCCCGAAGGATACAGCGCCGAGACGGCGTCCGCCGAATGCCACCATAGCTTGGAGCCCCGATCGCCACCGACCGGCGATCTACTAGTTGCCCGGACGATCCGTGGCTTGCGGTGCCGGCGACCCCGACGAGGCGGCATCGGTTGGAAGCTGACCGGGCATCGTCGGAGAAGGCGTGGAGGCCGTCGACGGAGGAACCTCCGGAAGGGCTTGCATGTAGGTCTTGCCGTCCACGGCCGATGTGTAGACCAGATGTGCGTCGTCGATCGCGATGCCCGCCATCACATTGTCGGCAGCAAGGCGCGGCTCGTTTGTCTCGACCATCCCGGTCGTCGGGTCGATGGAGAAGAGGCTAAGTCGACCGACTTCGGCGCTGCCCGGATCGGCGACCCAGACGGCTACGTTCTGGCCCAGCGAATCCCAGCGGACAACCCAGGCCTGGACCGCGCCCGGCGCGGAAGCGACCGGCAGCAGCTGCGGCAGCGCCTGCTCGGCAGCCGGCGTCTGGGTTGGGGTCGCGACGCTTGACGTCGGAGACGGTGGGAGGCTGGGCCCCACAGCGGGAGTGTCGGCTGCCGTCGGCTGGAGGGACGAACTGGATTGGGCCGACGCCGAGATCGCCGGGGTCGGCGTTGCCGATGCGGCAGGGGTCTCGATTGGCACGGTCCCCGTCACTGCCGGAAAGGAAGCCGGCTCCAGCGTGATGTCCGACCAGCTGTCAAAGTGAAGGTCGCCCTTGCCGGGCTGCCACAATCCCGACACAGGATCGAACTCGACAGTACCAGCCCAGTAGACAAGGTACCGACCGGTCGGATCCACGACTGGCAGGAGCATTGGCGGATCGATCTTTCGGTAATTGCCGGCGCTCGGGTCGAACACGTACGAGATCGGGCCGACCGTATCCGATCCGCCCGACCCGGACGCGGACGCGGTTGGAGCGGCTCCGGCCGCGGAGATCTCGCTGAAGAGGACCTGCCCGCCATACCAGCCGGCGAAGAGATCGCTATGGAGGGACGTTATAGGCTGAGCCTGCTGCTCCCCGGACCGCCAGATGAAGACATCTGGGCCGGTGCTGTGATCGACGGGCCGGGCCGAGAATGCTACCAGGCTTCCGTCGGGAGAGAACTCGGGGCCCGGGCCTACGATCTCGTATCCGGTGAGGATCGCCGTCGGCTCAGCGGTAGTCCCGGTGGCGGCCGCTGGCGATGCTGTCGGTGCAGCCGTGGGAAGTGGCGCGTCGGTTGGGGCGGACGTGCTCGCCGGAGCCGAGGGGGCCGGACTGCTCGCCGGAGTCTCCGTCTCAACCGGCGTTGCCGGTGTAGGGGCGACAGTCGGCGTGGAGGCGGCAGTGGGTGTGGCGAGGGCCGTCGGTGTGGCGACCGCGGTGGGTCGAGGCGTCAGCAGATCAATGGAAACCGTTTGCGGCTCCTCGGCGAGCGGCATGATGACGATCTTCTGGTCGGTCCAGACCGCGGCTTCATCGGCGCCGGGGCCGATCACGGCCGAGACGGCCGAGTCGCTCGAAACGGACCCGAGAGTCTTGCCGCCTCCGTCGGCCACGGTGCAGCTGCCGTCCGCGGCGCCGCATTGAGCCGTCCCGCCCCTTATCTCGTAGACGCCGCCGCTCGACGCGATCCAGTAGCTCGTGCCATCGACGACGGTGAGCGGCGCCTGCGGGGCCTGGGACGGCCGACCGGATGAAGCCGTCGCGAGCGCAATGACCGTGCGGTTAGTGGAGCCGGGCGCGGGATTAACGATCGGGCTCTGGACGAGGAGCGAAACGACCGCCACCGCGACCACGACGCCAACCGCCACGGCGGTCGAGATCAACGGCCGGCGACCGGCCCGAACGGTCCCGAAGCTCCTCGGGGACCGCCTCGCCGCAGCCGCATCAATCAGGTCGAGTCCTGCCGACGTCCGGGCCCAGAGATCTCGCGGCGTTTCGGGCGCGGAGAGCCCATGGAGCTCGACATGGAGGGCTCGGTACTCCTCGGCAACCGCCGAGCAGTCGGGGCACGAGCCAAGGTGGCCGGCCAACCACTCGGCGTCTCGGGATGCGAGCTCGGCGTCGATCGACTCGGCCGCCAGCACGCGGGCCCGCTCGTGGGCCATCTCTTCGGCGTGGGCGAGGCGCTTCATCTCGGGGCTCATCGTCGGGCCCCGGTCGTGTCGTCAGTCGATGGGCTCGAGTCGCGCCCACGCGCCCGCTGCCCGTACGCGGCGTCGATCGCGGCTTCGCGATCCTTCTCCTTGCGCTTCTCATCGGCGAGCGCCTGGCGGAGGCTTTCGCGCGCCCGGGTCAGGAGGGCCCGAGCGGCGACGTGGCTGATGCCCAACGTCTCGGCGAGCTCGAGGCCGGTGAGGTCGTGGACCTCGGCGAGGAGCAGAGCCGCTCGCTGCCGCTCCGGAATGCGTGCCAGCGCTCGAGCAAGCGGCCCGGAGAGCCGCATCTCCATCGCCAGGTGCTCAGCCGACGGAGCCGCACCGTGGCTCTCGCTCGTCAACGGAAGGAAGTGGACGATCCGCCGCCGCCGCATCTCATCGAGAACCACGCGGTGGGCTATCTGATAGAGCCAGGCGCGGGCCTTGGTGCGATCCTCGAGTGAGTCCCGAGCCTTGTACGCCTTGATGAACGTGTCCTGGGCGAAGTCGGCGGCTACGTCCGCGTCGCGCACCATTCGGAACACGTACGCGTAGATCTCGGCATGGTGGAGCGCAAAGAGCTCCTCGATGAAGCTCCGGTCGCCGGAGCTTTCCGATGCAGCGGTCACGCCGCACCCCAGTTGCCAGATTGCCGCGCTGATGGACACTTTCTTGCCACCGCTGTCTGACGGGTAAACAGCCAGGGACGCGTCCCCGCGCGCCGGAACTTACTGACGGAGCGGCCGTAGCCGCTGTGACGCAGCCGCCCCGGTCCAAGTTTCATGGCCTGTCTGCGGCTCCCCCCTCGGGCCTGTCTCGCAGCAACTCCTCGACGGCCTCCTCGGGAGAGACCGGATTGACCGGCAGACCCGTGCCCAGCTCCAGTCCGGCGATCTCGCGAAGCCGCGGGTGGATTTCCCAATGCCAATGGTACGTCGCGTCGACATGCTCACGGAGAGGGGCAGTGTGAAGCACCAGGTTGTGGGGCGGACCGTCCAGGCAAGCCAGCCGGCCAAGGACCTGCCGGAGGGCGTCGGCCGTTGAAGCGATGTCCGCATCGGTGGCTCCGGCGAAGTCGGCGGCATGGCGGCGCGGCACGACCCAGACCTCAAACGGCGAGCGCGAGGCATAGGGCGCGAAGGCGACGCTGGCGTCGTCCTCCCAGATCATCCGCGTTCCTGTGCGCGGCTCCTCGCGGGCCAGCCGGCAGTAGGGGCACTCGCCTTCGCGAATCACGTAGCGGGCGGCGCCGCCGATCTCCTCGGCCACCCGGTGTGGGATCTGCGGCAGATCGTAGAGGTCGAGGCAGAGGTGGTTCGTTCGAGCGCCCGCCTGGGCCCCCCAGTTCTGGACCACCTGGAGGTACTCGGTCTGGCCGAGCTTCTCCGCGTCGATGAATGCCTTGCGGACTTCGCGGAGCATGGCACAGAGCAGGCTCACGCCGATCATCTGAAGCGGCCGATGCTCTCCCGGCGGAGCAACTACGGTCCGCCAGCTGCCGGAAGCTCTTGCCTGGGACATGGCCACCTGAGCGAGGCTGCGCTCTAGCTCGCGAGCCTCATCCTGGGCTCCGACCACGTGAAAGGCGTAATCCTTGAGAGTGCGCACCCGGATGCCGTCGCCCGGCGGCTGGGTGCAGTTCTGGCAGGCTGCGCCGTCGTCCACGGCCGCAGCCGCCAGTGCGAAGCGGCGGCGGTCGAATTGGCGGTCGACGACCGTTGCGACCCACCAGCCCGTGATCGCGTCGCGGCGCAACTCGAAGAGCCCGGCGGCCATCAGCGGGATCCCGCGGCCGCGGCCGCCGGGGCGCGCTCGTGGAGAAGCCGCTCCAGCCCGGCCCGGGCCGTGCCCGGATCGGCGAGTGGCGGCAGAAGACCACTCAGCGGAGCGTCGAGTGCTTCCGCCAGGGCGACCGCGAACGCGGCAGACGCCTCAGACACCGATTCGATCGATGGCTCGGCCGCCCGCCCAAGCTCTCGCGCGATCGATGTCGACTCGAGGCCCGGCATCCCGCACGCGTCGATGAGCTGAAAGTCGGAGAGCCTGACCGTCACGTTCAGGGCGATGCCGTGGTAGCTCACGCCGTGCTCGATGCGGACTCCGACGGCGCCGATCTTGCGCGTTCCGTCGGCGCACCAGCAGCCCGGAAAGCCCGCCTTCGGTCCGGCCTCGACGCCGAGGGTCGAGCAGGCCTTCGCCTGCGCCGCCTCGAGCGCCCTGACGAGCGGTCGAACCATAAGCCCGCGGTCGGCCAGCTTCAGGATCGGATAGGCAGTCAGCTGGCCGGGGCCGTGGTACGTGACCTCGCCGCCGCGCTCCGTCTCGATCAACTCGATGTGGCGCGCCGCCAGCTCGGCCGGGCTCGCCAGCACGTGCGATGGATCGCTGTGGCGGCCCAAAGTCAGGACGGGCTCGTGCTCGAGGAGAAGCAGCTGATCCCCGATCAATCCCGCAACGCGCGCCGCCACGAGACGGTGCTGGAGCTGCCAGGCATCGCGGTATGAAGTCCGGCCGAGCCACCACGCGGCGATCGGCGTCGCCGGAACAGCGGCTCGTGGCGGGGAGTCCTGAGTGGGGCTATCCATCGTCGCCACGATAGCAAACGCGACCAGACCCGCCTGCCGCGGGTCACGCCGGTCCCGCCCCCGCCCTGCGATGTCAGGGCTCGCCGCCTTGCCCTAAGGGCGGGCATGGACTAGCGGCAGGTTGTCGCAACGAGCGAGCGCGCCTGTCCACTGGCGCCGTCTCCCTGAACCAATCAGACGGCCGGAGCGTCGAGGACTTCGCGAACCTTGCGCGCAAGGCGCTCTGGAGTGAACGGCTTTGGCAGGAACGCCGCGCCGACGTTGACCAGCCCGGCAGGCAGCACCGTAGATTCGGCGTGACCCGACACGAGCAGCCGCCGCGCTCCCGGCGCCACCACCGCGAGCCGCTTGACGAGCTCCGCGCCACTCATCCTGGGCATGACCACGTCGCTGACAACGACGTCGATCTCGGAGGCGATGCGCCCCGCGATCTCGAGCGCCTCGACTCCGTCCGACGCTTCGATCACCGTGTAACCCTGCGCCCGCAGGCCGAGTCCTGCCAGCCGCCTGACGACCGGGTCGTCTTCGACGACGAGGATCGTCTCGGTTCCGGTTGGCGCGGGGTGGACCGGAGCCACGCTCGACCGAACTGTGGCGGGCCCTTCGACGCTTGGCAGAAAGATTCGGACCGTGGTCCCTCTGCCGGGCTCGGAGAAGACGCGGATGTGGCCGCCAATCTGACGCACGATGCCGTGGCACGTCGCCAGCCCGAGCCCGGTTCCCTTGCCTCGTTCCTTGGTCGTGAAGAACGGCTCGAACAGATGCGACTGAACCTCTTCGCTCATGCCGGCGCCGGTATCGGTCACCGAGAGCCGGGCGTGGCTGCCTGGCCTGGCCCCCGGGTGTGCGGCAGCGTAGGCCTCCGTCACATCCTCCGTCGCCGTTTCGATGACCAGCCGTCCGCCCTCCGGCATCGCGTCGCGGGCGTTGACTGCGAGGTTCACCAGGAGTTGCTGGATCTGGCCCGGATCGGCCTCGATGGTTCCGATCTCGGGCTCCAGGACGGTATCCACGGTGATGTTCTCGCCGAGGAGCGGCCGCAGCATCTTCAGCAAATCGGCGACCAGCGCGCTCAGGTCGAGGCGGACGGGAGCCACGATCTGCTTGCTGGCGAAGGTGAGCAGCTGGCGGGTGAGACTCGCGGCGCGCTCGCCGGCGGCGTGGATCTCGTCCAGGTCGACTCGAATGGCGTGGTCGGCCGGCAGCTCCTCCGCCAGGTCGACCTTTGCCATCTCGACGTAGCCGAGGATCGCGGTCAGCAGGTTGTTGAAGTCGTGCGCGACGCCGCCCGCAAGCCTGCCTATCCCCTCCACTTTCTGCGCCTGCAGGAGCTGCTCCTGGAGTGCCCGCCGCTCCGTGATGTCCTGAATCAGCCCGTCATAGGCAAGGAGGGTGCCAGACAGATCGAAATGTGGGACCGGGGTGTTTCGGACCCAGCGAATCGCTCCGTCCTTCCGCACGATGCGATGCTCGACCGGGCCGGCGCGCTCTCCGGCAAGGACGCGCCGCGACTGGTCCACTACGAGCGATCGATCCTCGGGAACCACCATCTCAAGCCACAGGAGAGGGTTGTTCGACAGATCATCGGCGGTGTAGCCGGTCACTGCCACGCAGCCTGGGCCGTGCGTCGTGGACATCGCATGGCCGTCGGCGACGGCGACGCTGAAGACGTAGTCGGTGATCGTCTCGATGATGCGACGGTAGCGCTCCTCGCTCTCGCGGAGAGCTTCCTCGGCGTGTTTGTGCTCGGTAATGTCCTCGTAGGTCCCGAGCAGGCCCGTGACTCGACCGTCGGCTGCCAGCAGCGGGATCTTGCTGGTCCTCAACCAACCCAGCCGGCCGCTGGAGCGGAGTTGCGGCTCCTCGAAGTCGAGCTTGGGGAGGCCGGTCTGCATGACCTCGCGATCGTCCGCCCGGTAGCGGTCGGCAGTCGGCCCCCAGGGCATGTCGAAATCGGTCAGACCTATCAGCCGGCTCGGGTGGTCGAAGCCGGCATCGCGCGCGAACGGCAGGTTGCAGCCGACGAACACCGAATTCGAGTCCTTCCAGAAGACACGCTGCGGGATAGAATCCAGCACAAGCTGGAACATCTCTTCGGAGCGGAATTCCGTCTCATCGGCCTGGTCGCGTTCCGTGACGTCACGGAACGCGACCGCATCCCCGTCGCCGAGCTTGGGCGCTCGGATGTCGCCGGCTCCCGGCCGACCACTGCCGGCTCCCGGCCGACCGCCGGTGCCCCCGCTCGCCCCGTCCTTTGGGTCATGTCTCGAGCGCAATCGACGTGCCGCCACGCGGTCACCCTCCGACGCGACATGCTGCATCCGCCTGTATCCGCTTCAGGCTTCGGCTGCACTGGGCCAACACTGCAGCCCCGCCTTCGCCCGACCATCGGCGGCGTGGGCCAATTGTGCACCTCGCTGAAGGTATTGCCGAGGGTCCTGCGGCTCGGACAAGACGGAGCGCCGGGACCCCGCCTGCCGGTTGAGGCCCCGTTCCGGCCCCGCCTGGCTCCGGGTGCGGTCAGGGATACGCAGACGACTACGGGCAGGTATCGGCGGGCGCGGGCTTGCCGTACCAGAGACTGTCGTTGCCGAAGAGTTGGATCGAGAGCGCTGCGACCTTGGCGTTGATCAGGCAGGTCGACGCGGTCGCCGTGCTGATGCCGGTGATCGAGTAGGGCGGCCCCAGCACGACCTGGCTTATGTTCTGACTCGGGATGTTCTGGCCGGTCGCGACGTAGTCGGCCACCTGGTTCGCCGGGAAGTCCGTGGTTACGCTCGATCCGAGCGTCGAGATCAGGCCTGGAAGAGCCAGTATCTGGCTCGGCTGCGCCATCTTGTGCAACAGCGCGACCATCACCTGCTGCTGGCGCGAGGCCCTCTTCCAGTCGCTGTTGTCGGCACCGTGACGGGACCGAACGTAGGCCAGGGCGTGCTTGCCGTCGAGGTGCTGCGGCCCGGCTGCCAGGGAGAAGCCGTACGTCTTGCCGTCGAGCCAGTCGTACGAAGGGTCGTTGATCGCGCTCGGATTGTCGACGTCGATTCCGCCGACCCTGTCGATCATCTTCACGAACCCGTCGAGGTCCATGACCGCGTAGTAATTGATCGGAATGCCGACCAGGTAGCTGACCTCTTTGACCAGCGTCATGTACGGACTGTTAGGCGACTTGATCCAGCCGTTGCGAACGTAGGTCGGGATCGAGTTGATCTTCGTCGAGGCCGAGTCCACGCCGCCGAAGTAGAACGGGAAGCTGGCACTGTCGCGCGGCACGCTGACCATCTGCACGGAGTTGGTCTTCGGGTCGTAGCTGACCACCATGATCGAGTCGTAGAGGTGCTCGCTCCGGGACGGCGCGGCATCCACGCCGGTGAGAAGGATGGTGACCCGGCCGCCTTGCGACGGCGGAGGGAGGGTTTCTTCGGGTGCGGGCGTCTGTCCAGGAGCCAGACTCGGCCCGGGGCTCGCCGGATCGATCAAGTCGGAGCCACCCAGATTGAACGCGTGCGACCCGGCCCCAGAGGTCACCGCCAGCAGGTAGCCCACCCCGGCGTGGCTGACGACTATCAGGACTGCAAGGGCGACCACGACGAGCCTCTCGAAGAGCCCGCCCTTCTTGTGTCGCTCGCCGTTCGCGGAGGCGTGCAGGACGGCTGCGAGTCGCCAGCCGCCGAGAAGGAGCACGACTGCGACCGCGGCAAGGCTGAAGGACGGGTCGGCGAAGCGCGCTGCAAAGACCACCAGACCTTGACGCAACTCATACGCCAGGAGGAGAAGCGCGAGCAAGGCGGGTGCGGCGAAGAGCGCCGCGGCGCGGCGCTTGCCTGCGTAGAGCTGTCCGAGGCCGGGCCACAGGAACGACAGCAGGGCGGCCAGAGAAGGCGATCGCCCGTGACCCCTCGCGCTCGGCATGTTATTTTCCAAGATCATCGACCCCACTGGTGCGGCGAAAACGCGTCTGTGACGTCGCCATCCAGTCCGCCGTGATGGTCCGTGGCGACGCACCGACCGACCCAACCATAAGCCCGATCCCATTTCGCCGCCCTGCGCCGAGCGGGAGGAACTTCGATCGGCGCTTGGTGCCGGTCCCCAGAGCGGGGCCCTGCCGCCCCTCTTCCCGACCCATATCGAAGCCTTCCCGACCCGCCGACGAAGTCCCGAGACGGCTCCTGCCTCTCGAGGGCAGGGATCACCGGCCGGCGTCGCGACGGGGCGAAGAACAAGAGATGGCGCCGCCCCCGCGGCGGCCGCAGCGGCGCAGCACTCCGCGGGGCGCCCGGGCTACATCAAGCGCGCTACCCAGTCGCCGACCGTCGGCGGATGGATGTGGTACGCAGCCTCCTCAGCCATCTCTGCGGAGGCCCGCGAAGGCAAGAGCCGGGTTGCTCGAAGTGCGCCTCCCCGACGCGCGACTCCGGGGCGCGGCCGTCGGGCGGTGTCCAGTTCGAGGCC
>Ga0182010_10001247_pt1 | contig 13660 bp, 13 predicted proteins | sample 611E1MmetaG_FD_120488 | JGI IMG/M metagenome (GOLD analysis project Ga0182010, IMG submission 120488) | Permafrost microbial communities from Stordalen Mire, Sweden - 611E1M metaG | ecosystem: Environmental > Terrestrial > Soil > Wetlands > Permafrost | place: Sweden: Stordalen | collected...
ACAGACGATATCTCATGACGACCTCCTGGAGGAAGACAGTGCCGCCGCTCCGCGCAGAAGGCGCAGAGCGGCGGTCTTGTCCGTTTGTGGCCGGGGTGGATTCTTTCCTATTTGCAGCTGATCCGTTCTTTCGCCTTCTTTGCATCTTCGTTCCGAGGGTCCAGGCGAAGCGTCTTCGTGAACTCCTGGCAGGCTTCCTCCACCAACTTTTTGTTTCCTTCGTTGTCGCCTTCCTTGCGCGACATGACAAGTCCCTGCCCGAGCCAGAAATGGCCCACCGCATTTGACGGCTCAAGAGCGATGGCTTTGCGGAAATGGCTGATGGCATCCACTTTCAGCCGGTCGTTTTCAGCGTCATTTCCCTGCGGATCGAGCAACTGCAGCAGCGCTTCGCCCCACATCAGGTGCAGGCTGCCGCTCTCGTTTCCCACTGTCTGCGATTTCTTGAACGAATCCACCGCCCGCTCGTATTGCTTGTTGATAAAGTAGAGCTGTCCCTTCTGCTGGTGGGCTTCCCCCGCTTCCTTGCGGAACTTGTCGGTGTTCCCCTCGCCGTTGATAATTTTCAGCACCTCGTCATACTGGTCCACCGCCTTCTCCAGCGAGTCGACCTGCGCGTAGTAACGGCCGAGCCACAGCCGTCCCTGGAGAAAGTCCGATTTCAATTCGATCGATCGGGTGAGAAGCTCCCTGGTTCTTGTCCAGTTCTTCAACTGCATATAGCACGCCGCACCGTTGACATACGCACTCAACGAACGGGGGTCGCACGTAATCTTCTTTTCGAACATCTGGACTGCGCTGGTGTAGTCCTGCTTCTTCATATAGATGAAGCCGAGCGGGAAGTACGTGTCGCAGTTGGTCGAGTCGGCGCGGATGGCTTCCTGCAATGCCTGGATCGCCTCGTCTTCCCTTCCGACGCCGACCAGGGCCGCGCCATAATCCGCCTGATCCTCCGGTTTCATGGCTTTGCGCGCTTTCAATCCCGCGAACGCCGCCAGCGCGCCGGGATAATCGCGCAGTTTCGCCAGTGAATGGGCACGCACGCGCCAGATCTCGGCATTGCTCGAATCCAGCCCGAGCGACGTCTGCGCTGCCTTCGCAGCACCCGGATAATCTTCCGCCCCGAAGAGCGCACGGGCGTACAGCTCGTACGCTTCCGCACTCTTCGGCGAGAGAGTCACCACCTTTTGCAGCGGGGGGAGGGCATTCTTATACTGTTTCGCCAGGAAGTAGATCCGCCCCTTTTCGAGATATCCGTTCGGGTTCGTTGAATCCACGGCAATGACCGCATCATATTCCTTGACGGCTTCGACATACTGGCGGTTTTTGAAAAACACCTTTGCGAGCTGCGCATGATAGGCGGTGACTTTCGGCGCCAGCTCCGTCGCCTTCTGATAATTGGAGATTGCCAGCACAAAGACATTCTGTTTCAGGTAGGCATCGCCGAGCGACATATAGATCGTCGGGTCGTCCGGGCTCAACTCTTTGGCCCGCGTCAACTGCACGATGGCGCCGTCGATCGAATCCGCCGACAGGAGGATCCGGCCAAGTCCTACGGCCACAGCAGGATCCTTCGGAGCCACCTTCGCCGCTTTGCGGTAGTTTGCAAGCGCACCGGCAACATCCTTCTTCACGATCAGGGCGTCACCCAGCGCGCGCAACACCTGGGCGTTCTCGTCATCACGCTCAAGCGACGCCCGGAAAAACCCGATGGCGTCGTCCACCTTCCCGCGGGCGGCTGCGATCGAACCAAGGATGGCATTGGATTCCGCAAGCTTCCGGTTTGCCTTGATCGCATCCCTGAACTCCGCGATCGCGGAGGATGTATCATGGCCGGCCAGCGCCGCTTTCCCTTTCTCAAACGGATCCTGCGCGAGGGCGGTTTGCAACACTGTTGCCGCAAGGAATGAAAGGACGAAGAGTCTCATGCTCATTGCACCTGTCGTGATGTGAGTTGAACCAGCCGTACCGGCATCGTCGCCGGGACAAGACCGCCGGCCTGCACCACTTTTTGGCCGGCGACGCTTGTGACAAAGGCGATGAATCCATCGCCGAGGTCGCGTTCGACCTCACGGCTGTAGATGTACACCGGCGTTGTGATGGGGTAGTAGCCGAGGTACACGTACGCTTGCACAGGGGTGTAATACTCGTCCGGCGCGTAGGTGGAATCCGGACGCATTGCCGGGCTCGCAACGCCAAGGACCGTGACATGTGCATCATGGTCCTTCAGCCAATCCAGACCCACGATGCCGAGTGCACCGCGGGTATGACCCACGTAATCGATCAACATCGTGCTGGAGGTGAATGGTTTCGCGGCCCGGTCGTACCCGCTGCCGCCGAGCACCTTCTGCCGAAACACCTCGTTCACGCCGGCGTTCAGTCCTCCGACCGCCAGTTCGATCATCATCCCCCCCTTGCCGGGCCAGCGGGTCCGCGCCCCGGCAAAGATCGTGTCCAGCTCGCCGACCCGAAGCTGCTTCACGGGCACATCGAAGTTCGCGATGACTGCGACAGCGGTCTGGGCAACGTGATATTCCCGGAACTCCACCTTTGCCGCGGTCAGCGCATCCCGCTCTTCCTTGTTGAGTTCCCTTCCGACGGCAATGACGCGGAGGCTATCGGCGGCGAACCGGGCGATCACTTCCCGCGCCTCTTCGGGCCGGATATCAATTACTGCGTCGGTGTACAGGTGCGTGAACTGGTCCGCTTCGTGGCGGATCAAGGTGGCAACCGCCTCATCGCACCCGATATGCAGTGTTCCCTTGGTCAGTTGTTTGGAGCCCGGCTCCCTGCCGCCGCAGCCGCTCAAGAGCACGGCAAGGACGAGTGCAGCAATGGACCTTCTCATGGGATCATTTCTCCCCGGCCTCCCGGCGAGAGGGAGACCGGAAGTATGCCAACGTGAATTTGTACACCCCGTACAGGGACACCGTCGCTCCCATGACGATCCGCATGGTCTCCGGCAATCGTTCGCGGAGAAAAACGCCCGCCATGATGAGCGCCCCGGCCGCTGCCACCGCCGAAGCGATGACCATGACGGCGATGCGAAGTATGTGATTGACCCTCGCGGCCCCGTCTTCCGAGAGGCGCGGCCTCTCGCCCGACGTCATATCGCCTCCTGCCCGGAATACGTGCGGGGAAGGAAATCCCTTCCCCGCCCACTGTGTCGGCATGCGAACAGGCCGCCGTGCCGAGTTACTTTTTTTCCGCCAGTCTGAACCTGAATGGAACCGAAACCCAGACGGCGACAGGACCGTTGTTCATGTACGCAGGGGTGAAGACGAACTGCTTGGCTGCTTCGACGGCCGGCTCATTGAAGATCTCCAGGTCGCTCTTCAGCACAACAACCTGTTTCACCTTCCCCTCCTTATCGACCCAGATCTTCACAAACACCCGTCCTTCGAGACCCGCGCGCATCGCGAATTCCGGATACTTGGGTTCCACGCGTTTGACGATGACCGGCTCCTTCTCCACCGCTACAAAATCCGCCGGCGGCGCGTCGTCATCGATCTTGATGTCCTGCTGCACCGCCACATCTTCTCCTCCGCTCGCATCGCCGATCGGAGTCACCTGGCTCATTTGCTCCTGTGTCTGGATCACCTGGTCCGCGCTCACCTCCGCATCGGGGACCGGGACCGGCACGCCGACCGTCGGTTTTGCCGTAGGCGCCGTCACGGCGACAGGGGGAGGCATGTTGGCGTTCGACATCGACGGCGGCGGACCGAGGTCCGAATACTTCATGAGCCTGACCTGGATCATCGGCGGTTCCTCCGCCCGGAGGAGTTCCACCAGGTAGTACGAACCGAAGATCGACAGGTGGATGGCGATGGCAATGCTCAGGCCCATCGTCCAGTATTTCTGGTAGACCGCCTTGAGTTCACTTGCGCCATACTGCGCGCCCTTGTAGGCGCCAGCCACTGCGACTGCTGCCATAGTATTTGTTCCCTTCTCGTTAGACCGAAACCTTCGCGAGCAGCGCCTTGTCCTGATCCAGCAACGGTGCGAGGCTGAATCGCGTAATCCGGGATTCGTTCAGCTCGTCAATCAGGTTCACCATCATTTCATACTTCCCCAGACGGTCGATCTTCAACAGAACCGTCAGCCTCGGATTTGTCGAGCCGCGATCCAGAAGGAACGGCCGGAGATCTTTGAACTCGATCTTCACGGGAGCATCGAGACCGATGTTCCAGAAAATGATCCCCTTGTCGTTCACCCGGATGGTCAACAGGTTCGACTCCGCCGTCTCGACATGCACTTTTTGATCCGGCGGCAGGTTGATTTCCATCGTCTGCGGCCGGGACATGGACGTTGTGTACATAAAGAACGTCAGGAGCAGAAATGCAACGTCGACGAGCGGCGTCATATCCATACGAACGCCGAGGCGTTTCCCTTTCTTCTTCTTGCTCTTCCCTTTTTGCTTATGTTCGGCAACTTCTCCGCCTGCCATAGAGTGTACCTCCTTAGACTATGCTTTGCTCCTCCGTCAACGTGCAAGCTCGGTGACGAGGTTAAATCGGGTGATTTGCGTCTTCTGGAGGATGTCCATGACATCTTCCGCGACGCCGTAATCCGCTTGTTTGTCCCCTTTGATCACAGTCCGCAATCTCGGGTTCGCCGTGCGGGCCTGGACCAGGTAGTTCGCAAGCTGGTCCTTGGGAACTTCCACGCTGGCTTTTAGCTCGTTGCTCTTCCCGAAGAGTTTTCCGCGAAGGATCTGCGAATCGACGCCGAGGAACAGCCGTCCGTCCTTGCTGATGTTGATCGTGATAACATCCGATTCGGGCAGCTTGTACGCCGAATGCGACGCGGGGAGGATGATCGTCACTTCCTCGGTCGGCTTAAACGTCGTCGTGAGCATGAAGAACGTCAGCAGCAGAAACGCGACGTCCACAAGCGGCGTCATGTCGATCCGGTATGTCTGTCGGTGTGGCTTGAATTTTGGCATGGGCGTGCGCCCCTTTGCTTAGTCGTTGGTCCGGGAGTGAAGGATCTGGACCACATTGTAGCTCGCTTCGTCGATCATGTAGGTGAAATTGTCCACCTTCGTGACGAAGAAGTTGTACGCGACGATTCCGATGATCGCGGCGACAAGTCCGAGCGCTGTATTGATCAGCGCTTCGGAGATACCGATGGAAAGCTGGATGGCGTCCGGAGCACCGCCGACGGCGGCAAGGGCCGTGAACGCCCTGATCATCCCGACAACCGTTCCGAGCAATCCGAACATCGTGGCAATGGAGGCGATCGTCGACAGGGCGATCAGGTTCCGCTCGAGCAGCGGCGTCTCGAGACTCGTGGCCTCTTCGATCGCCCGCTGGGTCTCCGCCATCTTTTTCTCGGCATCAAAGTTCTTGTCCCCCACCACAACCTTGTATCTCTCCAACCCCGTGCGGATGATATTCGCCGCCGATCCGCGCTGGGAGTCACAGGCTTTCATGGCATCATCGATCTTGCCGGCCATAAGGTGAGTCTGCACCGACTTCAGGAAAACCGTGATGGAATTACGGCCGCTGGCCTTCCGAAGAGAGAAGAGACGCTCGAAGATCAGCGTGAGGTCCATGAGGGTCAATGTGATAAGTATGGGAACAACAACGCCTCCGGTGTACACTGTCCCGAGAAGATTGTTCGGCTGTGTGCGCACGTCGCCGTTCCGGAAGTTCCCCGGATTGCCGAGAATCAGGGTGTAAATAAGGATCGCGACCACGGCCGTGATCACGATGACCGACGAAAGGAAAAGGGACTGCTTCATCGAGAACTCCTTTGGTGAATGTAATGAGAAAGATGATGACGCGCTGCCGTCGTACAGTAGATCTGATTTACTCCCCTCCGAATCCTGCGATGGCCTCTTCGCGGGTTTCGGCCACGTCAAACACGAGCGTCAGCTTCGTGATGACAAAGATGTTGTTGATGTTCTTGTTGATGCCGCATACCTTCACATGTCCCTGGTTCTTTGAAAAAGTTGTGTGTGCCGACACCAGGACACCGATGGCTGTGCTGTTCAGGTACGTGACCTTGCTGAGATCGATGATGAGCTTCTTCGTTCCCTGCTCAACAAAGTCGGCAACGGCGCTCCGGAGTTCATCGGTTTCTTCCCCCCCCACAAGGGACCCCTTCACTTCGATGATCCCCAACTTGCCGCTTTGCAACGTTGTGGTCTTCACTGCCATGGTACCTCCGGATAGCTGAACTTCAATGTGAGTGGCCGCGCAAGGAACATGCTTTGTGGTGAGAATGGTACCTCAGTAGGAAGCAAGCGGCATGCCAGACCTGAACTCCGGTCCAGCCCCTTGCCCGCGCTCATTGATCGTTTTTCAATGGATGTGTTTGTCTCCCGGGGCGGTTCACCATGCAAACTGCAACGCAATATTGACCACGAGGCCGCCATCGCCACTATCTATGTTCAGAACAAGAGATTACGGCGCCTTGCACATTGCAAGGGCGGGGGACGTCGTTCTCCTCCCTGCAATGCTCAAAGCCCGTATTTCTTCCTCTTCCGCCAGAGCGTCGCCGGATCGATCCCGAGGATGCCTGCCGCCTCATCAAGGTCTTTTGCGATCCGGAGAACCCGGATGATGTGTTGCCGTTCCATTTCGTCAAGCGAGAGGGGTCGGTGGCTCCCCGCAAGCATCTGGAATTCCTCCGGGAGGTGGTGCATCTCGATGGGCCCGCCGTGGGCCAGGATCACCGCCCGCTCAACAACGTTCTCCAGCTCGCGGATATTCCCCTTCCACGGGTAGGTCCCCAGTACCTGCGCCACATCGGGGCCCACTTCGCTGGTCGTGCCGGAGCGGGAGAGGAAATGCTGGACGAGCAACGGAATATCTTCGCTTCTTTCCCGAAGCGGCGGAAGCTTCAGCTTCACGGCATTCAACCTGTAGTACAGATCCTCCCGGAACGTGCCGGTGCGCACCGCCTCCTCGAGATCCCGGTTGGTGGCCGCAATGACCCGGACGTCCACCTTCCTCGTCGATGTCTCTCCCACGCGTTCCAGCTCCTTGCTCTGCAGAAACCGGAGCAGCTTCACCTGGGTCGCGGGGGCGACATCCCCGATCTCGTCGAGCAGGACCGTTCCTTCATGGGCCGCTTCAAACCTTCCTTCCCTGTCTTTCACCGCCCCGGTGAATGCTCCCTTCACATGACCGAACAGCTCGCTCTCCAGAAGCGTCTCGGCGAGCGCCGCGCAATTCACGGTGATGAACGGATTCCCCGCACGCGGACTCTTCTCGTGAATCATCCGCGCGAGCAGCTCTTTGCCCGTCCCGCTTTCCCCCTCGATAAGCACCGTAATAGCGCTGGCGGCAACCTGTGTCGCGAGCGTCAGGACGCTTTTCATCCGGTCACTCCGGGTGATGATCTCATCCCCCCCGCCGCGGCGCGCCAGTTCCTCCTTCAACGCACGCAACTCACGGCGGAGCCGGTGATGCTCAAAGACCTTTTCCGTGAAGTGCTGCAGCTCGGTGAATTCGAACGGCTTTTGCAGGTAATCGTATGCTCCCAGCTTCATCGCTTCGACCGCCGAATCGACGCTCCCGTGCGCCGTCATGAGGATGATGGTCGTCTCCGGAGAAATCTGGCGCGTTTCCTTCAGAAGCTGCATCCCGTCCATCGGCGACATCTTCAAGTCGAAGAATGCGATGTCGAACAGTTTCTTGCGGACGGCGTCGAGCGCCTCCAGAGGATTCGCGATCGCCGTGACCTGAAACCCCGCGGCTTCCAGACAGATCCGGACGGTCTTGAGGATGTTCTGCTCGTCATCGACGAGCAGGATGGAAGCCTTGAAATCCATGGTGTGACTCCGTCAAACGCTGTGAGGCTGCTCCAGAGGGATGCAGAAGGTGAACACGCTTCCGTGTCCCAGCTCGCTTTCCGCCCAGATGCGGCCCCCGTACAATTCCACGATCTCTTTGGCAATGGCAAGGCCGAGCCCGACACTCCCCGGCGTCGCGTCCGTCGCATGTTTGATCTGAACAAACTTGTCGAAAATCCTGTCGAGATCCGGGCGCGCGATCCCCTGTCCCGTGTCTTCCACGTCAATCCGGACCGCACCGCCATCCTCCCGCGCGCGGATGGTGACCGTACCACCGGAGTTCGTATACTTGAGAGCGTTCGTGACAAGGTTCGTGATCACCCAGGAGATCTGTTGCTCGTCCGCCATGATGTGGGGGAGCCCCGCGGCGATCGCGGTCTCCAACCGGATGTCCTTCTCGTGAAACTGGATGTGCAATGAATGAAGAGAGGACTCCACAACATCGCTGACATCCAGGTCGACGTTCTTCAACTGCAGTCTGCCGGATTCCAGCTTTGACAACTGCAGGAGCTCCCGTGCAAGCTTTGTCAGGCGGAAGCAATCCTCACGTGCCGATGCGATCAGTTCCTTCTGTTCCGGGCTGAGAGGCCCGAGGATCTCCTTGTCGAGGATGTCCACCGCCATGTTCACCGACGTCAGTGGGGTACGGAACTCATGCGACAGCGTCGCAATGAAATCCGACTTCATCCGATCGAGTTCCTTGAACTGGGTGACGTCCTGCAGGATGCTCAGGACGCCGTAGACTGTCCCGCTGTCGTCCCTCAGGGCCGTGATTTTCGGCCGGATGAACACCTGGCGCTCGTTCCGCATCAACTGCAGGACCCGGGGGGGCTGGTCGGCAGGCAGACCCTTTCCCTCCGCCCCTCCCTTGATCAGTTCGAGGATCCTCGCGTCCCGCACCACTTCACCGACCGGAGCACCGACGGCAGTCCCCTCGTCGCCGCCGAAGAGATCCGTGACGACACGGTTCACGTGAACGACGGTGAGTGCGGCGTCCGTGACGATGATGCCGTCCGCGATGCCGTCCACAATCGCTTCCGACTTCCGTTTCTCCGCGAGGATCTGGTCGATGTTCATCTGTTCGTACCGCTTCAGCCGCTCGGTCATCTTATTGAACTCGCGGCTGAGCTGCCCGATCTCATCGTCCGAGAGAACGTCAATCTTGAGGTCGAGTTTTCCGGCGCCTATCTGTTTGACGGTGTCGGTCAGTTTTTCTGCGGGCGTGATGAGCACTTTGGTCAGCCAGCCCGTTGCGATGATGCTGAGCGCAAGGGCGACGAGAGAGGCCATCATGGTCCCGTATGCCGTCTGGTTCGCGATCCCATGCACCCGCGGCATCGCATTGTACATTGCCGCCTGGTTGATCTCGAAGAGATGGAAGCAGAGCTCCCGCAACTGATCGGACGAGGGGCGCACGACGCCGTTGTAATACTGTTTTGCGTTCTCCAGCGCCCCCTGGTTGATGCGTGCGGTCATCGAGTCGGTGAACATCACATACCGCTGGTAGACCTCCTGAATGGAGTCGCGCAGCGGTTCCTGCGATGGAAGAGAAACGGACCGGACCGCCTCGTTGTACCAGTGAAAGAAATAGTCCCTGTTCTCCGCCGCATCGCCCGTCACGGTGGGCACTCTCCCCTCCGCGGCGATCAACAGGGCGTTATCCTGCCGTTCGAGGGTCTTCAACATGTTCTCCGCAGCCAGCACGCTCTGGTAGTTATCGAACAGGACCATGGTGACGGCGGTCCCGAGAGCGTAGAAATTGTAGATCGACCAGAAGGTTGCGCCGAGATTGAGCACAACCAGGGTCGTGAAGGTCCAGATGATTTTTGCGCGGATGCTCTTGATCATCAGAACAACACCCCGAGTGAGAGACCATGGTTGGTGGTCTTGTAGTCAAAATCACTCCCCACATTCCATCGCTGGAGCCGGAGACGATAGCCCACCGCGATCCCCTCCCCAATGGGAACGCCGGGGAAGACCGCGGCAATTTCTCCCAGGAGCGCGGAAGAAGACCCGGTCTGCACGCTATATCCCGAGAAACTGTAGTGCATCACCCCCGCAAGCATGAGAGAAAGGTCCGCTGTCTCTCCTCCGAAACGGGCCTTCAGCCCCGCCCCGATGCCAAGACTTGCGACATTGAAGTCGTCTTTCTCCGCCCCCGCAGATTGCGATTTTGTAAAGTCCCCCGCGAGCAGAACGGGGAGCACCAATGCGCTGCCGCGGGAACCGGCAAGAGGCCACTCGCTCGTAAACGTCATGCCGATGAACAGGGACGACCGGGAGGACCTCTGCGGCAGATCGTAGGCCGCATAACCGAACGTCAGATCGACAGGTCCCTGGCGGAAGAAAAGAAATGGCATGGCACGGGCATAACGAATCGTCAGGGAGTCGGCTGCGGCGTTCCCCGGTGACGGGGCAAAGTCTCTCGCAAAGACCCCGACCCCTGCATAGCGCGATGTTGCGGGCTGGTATGGGCGCGACTCTTCCGTGTACTGACCCCATGCCCGCGCTGTAGCAAAGAGCACCACAACGGCCACGGTCTTCCATCCCGCCATGATGCTCATGCACCATCCCCTTTCCGAATTGCCGATCTCTTCATGCGAAGGGTCTTGACCCGCCGTCCTTCGACCGCCTCCACTGTTGCATCCCAGAAGGGGAAGCGTACATGCGCCCCCCTTTCCGGTACCCGCCCCAGCAACTGGATTGCATACCCGCTGACGGTGACAACATCTTTCGACTCCGGTTCCACATTGAACATCCGCGCAAACTCGTGCAGCGGCATCGAGCCATCGACAAGGTATTCCACGTCGCTGATCTTCTGCACCTGCCGTTGTTCAACGTCGAATTCATCGTGGATATCCCCCACGATCTCCTCCAGAACGTTTTCCAGCGTCACGAGACCGGCGGCCCCCCCGTACTCATCGACTGCGACCGCCATGAGTATCCTTTTGGTAAGAAAGGTGTTGAGGATCCGCTCCAGCGGCATTGTCTCCGGCACGAAGAGCATTTCGCGTTTGATCTCGAGAAGACGGGTCCCACTCCCCATTTCCGCCCTGAGCAAAAACAGATCCTTCAGATGGATCATGCCGAGAACGGAATCGAGCCCCCGTTCACAGAGCGGAAAGCGTGTGAACTGCGTTTTTACTGCGATCGCGATATTCTCTTCCAACGTCAACTGCGTCGACAAGAAGACCACCGATGTGCGCGGGACCATGATCTCCCGCACCGTCCTGTTGTGCAGGTCCATCGCGTTGAGCAAGATGTTCTTGCCGGTAACGGAGAAGACCTTCTCCCGACTCAGCAGGAGACGGAGCTCCTCCTCGGAATGGGAGATGGTGCTTTCGCTCACCGGTTGAAATCCAAAAAGGCGCAGCAGCCCGCCCGCGGAGACCCTCAACAAGACGATGAAGGGACGGAACACCGTATAGAACCAGTGGAGCGGACCCGCCACAAACAAGGCAATCGGCTGCGCGTACCGGATCGCAAGCGACTTCGGTGCGAGCTCTCCCAGGACGATCGAGGTGTATGTGATCACCGCAAACGCAGCGGCAAATGCGACCATGTCCAGCACACCCTGATGAACAATCCCTGCAAGCGCGAAAAGAGGAGCGATCAGCCGGGCGACAAAAGGTTCGCCAACCCAGCCGAGCGCAAGACTCGTCACGGTGATCCCGAGTTGCGTGGTGGAAATGTACACATCAAGGTGCGTGATAATGTGCTGGGCGAGCTTCGCGCGCTTCTGCCCGCTCTTTACTAATGGCTCGATTTGAGTGGCACGAACCTTGACGATCGCGAATTCCGCGGCAACGAAAAATCCGTTGAGCAGAATAATGGCCAAAATGGCGAGTATTTCGAGCATATCGAAGAACAATTCCATAGGTGACAAAAGGTACGCGAATACTGAAGGGAAATCAAGGCGGGCGTTCTCCGGCTTCTTGCCGGCACCCGTGCGCTCCGGGCAAAGAACGGAACCGTCATAGTCCGTGTTTGATCGGTGAAGACGCCGGTCGCGGGGAGAATCGTGGGACCCAGATGCCCACCCGATCGCAATCGCAGAGAGTCGATATCTTTTTCGGGGTTGCCATGAGACGGTTTCCGCTTGTTCTTCCTCTTCTCCTCCTCGTTTCGATCTCTTGTTCCCGGAAGGGGGATGGGCATGCCGAACTCGTCACGTTCCCCCTCAGGGGAAGGATCGTCGCAATCGATACCATGAGCGCAACGCTGACCGTTGCACACGAAGCGATCCCCAACTTTATGAACGCGATGATCATGCCGTTCAAAGTCCACGATCGCACCCTCCTCACACCCCTTGCGCCGGGTGACAGCATCCATGCGACGCTCGCCGTATCGCGAATGGAGAGTTGGCTGGAAGGCATTGCCGTCACCGGCAAAGGATCGCCGGAACGCACACTGACGCCCGACGACATCCTCCTCGCGAAACTCTTCAAACCCGGCGACATCCTTCCCGATGATTCGTGGATGAACCAGGACGGCAGGGAGATACGGTTCAGCCAGTTCCACGGTAAGGCGATTGCCGTCACCTTCATCTACACGCGTTGTCCTCTCCCCGACTTCTGTATCCGCATGAGCACCCACTTTGCCGCGCTCCAAAAGGCTCTGGAGAATGATCCGTCGATGAACGGCCGCTGGCATCTCTTGTCCATCAGCTTCGACGCAAAGTTCGATCGACCGGCTGTGCTGAAACGATACGCGGAGAGCTACGGCGCAGACGCAGCGGCATGGGATTTCCTGACCGACCCCGACACATCGGGAGAGCGGGTTCGCCGGATCGCGGATGGACTCGGGCTGCAGTATGCGAACGACGAGGGACTCATCGTGCACAACCTTCGGACGGTCATTCTCGACGGCGAGGGAAAACTTGTGAGTCTGACGAAGGGAAATGAATGGACACCCGGGGAGATGGCGCAGAAGATAAAGGATGCAACACGATAAGGGGGAAAAGCCGCCCTCATGCCATGCAGGAACGCTGACGAACACGCAACATCATCTCTTCGAGCGCATCTCCTCCGCCACGTACACTCTGTAACCCCGCCCTTCCATCGGGATCTCCGCCGGCATCCCCTGCTGCAGCACGAGCGATCTCCCGCCCGTGAGCGCTTCCTTCATCACGACCTGCTTCTGTCCGGGGAAGAGTCTTTCCATCGGGAATGTGAATGAGGCGACGATCGAATCGGCGGAAAAGTTGAGAACGACAAACATCTTATCGCTCCCCGCCGCCCGAACGAATGCGTAGACGCTGCTGTCAGGCGAAGCCGACACACGCATCATGTCTCCACGAGAGAGGGCTTTGTGATCTTTCCGGAGGGCGAACAACTTCTTCCACAGATCCCCCATCGTCCGGGGCTGCGACCAATCGACAGGCACCTTTTCGAACAGGCTCAGCTTTCTCTCGTTGCCGACCTCTTCGCCGGTGTACATCATCGGTACACCAGGAAGCGTATTGACGAGAACCGTCGCAAGCGCCAGGCCCTCCCGGCCGAATTTCAACACCGCGGGGGAGTCCCAGGCATTCTTATCGTGGTTCGTTGTAAACCGCATGCGGAGCGATCCGGTGGGGAACTGCAGGCGTTCGTTTTTCAGGATCGCATCGATCAGCGTCACCGGCCGCGTTCCCTGCAACAGCGGACCGAGAGCGTCATAGATGTTCCACGAATAGCTGAGATCGAAGGCCTTGACATGATGCGCCGGGAGAGAGCCCTCGGCAAGCATCAACACCGGCTTGATCCGGTTCAACCGCGCACGCGCTTCCTCCCAGAAGTCGGTCGGCACCATTTCCGCAACGTCGCACCGGAACCCGTCGATCCCGACATCCTTCACCCACCAGCACATCATGTC
>Ga0182010_10001249_pt1 | contig 13655 bp, 8 predicted proteins | sample 611E1MmetaG_FD_120488 | JGI IMG/M metagenome (GOLD analysis project Ga0182010, IMG submission 120488) | Permafrost microbial communities from Stordalen Mire, Sweden - 611E1M metaG | ecosystem: Environmental > Terrestrial > Soil > Wetlands > Permafrost | place: Sweden: Stordalen | collected...
CCGACACGTCGACCAACGCCCCGTTCTCGTGGTCGTGGTACGACTTCGGGGAGCTGGCGATTCCGCCAACCACGGTGACCGTGCCGACGTTCAACGCGACATGGACGATCCCCGGCGACAAGAGCGTGCGCATGAAGGCCACCAACTGCGTGGGGACCTCGGCGGAAGTCGTACAGGTGGTCCATGTCTATCCGGACGTGCGCCACGTCGTCGCCGACTTCAGCTGGTCGCCGGACGCGATCGGCATCGGCACCGCGGTCACGTTCACGGCGGCGCAGGATTCGTCCAGCGGCAACCCTGACACGTTCGTGTGGACGTTCGACGACACGAAGGGGACGGTGACCGGGTCGTCCGTCACGCATGCCTACGCCTGCGGCGGCAGCCACAGTGTCACGCTTACCGCCTCGCGCGCCGACTACCCTTCCGGAGCCGCGACGGCCACGAAGCACCTGACCGTGAACGGCACGCCGTGCGGTCCCGAATCGGTGATGACGGTGGACGCCGCCGACCTCAAGGGTCTCAACGGCACGCACTGGCAGACCGACGTGCGCATCTTCAACCCCGCGCCGGACCCGTCGACGATCACGATCTACTTCCTGCCGGTGGGGCAGGACAACAGCACGCCGGCTTTCGAAGGCCTGACGCTCCAGCCGAAGGCCATTTGGAGCATCGACAACGTCATCGACTGGGCCAACAACAAGCTCGGCACGAGCTACACGAAGGCGGCATTGCGCTTCACGTACGACAACCCCGATACCATGGCGCCGATGATCGTCTCGCGCACCTACACGCAGGTGCAGGGCGGCGGCACGTACGGGCAACTCGCCACCGGCATCAACGTGGTTCGCGGCACCACCGGCTCCCCGTTGTGGATCACGGGGCTGCGAAACAACGGCCTCCAGGAGGGGTTCCGCACGAACTACAGCCTCCTGAACCTCGTGGGTGATGGCGGCGTCGGCAACATCACGTTCACGCTCTACGACGTCGCCGGCACCGCCCGGAAGAGCGTCACGCAGGGCCTGTACCCGCTCGGCTACATCCAGGACTCGATCAAGAACCTCTTCGGAACCGGCTACGACACGATCGGCACGTTCTCGCTCAAGATCGACGTGCCTTCGGGCGCCAACGTCCAGGCGTACGCATCGGTCGTGGACAACCAGACGGGCGCCCCGGTGCTGATCCCGGCGGGTCCCTCTGCGGACTTGCCGATCTACCTTCCTGGGGTGGCCCATACCTCCGGCAAGAACGGCACGGTGTGGCGCAGCGACATGCAGCTCACCAACCCCGACAGCGTGGCCCACACCTGGAAGGTCACCTACACGCCGCGGCCTTCCGACGGCTTCTCGGTCCAGACCCGTTCGACAACGATCGCACCGCAGGCGAGCCTCCTGACGAACGACGCGGTTACCTGGGCGTTCAGCGGGAACCTGGCGGACTCTGCGAAGACGAGCGGCGTCCTCAAGATCAAGCCAAGCGACGGCACCGGCGTCTACCCCATCGTGCAGGCGCGCTCGTTCAACGAGACCGCCAACGGGACGTTCGGGCAGAACATCTCGCCGCTCACGGGTGACCAGGGGATCTCGGTGGCCTCCGCCAGCACCCGGCTGCTCCTCACCGGGATGTCCACGACGGACACCGGCTTCCGCACCAACTTCGGATTCGTCAACCTGTCCGAGACATCGAGCGTGGTTTTCGAGGTGTACTTCTACGATGAGAACGGGAATGTGCTGAACCCGAAGGGCGCCGACAACAAGTCGATACCGTACACGTTGAGCCTGGGTGTCGACGGGTGGGACCAGGACCAGCTCGAGAACCGCTTCACCAACGCCGGGTGGCCGGCGCTTCCGGCCAACCTGCGCGCAATCTCCGCGGAGATCTTCGTGACCGGCGGCGGTCCGGGGACCGTGTACGCGACGGTGATCGACAACCTGACCGGCGACCCGATCTTCATCCCGGCCCAGCCGGCACCGTAGCCTCCGTCTTCGAGGTCAACCTCGGCGGCCCGCCCTCGCGGCGGGCCGCCGTGTCATCACGACTGAAGAACCATCGGCAGCTGAGGCCTTTCATGGTAGCCTCGGCACGTGGCGAGTTGCGGCGGCGAGGGGAATGGCGGGGTTCGGCGGGATCTCGCTCCCCGTGTCGAGGTTTGTGGCGTGACCAGACGGTACCCGTTGTTCCTGCGCCGACGCGACCGCCTGCTCGCCTTGCTCGGGCGCACGCGCACGATTGGCACGCGAACGGTCCTCGAAGACATCAGCTTCGACGCGTACCCCGGGGAAGCGATAGGCATCGTTGGCGAGAACGGCTCCGGCAAGACGACCCTCCTCCGCGCGGTCGCGGGGATCTCGACCCCCGACGCGGGGACGATTCGGACCGACAAGCCGGTTGCGGCGATTCTCGAACTTGGGGTGGGGTTCCACCCCGAGTTCACAGGGAGGGAGAACGCGCAACTCTACGGGGCGCTGCTGGGCGTGCCCGAGGCCGCAATGACGGACCGTCTCGAGGACATTATGGCGTTTGCGGAACTTGGAGAGCTCGTGGATCAGCCGTTGCGCACCTACTCGTCGGGGATGTCGGCCCGCCTGGCGTTCGCGGTTGCCACCAATGTAGACCCCAAGGTGCTGGTGGTGGACGAAGCGCTGGCGGTTGGCGACGGCGCGTTCCAGAAGAAGTGCGTGGATCGCATGGTGCGCTTCAAGGAAGAAGGACGCACAGTGTTGTTCTGCTCGCACGCGATGTTTCTCATCGCTGGATTTTGCGAGCGCGCGATCTGGCTCCATCACGGACGGATCGCGGAGGCAGGGCCGGCACGGTCGGTGATCCACGCATACGAGGCGCATCTGCGTAATCGCGGGAAGCGGCGTGCCGAGATGGGCGGCACGCCGGGGGTCGCCCCAGGCCAACTGGCGAGCGTGGTTGGTGTCGAGGTGTCGCCAGCCGCAAACGCGGTTGTGGCTGGCGAGGATGTGACGGTTCGGGTGCGGTTGCGCCGTGCAGTTGCCGGCACGCCGCTGCACGTCGGTGTCTCGCTCGAGCACGAGGAAGGGACCGTGCTCGCCGTGATGGCGACTCACTGGGATGGCCTCCAGCCTCTGACCGGGCCCGACGAAGAGGAGGTCGTGTTGCGCCTCCCCGCTTTCCCGTTCACCCGCGGCCAGCTCGACCTCACCGTGTATTTGACCGATGAGACGGGGCTCCAGATGGTGGACATGCTTCTGCTCCCCGATGCGCTCAGGCCTGAGCCGCACCGCTGGGAACCCGGGATCGTGCGGGTCCGGCACGCATGGGAGGTGGCGCGCTGATGCCCCTGGAGGCGAACGTCACGATGCGCCCGTACCGGCCGGGGGACGAGGTCGCGATCAACGACGGCTTCAATGCAGTGTTCGGCCTGAACCGCTCGCTCGACGAGTGGCGGTGGAAGTTCCCGGAGCAACCCGAAGGGCGCTTCATCATGCTCGCCGCTGATCCCACAGGGCGAGTTCTGGCTCACTACGGCGCGGTGGCGGGTCGGGCGCAGTTCGGCGACCGGAGTGTGCGCGCGGGTCAGATCGTGGATGCCTACTCGTTGAAGGAGGTGCGGGGCACGAGGGTCTTCTCGACGTGCTACGAGCACTTCATCAACGCGTATGGAAATCCCGAGGGGCTGCCGTTGATGTTCGGCTTCCCAGGCCGGCGTCACTACGAGATGGGTCTGAAAGCCCTCAAGTACGTTCCGATCGGCCCGGTGCCGTACTGGAGCCGTCGAGCCCGACGCCGCATGGTCCTGCCCGCCTGGCGGTTCGAGACCAGGCACGGTTTCGACGCCGACGGGGTGAACGACCTCTGGCGGCGCGTGGCAGTCCGCTACGACGTGACGATCGTCCGCGACGCCGAATGGCTGGCCCGCCGCTACGACGGGCGACCCGGCGTCAACTACCGGCATCTTTCGGTGTGGCGGCGGGGGCAGGTCCGGGCCTGGGCCGTGGCGCGAGCTCAGGAGGGCGTGCTGCGCGTGGCCGAGCTGATATGGGACGGCGAAGATGGAGGTGTTCTGGCTGTTCTCAACCAAGCCCTCGACCGCATGGCGAGCCGTCTCCTCTGCGCCCGTCTCGAACTCTGGCTCGGCAACGATCCGAGCGCGGAGCACGCGCTTCTCGAGTGCGGCTGGGATCGCCAGCCGTGCCCGCTCGACATGCTGATGGTTGCCCGCAGTTTCGACCCGCTCGTGGACCTGGACCGGATGCAACAGAGCTGCTACGTCACCATGGGCGACTCGGACCTCGTGTAGCGGGATGGACGCCCCGACCGCGCTCTGGGTCCTTGTCCCGCTCGCGTTGGTCCACATCGTTGCGAGGCGGCGCCGAGCACTGATCTTCTTCCAGATTGCCGTGGACGTGATGCTCCTGCTGCTGCCGGGGCGCCTTCTGTTGTGCGGCCTGCACATCGGACCGGGCGCGCCCGGTGCGCTGGAGTGGGGCGGCGGAGTCACCGTGACGGGGTCGCCTGAGCAGAGCGATCTTCCGCTCGAGTTCGCACCGTGGTGGGCGGAGGTGCGCCGTCTCGCCGCGACGGGTGAGCCACCGTGGATCTCCGACCGGATTGGCGGTGGCACGCAGCTGTATGCCAACGGGCAGACCGGCCTGCCGTTTCCCCTCCACCTTCCGGCGTGGGCGCTCGGTCCCGAGCGGGGCAGTGACGTGATCTCGGTTTGGAAACTGGAGCTTGCGGCGCTCGGGGTCTTCCTGTTCCTGCTCCGGCTCGGCGTGCGACCGCTCGCGGCCGCGGCCGGAGCGTTGCCGTACGCCTTCGGCCTCTACCAGCTTTCGTGGCTTGTCGTGCCGCTCGCATGGGTGGTGGCGCTGGCTCCCTGGGCGTTGTGGGCGTTGAGCGGCACCCTGCGCGGAGACCGGCGATCCGGGGCTGGGCTCGCGCTGATCCTCGGTGCGCTGGCAGGGTGGTCGGTGCACCCCGAGACCGCGGCGTTCCTTTGGCTGGCGGTCGCCCTGGCGGGGGCCGTGCTCGCGTGGGGCCGCGTGCGCCGGCTGCGCCGGCTGGCGGCGCCGTTCTTCCTCGCGCTGCCGGTTGCGGCAGTCGGAGCGCTCCCGGTGGTTGCCACGATCGCAGGTACGGCCAAGCTCGAGGCGAGCCGCGGAACGGCCGCGTACCCGGACCCGGCCCTGTCGTGGTCGCTCAAGGGGCGCATGGCGGCACTGATCCTTACGCCGTGGCGCGAGGGAAACCCCGGCACCGGCACCTGGCGGCAGCCTTTTCCGAGCGCGGCCGTCTCGGTAAGCATCGGTGCAGTGCCGGTTGCACTGCTGCTCCTGGGAGGCGTGCGCCGACGCCATCGGAGGGTAGCGGCAGGGCTCGCCGTGGTGGGTCTCGGCTCCGCCGGCTTCGTCTACCAGTTGCCGGTATTCGCCGGGGTGGTGGGCCGGCTGCCTGTGCTTGGACTGATGACTTGGGTCCGTGCCGGCTTCCTCCTCGGGTTCGCCGTCGCATGCCTCGGCGCGCTCTCCTTCGATGCCTGGCTCCGCCGGCCCTCGCGCGGGCGTCTCGTAGCCGCCGGGGTGGTCATAGGGTTGGTGGTGGTCGTTCTCCACCTCGGTGACCGGAGCGTCATGCTGCGCGAGGACGTGATCGCAGCTGGCGCACCGGCGACCGTCGCCGTCGCGGCCGCGGCTGGCGTTGGGCCGTGGGCTGTACCGGTCCTGATCGCGGCCGAGACACTGGCCAACGACTGGCGCCTGTTGGCGGGCTCGCGCGACCAGGCATCGCCGCCCACGATCGTGCGGGAGCTGCAACGGCTCGTAGCCGGCGACAGTGGCCGGGTGCTCGGCCTCGGTGACGCCCTGCCGCCCAACCTGGCGGCGCGATATGGGCTCGCGGACCTCCGGAGCGCGGATCCGGTGCGACCCCTCGGCCTCGCTCGGCTGCACCAGGCGCTCGGTGCGGCGGGAATGGACCTGCCGGGGCCCGTCACGACGCCATGGGCGGGGCTCGCCGGGGCCTGGGGTGTGCGCTGGCTTGCGACCCGCCCGGAGGGGGTTATCGGGCTTTCGGCGATCGGTTGGGAGGAGGCATGGCGGGATGCCGGCGGGCGGATCTACCGCAATCTCCGCGCCCTGCCCGTCCTGCGGCTGGTCTCCGCGACGTCAGCGCCGCCCGGCGATCCTGGCGCTGGTGCCTGGGAGCAGGTGAATTTCACAACCACCGCGGTCACGACCGGAGCCGTGAAGATCGGTGGTGAGGGATCGCTGGCGGTGATCGAGGATCGGCCGTGGCGCCACATGGCGCGGGTGCGCTCGCAGGGCGTTGTGCTGGCGGTGCTCCATGTGCCTCGAGCCCCGGGGTGGCGGACGTACCTCGACGGCCGGAAGGTCGCCGCCGTGGACGCCGACCTAGACGCGATGGGGATCGTGGTGCCCGACGGGGTGCACGAGGTCAGGTGGGAGTACGCCCCGCCGCTCCTCGTGCCCGGTGCAGCGTTGACGGTCTCAGGGCTTTGCGGGTGCCTGATTCTCGGGGTACGCTCGCGGCGGAGGCTGCGATGAAGATCGGTCGGCTGCGCGTGGAGAGTGAGCTGATCCCGTACGCGGCGGGGTTCCCTCCGGGCAGCCGCTGGCTGGTGCTCGCGCCTCATCCCGACGATGAGGCTTTCGGGATCGGCGCCACGCTCGCGCTCGGCGTCCGCCGCGGTGTCGAGGCGCACGTCGTCGTGGTAACCGATGGCGGCGCCCAGGGAGACGCGAGCGAGCGCGAGATCGAGGCGAGCGCCGCGGCTGACGCTCTCGGCCTGCCGGAGCCGGAGTTCTGGCGGTTCCCGGACCGCTCGCTCCGCCCGGACGATCCTGCGCTCCGCACCCGCATCGAGAGGGCGCTTGAGCAGCACGCCCCCGATGTGCTCTTCGTGACTTCTCCGGTCGAGTTCCACCCCGATCACCGCGCACTGGCGCTCGCCGCGCGCCGCGTGGTGCGGAAGTTATCGCGCTGGGGCCTCCGCCGGGGGCCAGTCTCGTGGATCGCCGCGTACGAGGTGGCCGCGCCGCTGCGCCCCAACCTCCTGGTGGCCGCCGACGAGGCATGGGAGTGCAAGAGGCGAGCGGGTCGGTGCTACGCGGGGCAGATCGCGATCCGGCCGTACGACGAGTTCGCGGAGGCCCTCGGGACGCTGCGCGCTCTGACCCTCGATGGGGTGCGGAAGGCGGAGGCGCTGCACCTCGACGACGCACGGCGTGTGGCTTTCGAGTCGGCTTCGCGCTGGGCGACGAGGGTAGGGACGTGGGGAAGTTCCGGCACCGACCAACTCGGGTGACGCCCCCAGGGTCTTCGTCCCCGCCAGGGGACAGAGGTGTACGTGAGGATCTCCATCTGGATGGTGTCAGCCCGGGCACGGCGTTTGCTTGCTAAAATTGCTTGGAGGGTCTGTACCATGCGCGCCAGAGCTTTCATCCTTCCGGTTATCGCGCTCATGCTCGCTATGGCGACCCCTGCCGTTGCGGGCCACTGGTACGGCGGTTCTCGGTGGGGTTTTGGATTCGGCATCGGGCCGCTGTGGTGGGGGCCCTGGTGGGGTGCCCCCGCCGTGTATGAGCCGGTGCCCGGCACGACCATGAGGTCGGACCTTGCGGCCGTCAATACCGATGTCACACCCGAGCATGCCCGTGTCGTCCTGAATGGCGAAGTCATCGGCGTTGCCGATGACTTCGACGGCTACCCCGGCTATCTGTACCTCAAGCCGGGTCACTACACGATCGAGTTCACCCTGAAGGGGTACCGCACCGAGAAGATGGAGATCGACGCGCAGGCGGGGCGATACTACCCGATGAGCTTCAAGCTGGAACGGGTTCCAGGCGAGAAGCCGGCACCCTGGTACGACCGGCCCGAGGGCCTGCCGGTGGGACGAGTGTTCGGACCCAAGGGGACCGCCCCGTCACCGGTTCCGAAGCCCGGCCCGGATCCGAGCCTCCGGCTCGAGTCGCGCGAGCGCCCTCGCGAAACGGCGCCGGCTGGCCGCTCGGTGACCGGGGCTGCGCTGGACCTTCGTGTCACGCCCCCAAACGCAGCGATTTACATCGACGGCAAGTTCATCGGCACGGGCGAGGAGCTGGGCCGCCTGGAGCGGGGTCTGGCTGTGGCTCCGGGCAAGCACCGCGTCGAGGTGGTGGCTCCCGGCAGGACCTCGAAGAACATTGACGTCGATGTTCCGGAAGGTCAGCGCCAGCAGGTGGTTGTGGATCTCGAAGGGAGCAGTGGACAAACTTAGCGAAAGGGTGTATGTTACCAGTAGTAGTACGACTAGAGGGAGGCGGCGGTCAAGCAACCACTCTTGCAACCCAGCCAAACAAAGAGCCTATCACGCTTGACCATTCAAACCGAGCCTGCCTGCAAAGGCCAACCTAATCTGACTTGAACCACCGACCTCCCATTTTCACCCTGCCGCCGGTACCCACCGGCGGCTTTTACTTCTTGGGTTCGGCGTGGCGGACAGCTCATACAAGTCCACCGTCCGTCTTAGCCTCTCGAACCCCGTCTCGCTGCCTGCGCAAGAGCGCCTACCACAACGCTCTCGGTGTCGAGGTGAAGGATGGCGCGCCGGTTCTCGGCAGCCAGCAGGGCGGCGTCGGCGTCCAGGAAACTCTCCGCTCGTTCGTCGCCGGCCTCTCCGGCGAGCTTGAGCAGGACGGAAGTGGCCAGAGCGATACCTCCCGGAGCCTGGCGCAGCAAGACCGCCGTGCGCAGGATGGCCAGCCCGTCGCCGGCCAGCGCCGCCGCCAACAGCTGCTCGAGACCGGCCAGCGCGGCGGGGAGATCGTCAGCTCCGGTGCGGAGTATGAGCTCGGCATCGCCGTCCGCGGCAACCAGAAGCTCCTCGGCGCGCTCCGGGGTGCAGCCCTGCGCGGCGGCCACCACGGCCGTCATTTCCTCGCGACTCGGCGGCGGGACGCGCAGCTGGACGGTTCGTGAGACGATCGTCGGCAGCACCCGAGCCGGGTTGCTCGCGAGCAGCAGGAAGACGGCCTGTGAGGGCGGTTCCTCGAGTGTCTTCAGGAGCGCTGAGCCAGCCTCGGAGTTGAGCGGCGGCGTCTGACACGAGTCCACGATGTACACGCGCCGCATCCCCTCGTACGGGTGCTGGGCCACCGAATCGACGACGCGCCGTGCTTGCTCGATCGAGATGTCCTTCTTGTCGGGCAGGACGGCCACAATCTCAAGATCCGGATGGATACCGCGGCGGACACGCTCGCAGGAGCCGCACGCGCAGCCGGCCCCGCCCTCCCGCCGGCAGATCAGCGCGGCAGCAAGCTCGAGGGCGAGGGCCTCCCGGCCGAGACCCGGAGCGCCCACCAACAGCAGCGTCGCCGGGAGCGCTCCGGAGGCGTGCAGCTCGAGACAGCGGGCAAGCAGGCGCTGAACGCCGAGCCAGCCGGCCGGTTCGAGCGCGGCGGAAGGCCACGGAAGCTGGCTCGTGCTCACGGGATGAGGTCCCCAACGGCGGCCACGGCGCGAGCGTGGACCTCCTCGGCCGTGCCGCGCGCGTCGACCAGCACGACCCTGTGAGGCTCCCTCCGCGCGAGGTCGTGGTAGGCGGCAGCCACGGCTCGGTGGAAGCCGATGGCCTCGTCCTCGAAACGACGGTTGTCGGCCGTCGTGCTCGGCCGGTAGCGGGCCCGCGCCAGGGCGAGCTCCACGTCAAGGTCGAAGACCAAGGTGCGGTCGGGCACGACGCCCGCACATGCCAGCGTGTTCAGTCGCTCGACGGCGGCCCTATCGATCCCGCGGGCCCCCGCCTGGTACGCGACCGACGAGTCGGCAAAACGGTCCGAAAGCACGTACGCGCCGGCGTCGAGCCCGGGCCTGATGACCTCCGCCACGACCTGGGACCGGGCTGCTTCCAGCAGGAACAGCTCGCTGACGGCAACCGGGCCAAAACGGGGATCGAGGAGCAAGTCGCGGACCCGCTCGCCCAACGGTGTCCCTCCGGGCTCGCGCGTCGTCACCACCGCGAGGCTGCGATCCTCGAGGTGGCGGGCAAGCAACCGAAGCTGCGTGGTCTTGCCGCACCCCTCGATCCCTTCGAACGTGATCAGTTTTCCATCAGACACCGCACGATTCTAGCCTGGATCGCGTCGCTCGGCCCGGCTGAACCCCGTTTGCGGCTATCGCGTAGTATGGTTGTGCCGATCATGAAGCACGGACGCTCCCCTGGGCTCGTTCCGGTCCTGACGTTCGGTGTGGCCGCGTTCCTCGTGGCCTGTCTTTCGATCCTCGACATGTTCCTGCCGCGGCCGTACGACGGCGTGATCCTCGACCCCGACCGAAGCGAGCTTGTGGTCAGGTCACTGGCACCGGACTCCGGAGCCGCGGCTGGCGGAGTTCAGGCGGGCGACCGGATCGCCGGCGTGGGGCGCGAAGTCGTGCGCAGCGCATCCGAAGCAGCACACGCGCTGCAGCGGCACAAGATCGGCGAGCGCGTTCCGTACCTTCTGGAGCGAAACGGTACCCTGGTCGAGGTGGAGGTGAAGATCGGCCCCCGCCGGCTCGGGACCGCATCGTACATCTACGCGTGCTTCTCGGGGTTCGTCTTCTTCTTTATCGGACTGTACGTCTTATGGCAACGGCAGGACGAGCCGCGAGGGGGGCCGAGCTACGTCTTCTTCACGCTTTGCACGCTGTTCCTGCTGTTCCTCGTGTGCCGCCTGCGGCCAGCATCGTACTCGTGGGTGGACGGTGTCGTGCTCAACACGGGCACCTTGTCGCTTCTCGTTTTGCCGGCTGCGTTCCTGCACTTCTTCCTGGTCTTCCCGCGCCGCCTCAGGCTGAAACTCGTGAACCCCGCCGAACCGTGGGAAGGCTCCGGCGGTCAACTGCTGCAGGCGACCGAGCGCTTCGTCAACGAGTCCCCGGCGTTCTTCCGCCTTCTCTACCTGCTTCCGCCAGTTTTCTTCGTGGCAACGCTGCTGGTGGGGTCGCTCTTCGCGGTCCGCATCCGGCTCGTGTCGGGGGCGCCGATCTCGAGCTGGGTGCTGATGGGGGACTACCTGGTGCTGGGCCTCCTGGCCCTTCTCGGTTCGCTGTTGCGCGCGGAGGAAGGGCGGGAACGGCGGCAGATCGCAGCCGTCTTCATCGGGACGGTGGCCGGAATCACGCCGTTCCTCGTGCTCGGGGTGGTCTTCCCCTCGCTGCTGCGGACGGACCGGTTCCTCTCCTGGGGCGTGGCGCCCCTGATCCTGGTGCCGCTGACGTTCGCGTATGCGATCGTCCGTTTCCAGTTCTTCGACATCCGGGTCATCGTCCGGAAGTCGCTCCTCTACACGTTTGCGACCGCGATGGTGGCCGGGATCTACGGACTGGGAATCGCCACCTCCACGCTGCTCTTTTCAGGCTCCTCCCCGTACTTCCCGTTGCTCCTCGCGCTTGCGGTTCTCGCGATCTTCGACCCGCTCCGGCGTCGCCTCCAGGAGCCGGTTGACCGGTTCTTCTTCCGCGAGGTGTACGACGCGCGTCGCGCGGTCGAGGAGGTGAGCGCGGCCGTCGTGCGCGAGTTCTCGATCGACGGGCTCGAAGCTCTGCTGGCCACGAGACTATCCGAGATCATGCACCTGGAATGGGCGGCACTCTACGTCCGCGAGGGGGCGGTGTTGGTCTCGCGGACTGCACCGCCGCCGCTCCCGCGGGAGATCTCCGCACGAACGCTGGCCATCGAGGAGCTCACGCGCCAGGACGAGCCGGTCCGGCCGGCGTTGCTGGAGCCGCTCAAGGCGCTCGACGCCGGCTCGCGTCGGCTGCTCGAGCAGTTCGCGGGCCAGGGGGTTCGCCTGTTTGTCCCGTTACGTACGCGCGAGCAGCTCCATGCCGTACTGGCCCTGGGTCCGAAACGGTCCGAGGAAGAGTTTGGGCGCGACGACCTTCAGCTGGTGCGAACCCTCGCCAACCAGGGTGCCGTGGCGATCGAGAACGCCCGCCTGCTGCGCGAGAGGACTCATCAAGTCGAGCTCGAAAAAGAGCTGGAGATCGCGCGCCGCGTCCAGTTCTCACTCATTCCGTTGGAGCTGCCGTCCCCAGCCGGATGGCTTGTCGCCGGGCGCTGCGTCCCCGCGCGCCAGGTGGGAGGCGACTTCTACGACGCGATCGCGGGCAGTGGCGACGGTTCGGTGGCCCTGGTGGTGGGAGATGTTTCGGGCAAGTCCGTGGCCGGCGCGATGCTCATGGTGGCTGCAAGGGAGGTGTTGCACACGGCGGCCCTCGGCGGCGCCTCGCCGGAGCAGCTCCTCGAAGTCGCCAACCAGCGCCTTTACACCCCCCAGCACAGGCTGTTCGTGGCACTCGCGTACATGCTGCTTCGGTCGGAGGGGACTGGTGTGTATGCACTCGCCGGTCAGCCCGCACCGCTGCTTCGGCGTTCGTCGGGAGCGGTCGAGGAGTTGCCGGCGCCAATGCACCGTCTGCCTGTCGGAGCGCTCAAGGACGCCCATTGGGATGTAATGCCGTTTGCCGCCCGCCCGGGCGACCTGCTGCTCCTGTACTCGGACGGTCTCACCGACGCTCGCACGCCCGACGGGGAGACCTTCGGGGACGAGCGGCTCGCTCGGTGCCTGGCCGGATCCCGAGGGGATCCGCAAGCCGTGGTGGACGAGGTCATGCGCGCCGTTGATGCATTCAGCGCAGGGAGCGAACCCTACGACGACATCACGCTCGTGGCTGCCCAGTGGACCGGAGAACCGAGATGACCACGAGCACGCGCGAGGGATGGCGTCGAGCCAGGCTTGAGACGATTCTCGACCTCTCGCTCGCCCTGGCTGGACCGCGGCGCGAGGGCGAGGTCGTCGAAGAGCTGGTGCAGCGGGCGGTCGGCCTGCTGGACGCGCGTGCAGGCATCGCTGTATCCCTCGCGCCGTCGCTGGAGCCGGCCACTGTTGTCTCGGTCGGGTGGCCGGCGGCGCCCGGCAGCGTGGAGCGTCTGGTGGCGGCGCCATCGCTTCAGGAGGTGCGCGCGGGTGCAGTGGCGCGAATCGCGGGGCACATCTTGGGGCTCCCGTTCACGGAGGTGCTGGCCGCACCGTGCCTGTGGCGAGAGGAGCTGATGGGTGTGGTCGCGGTCGCGGACAAAGAGGCGCGGGAGGGGCGGGCGCGGTTCGACGACGAGGACGTCACGTTCCTGCGATCCCTGGCCTTGCTGGCTGCGCCGGCCATTGCATCGGGGCGCACGCTCGAAGAGGCCCAGCGCCGGCGCTTGCTGCTCGAGGAGGAGAACCGCGTGCTTCGAATGGGTGTCGGGGAGGAGGCCGGGCTCGTCGGCCAGGCCCCTGCCTTTCGCCGGGTCCTGGAACTTGCCAGGCGCGTGGCGGCTAGCGATGTCACGGTGCTGATCCGCGGCGAATCCGGCACCGGGAAGGAGCGGCTTGCCCGTCTGCTCCATTCCTTCTCGGCTCGTCAGAAAGGGCCGTTCGTGCCTCTGAACTGTGCTGCGGTGCCCGAGACTCTGCTGGAGGCGGAGCTCTTCGGCATCGAGAAGGGGGTTGCGACGGGTGTGACGGCCCGCCCGGGCAGATTCGAGCTTGCAAGCGGCGGTACGCTCTTTCTCGACGAGATCGGCGACCTCACCCCGGTTCTGCAGGCCAAGCTGCTCAGGGTTGTCCAGGAACGAGAGGTCGAACGGGTGGGCGGGAGGCAGC